>Ga0315284_10017847_pt1 | contig 10065 bp, 10 predicted proteins | sample YL17G09_16_MG_FD_203696 | JGI IMG/M metagenome (GOLD analysis project Ga0315284, IMG submission 203696) | Sediment microbial communities from Yellowstone Lake, YNP, Wyoming, USA - YL17G09_16 | ecosystem: Environmental > Aquatic > Freshwater > Lake > Sediment | place: USA: Wyoming | collected...
AATCTTTCCGGGCTCGCACGCTTGATGAGGTCTTACGCCCAGGCTTCCCTTGAAGATGTCGCCCTCTGGCATGAGAGGGATATCAGCCATTCCTCCGTGGAAAGAGTCATTGCCCCGGATGCAACGCTTCTCTTGGATTTTATGTTGCACCGATTCACAGGCCTGGTGGATTCGCTCGTTGTCGACCCGGATAGAATGTTTCTTAATCTGAACATGACAAAGGGTATCATATTTTCTCAGAAGGTTTTGCTGATGTTGATAGATAAAGGGATGTCGCGGGAGGATGCCTATGCCGTTGTCCAGAGAAACGCTATGGAATCATGGCACAAGGGGATCGAGTTTAAAAATCTGTTATTGGATGATGCGGAATTGAGATGTTATTTAACCCCTGAAGATATCGAAAATGTTTTCAAATTTAAAAATTTTCTACAACATGTCGATTTTATCTTTGAAAGGGTCTTTGGAGAAATGTTGAAAAAAGAGGCATGAGGGGAATACTTCCGTTCATCTTCAAATTGATGGCTGATTCCTGCAGATGACCGTATTCTTCAGCCAGTTGATGTCATCTTTTTCGGGAAAATCAATATTGTAATGAAGCCCCCTGCTTTCTTTTCTCATTCTGGCGCACCTGATGATCAGTTTTGCCACCGTCGCGATGTTTCTGAGTTCCACCAGGTCTCTTGTAATGATAAAATTTCTGTAATATTCATCAATTTCTCGGATGATCAGTTCTATCCTGCGATCCGCGCGAGCGAGTCTTTTGTCTGATCGAACAATACCGACATAGTTCCACATGCATCTTCTGATTTCATCCCAGTTGTGGGAGACAACGATGGATTCGTCGCTTTCTGTAGCACCCTTGGGGTCCCAGGCGGGGATTTGCACAGGATCATCTTTTGTTCCCCCGAATAGTTCTCCAATTTTAAAAAAGGAACGGTGAGCAAATACAACTGCCTCAAGAAGCGAGTTGCTGGCGAGTCTGTTGGCCCCGTGAAGACCTGTACATGATACTTCTCCACAGGCAAAAAGCCCTTCAATATTCGTTTCGCCGTATGAATTGACCATGATACCGCCACAAAGATAATGTGCTGCGGGAACAACGGGAATAGGGTCCTTTGTAATGTCCAGTCCCAGTTCAAGACACATTTTGTATATGTTGGGGAATCTGCTGATCAAAAAGTCACTTTCTCTGTGGGTAATATCCAAAAGCACATATTCGTCCCCGGATTTCTTAAGTTCCGTATCGATCGCTTTGGCAACAATATCCCTTGGCGCGAGGCTTTTCATGGGATGATATTTTTCCATGAATGGTGGCCCGCTTCTTAATTTGAGGATTCCCCCTTCTCCGCGAACCGCCTCGCTGATCAGGAATGATTTGGCATCCGGATGATAAAGACAGGTCGGATGAAACTGCATGAATTCCATGTTGGCGATGCTGGCTCCAGACCTGTAAGCCATGGCGATTCCGTCACCCGTGGCAATATCAGGATTCGTTGTAATGAGATATACTTTGCCGGCGCCTCCGGTTGCCAGTACAATAAATTTCGCTCTGAATGTATGAATGGCGTTGTTCACCGTGTCCAGGATATATGCGCCGAGGCATTTATCGCGATCTTTGACCGGTTTGCCGATAACATTGGATTCCAGGATGAGATCGACCCCGATATGATTTTCAAAGATCTTGATGTTTCTTTTCCGGCTTGCCTTTTCATGGAGTGCCCGCTCAATTTCACTGCCGGTGAGGTCTGTTGAATGGAGGACCCTTCTCATGGAATGTCCGCCTTCCCTTCCCAGGTCATAAAGGCTGGAATTGCCATTCTTTGCTTTTGTGAATTCAACTCCCCATTGAACCAGTTCGCCGATTCTTTCAGGTCCCTCCATAACGACAAATTTAACAACCTCTTCTTTACACAGGCCGGCACCACAGACAAGGGTGTCATTGATATGATATTCGAAGCGGTCTACCTTGTCATGAACAGCCGCAATTCCACCCTGTGCCAGATTTGTGTTTGATTCTGACTTTTCTTTTTTCGTTACGATTGATACCGTTCCGAGATCCGCCGCCTTTATTGCAAAGCTGAGACCCGCAATGCCGCTACCCAGTACCAGAAAATCCGAAGTGATTTCCATTCTCGAGATTTCTCCGTTTGAAGATTTAAGCCATTGCAATATGGCCCTTACAAAGAGAGAGGCTTTATTGCAAGAAATTTTTTATGTTTCGCCCCTACTCACAACATTGAATACGAGTCAAGCAGAATGCGTTTCAGGTCAAATCTTTATTTACAAAGGTCGATCGATTCTATATATAATTTACCTCAAGTTGTAAAATGAAACTTTCCGGGAATCTGGTTATGCTTGTTCTGGGGATTGAAACATCTTGTGATGAAACGGCAGCAGCGATAGTTCAGCATGGCAGACATGTTTTATCGAATATTGTCGCATCACAGATTGAATTGCATCGTCAATATGGTGGCGTTGTACCGGAAATCGCATCGCGAAAGCATATGGAAGTCATCGTACCCGTGATTCTTCAGGCCATGCATGACGCCCGTGTCGCAATAAATGATCTGGATGGAATCGCTGTAACACGTGGGCCGGGACTGGTCGGATCTCTTTTGGTTGGCCTGTCCGTTGGTAAAGCGATGGCATATGCGAGAAAGAAGCCTTTCGTTGGCGTGAATCATCTTGAAGGGCATATTGCCTCTATTTATCTGGAAGATAGAACTCCCGACTTTCCTTTCGTCGCTCTAGTGGTTTCAGGAGGGCATACAAGCATATACCTTGTAGAACATTTTAGCCGTTTGAAGGTGTTAGGGAAGACGAGGGATGACGCGGCCGGCGAAGCTTTTGACAAGGCAGCTAAACTGATGAACATAGGCTACCCGGGTGGTGTGGTGATCGACAGGCTGGCAAAAGGGGGAAATCGAAACAGAATCGCATTTCCAAGGGCCATGAAGGACACACTTGATTTCAGTTTCAGTGGCCTGAAAACGTCTCTATTGAACTATACAAAAAAAACGGGACGTTCATTTAAGGAAGATGAAATACAGGATATAGCCGCCAGTTATCAGGAGGCAATTGTTGATGTTCTTGTGGAAAAAACTTTCAGGGCTGCGCGGTTATCATCTGTGTCAAGCATAGTCGTATGTGGAGGGGTTGCTGCAAATAGCCGATTACGAGAAAGATTTGTAGAAATGTCCGCAGTCAGTGGTGTTCAAGTCTTTTTCCCGGCGATATTATTATGTACGGATAATGCAGCCATGATCGCTGTTGTAGGCTACCATCTTTTAGAAAGAGGCCGGAAGGACTCACTGGATCTTAACGCCATCTCCAGGTGGCCGGAAGCACATCCCGCATAACGTGCTTTTTGTATCTTGCATGCAACAGCCTGACCAGGCGGGTGGAGAGCTTCGCTCTTGCAAGGCGGATCGGATAGCTTGAGATCATGAAAAAAAGAATCAGGTATTTTCATGATAAGTTTATCAGCCTGAAGGGTGAGCCGAAGGCGATAGCAATGGGAATGGCTATCGGTGTGTTTGTTGGTGTAACACCGACCATACCTTTTCATACAGCCCTTCTTGTAGTCATTGCTGTTCTTTTCAAACGGAACGTTACGGCAGCCTACCTTGGATCGTGGGTCATTTCAAATCCGATCACCATTCCCGTCTTCTATTTTACTCAGTATGAACTTGGTCGCTACCTTCTTGGAATTGCCCCAACTGATTTTAATTTAGCAGGCCTGTCCCTTCAGCACATCGTCAGTATCGGATGGCATATTGCCATTCCGCTGCTTCTGGGAGGGATTATTATGGCCCCTTTATTTGCTGTTCCCGCATATTTTATAACGCATCGTGCGGTTCTAACTATCAGAAAAAACATGAATCATGACAACTCCGAGAAAAATTCTCAGAAGTAAAGGCATACGACCTCTCAAACGTTTAGGTCAGACTTTTCTCGATGATCGGAATATGATCGAAAAAGTCATTGCGGTGTTGGATGTACAAAGAGATGATGTCGTCATTGAAATCGGTGCCGGCACGGGTATCATGACGGAAGAGATTGCAAAAAAAGCCTTTAAAATGGTCGCTATTGAGATCGATCCATATTTGATTAACATATTAAAAGAGAGACTCTCAGGTTATCATAATGTCGATATCGTGCATGCTGACGTTCTAAACTTTGATTTTTCTTCGATTCATTCTCTTTTGCCATCGGGAAAGGTAAAGATTATCGGAAACATTCCATATCATATTTCATCTCAGATTTTGTTTCGACTAATCGATTATCGGGACAATATCTCCTTCATGGTCCTCATGTTTCAGAAAGAATTGGCTGATCGAATCTGTGCATATCCCGGATCGAAGATTTATGGGATTCCCTCTGTCCTGGTCGATATGTATACGGTATGCTCTTGTGAATTGAACGTTCCAGGTCAGTGTTTTTATCCAAAACCGAGGGTTACATCGTCCGTGCTCAAGCTGGTCATTCGTGACAGACCGAAGATTGATATAAAAGATCATGCTTTTTTTATTAAAATTGTCAGGCTTGCCTTTTCAAAAAGAAGAAAGGTTCTTTTTAATAATCTTCGGGGTCTCCTCGAACAAGGTTATTCCGAAGAAGAGATCAATGAGGCATTACAGAATTCCGGTGTCGATGGAAGAAAGAGGGGGGAAACGCTGGCGGCGGTAGAGCTTGGAGCATTGAGTAATGCCTTGCTCAGATTATAAAAAATCTTGACAAGATTGACTTGTTTTGCTATGGAAATCAGCACCGCTTGGATCCGTTTACGGACTGAGACGGAAGGTGTTGACGGTATTCAATCAATTTAACCAAAAGCCTCTCGTCTCATGGCGAAGAGGTTTTTTTTTGCACCGAAGAGTATTATGAAGATTATTCAATCGTTAGAACAAATGAAGGCCTTTTCAGACTCCCTGAGACTGAAGGGGCAAAAAATTGCCTTTGTTCCGACAATGGGCTATTTTCACGACGGTCATCTATCCCTCATGAGCTACGGAAGAGAAAGAGGTGGCTGCCTGGTCATCAGCATTTATGTTAATCCGACCCAGTTTGGTCCTGGTGAAGATTTTGAAAGGTACCCGAGAGACCTTGAAAGAGATAAACGACTTGCAGAGAAAGTGGGAGTCGATATTATTTTCTATCCGGAAAATAGCGACATGTATCCCTCACATTTTCAGACGTTTGTCAATGTCGAAAGGGTTACACAAAACCTTTGCGGATTGTCGAGACCCGGTCATTTCAAAGGCGTAACGACGGTCTGTGCAAAGCTATTCAACATCGTAAATCCCCACATCACCATCTTAGGCAAAAAAGACTTTCAGCAACTAACTGTCATCAAACGAATGGTGCAGGATTTAAATATGGATATAGAAGTTATCGGCATGCCGACCGTCAGGGAACATGATGGTCTGGCGATGAGTTCCAGAAATGTCTATCTCAAGGAAAAGGAAAGAGAATCAGCCCTGAGCCTGAGTAGATCTCTGAAGTTGGCAAAGGGAATGTATGATGCGGGAGAGAGAAACGCTTCTGTTATTCTTGAAAAGGTAAGGACGCTTATCGAAGGACATCCCCACACCAGGATAGATTATGCAAAAATATGTAATACAACTACGCTTGAAGACATAGAGTATCTTGAGGGAGAGTCTGTTCTCGCGCTTGCTGTGCGTGTTTCTTCGACAAGGTTGATAGACAATTATGTATTCGGGGATGTTTTGAATTTTTAAATAACGCTGCCAGGGCTTTTTATTTCTAAAAGAAAGGTAAATGTAATATGCAAAGGTTTATGCTCAAATCAAAAATTCACAGGGCTACGGTGACCGATGCGAACCTTCATTACGAAGGAAGTATTACGATCGATGAAAAACTGATGACTTCGGCAGATATCCTGCCTTATGAAAAGGTAAATATATATAATGTTTCAAATGGTGAAAGATTTTCCACCTATGTCATACCGGGTGAACGGGATTCGGGGGTCATCTGTTTAAATGGAGCGGCAGCCTGGAAGGCGTCTAAAGATGACATCATTATTGTTGCAAGTTATGCGCTGATTGATGACAATGCGGTTAAAATGTGGTTGCCAAAATGTGTCTTTCTGGATAAAGAAAACAAAATTAAGAGCGTGAAGTAAGGCATAAGCAAGATTCGAATAATCTTATTAAGAGGCGAGGTGCAGTGCACTTTGCCTATTTTTTTCTGATTGAAATCACTGATATTTTCTGTTAATCATACAAAATTACTCTACCTATAGGGGTGCTTACCTGAAAAGTGAAGAATAAACTGAAGAAAATATTTATTACAGGCCTTGCCATCATTATCCCCATAGGTCTGACACTTTATATTCTCATTTTTCTCATTGACATGATGGATAATCTGGTGAAGATCATCCCCTTTAGATATCAACCGGAAACATTGCTCGGTTTCCGTATTCCGGGACTGGGCGTTATTGTAACCGTTGTTCTGATATTCGTCTGTGGTCTTGTCGCAAAAAGTTATCTCGGTTACAAGATTGTTAGTTCCGGCGAAAGTCTCGTGGATAAAATCCCTTTTGTGAGGAGCATCTACCAATCCATTAAGCAAGTTTCAGACAGCATGTTTGCAGACAGGCGGAGCGGTTTCAAGAAAGTTGTCCTGGTTGAGTTTCCCCGAAAGGGTATATATACAGTCGGTTTTGTGACAGGTAAACCCGGCCCGGAAATCCAGTCAAAGGTGGGACAAACGTGTATCAGTGTTTTTTTGCCGACAACACCGAACCCGACATCAGGGTATCTTGTCATTGTGCCGGAGGATGATCTGCTTCAGGTGGACATGACGGTTGAAGAAGCCTTAACCTATATCATATCCGTCGGTATTGTAACCGCATCAGACCGCATGAAAAGAAGAGAAACTTTGCTTGTTGAAAATAGAGATATCAAATAGGTGAAATTCAGAGGAGAAGCCATATGCAGATAACATCGGAAAGCGTGAAAGTAGGACATCCGGACATCGTATGCGATTCAATTGCGGCTAATATCATGGCGGCAATTATAAGAGAAGACTGACATGGTGGAAGCGTTAAAGCGCATAAAATCCTAATGGAGGATCAGATGAAATATATCAAGCTGGATAAGAACTTAAAATATAAGATTGCCGACATCAGCCTTGCTGGATGGGGGCGCAAAGAAATAGACCTCTCCAAAAATGAGATGCCCGGGTTGATGGCTGTGCGGGAAAAGTATGGTCGCCGGAAACCATTGAAGGGATTAAGGGTCATGGGAAGCCTGCATATGACCATTCAGACGGCTATGCTCATTGAGACACTCAAAGAACTCGGGGCTGATCTTAGATGGGCCTCGTGCAATATATTTTCGACGCAGGATCATGCCGCTGCTGCCATAGCAAAGGCAGGTTCTGCGGCCGTTTTTGCCTGGAAAGGCGAGTCCCTCGAAGAATACTGGTGGTGCACGGAGCAGGCCCTGACGTGGCCGGATGGTTCGGGACCAAATTTGATTGTCGATGATGGCGGTGATGCCACCCTTTTTGTTCATCAAGGTGTTAAAGTGGAAGAAGATCCGTCATTGCTGAAGAAAAAATGCGAAAACCGGGAATTTAAGATCATCATGGAACGGCTGAAGTACGCGCTGAAACAGGATCCGCAGCGCTGGCACAAAATGACTTCGGGTATTATCGGAGTTTCGGAGGAAACAACTACCGGCGTTTGCAGGCTGTATCAGATGGCGGAGAAGGGGGAACTCTTATTTCCGGCCATTAATGTCAATGACTCCGTTACCAAATCAAAATTTGATAATCTGTATGGATGCCGGGAATCCCTTACAGACGGGATTAAACGGGCGACGGATATCATGATCGCTGGCAAAACCGTTGTCGTCTGCGGTTATGGAGATGTTGGGAAGGGATCAGCCCAATCCATGAGGGCATTCGGAGCCCGGGTTATCGTTACGGAAATTGATCCCATATGCGCTCTCCAGGCGGCCATGGAAGGCTATGAGGTAAAAAATCTGGAAGACGTCGTGTCATATGCGGATATTTTCATCACGGCAACGGGATGTTGCAATGTCATAACTGGAAAAAGTATGGAAAAGATGAGAGACGAGGCGATCGTCTGTAATGTAGGTCACTTCGACAGCGAGATAGAAATACAATATCTTGAAAAAAACAAATATTGCAAGAAGGTGAACATCAAGCCCCAGGTGGATAAATGGACGCTTAAGTCCGGTCGTTCCATTATTGTCCTTGCCGAGGGGAGGCTCGTGAATCTTGGCTGTGCAACAGGTCATCCCAGCTTTGTCATGAGCAACAGCTTTACAAATCAGTGTTTAGCCCAGATTGAACTTGCAACGCGTAAGTACAAACCCGGAGTTTATACCCTGCCGAAGAAACTTGATGAAGAGGTGGCAAGGCTTCATCTGGGTCGCCTCGGGGCAAAACTGACAAAATTGACAGAAGAGCAGGCGGATTATCTGGGCATTCCCGTGGACGGGCCATTCAAACCTGAGTATTATCGTTATTAATCAGGGATGAGGGCCCAGGATCAGGGATTTATTGAATGCATTATTTCGAACGATTGAATCCTGTCCCCTGATCCTTCATCTCTCATGTTTTGACGCGAAGATACATGACGATGGAGATTGAGCCTAAAATCAGGTTTGCAATCCAGGCGGACAGGACGGGCGGGATCGTTCCGGAACGGCCAAAAGACATAGAAAGGGCGTGAACAACCCAGTAAGAAAAGCCGATAACGATTCCCACACCGATACACTGCATGATACCCCCGCTCCGCTCGGTTTTCATCAGTGAAAATGAAATGCCGATAATGACGAGGATCATGCTGACCAGTGTAAAGGCTACCTTTCCATGCATGTCAACGAGATATCGCGTCGCGTTATATCCTTCAGACTGTATTTTATTGATATATCTTCTTAATTCCATGTAGCCCATCTTGCTTGCATCTTTCTGGACGGAGGTGAAATCGTCTGGTTTTTCAGGCAGATCGATCACCTTTGTCGATACCCACTCAATAGATGAAAACTGTCCGGGCTGGAATCTGGTGATCATGAGATTATAAAAAACCCACTGATTATTTTCCCATCGTGCAATTTCGGCATCTATTCGCATATTTAGCGAGAAGTTTTTATCAATATAATTGATGGTGATTCCTTTTAAAGAGTTCGTTGCGGCATCGAACATCTTGAAATTATATATGCCTTTTGCCCCTCTGTACCAGATCTGATTCTGCTTGAAGCTTCCAAGCGGTTTTTGCTTTTCAATCTCGACGAGCTTTATGTAATCTGCCTTATCGTTGGCATAGGGCGTGATGTATTCATTGAAAAGAAAAGATAGAATGCATATGAAAAAAGCAATGATGATGACGGGTACGGATGTTCTGTACAGGCTGACCCCATTTGCTTTCATGGCCAGAATCTCACTGTACTTTGAAAGATTGCTGAAGACGATAAGAGAAGCAAGCAAAACAGCGACCGGTATGGCCTGGGAGACGATCATGGGTATCATAAAGATCAGATAGGTCAAAATCTGGTTAAGGGTTGCATGATTGCTCAAGAACATGCGCATTCTTTCAAAAAGATCAATAATCAGAAATAGCGCTGTAAAGGAAACAAGGATCAGGAAAAACAACTTTACATATTCTTTTGTCACATACCGATCCAAAATGGTCATGACCGAAAACCGCCTGCCTTATGAGAAATTTTATTCAGAATATCACGGATGGAAGGTATTTCAACGGGCTTATCTTTAGCCACCCTGACAAGGAGATAAATGCCTATAATCCCGAAGATAAAGTTTGGCGTCCAGATCCCGATAAATGGAGGGAGGCCACTCGTTTCGGTCAAAGTTTCACCTCCGAGGATGAGGAAATAATAAATGAGCACGATGATGATTCCTATCGTAAATCCCCTTGATTTAACCGCCCGGTGTGATCTGATGCCTAACGGAATTCCGAGAATGCCCATAATAATACAGGACATTGGTAGAGCAATATTCTTATTCAGTTCAACGGCCAGTTCGCGTAGAGTTTTTTTATCCAGAACGCTG
>Ga0315284_10017848_pt1 | contig 10064 bp, 10 predicted proteins | sample YL17G09_16_MG_FD_203696 | JGI IMG/M metagenome (GOLD analysis project Ga0315284, IMG submission 203696) | Sediment microbial communities from Yellowstone Lake, YNP, Wyoming, USA - YL17G09_16 | ecosystem: Environmental > Aquatic > Freshwater > Lake > Sediment | place: USA: Wyoming | collected...
ATGGATGACGTCTATTTTAGTCGGGCCAGGGGCTCCGCCGAAATTGAAAGCATTCGCACCTGGGTGTTGTGGCTGCAATGTCGCGGCCAATATTACCGTGACCGCGGCCTCCACGAGCTGGCCGACCAATATTTCTCTGCATTGAATACGGTGGCGGAAAACGCGAATACTAAATAATAATTTGTAATTCAGGTCTGACGACCGATATCACATATTTCACCAATGTTTCAAATCTAATCATCAGTTGCTCAAATGGCCTTGGCGAGAGCAGGTTTTTCTTTGGCGTTATGCAAAACGCAATGGTCAAAACCCAGATTCTTGCCTCTGCGGAAACCGGCAATGGCAGCAACCGCCGCCGGCTACTAATCATAACCTCTTGATAAACAAGGTAATACGCGACCCGTTGCAGACCGCTACGATTAGCCTCCGCCGTTGGCATGCCGTTTGCCTTATAAGGCTGTGGCTGTTTGAAAACAGAATAGGAGGAACCGGATTTTGCAGCCACAATTCTCATTAAAGTCACAGCCGCAATGTTCGATACAATAGTAGGAAAACAGCTAACCCCAATCTTAAGAGAGGTGGAAAATGAAGAAGAACAACAAAGGCTTCACGCTGATCGAATTGATGATCGTTGTGGTCATCATCGGCATCTTGGCCGCTCTGGCCATACCGCGATTCATGCGCTCGACAACCAAGTCCAAGCAGTCGGAGGCCAAGCAGCTTTTAAAGCAGATCTACACCATGCAGCACGCCTACAGGCAGGAGTTCAACTCCTACTGCCTGAACGGCATCAGCGCGTCGGCCTTGGCTCCGACCACATTTGCCAGGATTGGTGTTGATATCGGCGCTACCGCTCGGTATGTATATTTGATGACTGCTGCGCCCAATACCTTCACCTGCCTCGCGACGGCGACAACTCTTGACGACGATGCCACGACGGACATTTGGCAGATTGACGACACGGGTACTCTGGTCTGCAACCAAGACGATTCGGTCCTCTAACACAACGGGAAACTTGGGGGACGGAACACCCGTCCCCCATTCTTATTGGGCGGAAAGATTTCGGGCACGATAGGAGACGACAATGAAAACGCGACAGCCAAGAAGAATAAATAACCACGGCTTTACGCTGATTGAGCTGATGATTGTCGTGGTTATCATAGGTATCCTGGCCTCTATGGCCCTGCCGCGTTTCATGATGGCGGCGACCAAGGCGAAGCAATCGGAAGCCAAGGGGCTTCTCAAGCAAATCTACACCATGCAAGAGGCTTATTTCGGCCTGAGCGACTCGTACTGCCTTAATGGAGCGATCGCCTCCTCAGCCGCGCCTATCGCCTATGCCCGGATTCATGTCGAGGTCATGCTTCCCGCCAGATATTTATATACCATGGCATCCACCCGTATAACTTTCACATGCATGGCCACAGGTAATATTGATGACGATGCCACGATCGATACCTGGACTATCGACCAGACGGGCACTTTGATAAACACGATAGATGATGCCAGAATGTAGCACCTTTCCTTTTTTGCCCTTTCAAAGAATTCTGCATTTTTTTATATTGCCCGCATGCATGATCCTATGATACTGATATTGGCCTTTATTTTCGGCATTACATTCGGGAGTTTCCTGAATGTCCTGATTTACCGTCTGCCGCGCGAGATTTCCATAATCAGTCCGGGGTCGCACTGTCCACAATGCAAAAAGCCTGTCAAGCCCTATGACAATATTCCCATACTTTCATACCTGATTCTGCGCGGCAAATGCCGTCATTGCGGGGCCAGGATATCGCCCCGGTATATGCTGGTGGAGCTCCTGGCCGGACTACTAGTGGTTTTCTCGATTTATTATTTCGGCCTGAATGTTAAGGGATTCGCGGCGGCCTATCTTTCGCTGATCTTTATAGCAGTCTTCTTCATCGATCTGGAGTTTACAATAATCCCGGATATCTTCACTTTCCCCGGGATTGTAATTGGCCTGGCGGTCAGTTTTTTGCCGGGAGCATTCGTGGGCTGGAAAGAATCGCTTATAGGGATCGCGGTCGGCGGAGGAGTATTCCTACTGGTCGGGAAGTTAGGCGAGTTAGTATTCAAAAAAGAGGCCATGGGCTTGGGCGATGTTAAATTCGCGGCCATGCTGGGGGCATTTCTGGGCTGGAAGAGCCTGCTTTTGATATTCATCCTCGCTTCATTCCTGGGATCGGTAATTGGGCTTGCAATTATCGCCTTTTCGGCCAGAGACAAGCGTAGATCGACATATGTGCCGTTCGGGCCATTCCTGGTGGTTGCGGGGATCATAACGATTTATCTGGGGAATACAATCATCAACGCCTACTTGAACTTTATCCGCGCCTAAGGCACGCTCCAAACGGCCCTATTCCTGCCGATAAATCATATATGAAGCGAAAATACGACTCGTACGAGTTGGAGATAATTCTCTCGCTCGGGTTCCTATTACTGTTTCTGGTCTCGATCAATTTCATATCGGGCTATTCATTCGAGAGGGCCAGGATCTTGCAGAAAGACCTTTTCGAGCGGAACCTGGGGCTGGCCGCCGATTATGCTACCGCCTACCTCGAAAATAGATTTGAGGTGATGGGGTACTCACAATCTGTCGCCGATGACTATCTTCATACGCTGACCATAAGAATCGGAGCTGAAAGCGTTACGCTATTCGATTCGCTAGGCGGGGTAATTTCCTCCCTTGCACAGACGGGGGATATGGGCGAAAACAGCCTGGCGGTAACCGTAGAGAGATTGATGAATCTCCCCGATGGCAGGCCACTGGGCCGCCTAAGACTAAGATCGAGTAACGTGGCCGGGTTTCACCTCGCAAGGCTTTCGCAGTGGGATGCCATTTTTCGGGTCTTGGGTCTGATAGCCTCGCTCATAGTCAGCGCCTTATTTTTGAAGGCGGTGTTGCTTCCCTATAGGCGCATAAAACGGGAGGCGCTCGATTTCAACCTGGATATCAGCGAACCCGGGCAGAGACCTGGGATCGAATACACCGTCAGCACTTTCAAGAACCTCATCACGGAGCTTGAGGAAAAACGAAGCCGACTTGAAAACCTTTACAGGAACTCCGAGCAGCGGGCCGATTCCCTTGCCAGGTACAACGAATATATTCTTGGCTCGATAACCTCGGGTGTGATAATTTGCGATTCCGACGGTATTGTCACCCGCTTCAACCCCTCAGCACAAAATATCCTTCAGTATCTCGAAAAGGACTGCCGCGGAAAGCATTATCGCGATATATTCGGCGATGAACATAAGCTGGTATCCATTTTTGACGATGCCCTGCTGCATAATAAGGTCTATTCCAGGCTGGAATTTGAAATACAGAAGACCGATGGCGGCAGGTTATGGCTGGGATGTTCGTCCTCGCTTATCAATGATGAAAGCGGGGGAGGCATGGGCGTTGTGCTCCTCCTGATTGATTTGACAGAGATAAGGCGCCTGCAGGAACAAAATTCCTATTCGGATAAAATGGTGGCTCTGGGAGAGACGGCGGCTGGATTGGCGCACGAGGTCAGGAATTCATTTGCGGCCATTATCGGGTTCGCGAATCTGCTTGGGAAACTGAACAAGAATGATGAGCGTCTCGGGAAACTGATCTCTGCTATCAAGGATGAATCGACCGTGGCCGAAAGCCTGATGTCGCGTTTCCTGAGTTTCGCCAGGCCCCTGCATCTGAATCCCGAACAGGTCGATATCCGCGAGGTTGTGGAATCAGCGATTTCATTATCGAATCCCCAAAAGGGTGAGGTTAGGATATCGACTCAATTGACCCATGATATTCCGCGAATCGTGGGCGATAGGGCGCTTTTAAGGCAAGCTGTCTCCAACCTCATAATCAATGCCTGCGAGGCGATCGGGTCGGGGGGGGAGATAAGAGTACGCGGCAGGATGGAAAGGGAAGATCGCGGCCTGAACCGGTCTGTTGTGGTGATCGATGTTATTGACAACGGAATGGGTATTGAACCCGAAATAGAGAGCCGCATTTTCGAGCCATTCGTCTCGGGGAAACCGCGCGGTACCGGGTTGGGGTTAGCTCTTGTGAAGAAAATCGTTGTCCTGCACGGAGGGCGGATCGAGGTTCATAGCAAGCCCGGTAAGGGCACGCGTTTTTCGATTTTTCTGCCGGTCAATCCAATAGAATATCGTCTCCCTGAGCGAACCGCGGCATTTCCTGATAATATATTGTAGGAATTACTCGGATTTTCTAATTTTAACCCTCGATACGAGATAATCTATTATCTCATTCTTCTCGCTGAACCTACTGATCTTGACGCCGGCCAGTTCGGCCAGCCTTATTGTGGCGGTTCGTGAATCCTCCCAATCGCTTCCCGAAAGCTCATTCAAATACACCACCCGCTTGATTCCGGTCTGTATCACTGCCTTCATGCACTCGGAGCACGGGAAACTCGTGACATACAGCGAGCAATCGGCAAGCTGGCGTTCGGCGTGAAGGATGGCGTTAAGCTCGGCGTGGACCACATAAAAATATTTCTCAGGTCTGGTTTGCGGGATTTCATCGTCATCCACATAGCGGGGGAAGCCGTTGTACCCGGCGCTGACTACCTTGCGTGTGCGGTTATCGACAATGACAGCGCCGACCTGGGTGCTGGAATCTTTGGATTTCAGCGATGCCACCAGCGCAAGCGTCATAAAATACTCTTCCCAATTCAGCGGTTTTTCCATAACAATCGATACTTATGCTATTCTTCCCATTCCCAAAACACGATAATTATATCAAAAGCGCCTGCCCGCGCAACATCATAATTCCCATTTCCGGCCCGTCGGGGCCCGCCCCCTCGCCTTCGGCGAGGGAGAGAAACTCAGGCGTGTCGACCCCAAATGATTTGCATTCGACATGACGCCTCATTTGTGAACAGCGCCTGTGCCGTGCCGCTTGAGTTTCTCCCGGCCATTTGGCCGCGCGGGCCGCGCCGGCCCCGCCGGCCAGCGATACCTTTTCTATGAGTCGGATTTTGCCGATTTTAGCATTTGCATAAATTCGATTTCCGATGCTGCCACCGTTTTTTCAGGTCCAGTCATTTTGAAAAAGACCATTCCCTGGGGACCCTCGATTATAGCTCCGATCAGGCGATAACCGGTCTTCTTGTCTTTGACCTCCATCATCGGGCCGCTTGAGACCTTGTATGTTCCTGAGAGCTCGATAGTGGTGATTTTGAGGCTATTTACTTCCATTTCCTTGATAATTGCTACATCGGCGGAATTGCGGCCGTCAGGTTGCTCGAATTGCCCCTCCCAGCGAAAGAGATTGGCGTCCTTGGCGCCTCCGGTCCCGGGGAAATGAAACACCGCCAATTCGGCATTATCGGCATCACCTTCGACAGGGGAAACCAGATAGGTGACCACCCTCATCTGCTGGGGTGGGCCGACTTTCCAGGCAGCCGGCGCTTCCCAAACGAGGCCGCCGGCCGAATTGGCCTGACCGCCGCTGGAGGCAGCCGAGGTCTGATTCCGAGCTCCCCTGTTTCTGGCCTGATCGTTCTTGTTACCCGATGTGCAACTCCAGAAAAGAATCATCGCCATAATGGGCCATACGAGACTTGGGATTGATTTGCGCATGGATCAATGCTCCTTCGAATACGAGTTTATTAAATGATAATCATAGTCAATTGTAAATAATAGGCGATTATCAAGTATTCCGCAAGCGCAATCTGGTCGTTGATCTCAAGGCTTAAATTGATGATGAGGCGTTTTTGTCGAAATCCCGCGGCCTAAGGCGGAAAAACTGGTATCCGACCAGGGAGAAAGCGATAAATAGAAGCAGCATTTCGAAACGTTCCCCCAGGAAAACCAGCACCAGTCCGTATGTTGAGATGGCCGAACACATGGCAGCGATTACGACCGTGATCCGCAGGAGATCGGGGTATGGAAGTATTCGGGGCGTAGCGGCATCTCCCAAATTGCTTATTTTGGTCTTTTTCAACATCGATGTCTTGATAAAATACGTCGCGATTAATTCCGCGATCGCCAACAGGAATATGACATTTCTCACCAGTGTCGTCGATGTGGTAGATTGGGCAGCATTGGCCTGTATGGCGAAATATCCGGCGACAAGGATCGCAAGGTCGTAAGCCACCAGGACATAAAGGGCGATCAACGACAGCTTCAGCAATATGCGAAATTGCTCTTCTTGCGATGAAAAATACATTAGTCATTTCTCCGTTTCTTGCTGAAAAATTCCTGCATCAGGCCGGCGCAATCGCCTGCCAGGATACCGGTTGACACAGCTATCCGATGATTCAACCGGGGATTCTGGCAGATATTGAAGATCGAGCCGCAGGCGCCGAATTTGGGATCAGGCGCACCAAATACCAGCCGATCAACACGAGCGAGAACCAGCGCCCCGGCACACATGGCGCATGGCTCAAGCGTGCAGTAGGCTGTGCAACCTGACAACCGCCATGATTCCAGATACTCGGCCGCGGCAGTGATAGCTAGCATTTCGGCGTGAGCAGTCGGATCCTGAAGCCCCTCCGTGCGATTATACCCTCGTCCAATGATCATGCCCTCATGCGCGATAACACAGCCGATCGGGACCTCATCGGCCTCGTATGCCTTGCGGGCCTCGTTCAGGGCCTGCCTTATGAAGCGCTCATCAAAATCGATTGTGACCATGTAAGTGATAGTTTCCTGCGATCTAATTACTCAAAACTCGGTTAAAAAGCAACGGCATTATATAATGGATTTGCCGCAATGCATAAATGAAATGGCTGCTTGGAATTCACGCGCGACTCAGAACTCGCTCTGCATAACTGCATTTGATTCTTGAATAATATCGATTGAGATTGTATTCTATATCATCTCATGAAACACAATATCGACAAAATCACTCTAACTGGGAACTATCATGAATTCGATCAGCAAGCGTATTTCCGATGCCATCTCGGCCTATCGAAATAAGGATCTTGATGCCACCAGGAAGGCCCACACCGCTGAGACCATCCGCGGGGCCAGCGAGCAACACCGCACCGGGTCGGGCGCCTATATCGGCGAGGCCGTGTATGGGGCTCTCGATGGCATAGTCACCACTTTTGCCATTGTGGCCGGGGTGACCGGCGCCAAACTCTCAGCTGGCGTGGTGCTGGTGCTTGGGTTCGCCAACCTTATCGGCGACGGGCTTTCCATGGGTGTAGGAAGTTACCTCTCGACCAAATCGAAACGTGAGTATCAGCAAAGCGAGCGTGAACGCGAACGCTGGGAGGTCGAGAACTACCCCGAGGGAGAAATTCATGAGGTCCGAGAGATCTACAGCCGCAAGGGATTTCAGGGGGAGGACCTCGACCGCGCAGTTAAGGTCATAACCTCCAACAAAGATATTTGGGTTGAGACCATGATGAACGAGGAGCTCGGTATCATTGAAGAGGAGGGTCACCCTTTTTTCAATGCCCTTTCCACATTTCTGGCGTTCGTGGTCGCCGGTTTCATCCCGCTTCTCTTTTTCGTGCTCGGTTTGGCGTTTCCGGAAATAGCCAGGTATTCTTTTCTTATATCGGTTATCCTCACCGCCGCGATCCTGTTTGTCGTCGGCTCTCTCAAGGTGCTCGTGACCCAAACCAGTTGGTGGAAATCAGGATTTGAAATGCTGATTGTCGGCGGTGCCGCCGCCACCGCAGCCTACCTGGTCGGCTATTTTCTTCAAGGCCTGGTGTAAATCCTTATTTGCCTTGAATAAATAATATATACCCCTATATTACGGATAGCGTAATCCCGATTTAGGAGGATTCAATGAAGCCCGCTGTCGCTGTCCTCGTATTTTTTCCTATGATAGTCAATTCATCTTTGGCCGACTACCACTACGCCTCCCACACCGGCACCGATGAGTACCCCTACACCAGTTGGGAGACGGCGGCGGATAGCATACAACCAGCGGTGGATGCCACCAGCCCCCACGATACGGTTTATATATCCTCCGGCCAGTGGGTGGAGCACGTAGAGGTGCAGGATTTTGATTCCGTAGCCATCGTGGGCATGGGGCGGGACTCCACCTTTTGGACTTCGACCGAGCAGACTGTGGAAATACTCACCATAGATTACGGCTGCCTGGTAGCGGGGATCACTTTCCACAACCAAGAATTTGGGGGAGTAAGGGCGCGAGCTCTTTCCGGCGTCACAATTAAGGATTGCGGATTTTATCGCGTGGATAATGGTACGCAGACAACCGGTGGGCCCACCGAGATAACCAACTGTATCTTTGATAGCTGTCGTTGGAATGCGATTGACAAGCCCTTCGGGAGCGGCGAGTACTATATCGCCAACAATCTCATACGCAATTGCAGGTGGGACGGCGCCATCGACTTCTATGGTGGGGCAGCCATTATCGAGAAAAACATCATCATCAATAACCCGGCCAACTACAATGGCATGTGCTCCATCTGCGGGCTGATGGCCTACGGCGCCATCCGCAATAATGTGGTGGCCTATACGCTTGTCGGCATATCAACCAACGCTCCTTACAAATACAATAATATCGCCATGAATTTTAACCAAATGGATGGATGGGGAATTGGGGGTTCGGGCGGTCCACAGATTTTCAATAATCTGTTAATGAATAATTTGAGGGGCGTGGTAATTGGCACCACCGACATAAATTACAATGCCTTTTGGCAGAATGACGTGGATATTTATACGGGTGGCCAACCATTCGATTCTATTGGCAATATATTCTGCGATCCGATGCTTATGGACCCTGAGCGTGGGGATTACCACCTCCAGGCCTTCTCCCCATTGATTGATGCGGGTGACCCATCCGTTTTGGACCCCGACAGTTCACGCTCGGATATCGGTTTCTATGGCGGGCCTTATGGAAGCACCTATGCCTATCAGGATCTTCCCCCTGGAATCCCCGACAGCCTTTCGTATCGTGTCTGGAATGACACAATCTACTTAGCCTGGAGATTCAATTATGAGGCCGATTTCTTCGGCTACATGCTTCACAGAGATATTATCTCCGGTTTCACCCCCTCTCCATTAAATCTCATAGCCGAACCGGAGAGCTCTTTTTGTGCCGATTCCAATGTGGTTATGGGGCAGACTTATTACTATAGAATCGCCTCGCTCGATAACCAGGGCAACCGCTCGGAATACTCGCCTGAAATTGCCGTTACGGTTACCGGAGCCTGGCAAGGGAACGGCCCCGAGATGCCCCGGGTGACGGTCATTGAATCGAACTACCCCAACCCCTTCAACTCCGCCACCACCATTGTCTATTCCGTGGCCGATCTCGGCCCCATACCGGCCGAAATCACAATTGAAATTTACGATATCATGGGGCGCAAGGTCAGGACACTTGTTAACGAGAAAAAGGAGGTGGGAATCTATAAGATTATTTGGGACGGCAGGGATAATTTGGGTGACGATCTGACATCGGGGACATACTTTGCCAGGATTTCGCAGTGGAATCTGAGCTTGGGCAGATCAACCCGCAAGCTGACATTGGTGAGGTAGAGGAGGTGTAATATGTTTCGTAAATTCGTCTCAAGAGCTGTCATAGTTATTTTACTATCTTCCGTATTCCTGGGGCCGGGAGATGCGGTGGGTCAGTTAATTCCGGAGGGCGAGTTCCCTTTTGGCCCCTATTCCGGCGCGCATCATGCCAACGACACGGTATTCTATTCGGACGAAGTTCTTGAGTTCATGCATGATTCACTGGGGTATAACCAATTCACCACGGGAGGCATAGACGAGAACACGGCCGCGAGGCTGGTGTCGCACGATATTTACTCCTACCCCTGGGGTACTTTTGCGGCCACCCCTCAATGGATAATCGAGCCTCAAACCAAGTATGCCGGGGTGCAGTATTTTATCTGCCAGGCGGAGAACACCGCGGGCCACTTCAACGTCCGGTTCCAGGAGCACTGGGGGTGGGTCTACCAAGATAGTCTCTGGGCGGGCCGGGACAGCGGCCTGATGTTGGGCGGCCTGACCCTCCTGCAAACCAACAAATACGCCTGGCTCGATACTTTAAGACTCAGATATTATCCTTACCTCAAAATTGCGGTTGATTCCACGACCAAGGCCGACAGCCTGGT
>Ga0315284_10017850_pt1 | contig 10064 bp, 8 predicted proteins | sample YL17G09_16_MG_FD_203696 | JGI IMG/M metagenome (GOLD analysis project Ga0315284, IMG submission 203696) | Sediment microbial communities from Yellowstone Lake, YNP, Wyoming, USA - YL17G09_16 | ecosystem: Environmental > Aquatic > Freshwater > Lake > Sediment | place: USA: Wyoming | collected...
TGCTGTCCCGCGTCAGGCCGGAGGGAAGCGGGTGCTTGGGCGACCCGGCCGAGGCGGAGCCCATCATGCGGGCGCTGGCTGCCGTCGTCGGGGTCCCCCCCGGCGCCGCCGCCGCCGCCGCCGAGCCCTTTGTCGGCCGGGCCGCGGCGGCGCTGGCGGCGGCGGCGGCGGACGCGGACGCGCCGCCCCCCGTGAGGGTCGCTGCGGCGCGCGGGCTTGTGGCCGCGGCTGCGGCGAGGCCCGAGATCGCCGCGCCGCTGGTGGCCGCGCTCCCCGAGGCGGTCAGGGCGGAGCTGGAGGCGCTGGCTGCGAGGGGCGGGGTTTGAAAGGAGAGAGAAGAAGAGTTAAATTTTTTTTTAAGGGAGAGAAAGAGAGAGAGAGCAGAGAGAGAGAGGGAGGAGAGAGGGGCGAATAACACGAGAGAATGATCAAAATTGAGTTGCGAGACAGGCATAATCTCGTTTAGAGAGATTCGTAGGGTGGGAGGTGACATGAGGCGTCGTCGAGGTGTGGCGCGCGTTTGGAGAGGGAGAAAGAGAGGGGACAAAAGAAAAAGTAATTCGATAAAAAAAATGGCTTTTTTCCCTCGTCCTTGTTGTTACACCCCCTTGAAAGCTTTCACCTCACCAGTCCGCCGCCGCGCCCCCATCGACCGCCCGGAGCATCGCCACGATCCTCCTCGCCGCCGCCGGGCCCACCCTCGGCCCCGAGGCGGCGGCGGAGCCGCGCGCCCTGGTCCGCAGCTCCGCGAGCACCGAGGCAGCTCCCGCCGCCGCCGCACCTCCTCCTCTTCCTGCCGCTCCTGCCCCCGCTCCCACTCCCGCCTCCTCGACAAAACGCATCAGCGCGCCAAAGCTCCCGTGCTCCGCCGCCACGGCGATCGCCGCGGCTGGGCCCACGCCCGGGACGCGAGCGAGGGCGCGGGCGAGCGCGACGGACGCCGCCGGGAGCTGCTGCCCATTCCCTCCAGCTGGAGCCTCAAGCAGCAGCAGCGCCTCCCTCGCCGCCTGCGTATCTCCCCTCCGCCCACCTCCGTGCGTGCGCAGGAGCTGCTGCCGGGACCCCGAAGAGGAAGAGGAGGAGGCGGAACGAGGGACACTCGAGGCCGCGGCCGCCGCCCGCAGCGGCTGCTCGGCCAGCGCGCGCGCCAGCCCGACGACGTGCTCCGCGACGGCGGCGGCGTCGGGCAGCAGCGCCAGGCGCAGCGCCGGGAAGCGCAGCGCCGCCGAGGCCGCGAGCAGCCTCGGGTCGTACCTCCGCGCGACGAAGCAGCCCTGCTGCTGCTGCTGCTGCTGCCGGTGGCCGCCAGGGGTAGAGGGCCCCCCTCCAGGCCTCGCGCCCCTCGCCGCGTCGGCGCGCTCGCGCGAGATGCAGTGCGCCTCGAGGCCCTCGACGGCGACGCCGAGCGTGCAGCCCGGGAAGCGCAGCGCCGCGTCGCGGACCAGCCGCTCGAGGCCCGCGCCCGGGTCGAAGTCGGGAGAGGAGCTCCCTCCCTCTTCTTCTACGCTCCTCGCAGCGTCGACGGCGCGGACGACGTCGGCGGCGGTCAGGCACGCGAGCGCAAACGGCACCTGCTCCTCCTCGAAGTCGCCAGTCTCGTCCTCGTCGTCTTCCTCGTCGACGGCTGCGTCTGCGTCTGCGTCTGCTGCTCGCCGCGGCGCCGCCCTTCGCCGCGGGGCGGCTCCTCCTCTCCTCCTCCTCCGGAAGAACAGGACGGTTCGCCACCGCAGCGAGTGTGTCTGCTGCTTTCCTCCGCTCCCTCCGCCGCCGCCTGCGCTTCCTCCGCCCCCGCTTCCGACGCGGGCCCTGATCCCCGCCGCGGACAGCGCCGGGAGCAGCGCGTGTCCCGTGGAGTGCGTGACGAGCCTGGGGTCGAGCGAGACGCGGAGCTCCTCGAGCGCGACCTTGGCCGAGGAAGGGAGAGCGAAAGCGGGAGGGGCGAAAGGGGCGGGGGCGACAGCGGCGGCTCGAGGAGCGGCGCCGGGCGCCGCGGCAGCAATTTCAGCAGCATCCGTCCTGTTGTAGGCCGAGAGCGGGCGCGTCGCCGCCGGTGCCGCGACGGCGGTGGGCTGGGGCTGGAGCCTGCGGAGGTCGGGGTCGGAGTTTTGCTGCTGGTCTTGCGTCGCCGCCGGCGCAGGCGCCATCGAAGTCGAAGGTTGGCATGCCGAAACGGTCCCGTTCCTGTCCCTGTGCGTTCTTTTTATGTTTTTCCCGTTTCGAATTGTAACAAGTTACCAGTGAGAACACGCTCATCGCAAAAGCAAAAACAGAAACGAGCGCAGAAAAACGCGAGGCGAGGCGCGAGAAAGAGAACGAGAATCGAGGCTTTGTTCCCAAAGCGTGCCCGTCGTCGTAGTCGTCGGCGTCGAATTGCAAAAAAAAAAAAAAGACAAGAAAACGCACGCCTCCGCCTCAGCAGCAGCAGCCGAGAGCCCCTCTGCGAGCCCTGGAACGAGGCTCAGGACGAGATCTCCGTCCGAGTCGTAGCCGGCGTCGTCCATCTAAAGGTACGGACGGGAGAGCCAGGGGGGCAGCTCGAAATGCGATGGAGGCGTTTCTCTCTCTTCAAACGAGAAAAATGGAAGAGATGCAGAACTCTTCGAGCAAAAAAAAAAAAAAAAACTTTCGACGGCCACGGCTCTGATCACGATGATCTCTTCTTGTCGAGCTTCAGCGCGCCCGCTCGCGCCCTCTCTGTCTCGCCGACAGCAGCAACGCCAGAATCCAGCCCCGCGGCGACGGCCAGGCGTCACTCCTAGAGCCGGCTTGCAGCCAGAAGACGCGCCGCCGCCGCCCTCCTCCCCCTCCTCCTCCGACGCCGCCGACGACGAGGTCGCTGCAGCATTCGCCCGGCACGTCGCCGCCCTCGCCCCTGCCCCGCGAGCCCCCTCCCCGCTGCTCTCCCCGACCACCGTCTCCCGCGCCCTGTGCTCGGCCCTGCAGCGCCCAGACTCGCCCGAGGTCGGCTCGGGCTCCCGTGTCGCCTTCGACTTCACGCTCCCCTCGGACGTCGCCCCCGCGGCGCCCGTGCTGGCCGGCGCGGGGCGGAGGGCGCGGTCGTGGGGCGCCACGGAGGCGTTCCTCGGCTTTGATGCCTTCGCGCGCGACTCGCTCGCGGCGCCGCCGGCGGACGTCTTTGCGGACTGCGAGTCGTGGGAGCTCGTGGGAGACCTCGTGTTCACGGGGAGAGGGAGCATGAGCGGCACGGGGGACTGTTCGAAAGCCGCGCAGGCGGTCTCGATCACCGCGGCGGCGGGACGCACCACGAGCAGCAGCAGAGGGGGTCGAGAAACCGAAGAGAGTGAAAAGAGCAGTGGCAAGACGAGGAAGTACACCGCGACGATCCTGCTGACCCGGGTCGACGACGCCGGGCCCTGGAAGGGATGCTGGCTCGTCTACGGGATGCGGACCGGGAACTATTGCACGGTTTGAACTTGTCACAGAAATGACGCTTCGCGAAACTTTTTGATCTTGTTGCCGCGAAAAAATTTATGTCTCTCTCTCTCTCTCTCTCTTCCCCTCTACTTGTCCGCGTCCTCTGCTTCGCGCTTGGCCCTCAGCGCGGGCAGGGCGTCGAGGATGGCGCCCAGGTAGTCCGCGCCGAACGCCGCAGACCTCTGCGGCGTCCACCCGTCGATTGAGCCAGCGGCATAGAGGCCGTGTTCGGTCTTGACGTCGATGAACGGCATCTCGAGCGTCATCGCGAGGCACTGAAACCTCTCCGCGATCGCGTTCTTTGCCAGCGACAGGTTCGCCTTCCCCTTCCCGGTGCGAGGGTAGCCGACGGTCGTCTGAAACTCCGGGCACATCATCGCCAGAGTCTTGTAGAACCTGGACTGCATCTCCGCGCGCGTGTCGTCAAAGCTCGGCACGCCCTCGCAGCCCGCCGCGAACACGGCCGGGATCGCCTCGTCGCCGTGCACGTCGCACAGGAAGTCGACCCCGACCTCGTCCATGTAGTCGAGGACCAGCGCGACCTCGGGGGCCTCCTCGCGGTCGACCGGCTCCTTCCACGCCCGGTTGAGGTTGACCCCGGCGGCGTTGGTGCGCAGATGGCCGCGCCAGCTGCCGTCGGGGTTCATGTTCGGGACGACGAAGAACGTGGCCGCGGCGCGGGCCGCGCGTCCTGTGGCGTCGGCGTCGTCGAGGAGGCGGCGGAGTAGTCCCTCGGCGAAGTACTCGGCCTGGGTCTCGCCTGTTTTTTTTTGTGTTTTGTTTTTTGAAAGAGGAAAGAGAGAGAGGGTGAGATTTTTTTCGGCACTCAAAACGTCTCTCTCTCCCCCCTCTCTCTCAAAAAAAAACTCGCTTCCGGAGCCGTTAAATAAAGACGACTCACCGGGGTGCTGCCTCGCGATTATCCATACTCTCGGCCTCCCGGGCTCGACGGGACCGACGCGGATGCAGTCGAGGTCGTGCCCGTCGAGCGTCTCGCCGAGCTGCACAAAAAAAATGATATTTTTGGTTGTTTCGGGAGTGTTTTGAGGGTGAGTTTTTTTCTTCCTCGTTTCCGCTAGTCCCGCTTTGTACTCTCTCTCTTTCTCTCTCTCTCACACACTCTCTCTCTGTCTGACTGTGCCCTCCATCGTGCGTCTTTCTTTTTCTCAAGAGCGCGCGAGAGAGAGAGAGAGGGAGAGAGAGAGAGAAAGAGAGAGAGAGAGAGAGAGTGCGAGAGAGAGAAAAAAACTCCCACCCTCATCTCAACCAACGTACCATCTCCAGCGCCACCTCCTTCTCGTCCGTCCCCGACGACTGCACCTCCGCGATCAGCGCCTGGTGCCTCTCGTAGGGGTAGGGAGCGAAGTAAGCAAAGTACACCGCGTCGCGCGTGGGAGTGTAGTCGATCGTCAGCACCCCTGTGCCTCTGTCGAAGCTGGTCCCCTCGACGCGGAACCAGCGCTTGCGGTCGTAGCTCGCGACGGCGCGGTAGCCCTCCCAGCCCCCTGGGAAGCTGGCCTTCCCGGCATTGACGATGCGCATCTGCAACCGCTCCCCCTTGGCTGAAGAGACGCGGTAGTAGAACCACTGGAAGTGCTCGCGGCCGTCGGCCTCGCAGAAGGGGTCGGCGTGGATCTTGAGGTCGACAACGTGCGCCTCGTCCCCTTCGAAACGCTCCTTGGCGCCGGTCACTCCCAGGACCTCGACGTTGCCGCTGTCGAAGTGGGAGTTGATGTAGATGCCGAGGCCGTGGCCCTGAGCCGCGCCGCCCGTGGCGGTGGGGGCAGCCCACCTGTTTTTTTTGTTTTGGGGGGATTGGAGGGGTTCGAGAGAGTGGAGAAAGAGCGAGAGTTGAGTGAGAGGAGGTCGAAAGAGAAAAAATCAAGCGTCTTTTTTTTCGTTTGGCTTGGTGAGCGTTTGCCGCTCGCTTTTCGCTCCCTCTCGCCGCCTCCCTCCTTGTCAATTTCGATCTCAGAATCACTTCAAGAGGAAGCTCACTTGGTCTCAGCCACGCGCGCGACCGTGTCCCTCTTCGGCGGAGGGGCCATCGAGGCGGGGACGGGGGCGGAAGGGGTGTGGCCGATCGGCGACTTTGACGATCTCGCGAGCGCCTTGGTGGTCGTGGCCTTGGGCGAAGGCCTCCGAGAGGAGATCGACGCTCTGCTCAGTCCTCCGCGAGCGAACGCAGCTGCAGCGGAGGTCATAAAATGGAGGCGGAGACTCTAGCGGAGAGAGAAAAGAAGAAAGAAAAGGCGATGACGAAGAAGAGGGAAGAAAAAATCCAGGACAAGTGGGCGAGCAACGGGGGGTGCTTGACGTCACTTCGTTTCCCCTCGACTCGAGACGGAAAGAGCATTTCCTCATCGTTATCTATTCATTTTCGTTTCTTTCGGCGTTCTTGCAACCTCAGCGCGCCCCTCTTTCCCCCGGAGGCTCTCACGTGCGCCGGAATGGACTCGCCGCTGCAGCAGCAGCAGCAGCAAAGCCAGCAGCAGTGGCACAGCCAGCCCTCTTTCCCTCCTCCATGCTCGTCGTCCATCGTCGCCGAGCGAGCTCGCGCCGCGGCGCACGAGGCCCTGGCCCGCTGCTCCTACTCCGGCGCCGCGTTTTTCGCGGAACAGGTCGTGGCGCTGCCAGGTGCGTTATCTTCGTCATCGTAGCACGGTGGTGAAGGTGGAAGAGTAAAAGAGAAAGAAATGACCGACCTAAACGAAACTCCCCCCGCCCTCGATCGATGGGGGAAAAAAAACTTCGCAGGCGCGACAGCAGCCGACGCCGCCCTGCTCGCCCACGCCCACCTCCTCTCCGGCAACCCGCGCCGCGCCCTCGCGGCACTCCAGCGGCCGCTGACGCACCACAGGCAGCAGCTTCCCGCGAGCGCGAGCCCGGACCCGCGCGTGAGGCTGCTCGCGGCGAGGTGCCTGGCGGCGCTGGGGCGGTGGGAAGACGTCCTCGACTGCCTCGGCAGCGGAAGCGACGGCAGCGACGGAGAAGAGGCACGCGACGACGACGACGACGACGGCGAAGACGACGGCGCCGGTTTCCTCGACCTGAGGCCCGACGAGAACGGCGCGGTCCCCTTTGACCGCGCCGCGCGGGCCGCCGGAGCGGACGCAGCAGCAGCAGCAGCAGCAGCAGGCTTCTCGCCCTTTTCCTCTTCCCCTTCTTCTTCCTCCTCGTCCCTCCTCGCGGACGCTTGGCTCCTGCGCGCCAGGGCCCGCTCCGCCGCTGGAGACGCCCGCGGCGCCGCGAGGGCCTTCGAGAGCGCCCTGCGGCGCGACCCGCGCTGCATCGAGGCCTTCGACGCGCTCGTCGTTGGGGGTCTGGCCCCTCCAGCGAGGCACTCTGCGATCGTCACGCGCGCGGCGAGAAGGCTGTCTGCGGAGGGGGACTCGTGGCTGGCGGACCTCCTCGCGGCGAGGTGCGCCTGCGCTCCCGGCTGCGGCGGCGGTGGCGGCGGCGGGGGAGGGAGTGGAAGTGGAAACGCCTCTCCTCCTTCCTCCTCGTTGGCTCGCGCCGAGGCGGCCCTCGCCCGCCTGCAGGCAGACGCCGCCGGCGCCTGCGCCGCCTCCGCCAGCGACGACGACGACATCGGCGACAACGGCGACAACGACGGCGGCGCGGCCGCTGCTGCTGCTACCTCTTTAGGCGGCGGCGGCGGCGCCTTCCACTCTCCCGAGGGGGGAGGAGGCTCGCAGCCCAGGCGCGTCACGCGGGCGATGGCTCGCAGCGGAGAAGGAGGCGGGAGTGCCAGCGGCGGGGCGGGCAGCGTCAGCGGCGGCGGAGGCAGCACCTCCTTTTTCACCCCGGGCCGCGGCTCGGGCGCCGGCGCTGCTGCTGCTGCTGCTCCCGAGCCTCCGGTTACCGTGTCCTCGAGCAGGAGAGGAGCAGCAGGAGCAGCGGGAACGCCGCCGACTCGCTGTCCGCCGCCGGGGAGGAAGAGCTCGGAGCTTCCCTCTGTCGGCCACGGCCTCTCGGCCTCGGCCGACGTCGCCGCCGCCGCCGCCGCGCTCGCGCTCGCGCGTGGCGACCCGCGCCTCGCGCGCTCCGTCTCCTCGCGCGCCCTCTCTCGAGACCCGGGCGCGACCCTGGCCCTCCGAGTCCACGTCGCCGCCTGCGCCGAGCTGGGAGCGAGGACGGAGCTCTTCTCGCTGGCGCACGGGCTCGTCGCGGACTCGCCCAAAAGCCCCGAGGCGTGGCACGCTGTGGGCGCGTATTACTTGAGCTCAAGGAACCCGCGGGCGGCGCGGCGAGCGTTCGCGAGGGCCCTGGCTTGCTGCGACGGGGATCACGCCGCGGCGTGGGTGGGGCTGGGCCACGCGTGCTCCCTGGCCGGGGAAGGGGACGCTGCCGTTGGTAAGAGTCTTTCCCTCTTTCTTTCTTTCTTTCTTTTTTCGCAACTCCGACGTCTCGACGAAAAAGCGAACTTAAAAAAAATGATATTTTTCTTGCCCCAAAAAAACAAAAAAGCGGCGTACAGGGCCGCGGGAGGGCTCGCCCCGGGCTCCGCGGCGCCGCTGCTGGGCCAGGGCGTCGAGGCCGCGCGCATGGGCGCCTCGGCGCTCGCGGCCAGCCTGCTGCGGGCCGCGCACGAGGCGGCGCCGGCGGACCCGGCTCCGTGCCACGAGCTGGCGGTCCTGGCCCTGGGCAGCAGGAGCGTCGGCGGGGGAGGAGGAGGAGGAGGAGGAGGGGGCGACGGCGACGAGGACGACGACGACGACGACGACGACGCCGACGACGTGGCCAAGCGGGGCGGGGACCCGGCCGCGGCCGAGGCGTGGGCGAGGAGGGCGCTCTCTCTCTCGGCGGCGGCGTCGGCGGCGTCTTCGCACCCCTGCTCCGCCTCCTGCGAGCCGACGCTGGTCCTCCTGGGCCACGCCCTCCTGCGCCAGCGCAAACCAGAAGAAGCGTGCGAGGCCTTCGAGCGGGCGATCGCGAGCGGCGGCGGCGGCGGCGGCGGCGGGAATGCTCTCTACGGCAAAGGCGGCCCCTCCTCGTCGACGTTTGTCGCCCTGGGGGTCGCGAGGCACGCGAGCGGCGACCCGTCGGGGGCCGCCGAGGCCTACCACTCGGCGCTGGCGGTGGCGCCGGGCGACTCGCTGGCGGCGGAGCTGCTGGACTCGGCGCTGAGGGACGAGGCCGACGAGGCGTCGGAGTGGCTGGACGGGGCTTGATTTTTTCCCCGTTTTCTAAGGACTGAAAGGAAAGGGAGCGAGAGCGAAACCACTTGCATCTCTTGTCATTTTTTTCGTTCTGCCTTTGCGCGTTAAAGAAAGAGAAGAGTGTGAAAGGAGAGAGGGAAAGAGAGAAGCCTTTTCTTCTTCGAAAAGGTCGACGGTGAGAAGGAAACAACTGTTCCCCCTCTTGATTTGTTTCTCTTTCTCTCTCTCTCGACGGCATTCGCACCTACACGGTCTCTGCCCGCTAAAGAGAAGGGGATGCAAAAGGAATGCTATTTGTTGCGTCGATATCAAAAGTCGGAAGGACAAGAGGTGGGGGGCTCGAAAGGAAAACTCTAATCTTTCATCTCTTCTCTCCCACTCCTTTTTTGAACCTCGAGAAAAATAAACTCAACCTCCTCCCCCCTCTTTCTAATTCGTAAAAACAAAAACAAAAAAATAGCACAGCTCGAATCCCTTCCTACCCCTCCAGGCTGACCGCGGCCGCCAGCAGCCCGGCCTGTTCCTTGGCGTGCACCTCGGCGAAGCCCGTCGCCGTCGCCGCCGAGGGCCCCCGACCGGCGTAGGCGACCTGGTGCGGCACCTCCCTGTTCTCCGACTGCATGCACGTCTTGAGCCTGGGGGCCACGTGCGAGTAGGCGCCCTGGTTCATCGGCTCCTGGAGGGGAGAGAGAGGGCGGAGGGGGGGAGGGGGGGGGGGGGGAGTTGAGGGAGGAAGAGAGGAAAAAAAGGGGGTGAGTCTTTCGTCTTTTGCTCGTTTCGCTCTCTTTTCTCTTTTCGTTGGGGAAAGAAAAAAAACGTACCTCCTGCGCCCACATCACCTCGGCGTTCGGGTACCTCCGCAGCTCCCTGCACACCAGGTCGAAGGGGAACGGCGCGAGCTGCTCCACGCGCACGATCGCGACGTCAGACGTCCTCCCCGCGCGCTCCCTTTCCGCAGCCAGCTCATAGAAGACCTTCCCGCTGCAGAGCAGCAGGCGCTTGACCTCGGGCTGCGGCGGCGGGTCGGCGCTCCGGTCCGTCGCGTCGCTGTCCATGATCAGCCGCTTGAACCGCACGCCCTGAATGTTGGCGTCCGAGGCCTCGTCGTCGAACTCGTCGAGGTCGGAGCGCGCGGCGGGGTGCCGCAGCAGGTTCTTCGGGCTCATCACGACGAGCGGCTTGCGGAACGAGCGGTGCAGCTGGCGGCGCAGCAGGTGGAAGTAGTTGGCCGGGGTGGTCACGTTGGCGACCTGCCAGTTGGTGCGCTGGACCTGGCCGCCGAGGTGGCCGCCGACGGACCATTTGGAGTGGTCGACGTCCTGAAATGTTGTGGAAGTTTTTGGAGTTTTCCCCCCCCCCGGAAAAAATGAGCTTTTTCTTTTTCGCTATGATTTCTCCCTCTTTTTTTCCCGTGTCCTCTCCCTCTCCCTCCCTCTCTCTCTCTCTCCCTCCCTCCCTCTCTTTCTC
>Ga0315284_10017851_pt1 | contig 10064 bp, 12 predicted proteins | sample YL17G09_16_MG_FD_203696 | JGI IMG/M metagenome (GOLD analysis project Ga0315284, IMG submission 203696) | Sediment microbial communities from Yellowstone Lake, YNP, Wyoming, USA - YL17G09_16 | ecosystem: Environmental > Aquatic > Freshwater > Lake > Sediment | place: USA: Wyoming | collected...
GCTTCACTGATCCGTCTCCGGAATCGCCGGCCTTCTGGTCGTTGGGCGCCTGTTGTCCAGCCCACAATACATCGGCGCCGGACTCCACCGTCCCACGCAGCAGGTTTGTAACCAGTTCCTGGAATTGTGGGTCGGTTGAAGCCCCGCCTTGCGCGGCCTGCTGGGGCTGTGCGTTGCTCTGCACGAGTATGCCCGGGGCGGCCGCATCCAATATCAAACTCGGCGCCTTTTCTATATTTCCTCACCTCCTTTCGATTGCAACTGCTCACTCTTCGTGAGTACCACGTCATGCTGAACTCGTTTCAGCATCTCCGGGGATCCTGAATCAAGTTCAGGATGACGAGTGAGGCTCATCATTTCTGAACAGTTACTTTCAATTAACGATCTTCCGAATATAGCTCGACGTTCCGTAGAACATTATCAACATAGCGCTGCGTCTCGGCGTAGGGCGGTATGCCTCCCGAGCGCATCACCGCGCCTGGTCCCGCGTTGTACGCGGCCAGCGCCAGATCCAAGCTGCCGAACCTGTCAATCTGCTGCCTCAGATATCGGGCGCCGCCTTCGATGTTCTGCGCCGGATCGAGCGGGTCAACGCCCAAGGCGCGGGCAGTGCCGGGCATTAGCTGCATAAGCCCCTGCGCGCCGCTTCTGGAGACAGCCTGCGGGCGAAACCCGGACTCCGCATTGATGACCGCCTTGAGGATTGCCGGCTGCAGACCGTGCTTCTGCGCTGCCGTCGCGATAATCGGCTCGAACTCGATGGGACATGGCGCGAGTGTCGGCCCTTGCGCCCTGCGAAGAACGTCCGAAAAACCCAGGATCGGCGGCGAGTTCGCCGTCGCGACGGACTGCCGATCGAATTCAGCCAAGTCAACGAAGCGGCGCCGAATCTCCTCGATCCTCGCTTTCACCGCGTTCACATGCTCCAGATTCAACTCTGACCTCCCGCTGCGTAGTCTCCGAACTGTGCGCTTCGCCTGTGCCGGACACCGGCGATGTCGTCCAGGAAGTTCTGCTCCTCGCGCTCGGACTCCCGTCGGTGCTCGGCCAGCCTGTACTCGCGCAGGCGCTCGAGCGCCTTGCGATTCTTGCTTGCCTCCAACACCTCCGCCATCTTCCGACTCTCTCTCTCCTCGATCCGGCGGATGCTTGCTTCTTGCGCGGAGACCTGTTTCGTAAGCTGCTGTAGATAGTTGTACGCCCGCTTTATCTTCTCCGAGCTGCCTGCAATAAGCCAGTCCCTCGTCTTGTGCCTGAACACTTCGGTGGCGCGGACCATATCCGTCAGCCTGGCCTGTTCGCGCTCGTGCTCCGCGCGGATCGCCGCCAGCTCGGCGAGCAACGCTTCCTCTATGGTCACCCGGTAGTCCAGCACTCTCTGCAAGTTGAACCGAAACCTTCTCATCGTTAAGTCTTAGTGTCATCTTGAATTAAGTGAAGGGCCTCCGCGCTGGGATGCCCCGTCCGCCGAGGCGGACTCACCATGATTTGCTTCGTCGGTGCGAACCAGTCCGTTCAGCGCATCGAGGATCTCGGTATGGATCGGCTTTTCCATGATCCCCTGCTTCAGAAATGCGTTGACGGCCTCGATGCGCGCCTTCGCGTAGTCAATCTTCGGATTGCTGCCGTCAACATAGGCGCCGATATTGATTAGGTCCTCGGCCGAATGATAGGTCGCCAGTATGTCTCTGAGCTGCGCAGCCGCCTGCCGGTGCTCCGGAGTGGTCACGTCCGGCATGAGCCGGCTGACGCTGGCCAGGACATCAATCGCGGGGTAGTGGTTCCGGTGCGCCAGCTCCCTGGAAAGCACTATGTGGCCGTCCAGGATGCTGCGCGCGGCGTCCGCCACCGGCTCGTTCATGTCGTCTCCCTCGACTAGCACGGTGTACAGGCCAGTGATGGATCCCCGCGCCGACGTCCCCGCGCGCTCCAAAAGCCTGGGGAGCATGGCCAGCACGGAAGGCGTGTAGCCACGAGTGGTCGGCGGCTCACCGATCGCGAGCCCGATCTCCCGCTGCGCCCACGCCACTCTCGTTATGGAGTCCATCATCAGCATAACGTCCTTGCCCTGGTCCCGAAAATACTCGGCGACGCACGTGGCGAGCATCGCAGCTCTGAGCCGTGCGACGGCAACCTGGTCCGACGTTGAAACCACTACCACTGACCTGGAAAGACCCTCCGGCCCCAGGCTGTCTTCCAGAAAATCGCGGACTTCTCGACCTCGCTCACCTACCAGACCGATCACGTTTACGTCGGCTTCCGAATTCCGCGCGATCATGCCCAGAAGGGTGCTCTTCCCGACTCCGCTGCCCGAGAATATGCCGATGCGCTGACCTTTCCCGCAGGTGAGGACGGAATCAACCGCCCTGATACCGAACACCAGCGGCTCGGTAATGCGCCTCCGCTGAAAAGGTGAAGGCGGCGTCCGGCCGATCAGCAGTTCCTCTTCAATGTTTATCGGGCCAAGGCCGTCTATCGGCTTGCCCAAGCCATCCAATACGCGGCCCAAAAGGTCTGGCCCGACCCCGACCTTGAGCGACAGCCCAGTGCCGACCACGTCGCTCCCTGGGGCGATTTCCTTCATCTCGCCAAGCGGCATCAAGAGCACTGTGTTGTCCCGAAAGCCGACGACCTCGGCTGGAATCGGCGGCGCGCTCCGCTTGCAGCGTATCTCGCAGATTTCGCCAAGATGGGCCGCCGGGCCGCGGGACTCCACAACAATGCCCACGACCTGCGATACCTTGCCGTTCAGCTTCATCGGGTTCAGCCGGCCAACGACCTGCCCGTATCTATCCAGACTCGGCGGCGACTTCATCGCTGCCATCTTGGGATGCCTCCAACAATGCTTTCTCGACCTCTTTGAGCTGAGTCTCTATCCGACCGTCAAGCTGGCCGTTCGGCGACTCGATCAGGCAGCCGCCCTGGTCAACACGACGGTCCTCGATTACCTCGATGGATCGGATGCCTTCCACGGCCCCGATCAAATCCTCTTTGTGCTGTCGCGCCGTCTCGCAATCCGACGGGTTCAGTCGCAGCTTCAGATGCTCTCTTTCCCTAAGCTGGTAGAGAGCGGCCTTGACAGTGCTTAGCACGAAATCCTCATTGGCGGCGATCTCGCGGTGGACGATCTTGCCGGCAATGTCCACGGACAACCTGAGCAGCTCAGGCTCGATGCGCCTCCAGAACTCGGCTATCTGCTGGTCGGCCTCCTGCTGCAGCTCCGCCAGCTCATGCTCCAGCGCCGCGTTCGCCTCATCCAGCTTGCGCAAGCCGTCCTCGTAGCCGTCCTCGTAAGCGGCGAGGCGGACCGCATCGGCCTGCTGCTCCGCTTCCGCCACCAGAAGTTCCGCCTGCTCTGTCGCACGCGCCATGATCAGGGCGGCCTCCTCCTCCGGCGAAGGCGACTTCTTGCTCCGCCCGCCGCGCGTCCGGCCTCTCGTCTCGGGGTCTATCAGGCACACGCGCTCACTGCCGATCCTGCGCGCGGACCACGCTTTGATCAGCCCGCTCATATCACCGACCTTCCGAGGCCCCCAGTAGCCAGAGCCGCACATTCCTGTACGAACTCGGCGATAATTTCTTCCCTCTCGCGGTCGTCAACATGCTCGATGCGCATCATCGCCGCGGCGAGCGTCTCTACCTCCGCGTCGGTCAAATGCTTGAAGACCTCCGCGGACGTGGCAGCGCCGCACGACACCATCAGAATTGATGCTTTTTGCACGCCGCTGAGACTATCAAACCTGTTATTGGACATGCTCGTTAACCATCACGATCTCGAAATCCAATCTCGCACCACCTGAGCAACTTCCTCCGGCCGGGCCTCAGCCAGGACGGGCGACGCCGCGGCAATCCCCACAGGCGCCGCGCCGCCAAGGTCTAGGCTATCTCCAGCAGGCGCCGCCGCGGGGACTTTCCCGAACACGAGATCGGGAGCGCTCAGTTTGATCTGCTTGAACATCCCTCTCAGGAAGAACACGAAACCGAGAAGAAGAATCACACCGGCTGCGTTCTTGCCGAGGGAAAGGTACGTCTGCTTGGCAGCCGCGGCTTTCATCTCCTTTTCCTCATTCTTCGTCGTGGTGTTGTCGAAGGGAACGCTCTCGATGATTACCTTGTCTCCCCGCACTATATCAACCCCCGCCGCGGCCTCGACCGCGCTGCGGATGGCCCCTATTTTGGCGCGGCCGGCTTTCTGATCCAGCATGACAGCCACCGATAACCGCTGGACGGCGCCGGGGGCCTTGACCACGTGTACCGTTGTTTTGGACACCTGGTACTTGGTAGTGCTTTCAACCCGCCGGTAGCCAGGCGACTGCGATCCCGCCGAGGCCGATTTACCCTTCAATGCTTTAGGAATCCCGGCTACGCCGTCTACGCCTCCAGCGCCGCCGTAGGTCTCCTCCGTGCGCTGTTCATCCGTGAGGACGCCTTCCGCGGCCGCCGCCGGCTGGGAAGCCTCATTGCTGGTCTCCCGTGGGCGCTGTTCATCCGAAAGAAGACCTTCCGCGGCCGCCGCCGGTTGGTAAAGCTCACTGCTGGTCTCCCGCTGGTCGAAGTCCATCTTCGCGCTAACCCGCACGATGGCTTTGTTCGGCCCCAGGATCCGCTCGAGCATGGACTGGATGTTTCTCTCAACTTCCTGCTCCGAGTTCTTCTTGAGCTGTGACTGGGATGCGCTGATCTGCGGATTCAGTCCGCCGGTGTCGTCGTTTGCTTCGGACAGCACATTTCCACGAGTGTCCACAACCGTCACGTAGTTCGGCTTCATTCCCTCGACCGCCGAGGAGACCAGGTGAACCACGCCGCCAACTTGCGCGGGCGATAACACGCTGCCGGGACTCAGTCTGACCACGATTGAAGCGGTCGGATGCTTCTCCTCGGTTTCGAAGACACTCGAATCCGGAATCGCGATATGGACCATCGCCATCTCGACGTTATCGAGCCGGCTGATGGTACGCGTAAGCTCGCCCTGTAGCGCCCTCTGGTAGTTCATCCGCTGAGCGAACTCAGTCATTCCCAGGCTCGTCTTGTCGAAGATCTCGAAACCCACCGTGCTGCTCTGCGGCAAGCCCTCGGAGGCCAGTTGAAGACGCGTCCCATCAACGTCCTTTATCGGCACCTTCACCACGGAACCGCCGCCTTCAGTCTGGTAGGGGATCTTGAGCTCCTGAAGTTTGGATACGACCGTGCCGGCGTCATTCGGCTGCAGGTCGGAGAACAATACGCCCATCCGCGGGCGCGTGGCCACCACTGAAACCACTGCCAGCAGCACGATGCTGGTGGCGACGAAAACGGTGCTGAAGAACTTCTGCGTGCTGTTAAGCGAGTTCCACAGCCTGATCGCCGCTTGGACCGGACCGGCGTTGAGAAGCTGTTCCATCTAATAGAAAACCCTTTCTGAATTGACTGGCAAGAGACCTGACGGGCTTCCGGCGGGCGGTTGATGGTTGATGGTTGATAGTTGATGGTGGCAGGGAGAACGGCTTCTATGGCCCCCGTTCACTCAACTCTCAACGCTCAACTAATCCGACGGCCCGGTCAGATCTGCATCCGCATGATCTCCTGGTACGCCTCGATTATCTTGTTTCGGACCTGGATCGTGAACTGCAGAGCCGTACTGGCCTTCTGCATAGCGATCATAGCCTGGTGTATCTCGACCGCATCGCCGCTCGCCATCCTCTTGGCCAACTCATCGGCGTTCGACTGGAGCTCATTGACGTCGGAAATCGCATTCTTCACCGCATCGCCGAAGTTCTGGGACGCCTTTTCGGTCGAGCCCGTCCCGATCGGCCTGCCGGGTGAGTATATTCCTGGACCCTCGATCCTCATTTCTGACCCCCTGTGCTAACCTTTGCCGATCTCCAGGGCTTTGGCGGCCATGGACCGCGCCGCATTAATGGCCTGCACGTTGGCCTCATAGGCGCGCGTTGCCGTGATCATATCCACCATCTCCTCGACAATGTTCAGGTTCGGCATAGCCACCCTCCCGTCAGGCCCGGCATCCGGGTTCGATGGGTCGTACACCATCCTGGGCGGATCGGTAGACTCCACCACACCCGCCACCTCGACTCCACGACTTCCGGGCTCAGAGCCGCCTGAACCAGCTCTGAGGATGACCTCCTGCCTGCGGTATGGCCCGCCCTGGCTTGTGCGACCGGTGTTCGCGTTGGCAATGTTGTTCGCGATTGCATCCAGACGGGCACGTTGCGCAAAAAGCCCCGATGCGCTGATGTCTATTGAGGAAAAATTACCCATCGCTACCGCCTCCCTTCAGCCATCGCCGCGCTCAGCATTGCGCTCTTCAGATTGATGAGCTGAACGAGCGTCTCGTAGCGCAGCGTGTTCTTCGCCAGCTCCGCCATCTCTTTGTCAATGGAAACGTTATTGCCGTCCGGGCGTGCCGGCAATGATGTGTCGGGCCGTACCTCCGGACGAGTCTGGCGCACGCGCGCCAAGATAGCATCTTCGTCGCTGGATTCGAACGCTTGCTTCAGCTTCTCCTCGAATGATACCTCCGAGCGGGTGAAGCCCGGCGTTTCGACGTTAGCGATGTTGTCCGCTATGACGCGATGCCTGAGGCCGGCGGCGTCCAAAGCGCTCGCCAGCGTAACGGAAGCCAGATCGGAAAACAGACCGTGCTTCATACCGACTGATCCACCTCCCAAAACGTAATCGGGTCGCACGTTATACAGCAATATCCGTGCCGGGGTAGTTGAGGCTTCAGAGTTGAGGGTTGAAAGTTGAGGAACGAGTTCGGTTCTCCGGCTGACGTCACCTCCGCAAGCTCGGCAGAAGCAGATTCCTCACGGAGTTTACCCTGAGCGAAGTCGAATGGGTTCGGAATGACGCGCTCGTAAGACTGAACTCTTTCGAGTTGAAGGTTGAAAGTTGAGAGTGGATTGCGCAGTGTAGCGCACCCCAACACCTGACACCCAACACCCATCACCCTCAACCTTCAACCTTAGACGAGCGATAGGATAGCGCTGAGCAGGATGTTTGAGTGCGCTGGCGCGGCTTGCCGAGCTCAGGCGGCCTTGTCCAGCATGGCTTCCGGGAGCTGCTCGGGGAGCTCTTCCGGCAATTGCACTACCGCTTCTTCTACGGCGGCTACTTCGGCTTCGGCGGGCCCGGATATCACGACGGCCAGTTTGTTGTTCCTGATCCCTGGCCGGCAGTTGAACACGTGGGAGTTTCCCGCCCAGAACTCGATTTCCGAGTCCGCCTTGCGGTTGGTTTTGATGACATCGCCGACTTCCAGGTTCACGGTATCCGAGAACGTGAGCGCCGCACGACCGAGGACCGCACGGCAAGCCAAGCTCACTGGTGCGAGGGCCTTTCTCAAGCCGTCCGCGGATTCCTGCTCGTGCCGATTGTTCGTAGTCCCGGCAGATCGGGCCGCGGAGAGCGCCGGCATCACCGCCTCGACGCCGGTGATCGGCAGGCAGATCGTCATCGTACCTGCAAAATCGCCCATGTGGACCTCCAGGCTGCAGGCCAGGACGGTCTCCGTCGGCAGAATTGTCTCATCATGCGACTCGCTGGCCGTGACGGTACGCACCTCCGGGTGCAGTTTCACCACGTTGGACCAGCACTCGTCGTACACCTGGAGACAAGACTCCACAGTCCTTCTGGCCACCGCGAGGTCAATGGGACTCAACTCGCTCGGGCCCGTCGAAGTGCTCGGGCTTCCACCGCAGAGACAATCTATCCACATCCCGACGATGCTCGGATTCACCTCAATCACCATTTCCGAACTCAGGGGCTCCGCCGAAATCTTGGCAAGCATTGTCCTGGAAGGTAGGGATGCCCGGTACTCCTTGTACGGTATCTGGTCCGCCCTAATGAGCTCGACTGTGGTCGGCGACTGCAGCAGGCTGGATAGCATAGTGGTGAGACCGGCGGCAAATTCGGTATGTATGGCGCTCATGATCCGCATGTGGTCCTTGGAGAACTTGTCCGGCCTCGAGAAATCGTACAGACGCACCTCTCGGTCAGGCTTGCCGTCCGACGCTCCGCCGGACTGAGCGTTCACCGATTGGTAAGCCGCGAGAAGGGCGTCCAGCTCTTCCTGCGACAGCACGCTATTTCTGAGGTCAGGCCGTCGGTCATCGCAGCGCTCGCGCACGGCCTTTTTCTGCTCTTCGGTCAGTTCCTCGGACACATCTGCCTCCTGATATTGGGCCAGCGTTTCGTTCCGGCTTTGCCGGGCTAGTGCTTGGCTGCAGAAATCCGCAGTACTTCGTAGAGGCCGGTCTCCGTACCGGCCTCAAGCGCAGGAGGCTACGGAGAGCCTCCACTACGTGTGCAACGGACTTACGCAAGCAAGCACTAGGCCGCTTCCGCGGTTGTGGCGGCAGTCTCGACTAGCGCCGCGTTTATCTCGAACCGGCCGAACTTGGTGCTCAGAGGCACCACCAGTGCCGGGACGGTGGTCGGAACCCACATGTTGACACCTCTCAACACTGAGGGAGGCGTGGTCTCGCACTGGTACCCCGCCTCTTGCAGTCTTCCAGCCGCTTTGCCCGTGATTATGTTGCCAAGCTCGGAGATCATGCTCCAAGCCATTTCATCCATTCCCTTCATCAGCTCCCCGGCCATGGCCGAAGCGATATTCTGCGCGGTGACCAGAGACATGCCGTAGAGCACAGTCCCTGTGATATCTCCGTTGACGCCGATGACGATCGTCAGTTGGTGCGTTGTAGAGGTTGTCGCACGGATCGCCAGGACACCGCGGCGCGGACGGCTTTTGAGCAGTGTCTCAAGCACGGAAAACGCTGCGCCCACAAAAGGCTCAACGAACTCGACTCTCACCTAAAGGCACCTCTCAACTATGTGATCACCTCTTCGCTGTCCTGCCGGAGGCTGATCTCCCCGGCTCCCTCCAGCTTGCGTACGACCGCCACTATTCGCCGTTGCGCGGCCTCGACATCACGCACGCGCACCGAGCCCAACATCTCCAGATCCTCCTTCATTGCTTCGGCGGCACGCTCCGACATATTCTTGAAGAAGGTCTCCTTTACCACATCGGAGGCGCCCTTCAAGCTCAGACGCAGATCCTCTTGCTCCGAATCGCGGATTATGGCCTGGACAGCTCGGTCGTCCAACGTGGTGATGTCCTCGAAAACGAACATCAGTTGCTTCACGCTCTCCGCGATGCTCGGCTCCGTCCCCTCCAGATACTCGAAAATCTTCTTCTCCAAGGACCTGTCGGCGTTGTTCAGTATCGTCACCAGGGCCTGCACTCCTCCGACTATCCTCAGACTGCCCGCGCTTTCTTTGGAAAGCCTGGTCTTCACCGTCTCTTCGATCGCCCTCACGATATCGGAGGCCACGGGCCGTATAGACGTGAGCTTATAAGCCGCCTTGCCCTGCAGATCCTCGGGAAGCCGCGACATCGTATCGGCCGCCAGTTCCGTCGGCAGGTGCGCGAGCACGAGCGCGACTACCTGGGGCCGCTCGTGCTGCAGAAAGTCAGCCAACCGGCCGGCGCCGAGGGCCCTCAGCCAGTCGAACGGCCGTCCGTCCGGCCCCGATGCGATCTCCGCGAGGACCTCTTTGGCCTTGTCTGGACCCAGGGCTTGATCCAGAAGCTCCCGGACGTACTCCAGCCCGCCGGATATCTGGCCCGCCCCCCGGCTCTGGAGATATTCGCTCAGAACCTGCTCTCGGACATTGGGTGCGACCGTCTCCTGCTTGGACATCTGGGCCGCCAGCCTGTGCACTTCCTCCGGCGACAGGTGCTGCAGCACGCTGCTGGCTGTCTTCGAACCAACAGCCATCATCAGCAGAGATGCCTTCTCAAGACCGGACAGTTGAAACGTAGATTCTTCTTGTGTCACTGTAGTGCCGTATTCAGATTATTGGCAGCCCGCCAAGCGCGCTTAAGCCCACATCGCTTCCGGCGCTCAAGCCGCGTCGGGCAATCGGTACTCGATAGATGGCATCCGAAGCTGGCCGCGGTACTTCGCAACCGTCCGCCTAGCTATGGCGATGCCTTCCTGCCTCAGCATTCCGGCGATTTCAGCGTCGCTCAGGTGCTGCACGGCCAGCTTGCTGATGATCTC
>Ga0315284_10017852_pt1 | contig 10064 bp, 3 predicted proteins | sample YL17G09_16_MG_FD_203696 | JGI IMG/M metagenome (GOLD analysis project Ga0315284, IMG submission 203696) | Sediment microbial communities from Yellowstone Lake, YNP, Wyoming, USA - YL17G09_16 | ecosystem: Environmental > Aquatic > Freshwater > Lake > Sediment | place: USA: Wyoming | collected...
CCACGTGGCTGGAAATATGGCCTTCTTTCCGCTCTTCCGGTTAATACAAAGTGTACCTTTCGCATAGGTAAATTTGGACAACTAAGGGATATGTTAGAAGGTAGACTAACTTATGCCAGCATAGTCCCAGGCGGACAAAGACTTTCTCTCGCTTCTCACGCAACGCAAGCAAGAACCGTGTTCAGCCCTCTTCAAGTATCGTTCGTCTCTGGCACAACAACTTACACTAACGCTATGGACTATAAAACTTCAACCAATCCCAGCTACAATCCTTATGACAGCGGTATTTACGATATATACTATCGTAGCGGACAACCGTTCTTTGATAGAGACAACGAGGGTTAATCCATGAGTGGAATCAATAATTCTAAAACGCGTATACTCGATACCATTATCACTACAGAGGGCCGACGTCAGGCTTCTACTGGAAAGATGAAGGTAGAGTACGTTTCTTTTAGCGATGCCGGCGCCATATACGCTCTAGACACTCTTATCTCTGGGGGCCCAGACTTTACCTCACGAATAACTTTTGAGGCCGCCAATCTTCCCCAGGACAGCTTGGTGTTTGAGGCAGACGACTCTGGTAAACTTCAAGCAAACTTTATTTCTAGTGGCAGCGGATATAGCGTGAAAGCCGGCCAAATCTATTCTGGTTCTAATTTAGACATGGTAATGGTTAGTGGATCTCAATTCGCCTCTCTCTCTTCAGAACTTCTAGGGTCTTCTTTGGATAATTTCAAAAAACTAAGTATTCTTGGAAGTCCTGATCCATTAAATTTAAACTACAATGACTTTATTGTTTATCCAGAAACCGCTGATTTTGTTTTTACCGACAGTTCTCCTATTTCAAATACAGAAATACAAACAGGTAGGATTGACCACATAGAGAGCTTATTTTACGACAAACGTCTTTCCCATATACCAAATTTTAGATTTTTACCTCCAGTAAACAGGCCTCGTTTTGGCAACTCAACAACAATGACGCTCGGCGACTATAAAAACATGAACCAAGATCCAATATTACAATTCTCCGACGTTCAGCAAGAATTAGACACTTTGGAACGAGGAGGTTTTAAGAAAACTATTCAAATTCTTAAATCTTCACTACATACCAATTTACTCGGGCAATTTTTTGAAATTTCCGATAATATCATTAAAAAACTGGATGTTATTGATTTTGGAGATTTTCCGCCAGATAATAACGGTGTTGTTAGGCATGTATTCTTTGTGGGTAAAGTTTTCTCCGATAATACAGGTGCCAGTACATTCGTAAACCTGTTCACTTTAGTTTTTAGCTAGGCAAAACGTAACAACATCTGTTGTATACTTAACTGTATGGAAATAATGTTTTCCAATTGCCACGGGCATCTGAAATTAGCGGGCGGGTTTCGGTGGATATTTAGCTTGCAATTTAAACTAGCTCCTATTTAACCATAGTTGCTTTACAATACAATATGCTATTAACTGTCAAAATAAAAACTCCTCCACCAGTAATCAGCGTTCCTTCTGGTTTTGCCACCTTAGAAGATGTTACTGATAGTTTCTATATATACAAAGTCTCTTACGTTGTAGACTCTACAGAAGCCGTAAAGAATAAGACCTTTATTGTGAAAATCAACGTTGACAAAAACACAGGGAATCAATCGGTAAAACCTATATTGATTAAAAATACATCAACTCAACAAATGATCACAAATATTCGACTACAGGCTCCTATGGTGAAAGCTGCCGCTGCCAGTAGACCACCCTATGTTTTAACATACACAAGCGATATCACTTCAAGAATTCCCAATTCTTCTACAGCTAGAATTACCGCTGCTGCGGCTGGGGTGATGGTTTCTTCTAATAGGCTGTCAAGTACTATAACCACCTTGGTGACTCGTGCCGCTTCACAGGTGAACTTGGCTGGTTTGAGAAGCCCATTAATGGATTTAAATTTAAATGCCGCAAAAACCAATCCAGTTGTAACAATCAATCCCCAATTAACAAAAGTTCAATCTACTCGGCTCTTGTTTAGTGGAATCGACCCAGCAAGTTTAACAAAAGCTTCAAATACAATTGTTCCAACCTCGAAAACGTACTCTGGTACAATCCCGAGACCCTCCTTTACGCAGACGACAATTATCAAGAACAATCCGATAGCTATGAATATTGTGGCTTCTCAATTGTCGAATATAAGAGCAACTGCAGTAGCCAATCTTGCGCCGCAACAGGCGATTGTTACTGTTGTTAAAAGCACGACGTCTTTGATAACAATTAATGAGACTCTCTATATTCCAATAACACAAATCGGCAAGAACAACTTCAACATTGTATTTGACCTACTCACTCCTAACTCAACCACACATCAATCTGTGAAAACTTTTGTTGAACATGGAATTAATTTAACAAAACTGATACCAACAACTCCGCCCAGAGTGAAGCAATTGTCAAATGGAGCAGTAGGAAGGGCAGTTTTTGAAGTAAAACAACTTGATCAATACGCTAAAGGATTTTTTGTTTATCGCCGAGAACTAAATCCAAATAATTCATTAAGAAATGCCAAATATGTGCAAATTGCAAAGCAAGCCCTAATGCCAGGCGAGACGGTTATATTTGAAGATAGAATTAACACAATCAATAAAGTCCTTTATCGTTTTATTCCATTTACTGACGAAGATCTTCCATCTTCTGTTTTTACAAGCTCTATAGCCAGCTTTAAAAACAGCTCCATTTCAAACAAAAACTCCCTTAATAGGCGCCCCGTGCATGCTGTTTTAAATGCAAGAATGTCAGAAAAAGACAACTACATAGACATCAGCGTTAGTAGCTACACCGAGTCGGCAATCAGCATGAGACTTCAAAGACGAAATTTATCAATCTATCAAAGCAGCTTTGCTACAGTTGCCATTGCCCCTATTACCCATACGACAGCAGTCGGAACAAAATTTATAGACAAGGATGTAAAACCGGGAAATGTCTACGAATATAAAGTTAATCTGGTTTTTCCAGATGGTCACGAGGCAACTGCACCAACAACCTCTATAATTGAATACTCTCCAGTGACAAACAACATCGCTGTAACGAAAGTAAGCAACATAACGGCAACTAGTTATGAAGGTTTAGCGGATATCACTTTTGATATCGAATACAGCCTATCGGAAACAAACTTTGAGCTAGTTAAAAAACTATTCTCAGAGCAAAAATTAACTTTAGAGTATCAAACGGAAATTATTAGCAATAAAAATAAGCTTACCACTTTACTGGCGTACAAAGTGTTACGAACAAATTTAACCACAGGAGAAGTAGAGAATTTTGGGATTATATCAGATAAGAAATTTTCAGATAGAAAGTTCGGACTATCTCGAAGTGTGAAAAATCTAGATTCTTCCTCAGAATACTTTTATACTATAATTACTTACGTGAGAAATCCAGAAACTGTGTTACAAGGCTATGCAAGAACTGTTAACACGATTTCCGAGGGTATTAAATCTTCTTATAGTTTACGTCCTTATAAATGGTATCAGCCGGTCACCCTTTCAGAAGGTAGCGTAGTAACTTCACGAACTTTACAAGCCAATCATTCGAAGTCAGAACTGGAACAAGGAGCAGTGGTGGACATACGTTATATTCCTGTCGCTGTGTCAAATATTTTACCAGCAATAGAGTCTGCGCTAGCAAGCAAGATTAAAGAGGATACGATTTATATTGAGTGGCAAGTAATAGGAGACTTGGAAAAAATTGATCACTTCATAGTTATACTTGATATAATGGGAATGAAAACAATAGTCGGGACGGCGCATGCTATATCTACTAACAAGAGCTTTGCTTTTGTAGATCCGTTAACTAATGGGGAAAAGGGACAGTTGGAATATACCATTGTACCAGTTTACTATGATTACGAACAAGGAAAATCCTTCAAAACAAATACGGTGATTGTATAATATGGGGCTATTTGGTACATTGATTAAGTCCAGGATTCCCGCTTCTAGCGGAGGACTCACGACGCAACCTACCGGCATTCCCGGGACACCGTCTACTCCAGCAGGAAGCAGTCGGCCGGCCGGTCCGGCAAGCCTAACAATTCCAGTATTAGCCACCGGCACCAGTACCGGAGGAACTCGTGGAGTTGCCATAACGTTGATTCCCGTGTCAATTTCCCCAATTATTTCAGCAGGAACGGGAGTTGCCGTGGCAGCTGCATCGAGCGCTGCCACGGCAGCTGCTGCCCTAGCAGGAGCATCAACATTGGCCGGTATTATGCCAGGTATAATCGCTGGTGGAACTAGCACTGGAACTGGTGTCGGAGGGAGCCCTGCACCTATGCGACCCCTAGGGGCCGGGGGCCTTCTCGCCGGGTCGACCGGTGGGTCATCGGGTGGGCCATCGCCAGACTCTCGCTTGGGGTCCAGCATCGCACATATACTTGGAAACACGGCCGGTCCTTTGTCGGCAGCGGCGCAGATTGATCTTGCCTTGGCCACAATATTTCCGGGCACTGGTGGGGCTAGTAATAATATTATAAGAAGACTCCCTACGCCGAGCGGTGATGTAATCAATGTTGCAGAGACAAGAGTTCAAAACGGACAATTTACTCCAATTATGGACTCTGGTGTTCATAAATTTAGACCAGAAATTATTTTAAACACTGAGTTTAATACCATCTGGGAGCCCGGCGTGGTCGAGTTTCGAGATGACATCAGGGGAAACAGACAGTTAAAAAAACAATCCCCTACTGGCGATTATATAAATTTTCAATTTCAAACTAAGCAATTACGTCAAGAGACACTTGGCGGCCTTATTAAAAATATACAAAACACTCTTGGAGATCCGGATATTTTCAAAGACGTAAAGAAAGAATACACCAACCAATTGGCTCAGGCTGGGAATGACCTAAAATACCTAGAGAATATTGTAGCAAACATTGAAGTTATTAAGAATGCCTTTAATATTAAAAATATACCGATAGAAAACTATGAAAGTCGTTCTGGTGATTCTACAATCAAAACACGAACTTTACGACAGGTTTTCAATGAAAAAATGCAATACAGAACAGAACAGTTTGATAATTTTTCTAGTACAAAAATTATGTTGCAACTATTGTTTGATCTAGAGAACATGCTTTCCTCTTACTCGGTTGGACTATTGAATTTAACAGATACAGATCGTGCAAACGATAACAGTCCTGATGTATTAGACCGCACTTACACTACTAAGAATGGAAACTTTTCATTTTCGATTAAAAACTTTTCATCAATGGACTTAGAAAATGCTGTAAATGCAGCAGACTCTAGTTTCTTTACGACTTTTATGTCTTCTCTTCCGCCAGGACCAAACGACAGAATTAAACTATTAACATACCTTTTAGCGAAAGAGTACTCTGTTTCTCGTGGTCTTGGAAATCGGACTAACCTGGTGAGGCTTCAAGCTGCCCAATACAATACCAGAACAGGAGGCAGTCCATTTAAGAACGCAATAGGCATCCCAGGTAGTACAATATTTGAAAATTCATTTGGAGTTCCTGATTCACTAGCTTCTTTAATGTATGTAAATCCAAACACTCCTAATGTTAGAATTTTGACTTTTGAACACAAATACATTGACAGCAACGACCAGACATTTACTTACATTCCAGGGGCAGCATTCTTTACCGACTCTATTTTAACAGTAGATGGAAAAGCCTGGGACTCGAACGCTTTGACAACCTACATCAACCGATATAACTCAATCGTTAGAAGTGTTCGTACATTAATCAGTGATGTGTTTAGTTTTGACGAGAGCGCTACGGCAACGAGTACGGGAATATCTGGAACAGAGTCTTCAGTAATTGACCCCGTTGAAATGAACAAAAGATTACTTTTGGCCGTCAAATCTTCGTATGGAATTCTTTCGCCGGCACAGGCCTCGGGCCTAGAAGACCTAACGAATTTCGGCTCGGCGGCGGTACAGAAAAAACTTTTACTGGAAGAGCAAATCAATTCTATAAATGGCTATATAGAATTGGCAGGTACATCAGAAGCGCAGCGAGCTGCGTACAATTCTCAAATAGTTGCCATACGTGCAAAAATAGATGTACTAAATCTGCCAGCCGTTGATAGTAGCCTCAATGTTTCGCTAGATAAAGCTACCGTGATGGCACTGTTCAAGTTTGTAAGTTCTGGTCACGACGATCTTAAGCTTCAGCTATTCAGATTTTGTTTACTGGCTGCAATGACACGTAATAGTCCGGATAGCAATCTTAATGATATATTTTCACTAATAGCTTCAAATGAAATCGACAATACAAATAAATTGGCGTCGGCGGACCCGATTCGTAATTCCTTGCGTGGCTCCAATCAATCCACAGACAATGGCACGGCTCTTGTTCCTCTGCTGTCGAGGTGTGCCGTTGACCTCAGCATCAAACTAAGAGAACTACTGGGTAGCATGGAGGTCGCCGGTCGGCAATTCACACCAGAAGGAACTTTGAAGTATTACATCCAAGAGTCAAGCATAGCAACATTACTTTATCAATGCGCCAGAGGCGAGGGCCCTGCAGCAGAACAAAACTTGATCTATCAATTTGTTAACCTTGTAAATCAATTTTTCAATTCTGGTAGAATGGATGGACAGAATACCCACATTATAAACCTTGGTCCTGCGGCGACTCGTTATAATTATTTAAGCTGCTCAACTCAGGCATTGTTTGTGTTTGAAATTTTATGCCAATATGCGAGCGTCTATGGTCCGGCTAAATTTACCTCTCATGACCTTGTTCGAGATGCAGCTCCGGAAGTAGTCACAGTCGACAGCAGAGGCACTGTACATGTATCTCCTCCTCCGGGCGGTGGTGGAAGAACCACTGGTGATACTCATGCCGGTGAGCGAAGCACTATCTTGACCATACCAGCAGAAACAATAAACACATTCGGTATTTCGATTAATTACACGCAAATGAACAGCGTGGCTCAAGCAATAAACCTTCTAACGACTTCTGCTACCGAAGAAGAGAAAGATGCGACAAGAAAGCGTAACAACAGAGCCTTCCTTGATCTTGAGGCGAATAAAAATAAAATAGCTGCCGAGTATGAAACTATAAAAGAAATGATTCAAAATCTAAAAATAATCGGGGATCATTTACAGGCATCTCTTACACAAGTTCAAAGTTTCTTCGGACAAAAAGAACTACAAGACTTCTTAAAAAAGAGCCCGGCAACCAATCTAAATCTGTTGAAAAATTACTCTCAATTGAGATTGGCAAGCTATATTTACAACGATATCAAAGAAAGATCAAATGCTCCATCGAGTTTTATGAAAAACTTTGGAGGATCACAAAGCACACAAGGCTCTTCTGAACAAAGCGATTTAATTGTCTCAGAAACAACCACTGATTCGGAATATAACGCTTTGGTATCTTTCTTAAGCGACGCGAATAATCCTTCTCTGCAATGTATGCCCTCAGATAGTCATCCAGCTGATGTAATCAAAAGGAACAACAAAATCCTTGCCATTGGGATACCGGCGGGCTTCTCTCGTGAGCTGGCAGATAGAGTCAATATAGCACAAATTAATGCTCAAACTTTCCAAGATAAACAATCTGATGTTGTCATTGTAAAGGTATTTATTCGTAATTTGAAGTTTGCCGATTTGGCTTTTAAGCCGTTGGAATACATATTTGACCTAAGCTTGTTTGCAACAAGAAAAGATTTTGTTGACTGCAACGCTGTGCATGGCGAGTCTATTGAAACTATTTTAGACAGAATCAGCTTGACAGATTTAGATAGCCCATTTAGTCCTCAAAAAATAGATGCATCTATGATTTCAGCTGATTCAAAGTATAATTTCCTTACAAGCAGGCAAAGAGGTGATTTGATTAAAAACCACGTAGCTAGTTATTTGCTTAGCATGTACATACAATATATTACAGGAGTCAAAACAACAGAAGAAATATTCCTTATCCCTTCTCCTCCTCCAAAGCAACTATCTACTAAAGCAAGAATAATATTAGATACCTACATCAAGAAAACGTATGGAATTTTACCAGGGATAATTCCGATTAAGGATATCCTTATTTCTAAAAATCTTCCAGAAAACCTTAAAGATGCTTATCGCCTATTAACTTACGGCTCTTTGGTATTTTGCGACAACGAGATAAGAAGCAAGATATTGACTCCAAAACTGTTTGATCGTGTCTTCTATGTCCCGGTCAATATTGACAATGCAGAAATCGATATGGCTGCTACAAGAGGAACAGCGGTGGGTAGGACTGCTTTAAGCAAGGAAGATACTAATAAGTACTTTCGAATGGTTCCACCTGGGACTTCTGGCCCCGATACACAATACTTCTTAGACGCATATGATATCGATGATTTTATAATTAATGACATATTTATAGCCGTCGAGACAGCTAATGATACTGTAGCACAAGACATAACAGCGGCAAATACGCCTAGAGGATTCGACACAGGGGCTGGCATTTCAGCTACTGCAGGAACGAGACGGCCATGACTATATCTTTACCATCTAAAAAAAGTCTAACTTTAGATGCTCCAGGTGAAATTAAGACACTCGCTGCAAAGTTTGTTTATAATTTCTACACACGAGATGAAACAACCAATGAAACGCCGCAAAACTCATTGCCTAGCTCTATTACTCTTAGTCAAGATTTAGAACAAGATAAAAAGAATCAACGCTTCATTCCAAGAAAAGTAGTCTTGTCTTGGAACGAAGTAAAAATTGGAAATCGGCCCGATCTTATCGGCTCTGTTTCTATTGGTGAAAAGATAAATTTTGTACAATATGAAGAGACTTTGTCTGGTGACTTGTTTAGTTCGGTAACGTTCAAAGACAATGGAACTGATGGGAAAATCACCTACGCTATTAGGCGGGCACTTGAAGAAATTGTAAAATCTCAAGGTCTTCCACCTGTAAATAACATGAATGCCTCTCCGCTGGATCTGGTAAAAGTACTTAACTCTATTACCTCCACGTCAATAGAGGGAAACTTTTTAGCAGAGAGCTTTTTGGAGTTAATTAACACCGACGGCGGCGCCCGATTCTTAGATAAGCCAAAGCTAGATAAAACCGTACAAACAATGAGCGAGCGCCTTAAAGATGTAAAGCTAAAGGTGTCTATCAACAATAAATTCATACACACAGTTTTAAGCGCATCAGCACAAGAAAACGACAACATCTATGGAGATGAAACAATGGCTGTCTTGCCGGTGGCATCTAATATTCAAGCCAATGCTATGATTATGCAGGCGTCAAATCTAATCTCTGCGACAGAGTATGAGACAGATCTCAACGGATATCTCTCTTTCGAAGAAAGAGTCTCTACAGACATAACCAACATCTACCAAAACATTGGTTATATTTTAACAAGGACAGAATATCCGCCAGCTGGTGGAATTGGGAAAGTTTCTCAAATTATTATAGAGAATCCAGCTATTTGTCGATATATTGATTATAATGTTAAGTATGGGACAAAATATAGCTACGCAATACGAACAGTATTTTTGGTAAAACTTGCTGCATTGGCAGACACTGGAAACATGGGCTTAGTAACATTCTTAATTGCTTCACAGGCCTGTACGGAGACTAGTGTAGACTGTCGTGAATTCCGACCACCAGAGCCGCCAACAGATTTCAACATCGCCTGGGATTATAATATCGGCCGACCACGACTTACGTGGAATTTTCCTATAGACAGCCAGCGAGATACTAAATATTTCCAAGTCTTTAGACGAGCTTCGATCAATGAACCGTACCAGTTAATCAAAATGTACGATTTTAACGACAGCACAACTCCATTAAAGATTACCGATCTACTAGAGTTCAACATTGATCCTACACTGGTAGAAAATTTACGAAACAAAGATGGCAGCGCTCTCCCTAAATCAATTTATCTAGATCTGTCATTTGATAAAGAACATGATGCAATTTATACTGTAGCTGCTGTTGATGCTCATGGGCAAACTTCAAATTACTCCACACAGCTAAGAATAACTTTCAACAAATACAAAAATAAATTAGTAAAGGAGCTAATTTCCATCACAGGAGCACCGAAAGCATATCCAAACTTCTTTTGCAACAAGGATACGTTT
>Ga0315284_10017853_pt1 | contig 10063 bp, 10 predicted proteins | sample YL17G09_16_MG_FD_203696 | JGI IMG/M metagenome (GOLD analysis project Ga0315284, IMG submission 203696) | Sediment microbial communities from Yellowstone Lake, YNP, Wyoming, USA - YL17G09_16 | ecosystem: Environmental > Aquatic > Freshwater > Lake > Sediment | place: USA: Wyoming | collected...
ACAACCCCGGCGGATCCCCGTCCGCTCGCGGTAGCTGTAAAGAATTTACGTTTGAGCGCCGGCAATAATGAATGCACATTGAAGCGGTGATATTCAGCTCATTTTAAATCGTATATTGTTGATTCTATAAATCCGAATTGGGAGCGCCACTTCGACAATTAGAATTAAATTAAGAGAATCAAGGCGAAACAATGGTTTTACTTGATTCCAATACACAAGAACATCGTTACCCATGGCAAGGTTCCCTTGATTATCTCCACTTTCTTTTGAAGCAGATTGACTTTTCATCCGATCTTTCCGGTAAGACTGCCCCGGATATCGGTGCGTGGGATGTTTTTTCACCTCCGACGTAGAGAGGCGGGGTGGTCAGCGCGTGGTCGGTCGCAAAGTGTGGGCTTAGTAGTTTTTTATTTGACGTCGAAAATTACAAAAATTTCCGATCAAATCAAGAATTTGATCAGTATCACCGCAATTCTGCGAAACAAGATCAATGAAGATAGCAAAAAACCGGTACCATAAAAGTATCAGATTTATCTTCAAGAGTTTGTTAGGGTATGTCGCCTACGCAGCAATCTATCCGATGTGGTTAAGCCCCCTGCTGCACAAAATCAGAGGAGTCAGAATCGAAAATATTTTTAACGGTTATATTGCCCCTAATGTTTTGCTGGATTCCCTGTTCCCGGAGCTGATTATGATTGAGGAAGATGTCTATTTGACCCGGGGCGTTAAAGTTATCTGTCATTTTAACTCAACCGATTCCATCAAAAAGATTATAGGAAAGGAATCGATTTAAGGTGCAGTCGTCCTTAAGAGAGGCTCCTTTATTGGTGTCAATAGCATTATTTTACCGAAGGTCACTGTCGGTGAATGTTCCGTTATTGCGGCAGGCGCAGTGGTCACCACAGACGTTCCTGACAATACCATCGTGGCTGGTAACCCGGGCAAAATCATTGGTGACATCAGGGATAAGAAAATGTTTTAGTCGAATCTCACAGAGACGGATCATAAATCTCATAGGCTTTCCGTCCGAGTTTGCATATGAAAGGGCGGCGGTTAGTCATGCCTCAACGTAAGACCGCACGACTTTCCTAACCCGACACACTCGTGCGAGAGGATGGGAGAAGGTCTAAAGGGTTTGCATTGTTTTTCTCCTGTCCTGATAACCCTGTGCACCTTTCACTCCCCCGAAAGAAGAGAAAATCTTCTTGACATCACCCTATGGAATGGATTGTAGAATTAAAGGCACGAAAGATTTATCTGTTGAATCCAACTCAATGCGACGGAGCTTTTTTTCTTCCATATGCTATTTACTGATCCATTTTTTCTTCTGTATTTCCTGCCCATTGTTCTGCTGACCCTGCGGTTAGTGCAGGGGACGGGAAACAGCCTCACCTGGATCTTCAGGCTGGGTGTTATTGGCTTAACGCTGCTTTTCTACGCATATGAGAACTGGACGTGGGCGATACTGTTTCTCTGCATCGCATTTTCATCCTATGTATTCGGCTTTCTGCAGACCCTTGGCCCTGTTTGGTGGCGAAGAGTCGCTCTTTTCTTAGGTATTTTCGCTTGCCTTTCGTACCTGTGTGTGTTCAAATACCTTAACTGGTTTGTAACACTCCTCCCTTATCTGGCCGCCTATCGGAACACTATTGCTAATCTGTTTGGAGCCGAGAGCAACAACATTCAATTACCCCCCGGTATATCGTTCTACACATTCGAGGCTGTGAGTTTTCTCATCGATATTTACCGTGACGTCATCGTGTTTCCCCGTAACCCATTGCACTTTTTTACATTCATCACCATGTTCCCCCGATTCATCGCCGGCCCAATTGTGCGTTACAAAGACGTCATTGGGCAGATTCTGTCGTGGCCTGGAATGCGACTTCTGTCTGGCTTAAATCTCTTTGCCGTGGGTTTCAGCATGAAGATTCTCTTTGCCGACCAGGCAGCTAAGCTTGTTCCGTATGCCTACAGCGTAACCCATCCTGATTTCATTCAGTCTATCATTGGCGTATCAGGCTATACTTTGCAGATCTACTTTGATTTCTGGGCCTATTCGATCATGGCAACAGGACTGGGGCTGTGTCTGGGGTTTTCATTCCCTGACAACTTCAACCTGCCATACAAGGCGGTCTCGGTATCTGATTTCTGGCGGCGTTGGCATTTAACTCTGTCTTATTGGTTGAGGGACTACCTGTACTTCAGTCTGGGTGGCAGCCGCCAGGGACGCTTTCGTAAGTATGTCAATCTACTGATTACGATGACGATAGGAGGACTCTGGCACGGTGCAAGCTTCACCTTTCTTGCGTGGGGCTTCTATCACGGCGCCCTAATGGTTATTGAACGTGTCATTGGAGAACCACGCATGGAGCGTGTTCCCCGTTGGATTCGTATGGGATGCACACTCGTGATGATTGCCACTGGTTGGGTGCTCTTCCGCGCCACCAGTTTCAAGCAGGCCGTCGATGTGTATGCAGGGTTGATGGGTTTTCATGGCTTTGCCTCCCAGTTTTCGGGCACTTCCCTGATGAAATCGGGATTCCCTCTGGTTTGTATATTCGTTTCAGTTGGATTCCTCGTCTTCGGTGAACGCCGTCTGATCGCCAAGGAAGGGTTAACAGCGTTGCCTTACATCAATAAGCCAACGGTGCTCATTTTCAGTTTGTTTGTGTTGGCATTTATAATGCGATTGAGTGAGGACACTATACCGTTTCTTTACTTTCAGTTTTAAAGGTTATGAACCTGTCGCGAACCATTATTATTGTCCTATTCGCCCTGATCCCCGCAGCAGCTCATACATTGACCCTTATCCTTCCTTCTGCAGATTCAGCCGCGCGCATTCCGGTTCCAGTGTTCAAACTGCAGAAAAGTCAGACATCAGGAATAGTGCAGGTCGACAAAATGTCCCTGCAGCGGAGCATCCAGCACATGTCAGGAGTGGCATTTATCAGGCGATTGGGGAACAGCTTGCGTCTGCACTTTCATCATGAATTATCGTGGGTCTTGGTCGGACATGGAAAACCAACCATGTTGTTCGGCAGTAATGAGTTATGGGTAGCGCGCGGCAGGACACTGGAGAATGACTCGGCTGCAACATCGATGACTGAACAGATTTCTATCAAGCGAGATCAACTCGAACAGAAAGGGTGGCATCTCATTCTCCTTCCCGTTCCTTCAAAACTGTCCATCTATCGCCACTATTTGTCCTGGCCAAACGATGGCGACAATCCTTATGTGTCTAATCCGCTCCCCTCTGACAGGACCGATGAGCTTGCAGATTTTATGTTTGCATCCCTGAAGGCGCGCGGAATCTCCGCGCTCGATCTCCGGCTGACTTTCCGCGACTGGATATCCCACCAAAATGAATCACGCTTTCTCTACCCACCAGGTGAGTCACACTGGTCAGGTGACGGCATTAGGCTGGCAGCAAGTTTGACAGCTGATTACCTAGCCGATCATTTCGCCCTGAGGCGCTGGCAGGGGGGATTCAGCTACTTTTCCTATCGCAATCCGAATGACCTGGCAAATGCCCTTGATGTCATTCCTTCTCTCGCCGGGTCGTTTAAACAATTACTGTTCTATCAGGATGAACTCATTGTCAACAGGTTCAATACCCCGATTGGTTCGACACAGATTTCCCCGGGGGCTCTGATAGTGGTTGCAGGTACGAGTTATTCTGGACAGTATTGGAGTACGATCGCACCGTACCGTGGAGATTATCCGTGGGTTCTTCAGCTGCATCTTGAAGGCGTTGAAGTACAGAACCGCGCCAGCGCGGGTCGCGGTTCGTACGAGGGTTTTGAGGTTTTCTTAAAAGAGGCTGACTCGATTGCGGCGGAGTTCGAGAAACGCAACAATTTACGCGAGAGTGACTATAAGCGCATCATTATCTGGGAGTTTCCATTCCGGGACCTGCTTGGAATGCGGTACCGGATAAAGTAAACGTTGGCATTAAGCTTTTCTCACTTTTTGAATGGTTTTCAGGTTTGGATTTGTCAAAAAAATGTGATATATTTTGAAAAATTTACTCAAACCTCTTAAAGCACAGATTAGCAGGGTGAACCATGAAAAAAGCACTCATCACAGGGATCACAGGGCAGGATGGTTCTTATCTCGCAGAATTGCTTCTCCACAAAGGCTATGAAGTTTATGGACTCATTCGAAGATCGAGTACCTTCAATACCGATCGAATCGATCATATCTATGCCGACCCCCATGATCCCAGGAGCAGCCTTTTTTTGCATTACGGAGATGTCAATGACGGGCGCTCAACGGATGAAACCCTCTCCATCCTAAGAAGATATCCTCATCTTAAATGGGTTTCCGAACCTGACCGGGGTCAGAGCCATGCGATTAACAAGGGTTTTCAGATGGCAAAAGGAGAAATTGTCGCATGGCTCAATTCGGACGATACTTACTTACCCGGCGCAGTCTCCGAGGCAGTAAAAGTCCTTGACAGATCGAAGGGGCGCTATTGGTCATGGGCCTGTGCCCCTTCATCGATGAGGAGGGAAATCCAACGGGGGTGTTCCATCCCAGCACCTAACGAAACAGGAGGAAGCTGATCAAGATATGAAAGGGACTTTAGAGTATTCCACAGCCCACGGTCTTCTTCTTCAAAGAGCTGGTGGATGAATTTGGAGGACTGGATGAATCCCTTTATTTTGCCATGGACTATGAGCTCTGGCTTCGATTCAATAAGAGATACCGTTTCACCACGATAAACAAACCGCTTGCTACGTATCGCCTCCATGAGAAGTCGAAAACAATGGAGATCTCCGAGCAGGAACTTTTGAAAAATACCGTGGAGATCAGCCGGAGATACTGGGGCCGGAAGAGTTCTCCCTCTTATTGGTATTACTACGTCTCCTACCGGTTCTCCCAGATATTTCTGTGGAAAACCGCAAATCGATACTGGAACCGTTCTGCCGACTATTACAACCAAAGGAAATGGTCTCGCGCTGCTCTCTACCTTCTCATTGCCCTCTCCCTCTATCCTCCCGCGATCTTCCGTAAAAAACATGTTTTCTCTCACTTAGTTAAGACCCACATCTCCAAAAGGATAGGGAGCCATTTGGATCGACTGGTTTTGCATCCAGATCCTAATAAATGCGATGGGAATGTCTACGATGACGGATGGGTCTCGGATTACGCTACCCTTCCAGTGGTGATTCCTTCTTCGACAAGGAGAATTGAAATTATAGGGGAGACCCACCTGAACTTTTTTGACAATACACCTCTCTCCTTAAGGATTTTTTTCAATGGTTCATTCATCGAGGAGAGGGTGCTGACACAATCTGGCGAATTTCGGATCCCTATAGACCTTGAAAAACATCCCAGGGCCAATCCAAATGAAATCCGTCTCTATCCTGACAAGATCTTTATCCCACGGGTCCTCGGCGAAGGACCCGACAAAAGACGCCTCTCGTTCATCTGCGGGGGGATTGCCTTGTTGGGGGATGGGGAGAGAACATGGAACGCTTCCCCGGCCACTCAAAAGCGACAATCCATACAAAGGGTATCGGATGGAGCTCAACGAGACAGCATGAATCACGCTGATGAATATATCCAAAGGCTTAAGGGTGACCATCATTTTTTCGCATCCGAGCTTTCGGGCAATGTGGAAACCCTCGTCAAGAATTATCTCACGTACTATAAAATTGTTCCGGAAAACTATATCAGGCGATATTTATCGCACATCAAGCAGGACCATATCCATAATCCTCTGGCGACTCTATACATCGAGTCGGAGCTAGGTGCACCCATGCGTATGCTCGAACTGATACGCATACTGAAGGACCAAGGTTATGATGTGAATGGCAAGTCAATCCTGGATATTGGCTGCTCTAACGGGGCCCTCCTTCTTGCATGCCATGAATATGGGGCGGCAAACCTCGTCGGCATTGACGTGGACGAAAGGAGGCTGAACAGCGGAAGGTTGTTGATTGGGGAGAAGAATATCCCTTTGCTGAATATGGATATCCTTTCTGTTGATTTACCACCTCAATATGGGACGTTCGATGCCGTTTTTACTACGGATGTGCTTGAACATCTTAGTGACCCCTACTTATTCTTTACCAGAATAGAGGGACTGCTTTCGTCTGCCGAAGGCAGTTTCGGGTTCTTTAGCCTGTTTAACAGGTATTCCTTTCAAAACATTAAATCAGAGCCGCATTATAATGTCCCTGGCATGATCCTACTTGGACACGATGCGGCAAGGGAGCTATGGTACGAAGTACGGGATGCGATGCGTTCGACGCTTGAATATGAAGTCGGCCACTGGTATTCTTTCGAAGAATATGCCACGATGGCTGACAAAGTGGGTTTGGAACTCACCCTCTTTGGCAAAGATACCTTCAAAATGCCACCCCGTGATTATAAGAGAACGATCGCTGAATTCCGACAGGAGGTTCGGCAACTGATAGAAGCATTACCCGTAACCGAAGGGTCCAAACAGCGGCTGCATGCGGCGTTGGAAGCATATTGCAGAATGTATGAAGACGACCATCGCCGATACACCATGGGAACCTGCGACACATCCGTCTTGTTTAACAAATATTACCGGCAGCCGGTCTATATGCTTTGCGGTCACAAGCGGCCCGCCCCGGACGGGTGATCGGCCCGGAGATTAGCTCTAATAATCTAGAAATTACTGAATGCAGCAACATATTTCAGCGGGGCTTTAGGTTGTTTCCCTGGGGGAGCAGGGTCAAACAAATGTCTTGTCTGACCAGTTTGAGAAAATGAAGAACGGGAGAATGTATGAAAGATCATGATCCATTAGGGAAGGAGGCGGCAGAACAATCGGTGATACGAAAAGCGAGTCGTATGAATGCTCCGTCTCTATCCCGATAAGATCTTCATCCCCCAGGTTTTGGGCGAGGGACCTGACCGAAGGCGCCTCTCCTTCATTTATAAGGGGATCGCCTTATTTGACGATGGGATATGAGGCATCAGTGAAAAAGGTGAAGATGGAAGAGGCAGTCCATTTCCCGCTCAAATTCCTTTGCCTGAAAGGTTTCGGATGGAGTTGACAATGCGAAGCCGGAAGGTTTATATACTCAGAGAATTGAATGTGGGGAACGATTCCCGAGAAGTGTCGTTCACGCTTAGCAGAATTTCTATCCTCAAGCCCTGAAGCAAAAGAGATAGATTTGGAGGAAACAATGGACCGAAAAGGACATGCGTTGATATTCTGTCTTGTGTGGATTGTAGCATTTGCGCTCTTTTCTTGCGCCAAAGAGGAAAAGAAAGGGGCCCCCCTTAAGCCCTTGCCGAATTCCGGCTTCAAGGCAGAACTGGGGGTCAAGGAGGTACCCTCCGAAATGAAAAAAGGAGGGAAGGTGAACGTGATTGTTAAAGTCAAGAACATCAGTGACCAGACCTGGCCCTCAAGGGGAGATTCAAAAGAATATTACAAAGTCGATCTGAGTTACCAGTTCCTTGACGAAGGGAGTAAACCTCTTGCCATGGAGGGGGAGAGGACTCCTCTGCCTCAAGACCTGAAGCCGGGTGAAAGCATTGAACTTTCCGCTGTTCTGAAGGCACCGGATAATCCCGGGAATTATACAGTCCGGTTTGATATGGTCCAAGAAGGCGTGGCCTGGTTCGGCTGGAAGAACAAGGGCAATTATTCAAAACCTTCAATTATCTCGGTCATTCCCTGACGATCGATGACTGGTCACCCTTCGGCGAGAACAATGGCACAAGTCAATTTAGGAAATGATACCTCAAATGCTCTCAAAGATAGAGAGTGGATAAACAAAGATATTTACATGTATCTTATCGTCATGATGCTATCTCTTATTATTGTCTCGCCCATGCTCACTACGGGTTATGTTTCCGATGATTCTTTAAATTCCCTCTTCAGGGGCATTGTGTTGGAAAGCCGCGGTAGTTTACCTCACCATATTTATTCTATGGCGAAAAACTCCATCATTTATGGGGCGCGCTTTATTCCTTTGGTATCCATCTCTAGCTCTGTGATATTTATTCTTATCTCAAACCTCTATCTCTATAAGATGAGCATCCTCTTTCTCACTGTTACCAATATACTTCTTTTCAGGTACCTGATCGAATTAATCACCAGATCGAAAGCTTTATCTTTTCTGTCCATTCTATTCTTGCCTCTTTCATTCCAGTTCCGGTTTTTTCATGATCCGATCTTAAGTTTCGGCGGATTGGAACAGATCGTCTTCTTGTACACACTTTCTTCGTTAATCTTCCTTGAATTCTATTTAAGGACAAACCGGAAATACCTGCTCCTTGCAAGTCTGTTTTTTTTCATGCTGGATCTCATGACCTATGAATCGACCTACCCCTTTTTCATGTTTCACAGCTTGCTTATTTATTTCCATTCAGGGGATGGAAAAATTTCCTTCGTTTTCAGGAAGACAACGCCATTTTTGTTGATGGTAATGGTATTTATTTTAATATCGGTATCTCTAAGATTCGTGTTCCCACAGAATGACGGGTACGAAGGGATTAAAGCCAAGTTTAGCACACTTCCTTTTATGATCACCTTGCTAAAGCAATGCTATGCTGCGACTCCTCTCAGCTATTTTGTGGCCGACCCGCATAGTATATTTTCAAAACCCTTTGTTGATCTGAGGCGGTATTTTGGCGTCCCCCATTTCTTAATCACAGTGGGATTTTTAGTGTTATTTTTCGAATTCTCCAGAGGGAATATCCGTGGATCAAATCCCCAGAGTGATCCTCGTGGTACGAAGAGGGCGTTTCTATTTGGATTTCTTTTGTTCGTCATTCCCTCGACCTTAGTCGCATTATCCTCGAAATACCAAAAAGAGCTTAGCTGGGGCGTGGGGTATATTCCTGTCTATATCTCTTATTTTGGTCTGTCGATAATCATGGGAGTGATTTCCTTTGAAATGTTCGGGGGTTTGAGAAGAAGCAGAATGAGTTTATATATATTTTCTATGATTCTAGCAATCGTATGTGGAGTCATCGGATCGATAAACTATACGAACAATGAAACAGTGACAAAATATTTAAATCATGCTTTCTTATATCCAAGGGCATTCATAGAACAAGGTATGAAAAATGGACTGCTCAAAGGAGTTCCGCAGGAATCTTTCCTCGTTGTTGACAATGATTATGACCTTGATGCAATTCAGGGGGGATGGAGTTTTTATCGATGGGACAGGCGGGCCTTCTATTTTATGAACTCTGGAGTCCGATTAAACCCGGTAGGGGTAAAAGAAGGATTTCTGAAAAAAAATTTTATTTCCAAATTGAATACTATTGATCTTGGGGGGCAATCCTTTTGCATTGAAGTCCCACGCGAGCAAAATCACTTTTACTTAGGCTACTACGCTCATAATTCGGAAGAGGGATATGCTGTATTAGGCAAGATATCGAGTCTTTTTTTGAAGGAAGACAGACCTTACCGAGTCACTTCGAAGGATAGTATACTCGTCTATGTGCAGATCCCTTTTTACTATCGACCCCAGAAGCTATCCCTTGTAGGTCATTTTATTGATGGAAATTCACCTGAGCCATTTACAATTCATGGGAATCATTTGCAATTAATTAATTCCGGGATGAATTGGAAGCTATTTAAAATAGATCCTGGAAAAACGATCGATTTGAAATCGTTGAGAGTAGTTTTCACGGATGAGGGAGCATAGCCCGTGGCGTATATTTCAGTCGTCATCCCTGTATTTAAAGCCGAAGACTGTCTGAAGGAACTCTACCGCCGTCTGAAGGCCTCTTTGGAAGATCTGACCGACGATTTTGAGATTGTTATGGTGGAAGATTGCGGAGGCGATCGTTCCTGGAATATTATTGTGGAACTTTCTCAATTGGATAAACGCGTTAAAGGTATTCAACTCAGCCGAAATTATGGACAGCACAATGCGTGACACATCATTGGAAGTAAAAATGGGAGAAGAAAAAAACGTATCTTCCCGTAATATCAGGCGAATCATCCTCGATCAGTCGAAGCGGGCGAATGTAGGACATATTGGGTGTGCTTTGTCCATTGCTGATATTATTGCAGCGTTATATGCAAACATTCTTCATATTCCCGATCCTAATCATCCCG
>Ga0315284_10017854_pt1 | contig 10063 bp, 21 predicted proteins | sample YL17G09_16_MG_FD_203696 | JGI IMG/M metagenome (GOLD analysis project Ga0315284, IMG submission 203696) | Sediment microbial communities from Yellowstone Lake, YNP, Wyoming, USA - YL17G09_16 | ecosystem: Environmental > Aquatic > Freshwater > Lake > Sediment | place: USA: Wyoming | collected...
ATTCCCACCAGTTGTCAAGAGGCAATTTCGAATCTGCCAAATTGGATAAGAATTGTCCAATTCGGGCCCGGGCCCAAATCCGACCAAAAAGGTCTGATTAGGTTATAATAAAATGTGAATTTTATTATAATGCAGAATATAAATAGCTCTTCCAATTCTTGCCACCGTTATACTTTCCTCTTATCCGGCTGTTGTCTCCCTGCCTTGCAATAAAATATATTTTTATGCCATTATCAGCACGAAAAGAGACAGATGCCGAATAGGGGTGAACGTCCATTAATCTTTCGGCCCAAATGTAAGCTTGCTCAGCATTGCTATATCTCATACTTGAAAGCGGATTATCAAAAGTAAAATCTCCAGTCTGAGGATAAACAATATAATTGTAGAATTTTTTAGTCATTATAAAATCTCCTTATTTCAACGCTTGCAAATAGTTAGCTCATATCCAATTGATTCAAGCTCTTCTTTTAATGCCTCATAATTTTTAACAAGTTTACACTCTTTAAAAAACCCAAGGGACGCATCGCCATGTTGCCCGATGTGCATATATGACATAACAAAGCCACTGTATGCTGGCACATCCAAAAGAAAAGCAATAACATCCTTATCTGCCCAAAGAGGGTGAGTTTTAAAAATAACACGAGTTTTACATTTATCTTTCATTATAAAACCTCCATTATTTTATTCTTTTGTAAGAATAGCTAGTACCATTGATTGAGACCTGATAGGTTGCGTCAGATAAGATATAAGTAAATCCAAAGGGACGTTTTGACATTTTCAGAAATCTTCCTCCAACCTTTTTAACTTGCTCTTTTATAGAAAGAGAATAATTTTTAATGTCCTCATACTCTTGCTCATCCAACCAGCGTAAATATAAATATGACATATGCTTTTCTAATTGGGAATAAAGCTTTGATGCTATTTCTTTTCTCTCTGTTTCTTCCATTATAAAATCTCCTTTTTATGTTTTTCAGCTTTTCGAATGACTACATTATACTACAATCTGGTTACTTGTCAAGGGCAAAGGGAAATTTGCCGAATTGGATAGGATTTGTCCAATTCGGGCCCGGGCCCAAATCCGACAAAATTTATCTGATTTGGTGACTTTCCCGTTATGACTGTTCTACTTTTACCTCCGCTTCAAGTCGAGCTTTTTCAGCTTCAGCTTCATCAAACAAGCGTTTGACTTCAGGAAATTCTGCGTTTGCAGTTTCAATCAGCTTTTCAACCATAGTTGAAAAGAGCTTTGAGGAAAACATCTCAAGGGGGATTTGAAAGTCCAAATCCTTTCGTACAGTCGGGTCATACCATTGGTAATCGTTTTCATTGATGGTTACATTGATTCGGAAATGGATGGTTCGGGATGGGTTTTTCATTTTTATTCTCCTTTAGAAATATTATAACACGGATAAATTTGTTTGTCAAGGGCAGGTTTTGGGTCTGGTAGCTCGCCACCGTAGACTTGCCCTGCTTCCTTGACTATGACTACATTATACTACAATCTATACCGTTGTCAAGGGCAAATAAATAATCTGCCAAATTGGATGAAATATGTCCAATTTGGGCCCTGGGCCCAAATCCGACAAAAAAGGTCTTCTTAGTCCAAATTATAGATTAGAAAATACCCCTGATTAGGCAGGGGTATTTTGCAAAGAAAAGGAGTTTAAAAATGAGCGGTCTACCGCTCTTCACGAATAACCCCATCAAGGGTCTTTTTCAGGTATAATCGTGCTACACCTGAATTGTCAAACACACAAACCGAGTTCACCACAGGCAAATGAAATGCCTTACCTGCTAGTGATTTTACTGAATGAAGGTCTTTACCATCCAGCCGTACTCTAACGTAGCCGACATCTTCCAACAACAGGCTCAAACCGTACTCATTGCTTTCCATCATATGCTCCTTTTTGAACGATGGTTCTGAATTGTGTACATATTGTATCACAATTTGGTTAGCTTGTCAAGGGGCAAAAGAAATATGCCAATTCGGATGAAATATGTCCGAATTGGGCCCGGGCCCGAATCGGATAAAATCTATCCGATTAGGGCGATTTGGTTTAGTCGAGCAGTTCCATGTATGCGTGGGGGTTGATAGCCAACAACAGGTATTTCATGCTATCGAACACCTGAACGGGCAGGTCGGCAATACCCCGTTCATATCGGTACAACCAATTGAAACAAAAATTGTGGATACTCAATTCGAGCGGGTCAAGCTTGACTTCCACCCCTGAGAACCGATTTACGGCAGTCCCGCCAGTTTCGTACATTATCCAATAAGGGGCATGCTGTGCTTTATTTATGTCACGCATACCTTTTACCTTACCGTCAATCTTCAGACTTTCGATAAAACCATTTGTTACAACGCATTCGTATTTTAAAAGGTGTTGAACATAATATTTCGTCCATTTTTTTTTCATTTTTTCTCCTCGGATTTTTTGATTTGAACCTGTTGAATAATAAATACACTCTTCCCATCGGTAACCATACCGTTTTTTCTTTTGTTGCGTTTCTTGTCACGTTTACTTGCCTTATTCAGTTTCATACCACCAGTATACCACGATTTTATAACTTGTCAAGGGCTAAAAAGCAATCTGCCAAATTGGAGCGGAATTGTCCAATTTGGGCCCGGGCCCGAACCGGACAAAAATAGTCCGAATTGTCCGATTCGGTGTTCTTTATGCGCTCATAGCTTTATGATGCTTGGCTTGATTACCATGTATAACTAGACCGAATGACTTACCCGCTCGGATAAAATCATAATCATCCGCGGGGTGTGCTTGACATGATAATTCTATGCCTAACTTGCCAGCATCGGCTACAGTATCGACCACGTATGCAGTCGGTTCATCTATGCGCATATGGTCTAGCTTGCCACCATATGAATAAACCATACTAAAATTATCAGGTCGGGGAATGCGCATATAAGGCAATATTTTAGTATAGCTAAAAAAGGTTATATTAGCTAACTTCTCAGCCACGTTTAACCATGCCTGAAAATAATTCTCATTATAAAAATCACCGAATGAATGAATGCGCATGATTTTTATGCAACTTGGAATTGCGTGTAGTATAACGTCAGTCATGCCGCCCGTAGTTTTAGCTATACGCAACGCATCAAAATTATTCCAGTGTACCCGTCTCACGGATGGGTATAATGCCTCGATACTTGCACCATAACACCGATACTCGCAACTCGGCGCATCGTGGATTTTACCAGTTACAGGATTACAAAACGACTTGCACTTGTCAGCCATAGGGCAAGTATACCCACAGGGCAGGTCAGCACTTGCAACTTGCTTTTTATCAATGCCTAAAAACCCCGCTAATTTTTTCATTTTAGTAGATGACCCTAATTGAAATGCCATTGTAAAACCTCCGAATGAATGAGTACAGTATACCACTATTCCCTAGTCTGTCAAGGGGCAAAAAGCAATCTGCCAATTCAGACCGAAATTGTCTGAATTGGGCCCGGGCCCAAATCCGACAAAAACTATCCGAATTGTCGGATTCGGTTGTCTAGACAAGTAAATAGGGCAACCCTGACGGTTACCCTATTGTTTTAATTCCAGCTTAATTCCAACCAAATTAATTCCGTTGGATTAATTCTGGCTTAATTCCTATTCAATCTCACCACTCGGATGGAAAATTATGAAAGCTTTATATATATCTACATTCTTTTGCTTTATTATGGCAATTGAAAGCGAATCATAATTATCATTATCCATTTTCCAGTCTTCCAACTTCCCGAGCAGTTTCATGAAAGTGTCAGCACGAATTACTTCAACATCATTTTCAACAGGGATATTATTAGTCATCTTTAAACTCATCGAATGCACCCATATAATTTCCATCTGGCTCAAAATCGTAGATACGCTTATAAAGGTTACCGTTTTTATCAATTAAGGTTTTAACATACATTTTGCCTCCGAACAGTTCATCGGATACTCGGCACAATTCAACGCAATCGGCTTGTGCAATAAAATCGTGCAGTGCTTTTATAATATAACTCTCTCTTAGTCTCATGTTATTCTCCTTTATGAAAGATGGTAGTAAATAGCATTGGAAACAGCATCATTTGGATATTCTCCGTTTACATCTTCAGCAGCTAAATCCAATACCATTAAAATACTCTCAATTAAATGTTGGCTGTGCTCTTCTTTTTGCATCAAGCGTTTCAGGTAAGTCCTCATTTCAGCATAGCAATTAAGTTCATCTTCGTTTTGTTTAATAACTTCTTGGTCGGGGCAATACACATTTTCTATTTTCATTTCAGCCTCATTTTAAAATCATCATTTTATTATAATTTTCAGGCGGAAATTTCAGCGGGAAATTCCAGCCGGAAAGTCTAAGGGGAAAATCTAGTCGGAAAGCCTAACAGTTCACAAAGATAGTCGATTACTTCATCCTTTAGACTATCCGGCGCACATTCCTGTTCAGCCTTACAAATCAAACATACGCTATCGTTTTTGGTGTGTATGTAATCAGTATCACAATCACAATCCCAAAACAGGTCGGTTGTAATTCCGTATATATCAGTGAAAAAGAATCTTATTTCGTTGTTATTCTTCATTACATTCCTCCATATCCTGCTTTTCTTTCTCTGTGTAATATTCTACTTCAATATATTCGTCTTCCCTATAAGGAACTTCTGTTGCATAATTGCAAAGTCTATTACATACATATTTACCACTACAAATAAACACCCCGTTTTCGCCATCACAAGCCGTCCATATCTGTAAGGGGTTTAATGTTCTTAAAAACTCCATTCCGGAAGGATTATCAAAGACATATCCTTTTATAGTAGGATTTTCTATAAGTTTATATTTTTCTTCCCATTCTTCCCACGTCAGTTCAATAAATTTTTGTCCTTTCATTTCATTCTCCTTTATTAAACCCATTATACACCCATTCCCTCTACCTGTCAAGGTAAAATGGCAATTCTGGTATTTTCAGTTAATCATCCTTCTCTGGTAGAATTTCAAAACGACTGTCTTCGCTACCATCCCAACTGAATTTTAAACCACAATTGATTATAGTTTTAGAAAGCTCTCTTACTATAACTTTAGTGCTAGCTTGCCCACCCCATGCCAACATAAGACCGTCTACAAGGTAATGAGTTCCACCAAAAGCTCTTTCAGTGTCTTGATTATGATAGAACACAACCTTTTGAGTACCAGCAGGAACATCAGCCCAACCGCAGGATTGGCAACACCAGTAATCCTGTTTGGCGTAAAAACCTGCTTTACGCAGTTCACGAAATAACTTGTTAATATCCTTTTTATATACCATTTAATTATCCTCCAATCTTACATCACCAACACCGTCGACCCATTTATAATTAACAGGTTCTTCAGATTCAACCACTCGAAAATCCTCCGCCATTGTCCAGTTAAAATGACGATTACGAGCAGAGATATGAGCCTCTTCATAGGTTTCAAACACTTGTGAATTAGAATAGAATTGTTTTTCTCCAAACACTTTTATTTCAGGTTTCCAAGACATATTATTCTCCTTTTTAATGTTTCAAGTATTATACCACAGTTCCGCCGCCTGTCAAGGGTAAAAAGGAAATCTGCCAAATCAGAGTAAGTTTGTCTGATTTGGGCCCAGGGCCCGAATCCGACCAAAAAGGTCTAAATTGTCGGATTCGGTGATAAAGAAAATCCCCACTTGTCAGGCGGGGATTTGGTTAGTTTATTTTGCCCTCTCCGAGAGAACATTTACCATTTGCATCGTGTGCTTTTGACGTCCACCAAACATCACACTTTCAGCAATTGGGCGTTTTGAAGGTTGGACGTGGCAGAAATATTCACTGGTTGCATTCAGCATTCCCCAAAAGTCGGGGGTAATGGCTGTTCCGTTGCCAGCGAACAGGTCATAAATTCCAACCCTTATTGCCTCTTGACCATTGTTAAAGTCAAGCGTGGTTTCTTCTTTGCGCTCCCGAAGTTCCTTTGGATAATATTGGGAAACATTTTCGATATTTGGGAAAGCATCGTTGAGGATAGCCTTTGCCTCGTAGTCATTGCGGACAGGGGTTTTGGCAAGTTTGCCAAAAAAGTTCTGTAAAATTTCGCCTTCCCGTTTGGCATTTGCCTGAACATGTGCCATCCAGTAACCAACATCACGCAAGAGGTTTTTGTTTACCCCTTTGCCCTTCCAGACATTGCCCCTGCCAGCACCATCGCTATTTCTCTTTGCCCAACCTTCCGCCATTGCCAAAGTATTCGCACAAATAGGGCGGTAGATGCTGGTAATCAGTTGAGTACCTTTCAGGGTATCAAATCCTGATTTTACAATGCCAAACATTTCGACTTCATCCCCCACAGTCACTTCGAATTTTGGCAGTTGCCATGAGATAAACATGCATTCGCCTTTGCCCAAGAATGCCATTGTTTCGGCAGGTTCTTTGACATTCGCATCAAAGGATTGTGCGATTTCACGAGGTTGGAGGGGATGAAAACGGTCAGAACAATATCCGAAAACTAGCTCTTGCGGGTCAGCAGGTGATACTCCCCTTACAATTGCGAAGTCACCTGTTTCGACTGGTTGCGAATTCAGTTCGACTGTTACAGGGCGCAGGTGAATAGCAAACCCGCCTTTGAAACGTGCGTCTAAAATCTCTTCCGCCTTCATTGGGACAAGTGAAGGTTGTGTAATATTATGCCACATTGGTTTTTCGAAAGAGTAGACCATTTCACCATGAATATTTGCAGACATTTTATTGCTCCTTTTGAATGTTTGAATTTTAATTTCAAATAAAGTATACCAGAGAATTTAAACTTTGTCAAGGGTTATATTGACGATAAGATTGCCATTCTCGTCTAGCCAGTCGCACGTGTCTACATCTTCATTATGATTAAACTTATACACTTCATTCCATTTAAAGCCACATCCACAAGTGATTGTCTTCCAAAGTGTTCCATCCACATCCACATTAAAGTCTTCATAGGTTCTTGGATATTCATTACATTTCGGACAGCGAGCAAATTGATTTTTGTCAAACATTTTATTTCTCCTCATATGGTTCGTCTTCCCAATCATCATTATTAGAATGGTCTAGAAAAAATACTAAATGGTGCTTCTCAATCAAGTCCCATACGGGGGCGGTCTTATAACCTTTGTATGTAATCCCTACAGGAAGTCGTACTTTTATATTCCATAATCCTTTGTTGGCATATTTTATAGCTTTCTTGCAGGGAATTACCATAGATGAAGGTATAGGTGGATAATGATTACTTTGTAAATGCCAGAGCAAAGCAGTATCCAAGTTTATCAATTTGTCATCAACACATTCTTTCATTCCAAGCGCACCAGTTGAACCCATTATTTACTCTCCTTTTTTACTCTAGTAACAGCCATTCGAATACAATCTTTCAAAAGTTCACGAAAGTTATCACCTAGTTGTTCTTTCATGTTTATCCTAATATCTCGCATTATTTCCGCAAATTCATAATCCGATATTTCCCCAATTTCAATTTCAAACCCACCTCTTATGTCACTTTCCGTCAGATAGAATAGAGCGACTTTTCTTTTCATGTTATTCTCCTTTTAATGTTTCGATTATTATAGCACGATAGTTTATATTTGTCAAGAGCTTTTGAGCAATCTGCCAATTCAGACCTTATTTATCTGAATTGGGCCCTGGGCCCAAATCCGACAATTTTTACCTTATTTGTCCGATTTCCTGCGCTTCGACTACACGAAATCACTATTATTTCTTTATCTGGTTTAATTCCATGATAGTTATAAACTCATTACATTCTACCCTTGACATATCTTCGTTTTTATGGTATAATCCTTTTTAGAGCGATTAAACAACATCTAATTCGGAGTAATACTATCTTATTTGTCCTGCCAGTGGTTGGCGGGTGTGTTTGTGTTAAGTATAAATTTTATAAATTATGATAAGTTATAAATTGACCTGCCAGCATGAGTTTCGTATAGTAGAATATACCTATACGCATCCTTATATGCCCTTCGGCTATACGCACAGCCCAATATAATTTCCATAGAGAAGAACAAAATTTCCCACCGGGCACAGACACCCGGCGCAGTCAAAGGTTGAATGCGAGGGTTAATTCCGGGGTTGACTAAATCTCAACGTTAATTCAGCGGCTTAATTCAAAGATTAATTCTGAGGTTAATCCCCATTAAAATTTAATGCCATTTATTTTCATGGGAATTTTTTCCGAATCATCTGGGCAAATCCTGATTTATAATTCATTGAATAATAAAAGAACTATTTTATAATAATTATCCCTTTTCAGCCCAACCTTATCATGTAACAATTATCTTCTTTTTGTTACATAACAGTTGCCTAATGTAACAAATATGTCCTTTTTGATACATGACAATATAATAGCTGACCTAAAACCCCTTTGAATCTGCCAAAATCAGGCATTATTTAAGTCAAAACAGCAGTTTAAACTGCAAAAAGGTCTTATATTATAGACTTATGGTTTTTATGGGAAAATCTGGACGGAAACTTAACCGGAAATGCTGTGGAATTTATAATTTTGTTATAATTATAATATAAACAAGTTGTCTAGACAAGCATACCCCTAATACACGGTTCGCCAAACCGGTAATACACGGTTCGCCAACCCCCCAACACACGGTTCGCCAAACCTGTATTACCCTGTTGGTATAATGAACTAAAGAATACTATATTAGAATACTATATAGATATATGGCCCAACTTTAATTTTTTAATAAATAAATACAATTTGAGCTTTCTAATTTATATTATTATATAGATTAATAAATAACTATTGATAAGTACCAATGGTTATTACAAGAATAATTATAACTTACAGCGGGAAACTCTAGGGGGAAACTCTAGTGGGAAATTTAATTATAGGGGGAAATACTATAGGGGGAAATGCTATGACCCGTAATTGTTTGTTTACTACTTAGAAAATATTAGGAAAAGGCATAAAAATATTAAAAACCCTATAAAAATAAGAGTCTCGCATCCTGTTGCTTTTATATTAGGTTGTTCACCACTTGCAATTAAAACCAAAAAATCCAATAAGCTCACTTTGCAACCTCCACACTAATTACTGTACCATATGTAACTTGGGCATTATTTGTCAGGAAATCAATCCAAGGCAAGCCGTCATAATATCTCCAATCATCATAAGTTATATAACCTCCTCGGTCTATACAAGTCCAAGTTTGTCCAAATGCAATTATTTCTGTTCCAAACTTCCAATCTCCCACACAAGCAACACCCTTTTCAACCCAATCTTCCCACCTTTCTCCGGATGATGTTTTGGAAATACATTCTCCATTTACAAATACTGCACAATTTGTTCCACCAGTCCAAGGGGTATAATGGCTATAATGCGCTAAAACAGTTTCGTAATTTGCGACTTCTTCTGGAGTACTAACAATTTCGGTAATTTCTGGTGCTAATATTACATTAGTTTGCTCCTTTACTGTTGAAAAGGGGAAACTGTCCATGCTGTGCCATCTGTGCAGACAGCGGTTTGAAAGTCACCCATAGAAACAAAGTTACATCTTCTCTCGGTTATATATTGCTGCAATGGATTATTAGGACTAAAATAAAAAGATGCCATTAATCCAAAGATAACTCCTATAATTACTGCTATAACCACAATATATATAGGGTTTGCTTTTTTTGATACTTCTTTTGGTTTATCTGAAAATTCTGTAGTTTCTTTCATTTTTTTCTCCTATTTATTTTTATTCCAAGTTGACTTCATTGATTTTTTGTTACCTATAACATCATATATACGTTCAATGTTTTCTTGAAGATATTTCAATTTACCATATCCATCAATATGTGGCAAACATTCTTGCTTATGTACAACGATATTAACATAAGGTCTATCCAAAGGGATAATAGTCATATCATAAACATTAATCCCGTCTATATTTAGACGTTCAATTGGTTTTCCACAATAAAAGCAATCCATTTAGACCTCCTTAAATTTCTATGTTTGTATAGTATACCACATAAATTAAGTTTTGTCAAGCCCTTCATAGCATTTCCCCCTATAGTATTTCCCCCTATAATTAAATTTCCCACTAGAGT
>Ga0315284_10017856_pt1 | contig 10063 bp, 5 predicted proteins | sample YL17G09_16_MG_FD_203696 | JGI IMG/M metagenome (GOLD analysis project Ga0315284, IMG submission 203696) | Sediment microbial communities from Yellowstone Lake, YNP, Wyoming, USA - YL17G09_16 | ecosystem: Environmental > Aquatic > Freshwater > Lake > Sediment | place: USA: Wyoming | collected...
AAGACGCACGACATAGGAATATTAAAATCAATTGGCGCAAGAAGTAAAAGTATTATGAGAATATTTGTTTTTCAGGGAGGAGTAATAGGAGTAGTAGGCACATTCATAGGAACCATAGCGGGATACGTTATATGCAGGTTGATTGATAAATATGAGTTTATCAAACTACCCGCAGAAGTGTATTACCTGAATACGGTCCCGGTAATGATTGAAACAGGTGACATAGTAACTATTTGCATAGGAGCGGTGCTGATTAGCCTGTTGTCAACCATTTATCCGGCGCGCCAGGCAGCCAGGCTGGACCCATGTGAAGCCATAAGGTATTTTTAAAATCCGTCGTTACGTCGTTAAGAAGAAACTGTCGTTCCGTCGTTACGTATTTCTGTATATCCGTAACAGCGGTTAATTTTAAACGTAACGACGTAAATACGAATATAACAAATGTCGTTCCATTATTCAGTATATCCATAAAAGCAGTTGCTTTTGGACGGAACTACCTAATGACGAACGACGATTAAGTAGTTGCTGTTGGACGTAACTACGGTAATACGGTACGACGTAACGACGGTCTTGTAGTTGTCGTTGGACGTAAATACTGAACGATGGTTAATTAATTAAAATTGGACGGGGATACGTAACGACGTAAATACGGAACGACGGTCTTGTAGTTGCCGTTGGACGGGAATACGTAAATACTAAACGACGTAACGACGGATTCTATTATGGATACAGTTCTTGAAATCAGAGACTTACATAAGAGTTACTATCAGGGTAGAAAAGAAATTAAAGTGCTCAAAGGCATTAATTGTGCGATAGAAGCGGGCACTATAAATTCAATACTGGGCACATCAGGTACAGGCAAGAGCACTTTACTGCATATAATGGGCAGCATTGAGAAAGCTACCGCAGGAGAAATATTTTTTAACGGTAGCAGCATAGGGAACATGGTTGAGGAAGAACTGGCGGTGTGGCGGAATGAAAAAATAGGGTTTGTTTTTCAGTTCTATAATCTTCTGCCGGAATTTTCTGCGCTGGAAAATGTAATTATGCCCGGAATGATGAATGATTCATGGAAAAAGAAAGAAGAAAGAAACGGTATTTTTGAAAGAGCCCGGATGCTGTTGAAAGAAGTCGGGCTTGAAAGCAGGATTAACCACAAACCTTCGGACCTGTCAGGTGGTGAACAGCAGCGTGTTGCAATAGCCAGGGCATTGATAAACAACCCGGTGATGCTGCTTGCAGATGAACCGACAGGTAATCTTGACAGGAACACAGGTGAAAATGTGTATGAACTCCTTATAAACATGAGCCGTTTGAAGAACAAGGCGGTTGTTATCGCCACGCATGATGAAGCCCTTGCATCAAAGACGGACAAGTTATTTCATTTAAAAGACGGGATTTTAATATAAATGTCGTACCGTCGTTCCGTATTTCAGTCCAACGGCAACTACAAGAATGTCGTTACGTCGTACCGTATTTACGTCCAACGAAAACTACAAGACCGTCGTTACGCGACAGTCCCCCCCAATGTTTTATAAGGCAAAACAAGGCATGGGGGACTACCCGCCCCATGTATTGTCCCCGTTTTCACGGGAACATTGGGGGATAGTTCCGTATATACGTAACAGTATTTGATTTTGGACGGAACTACGGGAATATATAAAAACATTGGGGGTATGCACTTGACTCAACCAGCTGCAAGGTGTAGTATAATTGGGATATGGAAGAAATAACTAAAACACAATATGTGGGGGGTGGTTGAGTCAAGTGCATACCCCTAAAAACATTTCAGATAACTTCATTCGCGAGAGGAGATAAAATGGGATTAAAGATTTACATGAATGGAAAAATGACAGATAAAGAGCATGCAAAGATATCCGTATTTGATCACGGACTGCTTTATGGAGACGGGGTTTTTGAGGGTATTCGCGCTTATTCAGGCAGAGTGTTCAGGTTAAGAGACCACCTGGAACGGCTTTATGATTCAGCCCGCGCCATCAGATTAACCATACCAATGACAATAGAAGAACTTGAAAAAGCCGTTATAGCCACATTGAGAATAAATAAACTGAAAGACGCTTATATAAGGCTGGTTATTACAAGAGGTAACGGCGATCTTGGCCTTGACCCGGATAAGTGCTCAGAACCGTCTATTATTATAATCACGGACAAAATAAAACTTTATCCTGAGGCATATTATAAAAAAGGGCTGGAGATTGTTACTGTATCCACCAGGAAAAATTCTCATGATACATTAAGCCCATCCATCAAATCCCTTAATTACCTGAATAACATACTTGCCAAGATAGAGGCAAAACTTTGCAATGCCCAGGAAGCAATAATGTTAAACAAAGACGGTTATGTAACCGAATGCACGGGGGATAATATTTTTATCATAAAAAACGGAGAGTTGTTGACGCCTCCTTCATATGTTGGAATACTGAACGGTATAACGAGGAAAACCGTCATGAAGCTTGCCGTTAAAAAACTCGCAATGACAGTTAAGGAAGAGCTTTTTACCCAGTTCCACATGTACACTGCAAATGAGTGTTTTTTGACCGGCACCGGAGCTGAAGTAATCCCCGTCATAAGAATTGATGACAGGATAATTGGCGATGGCAAACCTGGCAAATATACCATAAAACTTATAACTGAGTTCAGAAAACTTACAACTTCGGAAGGAGTGGAGGTATTTAGATAACAAGGCATTAGAAAGGACATGGGAGCTATTTATGTTATGCGACATATGCCATGATAAACAGGCCGTAATTCATTTAAAACAGATAAGCAACAATGAGGATGTCAGGATAAATCTCTGTGAAGACTGCGCAAATAAAAAAGGTTTCAATCTGCTTACAATAGAGGAATTGCCTTTAGAAGGGCCTCATTTTGACCTCGCTGACCTTCTATCGGGGTTTACGGATATGCCCGCATCTTTAAAAGACAATAAAGACACCGTGAAATGCCTCAATTGCGGAACCACCTACAGCGATTTCAAGAATTCAGGAAGGCTGGGCTGCTCGGAATGTTATAATGCTTTTAGTAAACAGCTGGCGCCTCTTTTAAGGAGGCTTCAGGGGGCATCCTATCATGGCGGGAAAGTGCCCGACAAAAAAGACAAGCCTGAAAAGACAAGCAGGAAAAAGACACTGCAGGAACTTAAAGATGAATTAAAAAAAGCAGTTGAGCAGGAAGAATACGAAAAAGCAGCTATAATCAGGGATAAAATAAAAGAATATAAGTGAAAAAACAACGGGAGAATCCGGAATGAAACTGATGTCAATGTTAAAGTATAAAAGCGGCTGGTTGTCAAATACAGGACCGATGTCTGACATAGTGATTTCTTCGCGTATACGCATAGCCCGCAATCTCAATAAAATACCATTTCCCCACAGGGCAAATACCCAGCAGCAGGAAGAATCCTTCATGCTCATTGAAGAAGCAAGCAGGGAAAGTAGTTATCTTAAGAAAGCCGTAATTCTGAATTTCAAGGATTATGACAGGGTTGACCGGCAGTTTTTAATGGAGAGGCACCTGATATCATACGAACACGCAAACGGGGACGGAGTCAGAGGTGTTGTTGTTGGTGATAAGGAATTGATCAGCATAATGATAAATGAGGAAGACCATCTGCGCCTGCAGGGAATGCAGTCCGGGCTGCAGTTAAAGGAAGTCTGGGATGTGGTTGAAGAAATTGATAATGACATTGAAAGCAGGCTGGCTTTTGCCTTTTCTGATGAAATGGGCTATCTTACGGCCTGCCCGACCAATACAGGCACAGGGCTGAGGGCATCCATTCTGGTGCACCTGCCTGCTCTTGTGTTAAGAAATGAGATTGACAGGCTGCTGCAGATGCTTGGCAAGCTTGGAATAGTCACGCGGGGTTTGTATGGAGAAAACACAAAGGTCATGGGAGACATGTTTCAGATATCAAACCAGGTGACTCTGGGCCCGGTAGAAGAAACTATAATAAGCAAACTTGAAAGTGTCGGTAAACGCGTCGTTGACAGTGAACTAAAAAGCAGGAATGCGCTTTACAAAGAAGATAAAACAGAGTTTGAGGATAAAGTTTACAGGGCATACGGTCTGCTCAGAAATGTCCGCAGGATAAGCTTTCAGGAAACTATGGACCTGATTTCAAAAATAAAGCTTGGTATTTACCTGGGCCTGGCAATAGAAACAAGCATAGATATTTTAAACGAATTGATGATAATAACGCAACCCTCCCATCTCCAGGAAGAATTTGGTGAAAGGCTGCAGTCCAATCAAAGGGACGTCATGAGGGCGGATTTAATAAGAAAACATATAGGGGACGTAGTTAGATAATTAGATATTGATAAAAGGAGTAAATTATCACAGGCAAGAAGTTTGATAGCATATTTTGGGAACAAGGAAGTAGGCATCAGAGGAGTTGAGCTTGCAAAGTATTTTGGGATAACGCAATCATCAATAAGTTCAACGATAAAAAGAGGCGATAGAATCGCTTAAAAAAAATGAATATCGTATTATCTAACTACGTCCCCAATTAACGTCCCCAATTAACCCAATTAAAAAAAGGAGACACAAGTATGCATAACAGGTTTACACAAAGGGCCAATACCGCTTTAGCGCTGGCCCAGGAAGAAGCCAGGAGAATGAATCATGATTATCTTGGAACAGAACATATATTATTAGGTTTGATAGCGCTCGGAGAAGGAGTGGCTGCAACTATACTTACGGGTTTAAATGTTGACCTTAAAAAATTGCGCCGGGAAGTGGAAAAGATGGTAGGCACAGGTGAAAATGTTTTAATAGAAGGCGATGTGCCTTATACTCCGCGAGCGGGAAAAGTCATTGAGCTGGCTATTGCCGAAGCGGATGGCATGGGCCAGGAATATGTTGGTACCGAGCACCTGCTTTTAGGGTTAATGAGGGAACGCGAAGGTGTGGCATCCAGGGTTCTTGAAATCATGGGAATTAATCCGGACATGATAAAAAAACAGATAATGGATATTATGGGGGAGACCGCGCTTAAAAACCCGCCGTTTTCCCCTTCAGGCAAACCGGGTAAGAACAACAAGACAAAAACACTTATGCTTGATGAGTTTTGCAGGGACTTAACCCAAATGTCCGCCGAAAATAAACTGGACCCGATTATAGGCAGGGAAAACGAAATTAACAGGGTTATTCAAATACTGTGCAGGAGAACAAAAAATAATCCGGTCCTGATAGGGGACCCTGGCGTAGGCAAGACGGCGATAGTTGAAGGCCTTGCCCAGCACATAGCAAATAATGATGTCCCGGAAATATTATTGAATAAAAGGGTGCTCGTTCTTGACCTGGGGGGTATGATAGCAGGTACCAAATACAGAGGAGAATTTGAACAGCGTTTAAAACAGGTGATGAACGAGATAAAACGCGCGCAGTCTTCAATTATTCTTTTTATTGACGAACTTCATACAGTCATAGGGGCAGGGGCTGCAGAAGGCGCAATGGACGCTTCAAACATGCTGAAACCAGCGCTTTCAAGGGGTGAACTTCAGTGCATAGGAGCTACGACGCTTGATGAGTACCGCAAACATATTGAGCATGATGCTGCTCTGGCAAGGAGGTTCCAGCCGATAATAGTTGATCCTCCGACGCCTGAGGAGACAATAAAAATCTTACAGGGACTCAGGGACAGGTATGAAGTGCATCACGGAGTTAAAATAACGGATGAAGCAATAAATGCCTCCGTGAAGCTTTCACAGCGGTTTATCACAGATCGGTTCCTGCCGGATAAAGCCATTGATTTGATTGATGAGGCAGGTTCGCGCGCAAGGCTGCAGTCATCAATTCTACCGAAGGAACTGAAGGAGCTGGAAGAGAATATTGCAAAAGCCACTTCCGATAAGAAGAATGCAATTGCCCAGCAGGAATTTGAAAAGGCGGCCGGCATCAGGGACGACGAGAAGAAATTGCAGAAAAAAATGATGGAAATGAAAAAGGCATGGGATGAAAAAAGGAAGAGTGTTGAAAAATCAATAAACGAGGAAGATATCGCTTATATCGTTTCTGAGTGGACAAAGATACCCGTGTCAAGATTGACTGAGAAAGAATCTGAAAAACTCCTTAATATGGAGGAAGCGCTTCATAAGAGAGTCATTGGCCAGGATGAGGCGATAAAGGTGCTTTCGGATGCCATAAGGCGGTCAAGAACCGGTTTAAAGGATGTTTCCAGGCCGATAGGTTCGTTCATTTTTCTCGGCCCAAGCGGGGTAGGCAAAACAGAGCTTGCCAAAGCGCTTGCTGAGTTCATTTTCGGCAACGAAGATTCTATGCTCAGGATTGACATGAGCGAATATATGGAGAAGTTTGCCACTTCCCGGCTTATCGGTGCTCCTCCCGGATATGTGGGGTATGATGAAGGCGGCCAGCTGACGGAAGCCATAAGGCGCAAGCCATACTCGGTAATTCTGCTGGATGAAATAGAAAAAGCGCATTCTGATGTTTTTAACCTGCTGTTGCAGGTTTTTGATTCAGGGCATCTTTCTGATTCCTTCGGACATACCGTGGATTTCAAGAACACGATTGTTATCATGACTTCCAACATAGGCACAAGGGAACTTGCGGATGAAAAAACCATGGGCTTTGTTTCCGGAGGAGGAGTAAAGCAGAAATCCTACGATGAAATGAAGAAATCAATCCTTGACGGTATGAAGAAGGTTTTTAAACCGGAGTTTCTTAACAGGCTTGATGAGTTTATAGTATTCCATTCTTTAACCAGGGATGAACTTATACAGATAATAGACCTCATGTTAGGCAAGGTAATCCGGCGTATATCGGAACGGGGCATAACACTCATTATTACGGGCAGCGTTAAGGAATTTTTAATTGAAAAGGGTTATGACCCGAAGTTCGGCGCTCGGCCGTTGAGAAGGGCAATTCAGAAGTATATTGAAGACAGGTTTTCAAAAGAAATATTAATGGACAAATTTAAGCCCAATACGCAGGTTATTGCCGAAGTTTGTAACGATAATATAATATTTGCAGAGAAAAAGTAATTGTGTGCTATGAAGAAGGAGTTAATTAAAGTAATTATTCTGCTTGTCATTTTAGGGGCAGGTATTCTTGCGTACATACAGCTTAGAAGGATACAGGTTGATGCGGAATCGCTTATTTCAGACCGGCTTAAACAGTTGTTGGGGAAGGAAGCGGGTATAGGGAGAATAAGCGTAAGCCTGCTGGGGTATATTGATTTAAGGGATATAACAGTATTAAATTATGAAAACATAAGATCGATGAACTGCAAAAGAGTCCTGGTAAAATTCAGCCTTATCAGGAGCCTGCTGAAAAAACAACCCATAGAAAATATTATTTCTTATATGGTCTTTTATTCGCCGTCAATTTCCATATACCCTGTATCAGAAAAATACGGTACTTCCCTTGATATTCCACTAGCCTGCGATATAATAGTTAAAGACGGCAGGTTAAATATGGAAGCGGCCGAAGAAGTATCATTCAACAGTGTATATGGTTCATGCAGGCTGAGTAAAATTAAGAAAGAACTTAAATTCATGCTCAGGGCAAAAATGGACAGCGGCCCGGCAAATAGCATTAAGTGCAACGGAGAATGGAGCGCGGAAAGAATTTTTGTAAAAGTTGATGCAGCCAATACCGACATAGGAAATCTTTACAGGGTGATATTCAACGAAAACAGATTTACTATAAACGGCGGCACAGGTGATGTGGCTCTGATTTTGAGCAGGGAAAAGAAACAAGAAGATTTTTATTATTCAGGCAGCCTGACGTTAAGAAACGGCATTTTGAACCTGAAAGACCGTATTTTTTCAGCGGTTATTGAAAAAGGCAAGATAGTTTTTGACAGGAAAAGGATAACCTGTGATACATTGGTTTTAAAACAGAAAAATTCAAAAATCATGATAACCGGAAATATTGACGACTTCCTTTCAACATCTCCGAAACTGAATTTCAGGGCTGAAGCCAGTTTTGAATTAGCTGACCTGCCGGACTTCGTCAATGAAAGCTGGGTAACCAGGCTGATGCCTTTAAGAGGCAGGGGCATTATAGAATCAAGAGTTACAGGTGCGCCGGACAACCCATCCTGTTTCGGCTCGCTCGTAATGACTGAATGCTCAGCCGCCGGTGTCTATGTGAAAAATTTTGAAGGGAAGTTTAATTATGAAAATCATGTGTTCAATGTGCAGGAGTTCAGGGTGGGCGCTTATGAGGGAGCCCTGAACGGCAGTGGCACTATTGACTTCAGCAATATTAAGAAACCCATAGCAGACCTGAGCTTTAGTGCAGGGGGAATAAACATTGCTTCTATGGGGTTTATCAGGGAGCCGCATAAAGGTTATATGGATTTGAAAGCACGGTTTTCCGGGGAAATGGGAAATCTTCAGTGCAGCGGCGATATGAACATCAGAAAAATGGAAGTCAGCGGTTATACTGCAGGGTCTTTTAACGGCCCGTTCTATTACAAAGACGGCAGGCTTCAATTTAACATGAAGGAAGCTGATAATTTCAAACAGCTTGAAATGGACTGCAGGTGGAACAGGCAGGAGAAGAAGCTCACACTGAATAAGTTTCAAGCAGTGCTTAATGACGGGAGCATGCTGCAATTGAACGGCGTATTTTATCCCGGAGAAAAAGACAATGTTGAAGTGGAAGTCACAGCGCAGAATTTTGTCGCCACTCATATACCTTTTATCCGGAACAGTTATCCTGCCGTAAACGGATTTCTTAATTTTAACGGACAGGTTAAAGGGCCGTTGAAGTCCATCCTTGTTTCAGGTTCATTTAAAACAGATAAACTGGCAATTAATGGCGTGAATATAGATGCCGAAGCGGTTTTTAATTATTTTAATAAAGTGCTGGTATTAAAAACATTCAATATAAACAATTCCTGTTACGGAAATATATCGGTAGACCTGTCAGATAAAAAACCCCGTTTGATGGGAGGGGTGAAGTGCGTTGATTCCGACCTGAGGGTCATTCTGAACATTATACCTTTTCCTGTTTATAAGGATATGGCTGGTATTGTGAACGGCAACATGGATTTTTACAGCTCTGCTGCAAAAAAGCAGATGGAGGTTAAAGGAAAATTTAATTTGAGGGATGTTGCGCTGGGCATGGCACTTGTAATTAAAAGTGTGGAGCTGGATTTTAATATTGCTGATGATAAATTTGTGGTAAAACAGTTCAGCTGTACCAGCGGACAGGGCTGGATTACAGGTGATGCGTTCGTGGGTTTAGGGGCAGACAAAGGAAATCCGATAAAAGTGAATATGAAGGTTGATAATTACCTTGTAAAAATATCATCTCAATTGGCTTATAATGCCCTGTTAGACGGTGACTGTAGTTATTCCGGAAGCTTATCAGTTGACAGTGAATGGAAAGTGGAGATGAAGGGCAGCCTGTTTTCTAAAACCATGTTCTTTAACGGCAAGCCGGCAGAAGAGGTGTCTGCCAGGGTGGATTCCAAAAAAGGCATGCTGAATATTCAGGGCATAAGAATCGGCAAAAACATAAAAGGCAGAGTCTCAGTGAATTTAAAAGCGCCGCTAACCATTAATGGCAGCATTTCAGCAGTGTCTGATGACATTACAGGGCTTGTAAACCGTTTTTCGGATAAGGATATTCTTTATAAGGACAGGATTATCGGCAGGCTTTCAGGAGAGGTGTCTTTTTACGGGCCTGTTTCAGCTCCGGAGTTTGAAGGTATATTTGAAATAAACAACGGAAGGTTTAGAACCAAGAATATGGATTTTACGCTGAAATCCAGGATTTCATACAAGGACATGGTTTTAACAATAGAATCTTCAAAACTGAAATTCGGCTATCCTTACGGAGACATTAACACATACGGCAGGATAAAATATGGCGCTGAAAATTCGCTTGAAATTGACAATGAACTAAAAAATGTTCCTATAGAACTTATTGATGACCTGCTGGCCGACAATACTAAAATAGAAGGAATAGTTGATGGAAATATCTATATCAGGGGAAAGTTGAAGGATCCACTGGTGCGGGCTGATTTGATTTCAGGGAAATGCAGGATTTCCGGACAGCAATTCAATAA
>Ga0315284_10017857_pt1 | contig 10063 bp, 11 predicted proteins | sample YL17G09_16_MG_FD_203696 | JGI IMG/M metagenome (GOLD analysis project Ga0315284, IMG submission 203696) | Sediment microbial communities from Yellowstone Lake, YNP, Wyoming, USA - YL17G09_16 | ecosystem: Environmental > Aquatic > Freshwater > Lake > Sediment | place: USA: Wyoming | collected...
CGCCAAAAGTGTACTCGCAACCGCCCCACGCGGCCAGCGAACCGTCGCCGGTGGCGTCAATGTACTGCCTGGCTTCGACGGCCGCCAGACCAGTTGGAGTCGCAACATAGGCACGGCGGAGCGTGCGACCGTCCGTCGCCACCCCGCAGATCGGCGAGATCATCAGCACCTGGCAGCCCACCCCCTTGAGGCTTCGAAAGAACCCCGGAGCGTTCAGTCCGTCATTCTTGGCGCCGACGGCTTTGTAGTAATCGCTGAACGCCTTCGTGGGATTGCCGAACCAAAGATTGGTCACACCGCCCACGGTGTTGGTTCCACCCAATTCGGGCGCGCTGTCGATGCACAACGTCCGTACGCCGGATTGGCCGGCCTGGAAGGCCGCCGCCACACCGCTGGTGCCGCCGCCAGCCACGATCAAGTCGGACTTCAGCGACGGCGGCGGGGGCACGAAGGCGACCTCGGCCACCTGCGATTCGGGCTCGCCGAAGCCCGGGTCTCGCAGGCCATGCGTCAGCGCGGGCGGCGCCTCCTCGCTACCCGCCACACCCCGATTCAGCAGTTCGTAGCGCGGCCTGCGCGCGGGCAGCGGGGGCATCTTGTCTTCCACGGTTCGTCCAGCGTCCGGGAACGCTTTGTGGAGCGCCAGCGCATTCCTCAGCAGGAGCTGACCGTCCTGATTGCCGGGAACCGTCAAAGGCCCGAAGACGCGGAGGTTGTCCAGTCCCGCCGGCTGCCCGTCCTCGCACTGGAGCCTGTCCGCCCCCGAGGAGAGATACGCGTCGGCGCCCCTGAACCTGCTTTCCGGCAGCTTTGACGAAAACTCCAGCGACGCCTCATAAACTCGCGCGAAATCCTCGGCATGGGCAAACGGGCCCTCGGCGCCGCTGGGCAGGACCATGTCGAAGCAGGCGTAGTAATGATGCATCTGGACGTCGGCCTTGAGATGGCTGGACGACGTGAAAGAGGCTTTCGACGGCGACGTGGGGCGGGACAGCTCGACCACATAGGACGCCCGCCGTGGTCCGGCAATGGGCGTACACTTCGCCCCGGCCGCCCTGGCCACGGTGGCGCTGGGCGTGCAGTCCAGCACCAGCGGGCTCTCGACGGCGAACAGCCCCGGCTTGCCGCCGAAGGCCACGCCGGCCAACCGGCCGTCGGCCCCCAGCGCCGAGACGGCCGGCGAGTTGTAGTAGAAGCGGACTCCCGCCGCGCATAGCGCATCCTCGATATCCAGGGCGGCCCTGGTGGGATTGAAGTAGACCCGCCCGTCCTTGGCCTGCGCGGTTCCTTTGCCGGCAATCACGTTTTGCAAAAGAGCCGGCACGGCGGCAGCGTCGGCCTGATCGATCCAGGAGCGGAGGCAGGAGATGCCCTCGTAAAACGGGTTGGTCCGCTCCATCGCCAGGACGGTTCGCTTGCCGGCCCGCGCGGCCCTCAAAGCCAGATCGCAGGCCAGCAGCGTGCTGCCGCAGATCAGCACGTCGGCCCTTTCGAGAAACGTGATGCTGATCGTGTTCGATGCAACGACCTCCGCGGCCCGATTGGGCAAAACGCGGAGCGACGCAACGGCTGCCGCGACCGCACTTGCCTTCAAAAGTTCTCGACGATTGATTCTATTCATGTGATTTCATTCATGGTTCGAGGAAAGAAGCTGGATAACAAAGCACATTGGGCGATCAGTAGCACTCGCAGCATCTTCGGGTTCCCTTGGCGCGCAACCATTGACGTGCCACGCAATCGGTCATTTCTTCTCCATCTCCAGCAGTGCCTCGGCAAAGGCCTTGCCGATCAGCGCCATGGTCTTGCCGCAACCGAGGTAGTGGTAGCCGGCGTTGGAGGCGCCGCTCTTCCACATGGCCTCTTCCTTGGGCGTGATCAGCTTCGCGCGGTATTCCTTCAGATACTCCTGCTGCTCCTTGGGCGTCATCTTGCCGTCTTCGTTGGGCGTGCCCTTGGCTTTGGCTTTCAGTTGCCGGCCCATGTTGCCGACCTGCCCAAGCTTGTCCTCGATGGCCTCCAGGGGCTTGTCCCAGTACAGCTCGGTCCGCACGGCGGCGACGTTGCCCTTGAACTCGGGCAGTTTGGTGGGAGCGGCCATGGCGATGCGGAAGTTCTCGTGCGTCACCTTGTACCGCGGATTGTAGTTGTCATCGATCGGCCCGCCCACGCCCATCACGCCGATGACGAACGGCATCTTCGGGGCGCCGAGATCCTTGCGGACGTCGCGGATGAAGTCCGCCATCCACTGGCCGTACTTGGCGTAGCCGACGCCCGGCTTGCCGCGGTCGGGATACGTGTCGCCGTCGACCATGTCGTTCCAGCCCTGTAACCAAGCGAATCCGGCGATCTCGTAGCCCTGCTTCGGGTCGTAGTCCGGCACGACGCGCTTCGGGTCGGCGAGCACCTTCTTTACGTGCTCGATCATCAGCCGGTAATAACGTCCCGTGGCTTTCGCCTTGTCGGCCTTGGCCTGTTCAATGTCCTTGCCCTGTTTCTTGAGGCCCTCCAACTGCGCATCATTGAATTCGTAGGGCCCGGCGCTGGGCGGGCGGAAGTCCGTGTTCAGGCTCTTGCCGCCCCAGGCGGTCTTGATGATCAGGATCGGGCCGTCATATGCCTTGGACGCATGGATGCCGAACGTGAACTCCGGGCCGATCTTCCCGCCGTCTTCCGTCGGGTTGCTGCGAGAGCCGTAGCCGGCCGTCAACTTGCCGGTCCCCTCGCCCAGCGTGCCCTTGTCAGGGGAACCGGTCAGATAAGAGATCCAGACCCTTTCACAGACTCGCGGCTTGCCGTCTGGCCCGCGCATCTCCTTGAGCAGGGGCGCGGTGGCCGGGTCGTCGCCGATGTAGTCGAACGTTTCGACCTTGGCCTGCCCCTCCATATTGGATTGGCCGGCCAGGATGTAGACCTTGAGGGGCACCGTGGCGCCTCCCTGCGCGGCAGTGGGGGGAAGCGCGCCGATTGCCAGGACGGCCGCGACTGCGAACATGATGGTGACATGGTTTCTCGTTTTCATTCGGGCTTCCCTTTCAGTGTGGCGACCGATGCGAAGTAGGTGTACTTGTTCCTCGCTTGCGACTCGCCCGCGAACGCCGCCCACAGGTTCTTCTCGGTCTTCGTTCCCTTCAGTTCAGGCATCGCGTGTCTCCTCCGATACTGTTACAACGGCTTGGCCACAGCCGCCATTATGCCACCCACCAGAGTCCTGGTCAACAGACCACAGGAGCTTGACGCCCACAATACCAACCGCTATGCTTTCCTTGCCAGGCAACCATCCGGCGCCGCTTGGTAGCATAATCCAGGGCAGGCCCGCGACCCAACACAGGTGCCCCCTCCCCACCAAACGGGTCCGGCCTGCCCTCTACTATTGCAGGTGGTCGCTGCCCTCTGTGACACGCGAGGCACGGGTACCGATGGCCAGCCTGAACCTGACGATACCCAAGCAGCTTGAGCCGTTCCTGAAGCTGGGAACGTCGTCGTGGAAGTACGACTCCTGGCAGGGCCTGCTGTATCCTCCGGGCGTCAAGGACACCCCAGGCAGCTACCTCGCCGAGTACGCCAAGCACCTCAACACCGTCGAGGTGGACCAGTGGTTCTGGAGCCTGTTCCCCAGGGGAGCGAAGCTGCCCGACCCCTCCACGGTGAAGGCATACGCCGAAGCTGTGCCTGATGACTTCCTCTTCGCCATCAAGGCGCCGAACGCGGTCACGCTCACCCACTTCTACTCACGGCAGCCGAAGCGATACGCCGACCATGCCAACAAGCCCAATCCGAACTTCCTGAGCCTCGATCTGCTGGAACGCTTCCTCGACACTCTCTCGCCCATGACAGGCAAGCTAGGCCCCATCATGTTCCAGTTCGAGTACCTGAATCGCACCAAGATGCCATCCCTCAGGGCCTTCCTCGACAAGCTGAATGAGTTCTTCGCCCACGCGCCCAAGGGCTACCAATACGCCATCGAGACGCGGAACCCGAACTACCTGCGCCCGGAGTTCTTCGCCTTCCTCAAAGAGCATGGGCTGGGCTACGTCTTCACCGAGGGCTACTACATGCCCCACATTGGAGAGGTCTTCGCCCAGCACGATGCCTTCACAGCCGATTTCTCGGTGATCCGCCTCCACGGAGGCGACAGAGAGGGGATTGAGGAGCGGACAGGCGAGGTGTGGAACCAGGTCGTCGAGCCGAAGGACCATGGATTGGATGCAGCGGCGAGCATCATCCGCGCGGGCACGAGCCGGGGACTCATCATGGCCGTCTACGCCAACAACCACTATGAAGGCAGCGCGCCCCTCACGTTGGAGAGGCTGCTTGGGAAGCTGAGAGAAGAATCCCCCAGGGCATGACGACAGGCGATCCCAGAACGTCTCAGGAACTCTCAGGACGAAGTCCACGCTCGTCGAGGTGTTGGAGGTCGATCTGCCCTGAGCCAGTTGACATCGCGATCCAGCAGGTGCTACTGTGGCCGCAGGGAAGGAAGGCCAGTGGGGTCTCTGCCAGCCCACGGCGTGAAGAACGCCCTTGCTTGCCGGGGGGAGCCTCGGCATAATGGCACCCGAACCCGAGCCGCCCACGATGGGCAAGGAAGGAGACCTGTGATGCAGGAGCAGCCCGTTGGCCCGTTCGTGACAAGCCTCGCCGCAGCAACCGCCGTGGCGGGCAAGTCTGGATTCGTCTCGCTCTTCAACGGCCACGACCTCAGTGGCTGGGAAGGTGATGCCGACCTGTGGCGCGTGGAAGACGGCGCCATCACAGGCCAGCTTGGGGAAGGCCAAAAGCTGCCCTTCAACAAGTTCCTCATCTGGCGGGGCGGCAAGCCCAGGAACTTCGAGCTGCGCATGACCATCTGGCAGAAGGGCAATAACTCGGGCATCCAGTACCGGAGCCGCGATCTGGCCGAGGTGGGTCCGTTCTCGGTTGGCGGATACCAGTGCGATGTGCACCCCAACCCGCCCTACAACGCCCAGCTCTACGAGGAGCGGGGCCGCGGCATCGTGGCGCTGCGGGGGCAGAAGGTCGTGCTCGCCGAGGACGGGAGCCGCTGGCTCGTCGGCACGACCGGCCCGGTCGAGCCGATCCCCAACGACGAGTGGCACGAGTTCACCGTCATCGCGCAGGGCAACCACCTGATCCACAAGATCGACGGCGAACTGGCCATGGAACTCTTCGACCACAACACCGAGAAGCGGGCGCTCGAAGGCATCCTCGCCATCCAGCTCCACGGCGGCCCGCCCATGAAGGTGCAGGTCAAGCACGTGTGGCTCAAGGTGCTGCCTGACGGCGGTCTCATCAGCCCGGCCGACACACCACTGCCGCCCGACGCGCAGAAGCTCTAGCCACCGCAACGACCTCGGCGGGCACGGCGTCCGACCGCGCCCCAAGGCTATCCAATAGCCTCCAGACGCGGAGGGCGTATCGCTCCTTGTCGCTGCAACACTCGGTCTCACCTGACCAGTACAGCGCGTCCTCGACCTTCGCCCTCTGTTGAGACGCCAACATGCCTCATTCTCCCGAGGATACGGCTGCCAGCGCAACGTGCGGCTCACAAGTGCTCTACGACAACACCCTCGACCCGCCCCGCCACATGCTCCGCAATCAACCGCCGATGGCAATGCTCGACCGTCTCCTCCGTGCACAGAAGGCAGACGACCTCAACTCCCTTGGTCGCGGCCAGGAAGCGCTCCACGATGGGCTTGCTGCTGATCTCGGCCCTGAACTGCTCTGTGTACCACGCCCACGTCGCGGCGTCGCACGTTCTCTTGCCGAGGCGGCTGTGGAACCCATCCAGTAGCTCCTCGGACGGCGCAAACAGCGGGACGTGCTCATAGCTGATCCCGAAGCATTCCTCGAGGAAGAAGGCCAGATCGCGGCCCTTCGTGAAGCCGGCAAGCTGGGACTGGTTGCGTCGCCTGATGTCCAGCAGCTTCTGCACGCCGGCCTTCCTGAGCAGCCCGAAGAACCCCCTCGCCGACTTGCCTCTGGAGCCGATGGTGCAGACTCTCATGTCTTACTCTCCTCGACGGCAGTCCCGCCTTTGAGCCGTTCGAGTATCTGGCCGAGCTGTTCCTGGAGCCCAGCTATACTCTCCTCGATGCGGTCGAGCCGTGTCGTCACGTGTTCCCGTGTGATCCGCCTCATGTTCAGACACATTGCCACCGACGTGTGGAACACGCCCTTCCCCCAGTCGCTGAGGCGATTGACCTCCTCTTCCTTTTCTGTGAAGAACCAATCGTGGATCCCGTCCTCGTCGATCCTTGCCTCCCGGCAGCGCTTGTGTCTCGTTGGCTTCCGGTTCTCGAACGCAAGCCAGATCGTCCCGTCCCTCAGTGCGTGCACGCTGTAGTAGGCTTTGCGCACTCTCATTCTCAGCCTCCTTGAGCAGCGATGCGGAACTCGTCAGCCACAGTTGGGTCGCCCACTGCCACAGGGACGACCACCGCCCAAAGCGCTTGGCATACCTTACCATGACATGCCCTTCCCGATCCTGGATGCAAGTAGTGAGGTCGGGATTGTGCGGTCACCAATCCCTCCCGCTCTCGCCAAGCACCCTCATCCACTCAATCCTGACCGCCATCCCAGCCTTCTCGTTGATCCAGACCTCCGTCCTGCCCTCGCTGTTGCCGTACTCGTACTCCAGCTTGTAGCCCTGGTTCCATGACGCTTTGGTTCAGTCCGGCGATGGTTCGACACCGAACCACTCCTCCAGCTCCGCCTGCGCCTCTTCCGCCTTCCTCTTGCAGTAGTAGCATTCCCCGTTGCGGCCTCGATGGAGCGGCAGGCCGCACTTGGTGCACCTCATCTTCGTCGCCTCTCATTCACCCGGGATCCAGTCGTCCAGGCCAACCTGTGCGTCCTGCATCAGTCTCCGGCAGTAGAAGCAATACAGCGTATCGCTTGGTTCCATGACCATCCTGCATATCGGGCATCTCTTCATCCTCAACACCTCAGTACTCCGTCACCACATTCGGGCACGCGCACACCAGGTCCAGGATTGCTGTCTTGACCTTCCCGTCCTTCTGGATTGCTTCCAGCACCTTGCTCGCAAAGTCATCTTGTTCCATTCTCATCATCTCCGTGCCAGGTTCAGGCACTCTCTGGAAAACGAGAGTGCCTGAACTTGACGGGCGCATCGGGCCACGCAGTACTACCCGTGCCTGGGAAGCAGCGGCGCCGGCAGATTGTCTCTGGAACCGATCACTTGCCGGCGAAGAGCCCTGGAATCGCCAAGCTGACAACCGATGACTCGTGGATGACACGTCCCTTGCTTGCGTTGGTTTGGTGGCTCCTGTAGAGTGGCGTGGTGTTGGAGGGAGAGACCCCGGCATTCGGGCCTGGCGCCTCCGATTGGAGTGCTGGACATGCGTTCTATGATCGCTACGCTGCTGGTCGTGTGGGGCGTCGCACGCGGAGCGTGGGGGGCAGAGTCGGCAGGGAAGAAGATCGTCTTCTTCGGCGGGGCCAAGACGCACGGGCCAGGGGCGCACGAGCACCTCAAAGGTGCCCAGCTACTGAAGGATCTTGTCGATCGCTCAGAGATTGTCCCTCGCCCGCGAACACCGATCTACCTCGATGCTTGGCCGAAGGACCCGAGCGAACTGGATGACGCGGCCACGATTGTGCTCCTTTGGGAAGGATGGGACAAGCACCTGGTCCGATCGAGCAACACGGAGCAGGTCCGCAAGCTGGATCAACTGATGGGGCGCGGCGTCGGGTTGGTTTGCTTCCACGCGGCGACCGCTGTGGACGACGATGTGGAAAAGTACTATCTCGATTGGCTCGGAGGGAACAAGAGCAGGCAGTACTCGCTCCACCCGATGGCCAGGAACATCGAAGTCGCCCTGGCCTCGCCCGAACATCCGATCTGCCGCGGCGTGCGACCCATGAAGTTCCCCGAGGAGGAGTTCTACTGCAAGATCCTGTTCCGGCCCGACGACAAGCGGCTCACGCCGATTCTGACGGCGATGCTCCCGCCCGACCGGCCCGAGAAGCAGATCATCGGCTGGGCTTGTGAACGGGCCGATGGCGGGCGCGCGTTCGCCTGCACCGGCCCTCACTACCACGCGAGCTTCCAGCAAGAGGATTTCCGCAGGCTCGTGCTCAACGCCATCCTTTGGACGGCGAAGATCGAACCGCCCAAGTGAAGCAAGCCGGGCGATGGTGATGCAGTCTAGGCTCGGCTCTCACCATCATGCGGACCGCCGGAAGTCCGGGCAAGGGGTGTCGATATGCGTCAACAAGGTGTCTCCCGCCGCCGGTTTCTCCGCAGGGCGACGGCGTCCGTGCTGGTGGCGCCGTGCCTCGTCTCGTCGAGCGCTCTGGGCAGGGGCGGCCGGGCGCCGGCGAGCGAACGGATCGGCCTCGGCTTCATTGGCCTCGGCGGACGGGGCAACGACATCATGGGCGGCTTCCTCGGCCCGGCGACGCAGCCGTTGGCCGTCTGCGATCCGTGGGAAAACCGCCGCGAGGCCGCCCGCCGCCGCCTCGGCGGGAACCCTGCCATGTTCAGCGACTTCCGGGAACTGCTCGGCGTGCCCGGCATCGACGCCGTCGTCATTGCCACGCCCGAATACTGGCACGCCCTCATCGCGATCGCTGCCGCCAAGGCCGGCAAGGACGTCTTCTGCGAGAAGGCCCTCGCCGTCACCGTCGCCGAAGGCCGGGCCATGTGCGACGCCATCACCCGCCACGGCCGCGTCTTCCAGCACGGCACGCAGCAGCGCTCCGACTACCGCTTCCGCACCGCATGCGAACTGGTACGCAACGGGCGGATCGGCAAGCTCCACACGATTCGCGCGGCCGTGCCCGCCAGCGACGCCGCGGGCCATCGCAGGCCCATTCCCATCCCTAAGGAGCTGGACTACGAGATGTGGCTCGGGCCGTCGCCCTGGATCCCCTACTGTGGCCAGGCAGGGATCGGCCATCCCGGCTGGTGCTTCCGCAGCGACTACACGCCGGGCTTCATCCTTACCTGGGGCGTCCACCACCTCGACATCGCCCAGTGGGGCAACGACACGGAGCTGAGCGGCCCCACCGAGTTCGAAGGCCGCGGCGTCTTCCCTCGCGACGGCTACGACGACGCGGTCATGACCTGGCACGTCGAGGCCACGTATCCGGGCGGCGTGCGGCTCATCTTCACAAGCGAGAACGAGCATCCGAACGGCGTCCGCTTCGAGGGCGACGCCGGCTGGGTCTTCGTCACGCGCGGCTCCTGGCAGGCCGATCCGCCCGCGCTCCTGACTTCGCCCATCGGGCAGAACGAAATCCGCCTCTATCGCTCGGACCACCACGCGGCGAACTTCCTCGAATGGGTCCGCACGCGCCGCCCAACTGTTGCTCCCGTCGAGATCGCGCACCGCTCGACCACCATCGGCCTGGTGAGCGCCATCACGCTGCGCCTCGGCCGCAAGCTGCGCTGGGACCCGCAGCACGAACGCTTCGTCAACGACGACGATGCGAATCGCTTCCTCTCGCGTTCGATGCGCGAGCCCTGGGTCCTGTGACTTCGCTCCGACTTGGTTAGGAGTCCTGCCCTCAGGCGGTCTTGGTTCCTCTGTGTTGGGTGTTCGGTGTCGGGGTATCGACTCTTGGAAAGGAGGCATCGGATGACGCATCTGACGTGGGTTTTCGCGACGATCTTTGTGGCCATCCTGGGCGTAGCGGCTGAATCAGGGGAGGCAGGGAAGAACACCCTCTCCGACCGCGTCGCCGCGGCCGCGCCCACGAGAGCCACTGCGGCGCCCAAGAAGGCCCGCCGCCTCCTCGTTTTCACGCTCAGCCCCGGCTACCGACACTCCGACACCCCGTTCATCTCCGCTGCCATCGCCCTCATGGGCAAGCAGACCGGCGCCTACGAGACCACGGTCACCGACGACGCCTCCGCCTTCGAGCCGGACGCCCTCAAGGGATTCGACGCGGTCGTGATGAACAACAACTGCGGTGCCTTCTTCCTGCCGCTCGACTTCGCTAAGCTGCCCGACGACCAGAAGAAGGAGGCGAAGGCGCGCGAGGCGCGGCTCCGCAAGAGCCTTGGAGGCTTCGTCAAGGCCGGCGGTGGGCTCGTCGG
>Ga0315284_10017859_pt1 | contig 10062 bp, 4 predicted proteins | sample YL17G09_16_MG_FD_203696 | JGI IMG/M metagenome (GOLD analysis project Ga0315284, IMG submission 203696) | Sediment microbial communities from Yellowstone Lake, YNP, Wyoming, USA - YL17G09_16 | ecosystem: Environmental > Aquatic > Freshwater > Lake > Sediment | place: USA: Wyoming | collected...
TGTAAGCTAGATAGTTTATTCAGTTTGTCATCTAACGAAGTTGTTTCTTCAGATAATTCAAAATCGTCAATAATATCATCAATATTGAATTCTGGTTCGATAGTTTTTTTGATAGATGGTGTATATTGCTGTGGTGTCTGATTTAGAGCATGTGAATGACTGGGCCGTGTAATGGGAACAATGGATGGTGTATAGCTATTCGCCAGTGTAGATGGATGCTGTAGCTCGGAAACATCCTTTTTTCTAGGATTAAGAATACATGATCTGGCAGGATCTGACTGATTCACAAATTGGTTTCCTCTAGAACTCGATTGAGTTTTGGCTAATAATTGGTTATTTATTTCGACTAATTTATCTAAGATGACCGCTCTGTATTCTGGAGTGATTTGGCATGTCAGTGCATTGACGAGTGATGCATAATCCGTTGTGCTATTTTTTTGGTAATATTCCATAGTTATACTGGAAGTATTGAAAATAATTATATTTATGGAACTAATATTTCATAAATATAATCAAATTATTTTCTCCCAGCACTTGCTTGTGGAAGAATCACATTCGGTGGTGCGATAATAGATTTCGCTGTTCGAATACGACCAATACAATTCATCGATCGAAGTTCGTTCATGAACAACATAAATGGATACGGAATAGTGATTTTGGAAATACGTGTAGTATTTTTGCAACTATGACAAATATAGAATTTTTTGTCCCGCTTCTTGGAGGCGAATAATCCACACAAGTCACAAACATAGCAAGTATAGATATCCGAATTATCTACCATTCGTTCCTTTTGCATCTGGGCCATTCCATGAGCAATCAACACATCACGTTCCATTTCCCCGACCCGTAATCCACCATGACGAGATCGTCCTTCAGTAGGTTGATGAGTGAGCATCTGTTTAGGGCCTCTTGCTCGAGAATGTGCTTTATCACATACCATTTGTTTCAACCGTTGATAGAATGTCGGACCGATAAAGATTTCAGATTCCATTTTCTGACTTGTCATACCAGAATACATGATTTGATTTCCCCATGCACCATAACCATAATCTACCAAATCGTTGTTAATCCGATGGAGATCGATACCAGTAAATGGAGTGGCATCTCCATAGATCCCTTTGATGGCACATAATTTGCTCAACAGACATTCGATCAACTGACCGATCGTCATACGTCGACCAATGCAGTTGGGATTGATAACGATATCCGGAACGATCCCATCTTCGGTATATGGCATGTCTGCTCGATGTGGTTTGTAGCCGATGGTGCCCTTTTGTCCATGAACACTGTTGCATGAAAAGACCGGCATTTTGTTACGTCTGACGTAGATAACTCCCGATGGAACTGTGCAACAATATACCTTCCCATTGTAATCTATCATCTCATCTAATTTATTGGCAGTTTTATTAACAATCGGATTATTTTGAGCTGTAATAACTGTCAATCTCCAAGCATCAACTGTGCATATACATGGCTTGCCACGTATCTCAGTTTCATAGCCAACTGAACATTTGAGCTTAATATTAGTCGACCATCCCGCATGTAAACATAATCTCTGAAAATCATCTGCTAATTGAACAGATGATGTATCATAACGCATGGTCCCATTTGCCATCCAATGTCCATCACCGAGCATCATCCCATGAATAAGTATTCTAGCATGAGCAGTATCTAATGACCAAACCCATTCGGGTAAATACTTGTTGATAGCCCCTACATTAAGATGATCTAAATATTTAATCAGTTGTTTATTTGTATAAAACCACACATGTTGTTCAGTTTCGTCCCTAACTGCTTTAGCTTTAAAAAATGTTAAATCATATTCATTAGTAATTTTTATTAAGGCATCTTTTACACGTGGTTTATGTGCAGCAAAACAGACACCCCAATCACTTTTCAAGCATCCTTCTGCAATCCAAATACCGAAGAATATCAACCAGTCTTCTAATTTCATCGATAATTCGGGAAGATCTCTAGATGCATATAAATTGTGTTCTAAAGGCGCAAACGAAAACATCCCATCCATCATTGCATAACTTTTGCCCACATAAAATGGTGCTCCAGAAATTTCTTGCAAGGCATCTTCATACGATTCTACATTCTTCTGATAAAAACGTCGTTCGCCTAATATCGTATCTGCTCTCTCTCGTCGATATATCTTGACAGATGCACCTTTTGCACTTCGTGGCGCTACCCACATCATATGATTAGGTGTCACACAAAGATTCACTTGATTAGACTGAACCAAATACATTTTTCCTTGGTAATCATATTCATGTATTTTAGTTGGATAATCATAAACAAGTCGCTTACCATCTACCAACGTAGCAACTCTGTGTTTTAACGATAAATCCTCAAATTTAATCCAACCAACGTGTGTTAAGATTTCAGTTTGATCATCATAACAGGCAAACTTATCTCCAATATTGGGAATTCTTTCTGATCGAATTCTCATCTTAATAATTGGATAGTTATCATTATTAACTCCCAAAATAACTTTATCCACTGTAGCAGGAGCCAATGATCGAAATATCTTGGAATTATCCTTGTATGGTTTCTCATTATCATCTTCATGAGAAATCGCTTTTGGGATTACCATTCCAATAATAACATCATTATCCTGTATCACAGTTTCCACTTTGACATATCCATCTTCTGTTAGCTTGTCATAATTTGCATCTTTGATACCATCGACTTTATCCCGATTAGGTTTCATAAAGATTTCCGTTTGTGCAGAAGCCGGATTTTTCTTAATTGTTTCTCCTGCTTTAGACAGACTCTGTGCTCGAAATAATCCTTTTTGAATAGCCGAATTATTCATTAATAGGGAATCTTCCTGATTGTATCCCATATAAGACATAATAGCGACAATGACATTTTCACCAGCAGGGAAGACATTCGAGCCGGTATATTTCCTAACACGAGATGCCACAATCGGAGTTTGTGAATGGTACAAAATATAGCTGATATCAGTTCGTTCACGATAATCAGATAAATAGATACCCATTGCCTGTTTGGCCTGATTGTAATGGTAATGACCTCTAGTTCCTGGATTGTGATCCGGAAAAGCCATATTAGATGAAATGACTCCCAAAATCATCGATGGATGAATCTCACAATGTGTGTATCTAACAAATACATTATCATCATATCTGTTTGTCTTGTTCACATAATTGATTTCTTTCGTGGTTTTCAAAGGTGGATTATTCATCAACCTATTTGCTTTCTCAATAAACTGTGGAAATGTCGCCATCATCATATTTTGCTGTTCCTCGATATCCATAATTTCAATCACCGTTGGATATTTGGCATTAAATTCATCCCAAGTGTTCACTTTATCAAGCATCTGCGATTTAAATCGCAAAATATTATTGTTATCTACGGTTAATAATGGACGATTAATACGACCTCCATCAGTGTAGATATTATAGATTCTGTCTCTAAAATTGATCACCAATCCGACACTTTTATCAATCTCTCCACGAAACCGCATTTCACGTAATTCATTATGGATTTTGATAATATCATTAGTAACACCAAGGATAGTCCCATTAAATGCAATATTCACATAGCGATGTCGTTTGACACTATTAATGGCATCCAGCGTAAGATATTTTCCTTTCAGGTATTTCTTAATAATCGGTTCTTGTGATTTGATCGTCAGGGTAATTCCATCCGTGATAGACAAATTCTTGATAATACCTACTTTATGTCCTTCTGGTGTTTCTAACGGACACATACTACCATATTGCGTTGGATGCAAATGTCTCGGACTGGTGAGTTTGTTAGTGGCCGTATCAACAGTAGGGGTAATAACTCTTCTTAAAAAAGATAATGCATGGAGATAATTCAATCTACTTAACATTTGTGCTAATCCTTTTCTAGTACCAAATGTACCGGTGGATAAAGCCTGACGAAGACCCTGTTCAATAGTATTCGGTTTAATATGCGAAATAATGTTATGTGGTTTGGAATCGTCTGTATAATTCTTTGAACGAAATGTTTTGGCATAATCATTCAACATCTTTTTGAAATATTGTTCAAATAATGTCCCAAGAAGCATACCAGGTAATTCAATCCGTTTGTTTGTCATTGCATCTCGATCATCACATCCTCTATGTTCTGTAGTTTCTTTGTTTTCTTTCAAGAAACACTTCAATAACTTATTGATCATCATCCCAATATAATATCCCTTGTACAGCATATCAATATTTGGATCTCCCGTTTCTGACGTAATATGGGGTAAAATGAATTGTGACAGAATTTTGATCAAATGTTTCTTTTTCTGTTGTGCTTTGATTTCTGGATTTGTTCCGGAATAGTCCTTGTTGTACTTCATACTATTGGATAATATCTCACATGCCTCATCTCTAGATAGTGTCAAACTACTCTGTAAATTCATCGCAATCGATAACTGATTCAAAACAGATTTATCCTTTTCAATATCCACAATAGCATTCACAATATCCATATCTGTTTCTAAACCAAGTGCTCGCATAACTGTAAAGATAGAAATTTCCTTGAAATGTGGGATCGCTAACATAATCGAATTATCTTTTTTCATCTTAATAGTAAAGATTTGAATATTTCCAACGAACTGAGTGTATTTTCGCGATCTCACTTGCACATAATAAGATAACACATTTTGTTCTTTTTTAGTAAAAACCAATGGTCGCCTAAGAACAACTTCTTCTACAGAAGAGACAACTTTCTCACTTCCATTGATAATGAAATATCCTCCCGTATCATAACGACAATGTTTTCTAGATAAATCAGGTTTCAATGATAAATTACAATATTTACTTTTTATCATAATTGGAATTTTCGCAATCGGAACATCCTTTTCTGAATTTCCTATAATCCTAGATTCAACTGCACCAGATTCAATATCAACAATATCTTGCCACTGAGTAACAGTTGCTGTATAGATCGACGAATATGATAGATTTTTTTGAATCGCATCCAATGGAAACATTAGTTCTTCTTCTACTTCTAACATGGGTGGTTTTATTCCTAGTTCTTCAAATGTTAATCGATATTTTACTATCTTATTATCACCTATTTTTTCAGAAATAATATTATCAGAATCTTGTAGAATACTAGGAATCACTTCTTCAATAAATTGATCGAATGAATCAATTTGATGTTTTACCAATACCTGATTATTTCTTTCGAAATACATATCTAGTAAAGCAAAATACGGTTCTGGATCATATGCAGTATTTACATCTTCCAAGGTAGAACTTTTCTTTTTACTCATACTAGTATATTAGTTAGTGTCTATATTATGAGTAATTTTTTATAACACAATTGATTAAATCAATTTTTTCAAAAAAAATTGATTAAATAATAGTAAAGCAATAGATGATATATTATTAGTAAATATTCATCTAATGGACCAAATACAAACATTATTCAGTGCCCTGTTCAGTATCTATTTGCCAATCAATGATATGGGAACACGGATTGCGGTCAGTCTGGCATTGTCTGGACTATTATCCGGATTATTAAAAAAGTTTTTGGCATATTTTCAAAACATCGATCTTTGGAATTATTTTGGAAACAACACGTATTTGGTGATTGACCACGAACACTTGATGTATTCCAAAATACTAACCCACATTTATGAACGCCATACCGATAAATTATATAGTTGCAAACTAGAACTATTTAATAACAAGATGCATACAACGCGCTTAAAACAATCCGCTATTGAAGAAGACTATGTATATCACGGAGTAACACATAAAATCAAAATTAGTTTTGATGCCCAAAAGAATGATGATCCTAAGGATAAAAAAAAAGATGAAATCAAAAATGATTCTCCCAATATCCTATTAAGTGTGCGAGGACCAGTGAATATTATTGAATCATATTTGATTAGCTTTATCCAAGATGCCAGTAATCTGATTGCTAACAAAGTGCCTATTTATCGGATTACTAATATATCGAATGGAAAAAATAAGAGCACTAAATGGCAATGTTCCGTGACCAAGCTAAGTAAAAATATCAAAAATACTATTGTATCAGATTTTGTAGAAAAGAATTTCTATGGAGATATTCATAATTTTATCCATAATGAGCAATTCTATTTAGATCGGGGATTGCCTTATAAACGAGGATATATTCTACATGGAGAACCTGGATGCGGAAAAACCTCGTTGATCAAAGCAGTGGCTAACCAATACAAATTACCAATTTTCATCATTGATTTGAACATTATCCATGACAACAATGAATTTATCAAAATTATGACCGGTATTAATTCTTACATTAAAAATGACCAAAAATACTTGGTTATTTTTGAAGATATTGATCGATCTACCATGTTTGATAAATGGCATCGTTCTTCAGGAATTACAATTGATTGTTTTCTGAATATTTTGGATGGATTAGATGAATATTATGGTAGAATTACGATAATCACCACCAATGATTTTTCAGTAGTTAACCAAACAAAATCTCTTATCAGACCAGGGCGAATAGATGTTGTTGTTGAAATTACAACTTGTACGATACCCCAAATACATGCCATTATGAAATTTTATTTTCCAGATTATATCATTGAAGATCATGTATTAAAGGCTATTGTTATTACTCCTGCTCAATTGACCCAATTAATATTGACATTGAATGACGTAACTAAAATTGTCACAGCATTAAATAAATATTTGAATTTCACGTCATTGAGTCTAGAAAAAATTAATCATATTTGTTATGAAAATGGTAATATTAATGACCCATGTATCAATGTTACCGAAACAATAACCAATAAAAAACATGATAGTTCAAGTTATTCTGTTCGATTAATTAAAAAATACAATAATACACTCAAAGAAAAAATCGATCAACTCAAGATGGTTGCTCTCAAAGTTGAATTACAAAAAAATACCGTTGATAGTATGACCAAAATGGATAAAATACGATATGGCAAGCTAGTGATCCAGAAAGAAATATTAGATTATGATATTGGTAATTTGAAACAAAAGATTGCAATTACAAAACATAAATATAACATGGATGATGTAGTCGATCTAATAGCCACACCAACAGTCGATCCAATAGCAACACCAACAGTCGATCTAATAGCCACACCAACCGTCGATCCAATAGTCACACCAACAGTCGATCCAATAGCAACACCAACAGTTGATCTAATTGAATCACAAACAGTTGATCTAATTGAAACGTCAAGTGTTGATACACCAACAGTTGATCCAATACCAGGCATTGTCATTATTTGATAAATGATAATTATTATCATCTATCAATTATTTTTTGCTCATTGATTTGAGCATTTTTTTCATCTGTTCTGGATCACCATTCATTTTATCTTGAGGGAATTGTTGCATAATATTTTTTAAATTATCACCCTTCATCATTTCTTCCATTATTTTATCCATACCAGGCATACTCATCATATTGGATACTTGTTGTTGGGCTGCTTGGTTAGATCGTCCACCAGTTCGACCAGCTTTTTTGGCAGCGATTTTTCGTTTAAGCATTTTTTGTCTTTCTACCTGTGCACGTTGAGCTTCTTCTACTGCCTTTTGTGCATTATCGATGGGATCATTTTTTTCTGGTGTTTCCTGTGTGGGTTCTGGTGGCGTAACGGATTCGATTTCTTCTGTGGAATCGTCTAAATCATCTTCTATATCTTCAACTTGTGATTCTTTCAAAAAATTCATCTCTGTATTTATCTGCGGATTTATATGTGATAATTTCAACGATTTAGAAAAATTAAATGGATCCTGTCCCATGGTAGAATTCATGGCGCCAAACATCGATTGTTGTAAATACTTTTTGAATAGTGCTTGTTTAATATCCGTGTATTTTTCATCCATTTTATTAATTATCATTTGCGATTTTGTATTATCACAAAAATCAGTATTGGTTTGTTTTAGGATTCTGTAGATTGCCATTCCATAGACGGAGAGATAATGTTCATATAGATAACACACCCCTCGGAATAAGTAATCAGATAGTTTAATCGGTAGGATGTATGTATTATAGCAGTAATTCAGTGTAGACAGAAGCGTCCTACCAAGATTGGATGATGATAACCTATCTTCTAAAAATGCCCCACAGAACGTGGAAACGCCACCCATCAATATGAACATCATGATCTGGGAATAAACGACAGTATTAACAAATCCAAAATAGAAGATCGTATCATAGATGACCGACATGCCATCAAAAATCATATGTAACACCAATGATAAAAAGACAAGATGTCCTGTGAATTTTCCCAAATCATGCATATCTGGCACTCGGTTATTCAATACAAAAAATACGATGGTCATGATGGTAGTGAGGTAAATATGCATATCATATGATAGATCTCGCATGTGGTAATATACCAAATTGAGACCATATAAGATTAATAATATAGTTGAACTAGACAGGATCGCCATATATATTAGTAACGTATACAAACTGTTATATCTATGAAGCGCATAGAAAATCAATAGATAAATATGTTTATCTATTGATCTTCAGAACTCCATCCAACATCTTCACCACCCCAAGCACCTTCACGACCAGCCATATTCGCATCTGGATTGATATCGATGTAATGAATCGGTGTATCTAGTACTTTTTCTGATAAACACGTATGCTGCGCGGCGATTTCAAAGTCTATTTTCTGTAAACATCTCCAACACCAAACAGTTTTGCATGAAAAACAGGTGATATGATTACATCCATCATTCTTTTCAGTACCAATTCGACATCCTGGACAGAATTTTATATCTGGGTTATGTTTGATAATTTCATTCATTTCATCTGTAAGACGACCTAAGCAAATTTTTTCATCATGATAGGGAGTCGTCATGCAAACTGAACAGAAAGTATGAGAACACATTGGACAAACCGTGCGATGATAGTGCACATGATGGGAGTCATTGCAGCTATCGCATTTGATATCCGTTGCATTATTCTCTTCAAACTCGTGCACATAATAAAATCCAGTTGATGCGCATTCGCAGTTTGTGTTTTGACAATAAAACATTTTTTGGGGATGATGATATCGCATTGCATTGAAATATGTCTGCAAGATGTTTTTTTTGTATTCCTTTCGTTCATCTTTCGATAGATGCACCAACATTGACATTATTGGAATGTCATGGTTGCATTGTGCCACAAGACATTTCATTTTCAATAATCGGCATACCTGATTGGGTTTCATTCCTTTGAATGGCATATTCTTTGTTGGAATAGAAACCACAATTTTTTCCGGATGATTATTCAGATATTCTGTTAACAAATTGATGATTGTTTCTCTCGATTCAGTAAATTGCGCTTTACCCCCACGATGATGACAAAGACTAACTGTTGGCTCACCTACTTCCATGTTATGAATGAAGGAAATTCCATCTTTCATAGCCAAATGTGTAGTTCTAGGTTTATTAGAAGATGATTTCCCATTGATGATGAGATATACCTTGTTCTGAAAAAGGTTACCGATTTTATTAAACTCGGCTATAATTCTATCGATTTCTTCCAGTTTACTAGCGATGTTTTTTTTATGAATCTTGACAGGAAGTTTTTCCGAGGTGCCTTTATTTTTACTAAGAACTTCTTCATAGATCCTGCATATTCTATCCAATTTAGTTGACGTAGTACATAATCTGTTATAAAAATTGACTAGACATGCGAGTCGTTGCGTGTCTGAAGGAACTAATTTAGATTGCTGTAATTTTAGAATGTTCGAATTTAGTACATCAAGTACAGCTGGTAAATTTCGATGCTGATGTTTTTTGTCAGTGTCTAGTTTTTTCCGATCTGCCAGGACTGTTGGATCTGTTGGGACTGCTAGGTCGGTTGGAACCGCTAGATCTGTTGGGACTATTGGATCTGCTGGGACTGTTAGGACTGTTGGATCTGCTGGGTTATCCATGTATGTTTGGATATATATATAGAATATTAAGGATAGACACTTCATGTGATAAAAAAATCAATTTTTTTGAGAAATAATGTATTATTTCGCAAAAAAGATCCAATTAGAAATATGTTCTATTATGCGTTATATGCGTTTTTTTTCATCAGATATTCACGCCAATT
>Ga0315284_10017860_pt1 | contig 10062 bp, 4 predicted proteins | sample YL17G09_16_MG_FD_203696 | JGI IMG/M metagenome (GOLD analysis project Ga0315284, IMG submission 203696) | Sediment microbial communities from Yellowstone Lake, YNP, Wyoming, USA - YL17G09_16 | ecosystem: Environmental > Aquatic > Freshwater > Lake > Sediment | place: USA: Wyoming | collected...
GCCTTGGCTTGACCGTCGGGCAGCTCGGCCGAAGGCGCCTGCCGGTAGAGGACGGCCAGGTGATAGAGGGTCTGGCCCAGTTCATGACAGGCGCTAGCCCGTTCGTTGATGGCCCGGCTCTCGAGGAGAAAGTGTTCGGCTTCTGTCCACTCTCCGCGGATGACAGATGCTTGGCCAAGGAGGCGGCGGCCAAGGGCCTCTGTTAGGGGAGCGTCAGCGCCGACGGCGAGGGTGAGGGCTCTGCGGGCATGGGTAAGAGCGCTATCAAGCTTGCCCAGTTCCAGGTAGGCCTCGGCCAGGTAGGCGTGAGATTCCGCCAGTGAAGCCTTGGAGCCGATCTCCTTGAAGCCGGCGACGCTCCTCTGCAGGAGTTCGACCGCCTCGGTGCAACGGCCCTGCATGGTTGCTACCCTGCCCAGGTTGCTGTGAGCCAAGGCGACGCCAGCTCTGTAGCCCATTTTCTCCCAGCTGTTCAAGCACTGGGAGAAGAGTCGGAGGGCCCCCTCCAGATCCCCTTGGTCGGAAAGCATCTCTCCCAGGTTGTTGGCCACACCGGCGGCGTTGGTAACCTCTCCTGCCCGCTCGAAGAGGTTGAGGCTTTCTCGAAAGCAGGCTTCCGCCGCCTGCCAGTCGCCCAGGTAGTGGTAGTCTGCGCCCAGGTTGTTGAGGGCCTTGGCCTGACCCAGCAGGTTGCCCGTCTGCCTGTAGGTGGTCAAGCTTCGCTGGGAATCGTCGATGGCCTTCTCAACCTGGCCTGTACAGGCGTAAATGTTACCCAAAAGGAAGTAGCCGTGGGCCAGCTCGTCCTGGCTACCGGCGCTGCGAGCCAGGTCGACGCCGCGTGTGCATCGTCCAAAGGCTTCGGCGTAGCTTCCCTTCCGGAAGAGGACGCCGGCCATCGCCAAGTATAAGGTGGCCTCCAGATGCGGGTCCTGTCCCCGCGCAGACGTGATCCCACGCGTGTATAGCTCCAGTGCCTGTCGATACTGCCCCTTGCGGTCACGAGCCAATCCCATTCGGTGGCATAGTAGGGCGATGCTTCTGGCGCGGGACTGGGCTTCCTCGGTGGCCCTCGCCTTCGGGCACTTCCGTAGCCAGCCCAAACCAGCCCGGCAAGCGGCGATAGCCTCTTCGTAACGGCCGGTGAGCAGGTAGACGTCGCCTAGGCCAGCGTAAATTCTGCATAGCTGGATCATGTCCTGCTGGGGTAGGGACTCCGCTGCGCTCAAGGCGCGGCAGTAGTGCTCTATCGCCTCCCTGTTGGCGAACATGTTGGCGCACTTCTCGGCGGCCTTGGTTGCATAGAGAAACGCTCGGCTCTTGTCGGTGCTGTTGCTGTAGTGAAAGGAAAGGACTTCGAAATAGGCATCCAGGGCGTGCGCGTACTGCGCCTCCAAGTATTCTCCCACCCTGCGGTGCAGCTCGCGGCGGTTGGTGAAGGGCACACTCTCGTAGATGGTTTGCTGCAGGAGGCCATGGTCGAAGGCGTACTCGGGCGCCGGCTGAGAGCGCTCCAGGCGAGCTAGTCCCGCCTTCTCGACGCGCGCTAGGCACTGTCGTATCTCTCGCGCCATAGAGGGCTCACCGATAACGTATTCGACGATGGCCGGCTGGAACGAAGCGCCGACCACGGAAGCCACCTGCAGTATTGTCCTGCTGGTCTCATCGAGGCTATCCAGGCGTGACATGAGCATAGCTTCGACGCTATCAGGCACTTCGATAGCCGCCACGTCGCCGACCAGCGCCCGTCCTGTCCCTTCGTCCCTCCATACACGCCCGGCGTCCGCGAGGCTCCTCATCAGCTGTTCAACGTAGAAGGGGTTGCCCCGCGACTTGGCTACGACAAGATCGGCCAGTTCCTCCGGGAGACCCTCAACGTCGATAGCGCAGCGAGCGAGTTCCACGCTTTCTTGCGGAGGAAGCTCTTTTAGGATGAGTCTCGTGTAGTAGGTCATGTGCTCGGCTGCCAAAGGGCGTCGCACAGTCGAACGCTGGGTAAAACACAAGAATACCGGAACGTCCTCGATATGGGCGGCCACGTGGTCGAGCAGTTCGCTCGACACAGCGTCTCCCCAGTGCATGTCTTCGATCACCAGGAGGAGCGGCCGCTCTCGAGCCTCGTTTCGAATCACCTCGGTGACCACTTCCATTAAGCGTTGTAGCCTTCGCTGGGGATCCAGGGACTTGGCCACGGTGGTTTCTCCAATGGGAAAGCCCAACACATCAACCAAGACTCCAGCTACCTCTTGTAGGCCGGGCTTCAGACAGGAGAGAACCTCTTTGATCTTGACCTCCCGTGGCGCCCTGGGCTGGTCAGGCTGCACCCCGAGGAGGGAACTCAGCACGGCCCTCCAAGGCAGGAAGGCGGTGCTCTCTCCGAAGGACTGGCATTGGCCAATGTAGGTATCCCTATCCTGCTGCGCCCACAGTCGGACGATTTCTTCCACGAGACGGGACTTGCCTATTCCAGGCGCGCCGCATATCTCTACCACCTGGCCCTTTCCGGACAGAACGAGAGGCATGAGTCTCTCCAAGGCAAGAAGCTCTTCGCCTCGAGCCAGAAGGGGAGTCCTGGGGCCACCGGGGTGGAACCGGGGCGGCGCCTCCCTCCGATGTCCGGCCAGAGCGTATACCGGGACGCTGCCCCTCTTGCCCTTGACGTGCATGGGCGGCAAGGCCTCGAAATCAAACTTGTCGGCCAGCTTTCTATAGGTCCTCTGGCTGATGAGAATCTGCCCGCACCCCGCCCCAGTGGCCAGCCTGGCAGCGAGATTCACCTCGTCGCCCATGACTGTGAAATCCTTGCGCGTCGGCGAGCCCACATCGCCGGCAAAGATATGGCCGCTGCTGATCCCCATGCGCTGATCAATGGGCATGCCAAGCTGTGCGACCTCGTCGCGCACGTGCAGGGCCGTCAGGGCCGCTCTCTCTTCGTCATCCTCATGGGTGGTCAGGGCCCCGAAGGCCACCAGAAGCTTGTGCTCCTTCGGACCTACATCGCTGGCCAGTATTTCGCCGCCAAACCGACTGACGATCCTCTGGACGATCGCAAGGTAGCTACCGAGCAGACGGACGGCCTCTGCTATCGGGCCTTGGCCGTCAAGGCCGGTCCGCCCTTTTGCCCGTCTGAAGTTGATGAACATCACCGTTGCCAGCCGGTGCTGTCCCTCCAGCACCGGGGTGCCTGTCCTGGCCTTGGCCTTCTCCAACACTTGTCGCGGTACATAGGCCTGGAGCGATTGAACCAGAGCAGTGACGTCGGAAGGGAGGTCGAGAGCGGTCGGGGCCGCGGGCGTTGTTCTTATGGCCGCACCGAGTCGGACGACCCGATAGGCTCGACGCCCGGCTGGGACTACCTGTGCCGCCGGTCCCAGGGCGGCAACGGTAGCGAGCCCCAACAGCATGTCCCCCCCTGAGGCCAAGGCCTCAAGCCTGGCCGTCTCGTTGACCACCGGGCCCATTATCAGATAGTGAAGGCGATCGGAGGGAAGGCCAGCAACAACCTCGAGGAATCTTCCCGTGTTGATGCCGATGCTCATCCGCAGCGGGAAGTACCCCACGCTGGTCTTGATGTGGCGAAAGCTTCGCGTCGCATGCTGCATGAGGAGACCGCAGCGCACTGCCCTCTGGGGGTGCCTTGGGCCCAGGAACAGAGCAAGCACCGAGTCGCCACAAAACCTTAGGGGGATGCCACCGTACTTAGCGATGACATTGACCATACACGTGAAGCAGGCGGTCATCATCAGGGTCAGTTCCTCGGCACCCTCTTTGCCTGCCTGGGCGAGGCTTTCCGACATCGCCGTGAAGCCAGCAACATCAGCGAGAAGGAGCGTACCCTCCACAGCCTTCCCGCCCGCCGTAGCCGCGGTTGGATTGCTCATCATCTCTTGGGCGATGGGCTGGGGAACGTAGGGAAGGATCAACGCCAGTATGTCGGCTGCAGGCCGTGCCATAGTGTGCCGCCCCCGCTGACCTTACCGGTGACCTGCTGGGCCGTGAGCAGAGGAGCCGCTCATGCGGCAGTAGAACCAGACTCCCGACTCGATCGGCGGGTGGTATTTTATGCTGACGTGAGCTGTGTGTCAACAAGTTGTACTCGTCCAGTACATTGGTGACACTAGGGAGGGCGCGCAAGGGCGAACTCCTCTAAGAACTGCTTAGGGGTCTTGTAGACCAGGGCCTCATGACCGCCCGGCGAGGCGCCCGTCGACGGCCAACTGGTCTGCTACTACCTCTGCCCGCGCTGCTCGAACCCCGCGCGGGCTCTCGCTTACCTGGGCGAAGCCGCTCTGGCCAGCGAGGTCGTGGCCCAGGCCGAGGACGAGGCGCATCACCTGGGGCTCCTCGCTGTCAGTGCCGGGCTCGCGGTCTACCAACAAGCGGCGGTCACTGCGGTCGTCGAGCCTGCTGGGAGAGTATCTCACCCAACTGGACGACGAGCACGTTGATCTGGCCGCGCAGCGCGAGCATATCCAAACCATGCTCGATCTGCTCGAACGACAGAAAGCCAACCTTCTGGAAGTCATCGACATCGAGGGTAAGCTGGCCGACCTTCGCCAACGTATCGGCGTCCCAACCGAGACCCCATCGGAGGATGTCCCCGAGGATAGCCAGCGGCAGCAGGAGGTGGCGGCCTCCTGATCGCCTGTCGCATCTGGTCCACGGCTCAACCTGCGTCACGGCGTGGTAGGGTGCCAAAATGTCATCCGTATCCAGACGGTTGACGCGCTGGACTGTTTGGGCGAGCGCCGAGGCTGTTGTACGGCCTGCGCCATCACTCTGTCCGCCACGTCAGGATTGACAATCCGGGCCGCTTGGCAGTACTGATCGCCGAGCGATGATCCCCTGCTTTTCAGGCAGGTCGTCAGGGCTCGCTTTAGTCTATTCGGATGCAAGTCTAGATCGCAGCTGGTGGAACCTGAGTTGGTAGCCCAGCCGAACGATCCCAATGCGTAGGAGGCTCGCCTGGGGCGAGCCTCCTACCAGGCCGAGAAGTCGGCCGTGGAGTGCCACGTCGCGCCTACGGGTGGCCGAGCCACTTCCAGACGAAAGAGCCTTTCGGGTGTTCCTCCGGCCCCACAGCGGATGCGGGCTTGGATGGAGTGCCCACCTCCGCGACGACATCCTGCGCGCCTTCTGTCACCGGCTCGACGCCGGGGGCGGCGCTTGCCGGTGCGGCCTCACCCGCCTGAGTGGGCTGCCGTGCGCCCTCGATGTTGATCTTCGGCAGCCACTCCAACCAGGTGGGAAAGTACCAGTTCCAGTCGCCCAACAGCTCCATGCTCGCCGGCACCAGCACCATGCGGATAATCGTGGCGTCGAGAATGACGGCAACGGCGAGGCCGAAGCCGACCTGCTGGAAGACCACCAGTTCGCCCGAGGCCATGCCGCCGAAGACGGCGACCATGATCAGGGCGGCGCCGATGATGATGCCCGCCGTGCTGCGGAGACCGTGGGTGACCGAAGCCGCGTTGTCCCTGGTCTCATCGTAGCGTTCCTTGATGCGGCTGAGGAGGAACACGTGGTAGTCCATCGAGAGGCCGAACAGGATGGCGAACAGGAAGAGGGGCAGCCACGATTCGATGACCGGCGCTTCTCGGAAACCGAGCGGGCCCGCGCCGATGCCCTCCTGGAAGACCAGCACCAGGATGCCGTACGCGGCGCCGACCGATAGCAGGTTTAGGGCGATCGCCTTGAGCGGCACCACGATGGAGCGGAACACCATCAGCAGCAACAGGAAGCTGAAGCCGAGCACGAAGGTGAACACGAGCGGCAGGTAGTCCTTCTGCGTTTGGACCGAGTCTACGGTCTCCGCCGTGGGCCCGCCGACGAGGACCTCCGCCGTTGCGCCGTCGAAGGCGGCTGGGATGTAGTCGTCGCGCAGCCGGCTGAGCGCGGCCTTGGACTCCGCGCTGGAGAAGTCGCCCGGCATCGCCACGGTGAGCAGCGCCAGGTCGCTCGCCTCGTTCGTCTCGAGCTCCGAGGCCCCGAAGAACTCATCCGTGTTCAGAGAGGCGGTCAGCTCGGCGATAGCGCTCTGCACGGTCGGGTCGTTCACGTCTGGAGCATCGATGACGATGTCGGCCGTCAGCACGCCATCGGAGAACTCCTCGTTAATCACGTCGAAGGCGTGCCGCGTGTCGCTGTCCTCGGGCAGCGAGCTGATGCCGACGCTGCCGAGGTTGATGCCAAGAATCGGTATCGCGGCGGCTATGAGCAGGCCGCCCGTGACGACGACGCTGATGATGGGCCGAGCTGTGACCGCCTTGGTGATCCAGTCCCAGAGGCCGCCGTCGCTCCCGGTCCGCCCGCGACGGCCGATGAACGGCAGCGTTAGCCAGTTCACGCGGTCGCCCAGCAGGCCGAGCACGGCAGGTAGCAGGGTCATCGCGGCGAGCACCGTCGCGGTCACGACCAGGATCGCGCCGACGGCGAAGCTCTGGAAGGTCGCGTCCGGCATGATCAGCATGCCGGCGAGCGCGATCGCCACCGCCATGCCGGAGAAGAACACCGTGCGGCTGGCTGTCGCGCCTGCGGTCGCGATCGCGTCGATCTTCTCACGGCCGAGGCCCCGCTCCTCGCGGTAGCGCTGCACGATGAACAGCGAGTAGTCGATGCCGACCGCAAGTCCAATCATGGTGATGATGAAGACGATGAAGTTGGACATCTCCATCACGTTGCTGACAAGCGCGGTGGCGCCCACGGCCACGAAAATCGAGAGCAGCGCGAGCACGACCGGCAGCCCGGCTGCCACCACGGCGCCGAACACGACGAGGAGGATCGAGAGTGCCACGATGATGCCGATCATCTCGCCCTGCTGCAGCGTTTCTTCCAGGAGCGTGGACATCTCGCCCTCCACGCTCCCGAAGCCGACGGTGGTGACGCGGAACCCGTCCCTGCCGCTTGCCTCCTCGACCACGTTGACGACCGGCGCGGCGGCGTCCGCCGCGTCCTCCTCATCGCCGGTAAGCGTCACCGGGATCAGGACGGTATGCCCATCTCTGGAGACGAGGCCCTGTGCGCCGTCCCGGTAGCTAGCCACGGAGTCGACTTCCTCGAGCGCTCGGAGGTCGCTGATGAGCGAGTCGACGAATGCTGAGTAGGCCTCTTCGTCGGCGGTCGTTGCCTCCGATTCGACGACGAGGAACTCTTCCGGCGGCGTCTGCTGGCGGAGCCGCTGGTCGATGAGATCCTTGGCCTTTGTCGCTTCCGTGCCAGCCGTGTCAGGGCTTGCCGTCAGGTTCATCGCCCCGGCGGCGAAGTACGCCACGGCCAGCAGCGCAACCCAGAGCCCCAGTACCCGCCAGGGGTGCCGCGCTGCCGCCCGGGCGATCCGTCCCGTGAACCCCAGTCTATGGTTCATTGTTGATCCTCCTTGGTCGCTCGCAACCGTTCCCCGCCCCTTTCCCGGGACTGACCTGTTCATCGCTTTCCTCCTCCGTGTCTGCACCGATTGACCTCACCTCCAAGGCTACAGCCGGGCAAACGAGCCGTCGTCGCCCCGCGGAGGTAACTTGGTTGTCCACTCAGAAGGTAGTTCGGCGGGGATATGGTCCCCCTACGGTGGTATGGTCTCTGGTTGTGAAACGGGGGGAGGGGGTTATTTGCCTTTGGGCTCTACCAGTCCAACGTCGTAGGCGAAGATGACGGCCTGCGTGCGGTCGCGGAGGTTGAGCTTCATGAAGATGCGCTTGATGTGCGTCTTCACCGTGCCCTCGGACAGAACAAGCAGCTCGGCTATCTCGGCGTTCGAATGGCCGCGGGCCACGAGCGCAAGCACCTCACGCTCCCGCTCGGTGATCTCGTCCAGCGTCTTGGGGTCGATTCTTTCTGCGACCGGGCGCTGTGCGAATTGGTCGATGAGGCGGCGGGTAACGGACGGCGCCAAGAGCGCCTCCCCGCCGGCCACGACGCGGATACCCGCCACGAGATCGGCGGCCGGAGTCCGCTTGAGCAGGAAGCCACTGGCGCCCGCCCGCAGGGCTTCGTACACGTACTCGTCCAGCTCGAAGGTGGTGAGGATCAACACCCGTGAGGTCTCCTTCCGGCCGAGAGCGGCGATCTGGCGGGTGGCCTCCAGCCCGTTCATCCCCGGCATCTGGATGTCCATCAGCACGACGTCCGGCTCGAACTTTCGCGTGAGCTCGACCGCCTCGGCACCGTTCCCCGCCTCGCCGATCACCTCGAGGTCAGGTTCGGACTCAAGAATCAAACGAAAGCCCGCCCGCACGAGCTGCTCATCGTCAGCCAGCAGCACGCGCACGGTCATTCGGGGCCGCCTCCGAGCGGTAGCCTGACATGGACTCGAAAGCCGCCGCCAGATCGCGGGCCGACGCTGAGTTCGCCTCCGAAGAGAGCCACGCGCTCCCTCATCCCTATGAGCCCCCGCCCCCCTTGGTAGTCACCCGCGCCTTCGCCGGAGGCACCCTGACCGTCATCAGTAATCTCGAGCTCGAGGCTGTCAGGGAAATGACTTATCTTGACGGTGGCGTGGGCGGGGCCGGCGTGCTTGAGCGCGTTCGTCAGCGCCTCCTGGATGATCCGGTAGGCCGAGAGGTCAACGCTTGGAGGCAGTGCCACGGGCGCCCCCTCGACCGTCACTTCCACCGGTAGGCCCGCCTGCGAGACCCGCGCGGCGAGGCTCTCGACCTGGCTCAGACCCGGCTGCGGGCTCAGCACTTCGTCGACCTCTGCCGCACCGCGGAGGATCCCCAGCATGCGCTCCATGTCCGTCAGCGCCCGCCGGCCCGTCGACTCGATGGAGGCGAGCGAGTCGCGCGCCAACTCAGGCTTGGACTGGAACACGCGCTGCGCCCCACCCGATTGGATCACGATCAGGTTCAGTGCGTGCCCGACTATGTCGTGCAGCTCTCGGGCGATGCGTGCGCGCTCGTCCGCCACGGCCTCTCGGGCTCGCACCTCACGCTCACGCTCGAGGAGACTCGCCCGCTCCTCTACGATGTTCGTGTACTCCCGGCGGCTGCGTGCGTACATGCCGAGGCCCCACGCCGCCGCGTACGTGGCGTACGTCGTGACGGCCTGCGCCAAGCCGGGGTCGCCACGATCCGTCGCGAAGTAGATGCCGATGCCAGACGCCGTTATCAGGGCGGCCAAGGCCCCCTGACGGATGTCCGTCAGCGAGGCGGCGCTGTACAGGATGACAAGCGCGGCGAACGTGCCGGCGGGAACTCCCTGATATCCAAGACCAATGTGCAACGAGATGGCGGCAACACTAACGGTCAAGGCGCCGAGAGGAGCGACGCTGCGCGCGGCGATCGGCAACGTCTGGAAGAGCAGCAGCACGATCCCGAAGAAATCGTCCTCTCGGAAGGCATCATCCCCGCCTACTCTCGCCGCCACGGTCCAGAGCGCGGCAGCGGTGAAGCCCAATGCCAGGAGAGCGTCAACCGCGTGCGGGTTGACGCCGCGGATGCGCTCGATTAGCTGTTTTGTCCGTCTTGTGAGTGCCGGCATGTCCCGAGCCCCGCTCGGCCCTATCGTACACCATCGGTACCGGGCGCTGCGATTGGGTAGGGATTGGCCTGACAGATGAGTATCTGCTTCTCAGGCAGGCTCTCCACCGTTGCAGTTCGACAGACCCCGCGCCAGGCCCTGGAGATCCCTGCCGAGCAGGGGTCTCTGCTGTTTAGCGGACTGCTTCGACGCACCTCCCATGGATAGCTCTGACCGAACACTAAGGCGCAATAGTGGAGGTCGGGGTTCCGTGGTATCGTTGACGCAGATTCACGGCTTACGGGGGTCGATGGCAATGGCATTCAACCAGCAAATGATCGAGGAGATGGCTACCTGCTGCCTTGCCTCTCGTGAGCTGGTCAGCGAGCGTGAGGAAGCTCGGCAGCGTTTCGTCGGTGACGATGATCCACGGCCAGTGAAGTATTGGCCGGGTGCCGAGGGCAAAGTCTCGCTAGAACGCCGCTTTGTTAGCTATTTCATGTTCCACCATTCGCTTCGGAATGGCGAGACGCCGGCTGAACTCGTCGTCAAGCATCTGTATAGCGGGACCTTGCGGGAAGAGGCCCTCGTCGCTGTCGCCGGGGTGAA
>Ga0315284_10017861_pt1 | contig 10062 bp, 8 predicted proteins | sample YL17G09_16_MG_FD_203696 | JGI IMG/M metagenome (GOLD analysis project Ga0315284, IMG submission 203696) | Sediment microbial communities from Yellowstone Lake, YNP, Wyoming, USA - YL17G09_16 | ecosystem: Environmental > Aquatic > Freshwater > Lake > Sediment | place: USA: Wyoming | collected...
GTGATGTTCCATTTTTAAGTATTTTTCCTCTATAATCATATCCAAGATTTTTAAATACATCATTTATATGTCTAGTTTGGTATCTATATGATGGACGAACAATGTACAATTTTCTTTTTCCCATATATTAAAATTATTTTTAATTACATATTTTTTTAACATCTGTTCTACATACACTTAAAATTTCCTTTTTTGAAAATTTTTTTTCATTTCCGCTACATCTAAAATGATTTTTGCATATTTTAGGAGCATATTCTACAGATGTTAATTTATTATCTTCACAATCAAAATCACCGTTTACATATATGGGTGCATATTTTAATGATCTTAATTTATTGTTTGAACAACAAAAATATCCATAATTTAACTGTTTAGGAGATCCTCTTAGTGATGTAAAATTGTTTTCACGTATATCAAAAAAACCATCATGTATAATATTAAAATTTATATAATCAGGAAAATTATTTAATTTTTTGTTTTGAAGATTTATTGAATTAAAACTATCTATGGTCATATCATCATTTATTTTATAATCTTTTATATTATATGTCTTTAACCATTCTTTAATTAAACCTTTTATACCAATATTCATATCATGAATAGGATCTGAATTTTCAGTAAATTTCTCGTTTATATGTTCACGTATTAGTTTCATAAATTATTTAAAACAACAACATTATTTTCAGAGTTTAAGTTTTTATTTGTATATCCTCTAACTTGAACATTTAATGTTGATAATTTATTTTTAATTAAACTATCTTCATAATAAGTTCCGGATTCATTTTCAAATCCACCACGAATTAAAGGATAAATATCTTTTACAGAAACTTCGTTACCAAAAGCATCTTTAACAAATCTTTCAAGAATAATATCTCCATAATCATCAATTCCGTAATGTGTTTTATAGATTTTTAAATTTTCTTTAGATGCGTCAAACCAAATGTTAACCGAATCCACTCCATCAATATTTTCAATTAATTTTATTAAATCAGAAACAGGAATCCTGTCTCTACGTGTATTTTGTGTAAAGTATTGAGATGTTTTTGAAATAATATCTTGTCTAGCCGTATCATAACTTGTTCCTTCCCAAAGTATTAAAGAAATATTCATTGTAAATCTTGGAAATTGTAAATCAAGTATAACATTATCAACAGTTAATATTCTTTGTCCGCTTTGTTCTATTAGATCTAATATTGCAAGTTTTTCACTGTTTGACAATGTAAATATTGATGTACTACATGTATAATAATTTTCACCTGATGGTAATCTTTTATTAATATCTGGAACTAAAAATAAATAAACAGTATTATCATCCTTTTTTTGTTCTTCAATTAATCTTTGATAATAATAAAGTTGTTGCTGAGCATTATCTAATTGTGTTTTTTTAGCTGTTGCAGTAACTGAAGCAACACCATATGTTGAAACTAGTTGTCTATATTCAGTACTTACTTGTTCATATGTTGTTTTAGCTTGATTATATTTGTCTAATGCATATTGATCTTCAAATGTTGCAAAACCAGGAATAGCATCTATAATAGTAAACATATTAAGTTTTCTTAAAAAATAAATATAATTATTTTCATTTGCAAGAACAAAACTTCTTGACATTTGAGGTGCTAATAATCTTGTTAAATAAAGAGGTTCTTCAATAGCACCAAACATTATTTCATTTTTAACTATTATGTTAATATAATTATTAAGATCTATTTCTTCTCCACTTAATGTTGTTCCACTTGTTATAAATTTCCATGAATTTTCTAAATTAGCATTCATAACATTTAAATTTCCAGAATCTCCATCAGTAATAAGATATTCAACTAAAATTATTGATCCAAGTCGTGGTGCTTGACCATTATATCCATTTCCAAAGAAAACATCAATACCACCAGTTTGTCCAGTTTTAATCATTACAGACGGTTCATTGAAACCCATATCTAAAATAGAATCAACAATTGACCATTTAGCCCCGTCAACAAAAACATTAATAAAATAATTATCTATCGATGCACCTTTTTTGTTTTGAAAATTAAATGATTGAAGTGGATCTCCTGTTCCAGTAGCTTGTTGATATTCTATTGTTCCTTGCACTATATTTACATCTACATAATTGGTTGTGCTTGTTAAATCTAATCTCACCTCTTCACCCGGCAAAACTATGGAATATGTTAGTCCATTTTGATTACATGTAAGTTTTGTATAATTAGGAATTGTAACAACATTAGCGTATGCTGGACGATTTTTTCCATTATATATAAATTTCAAAGTTCCTCTTGCTGCCATTGCTCGTGAAGGATTATGCCCTGTTAATGTAGCTAATCCTTTTATGCTTTGTGGTCTAGATGCAGTTTTTATGTTTAATTCTGTAATTGAATCTTCAATATAAAAAAGTATCATACGACCATATTGCAACATTACTTGAAGCAATTGTCCCATTGGAGATGCCATAGAAAAATATTGTCCAAGTTCTCCGTATGTGTTTTTTATAAATTGTATTGCATCATAATAAAGTTCTGCAAAACGTATACGTGTATTATCAAATATTTTCATTTTATATTTTTTATTTTATTAAAATTCCTATAGCACGCTCGTCATTTATGAAAATATCTATGACAGCATAATCGTACCCTTCTGCTTTTCCAAATGAAACTTGTGGTGTAATTTTAAAATCAGCCGTTTCAGATATGTATTGATTAAATTGCATTTTAATTTTCTCTTCTAATTGCATTTTGTTTATTTTTGTTTCAAAAATTAAATCGTCAATACCTACACCAAAATTTAGATCACCTATAACTGCTCCTTGTCTAGTTCCCAATATCATTTTAACTTTAGTAATTATTGATTCTATAGAATTAGAATGCTCTAAAACTCCATATTTAAAATTTGGATCTTCGCAATTTCTAACGTATAATTCTTTTATCATATTATATTATTTTTATTTTTGCATTTTTCTCCATGAGATCTACTATAATGCCAAGGATAATAATTATTTAAACAATATAAACATTTTATTTTAGGTACTTTTTTTATGTTATTACTTATTTTTTCTTTAGATTCTTTAGTATGATGTTTTTTAAACATTCCATTTTTTTCTGCATACATTAAAGGTTTATTTTGTTTTTGTTTTTCTTTAACATCAGATCGTAACATAGCCAATTTTGTATTATGTTTTATGAGTTCTATTGTTTTTTGTGTGTGGTGTTTGTTCTTTATCCATGGTTCCTTTCCATACATTCCGTTTTTTTCTCCTTTACAATATTCATGACGTTTTTGTTTTTCTTCCTCTGACGCATTATCTTTTACATATCTTATTGATTTGCTTAAATTACTTTTATGGTTTTCTGTAAATTTTTTTCCTAAGCGAGATTTACTCATTTTTTTTATAGATTCATCTGTGTGATGTTTATTTTTCATCGGAGATTCAACTCCACACATATGAAAACCATTTTTTGTATTTGGTAAAAACCGATTATATCCATTTGGTGTTAATGTATTATATTTTAAAATATATTCTGTTTCACCATCTAACATATCTTTTATATTAATATAATCATTTCTTAATATTTTTTTTATAAAATTTTGTTTTCCATATATTTCAAAATCTTTTTTTAAATATTTACTTGATCCCCAATATAAATCATCACATATATTATCTTTATAACATAAGCGACTACCAACATATTGTTTATTTAATATAATATTGGTAATAATGTAAACATAAAAATATTTTGGGTGTTTATTCATCTACTTTTTTATTTTATATATCTACTATAAAACGAAAGGGAGACATTCTCCCTTTAATTTATTTTGGTGATCTTTTTCTTAAGTCTGCTTCCTTTTTATTTGCATATTCATGTGCTTTATCATAACTCCACTTTTTATATTTCATCAAATTTCTTTCTATGAATTCATGTTCTATTATCTCTTTAATTTCTTCGGGTTTTGATTTAAATGCATCATCTACCCAAATTTCATTTTCAGGAATGAATTTCTTATAACCAGGATAACTATCAACATAATGATGACCTCCTTCTACAAATTCTTTAAATCCAAGACCAGGTTCAGTTGATTTTACGTAACTACCATTAACTAAACAAAGTTTAACTTTATTTCCTTGTGAATCATTAACGATGCCAATTATCTTTTTATTTAATCCTATATTCTTATCATCAGATATATATGTGGCATTTTTTTCAGCCTCTTTTCTTTTATCAAAGGACTCATCAATTATATTATTGTATAAAGATTCTTTAACTCTTTTCATAAATAATTATTAATCAGTTAGTTAAACATTATAAAAAAATCCGCAGGGCTATCTGTTCTAATTTTTTCTTTAAGTTCTTTTAATTCTTCTTGTCCTTCAGCTCTAATGTCACTATAATTTATTTGAACTCCCCCTATAAGTGTATAGTTAAATGTACCTATAATTCTCGCCAATTGTATTTTTGCTTTTGCAATAATCCATTTAATAAAAACAGGATCTTCATACAAATCTTCATTAGGTACTTGATTTAATGTTGTTAACCAAAGTGATTCAACAGGATCTCTACCTAAAATAATCAATCTTTTTGTGTTAATATTGAATCCATGTTGTATATCTTTTAAATTAAATTGTTTTGCTAAATCCCAAAAACTCCATTGAATTGTACGATAAGTAATTTGATCTGAAGACAGTGGAGTTAAATAAAGATCTGCAGCCATCAATCTATCAAATGTTAAATCAGGATCATGAATACCAAAAACTCTTTGTCCTGAAGTCATTTCAAAAATGTATTTAATTGCCATAACACATTCAGGTAGTTGAAAAGTTCTTGTACTTCTCCATTCTTGTGTTCTATAATAAGATTTATCTAAAACATAATATGCATTTTGAACAGCGTCTCGATACTCGCGAAAAATCCAACGAGATTCGAGTTCTATAAGTCTTTCTATTTCTTTATCCGGAAGTGAAAAGGGTATTGAACATGAAGCTGTAATTTCTCCGTTCACATACGATATTAATTCTTGTCGCGTCATTATTTAAATTATTTTAGATATTTATTTCGATCATATAGATTTCCGTAACCTGTATCATCAGATTTTTTATTCATCTTCTTAACCCACGAATAATCCCGTATTTCTTCTATCTGGATTGCATCACTTTTCTTTGGTAACAATTGTTTTCCTACAACCAATGTACTGTTTTCATCTAATGTAAGATCTTTTCCGGGTGTTGCAAATTTTATTACACTTTCTGTTACCGGACAATTAACAACCTCTTCATTATTTACTATATATGATTTAATAACTTCATTTTGTTTATTTATACTTGCACTTTCAAGATATGAATTTATTATTTTATTTCCTTGGACAAATTTTGAATTATACACTCTTGAATTAACAATGTTGCAATCTTGAAATATACACCCTTCCATTACACCTGTAATTTCACATTTAACAAAATCTAAATTTTTCAATAAAGTTCCGCCAATTCCTGCTTTTCTTAATTGAAATCTACCATATTGTGCATCATAATTAAATTGGCCTTTTCTTAAATTTCCATTTAAAATCATTTCAAATAAAGGTTTTCTTAAAACATTCCAATATGTTTTTAAAGTTTGTGTTGATGTTTTTAAATCTACATATACTTTTAATTCAGGAAATTCTCTTAAGAAAATTTCAGGATCAATATAAGACATTTGAATTTTTCCAAAATCTTCAGTGATTCTTTTCATTTCGTTAATTTCAAATAATGAATAATTTTCTTCATTCAAACTTTGATATGATTTAATGATGAAATATTCGAGTATCTCTTTTATTTCTTTTGTCTTTTTAGGATATTCTTTTCCACCAATATAATTACATTCTAGTATACCTCTTGAATAATTTGTAAAATCTATTCCATAATATCCAGCAGATGGCATAGTTAAAATGTTATCTATATTTTTTGCAATTTCTTTTTCATTTATATAAGTTGCAACTGGTGTAAGTGATTTAATTGATAATGCATAGGGTGAATGTTTTTGTTCAGGAAATCTTGAATACACAAAATTTTCATCAAATTTTAAAACTAATCTAGTTGGGTTCATTAATGAAATAGATGAAAGTGTTTCAAGATGACGATGATTAAAAGATAAAGACATTTTTAATTTTGTGTCATGTGTAGTTTCAGCACTCTCAGATAACCATTGAGTAACACTATCAATAATAGGGAGTATAGAATAATAACTTTGAGAAGATATCGAAAATTGATAGCGAGATTTTTTTGCTTCATATTCTTTTAAAAGTATAGCATTTGAATATGTTGGAACATAGTTCTTTTCATTAGTAAGTATAATGTTCTTAGATGTGCGATTTGAAAGATCAGATACAATAAAATCTGATTCCTTTGTGCTATAAAATTCAAACACAATACCAATGTCTGAAAAATTTAGTACTTCTTGTACTGAGTAGTGTTTAGCTTTATTTATCATTATATTATTAAAGATTTATTTTATATATTCAAATAAAAAGGAGCTTCTTAGCTCCTTTAAAATTATTTTTTGTCTATACTCAAACGAAAAACTATTTTATCATCTTTGTATTGATCAAAAATTACATATATTTTATCTCCATTAATAAAATTGTTTGCCATTATTTTATTTTTTTTAAAATCTGAAATTGGGATAAGCCCATTTAAATTATCACCTACTGATACAATCACACCGAAATTCATTACTGCTGCAACACTTGATTCTAACACTTTATCTTTAGAAGAAATTATAAAATTTTGTATTTTACTTAATTTATCTTCAGGGTTTTCTTTAGTAAGTATTATTCTGTTATCTTTAGTTATTTCTGAGATATAAAAATCTATAGTATCTCCTGCCTTAACATTTCTTACATTAAATTGTGTTTTAGTTTCTATATCCATTTTTGATGTATGAAGCAATCCTGTAAATAATTCTTCAAATTCTACAAATATCCCGTATTTAGAACATCCGGTAACTAATCCTGTATATTTTTTATTTGTGTCTAATTCTTGTATTTTTATAGGTAATATATGTGAAAGATATTTTTTATGAGAAACTATAAATGAATTCATTTCTTTTAGAAAGTCTTCAATCATAACAACAATTTCTTTTCCTATATAAGATTGAAAATCTATAATTTTATTAGGAGCTGCTAATGAACCTGGCATAAATGCTTCTATACCCTGAACTTCAACAAAAAACCCCCCTTTATTTGCTGCTATTATTTTAGCTTTATATGCTTGTGTTGGATTTTCTATTTGACGCATAAATTCATCTCTTACAGATTTAAGATGTCCTTGCCACAATGATATTTTTATAGAAGGAGATGATTCAATAATATACGCGTTTAATCCTTTATTAATTAAATCTTTTATTGTATTTTTTTCTCTTAATGAATCTATAAATTCATTAACTGTATTGTAACCAAATACTTGAATAAATTTTTTCTCTCTTAATAAATCAACTGTTATTGTTAAACCACCCGATATTTCAATATCAATAAATGTGTCATTTATATTTAATATATCAGTAACAAGCACAACATCTCCTTTATTCAGATCTTTTTTTATTAAATCTGAATTCTGATTAGTATAAATATCAAAGAGTTTTTGAGCATATAACTCACGTGAAAAACATTTATTTTTTTTGGAATTGCCATTAATAGCTTTATTTGGAATTAATTTAGTACTTCCATTGTACTCATCTTCATACATAGACCAGTTGAAGTTGTCATGATTATTTGAATCCATTTTTATTTTAGTTTAAATGTTAAAAAACTTTATTTTATATCTTATATATTTTTTCAAAAAAAGCAATTTTTATATTTTAATGAAAACATACCACTCGCAAAAATCAAAAAGATATATAAAATAAAATCATTTGTTATGGATTTAAAAAATATCTATTTAACAACATCGTGGCCTGAAGTTCCGGGAATTATAAACTTTAATAATCAGGAAATTCATCGGTATTTTGATGTTATCTATAATGAGTCACAAGGCATAATTATAGTTCCAGTTAATACTACTGGAAGAGTTAAAGCTAGTTCAGGTGAATTTGTTAATATAGTAGTAGACAATCTAACTGTTAAAAATCAGTATACAAATTTATATGATAATAATACAACTGCTGATTATAATTGGTATAAAATGATTATTGATACAACAACTGTATTAAGAGATCCTTGTACAGCATCAACATTTTGGCCATTTGAAAATTATCCAGGATATAAAGTTATTGATATAAACAAACCATATTACAAAATAAGTAATGAATATCCTGTTATTCTTAATAATAATAATCTTTCACAAGTAGTTGGTATTTATTTTGATTCATCTTTAATGGGTGCAAATCCATTTCAACTTTTATTAGATCCATGTGCAGGTTTAGTTTATTTAGTAGATCCCAGTAATGCAGGTATTGCATATGTAGAATTTATAGCTGTTGCATATAATGCGTCGTGGGGTACTACATGGGAACAATATAAATATAGTATTGAAAGTGGTGCAGGAGTAAATGCATCAATAAATTATATAGTTTCTGGATATGTAAAAGAAACATCATTAGGAACAGATTTTTATTGGAGTGCAGGTTTACTTGAAGTAAGTGGTGGTACTGGTGGAGGAGTTCAGGGTACACAAGGTATTCAGGGGTTTCAAGGTTTTCAAGGAGTACAGGGTATTCAAAGTAGACAAGGAATACAGGGTCAACAAGGAACTCAAGGTATTCAAGGAACACAAGGAACATTAGGTAATCAAGGTATTCAGGGGTCTCAAGGACCTCAAGGTGCTCAAGGAACTCAGGGAAGACAAGGAACTGTAGGTACACAAGGAATTCAAGGAACACAAGGTACTCAAGGAATTCAGGGAATAACTGGATTTCAAGGAATTCAAGGTACTCAAGGAACACAGGGTACACAAGGAACACAAGGTACCCAAGGAACACAAGGTATTCAAGGTGAACAAGGTATCCAAGGCCAACAAGGAACTCAAGGAACTCAAGGTATTCAAGGTGAACAGGGTATTCAAGGATTAGTTGGTGAACAAGGTATTCAAGGTACCCAAGGAACACAAGGTATTCAAGGAGAACAAGGTATTCAAGGTGAACAAGGTGTTCAGGGTGTTCAAGGAATTCAAAGTATTCAAGGTACTCAAGGAACACAAGGTCCTGCACAAGGGCTTCAAGGAATACAAGGAGTTATGGGTACACAAGGAATTCAAGGTCCTGCTCAAGGACTTCAAGGAATTCAAGGTGAACAAGGTGTTACAGGTTTTCAAGGATTAGTTGGTGATCAAGGTATCCAAGGAACCCAAGGATCTCAAGGTATTCAAGGTGAACAAGGTGTTACAGGTTTCCAAGGATTAGTTGGTGATCAAGGTATTCAAGGAACACAAGGAACTCAAGGTATTCAAGGTGAACAGGGCATAACTGGTTCTCAAGGAACTCAAGGTATTCAAGGAACACAAGGTACACAAGGAACTCAAGGAACTCAAGGAATTCAAGGTGAACAAGGTATTCAAGGATTAATTGGTGAACAAGGTATACAAGGAACACAAGGTACTCAAGGAGCAATAGGATTAGGTACTCAAGGTACTCAAGGAACACAGGGTACTCAAGGAACACAGGGTACTCAAGGAACACAGGGTACTCAAGGAACACAAGGTATTCAAGGAACACAAGGTATCCAAGGCCAACAAGGAACTCAAGGAACTCAAGGTATTCAAGGTGAACAGGGTATTCAAGGAACACAAGGTATCCAAGGCCAACAAGGAACTCAAGGAACACAAGGTATTCAAGGTGAACAGGGTATTCAAGGAACACAAGGTATCCAAGGTCAACAGGGTATTCAAGGAACACAAGGTATTCAGGGTGAACAGGGTATAACTGGTTCTCAAGGAACACAAGGTATCCAAGGTCAACAGGGTATTCAAGGAACACAAGGTATTCAGGGTGAACAGGGCATAACTGGTTCTCAAGGTACACAAGGTATTCAGGGTGAACAGGGTATTCAAGGTACACAAGGTATTCAGGGTGAACAGGGCATAACTGGTTCTCAAGGAACACAAGGTATTCA
>Ga0315284_10017862_pt1 | contig 10062 bp, 15 predicted proteins | sample YL17G09_16_MG_FD_203696 | JGI IMG/M metagenome (GOLD analysis project Ga0315284, IMG submission 203696) | Sediment microbial communities from Yellowstone Lake, YNP, Wyoming, USA - YL17G09_16 | ecosystem: Environmental > Aquatic > Freshwater > Lake > Sediment | place: USA: Wyoming | collected...
AGCATATGCCGTGACGTGGGCAGTCTTCTTCGCACGGGCATGTTTCGTTGTTGACCGTACGATTAGGGCACGGGACTTTTTGTTTTGGCATTAAAATAGAACGCGTGGAAGATTACTAAGCCGGATGTGGACAGAAAATTACTTCGATTTTCCGGCCGATTTCATCGCTTTCAACAGGGCGCATCGTGTGAGGCGCATCAGCACATCACTTTCGATTTGACATTCGCTGGTACCAAGATACGAATACAATCTCTTCCAAGCTGCTTGCGCTTTGTCCATGGAATTAGATTTGGTCTGCACCTTGTATACGGAGTTGCGGTCGAGAGAAACCCCGTAGAATAAGTGCGCTCTAAACGTATCACCATTTGTGCAATACGAAACTCTTCCTACGTCAAAATTATCGGATGCGGGACCCATCGCTATGTTGAGTTCGTAAGATCCGAACCTGTCTCTTATGGTCGCACCATGGCCTTCAGCCGTTTTACACGGTTTCATGCACACGGTTTATTGAGAAAACTTCTTCAAGCTTCGCGTAGAATTACAAGTAATCCGTTCTGCGGATTGTTATAGCTTCTTAATCTTGCCGGGTTTCGGCTCGAAGCACGAACCTTCTTCCAGTAGTTCTTGTACCGTTTCGTCCAACGAGTGTTCGTCCATGCTCGCACGTTCGATGAGTTCAGCGTAGTCACAGCCGTCTCCGTGGTCGCATTGCGCGATGAGGTCGAGGATTTTCTGTTTCACGTCATCTTTGCCCAATTGCACGTCTTCACCGAATTCTTGGGATTCGACGACGCCTTCTACTTCATCATCGCCGATGCCGAATTCTGCTGCGAGGTTCTTGAGTTCGGCTAGGTCAATGGTCTGTTTTTGATAAGCCTTTACCATCGAGCGTTTGCGATCCCATTCGACGGCGGCTTTTCTTATCTCGAGTTCGCGCAGCATCTCCCAGTTAGGTTCGACTGCAGTCACTATCTCGGGAACGATGTAGAGCTCGTTATTGTATTGCTTCAGCTTTCCGATGAAATCCGCGATGTCACCGACTTTAAGATTGTCGAATATGAACGAGTTGAACGCTTTTGCTCGGATCGTCTCCGTACCGTCGTCGAGCGTTATGCTGGAAAATTTCTTGTCCTGTGACATGAATTTGTGGACGATTGACGCAAGCACACGCACTCGGCCGAGGCGCTTGCCTGTACGGGTGAGAAGATAGTTCGGGTTAAGACCTTCCTTAGGCACCCACTTTCCTCGCATGACCTCGTTTATGCGGACTTTGTATGCAATCAGTCTCTTTTTTTCAACCACGCCTATGACCCCGGAATGTATATTTCAGCTGCTTACGCAGCTTCGTTGTTCTAGAATTAGAACGAAATTATTAAAGACCGAACGCTGCTCGTCGCGCTTTTATCTCTTTGGCTAACTCGCGCGTTTCCTTGAAATGAAATTCGTTTTCGAAGAATTCGTTCAGGTCTTTGTTTTGTGCATGCTCGTATTCCAGAGCTTGCATCATCATGTCGAGGTTGTCTGCATCGCGGACGAGCTTTGCTACGGTTGTTTTGGCTACATTGTATTCTTCGCATAGCTTTGCTATCTCCTTCGAGTTTTTTTTGTCGATGCCTGCGATCATTTCCTGAAGCGCTTTTGTCTCTAAACTGCCTTTTTGTTCTTTCGGCATCTCGCCGCGCTGGATGTCGCCTGTGCGCACTTCTGCTAAATCGTGCACGAGGGCCATTTTCACGGCTTTGTCTGCGTCGAGTTTCATGGCGTTTGCAAGCGTCAGCGCGAGCAGAGCGGTACGCCAAGAGTGGTCGGCGACGGACTCGGTATTTGCTATTCCTTTTCGCACCCAGCCTGTGCGCTGAACGTGTTTCAGCTTTCCGGATTCTATGAAGAAATCGAGGATTTTTGGCGTTTTCATATAGCTCGCTCTGATACTAGCTGTGGGCTCGTTGAAATAAAGATAGCTCGCTACGTTCGTTAAATTACAGACGGTTCGCTCTTGGCAATAGCTCACTGCATTCATCATTCTACATATAGTCCGCCGTGGCGAAGTATCATAGCTTCTTTATGAAGCCCGATTTGGGTTCGAATATCATTCCTTCGCGCTTGAGCTTTTCTACGATTTCTTCGGGGCGCTCGATGCCTTGCGATTCCGCTTCGGCTAGGACGTCTTCCAGTGCGACTTCTTTGCCCGTGTGCTTTTGCAGCGATTCTATGACTTCGAGTATCGTTCGTATCTTCGAACGTTGAGTGGCGCTGATGCCGGATTCGATGCGATCTATGTCTATTTGGCCGGTTTCCTTGTCGTATCCGAGCTGCATCAAGGAATAGCGCATAAGCCTTATTGCGCGTTCGCCGTCTTGCACCCTTATGTGCGTGTCTAGCCGTATTTTTGCGGATGCCTCTGCTAGCCGCAGCAGCGCTTCATATTGTCGGAGCGTTATCGAGACGACACCGCTTTCCGGAGCGGCGTTTCTCATATCGACGTAGAAGTCTTTCAGCATCTTTGCCGTCTCAGGCGTCAGTTCCAGCTTGTCTATTTTCTGCCTTGCGTATGCGAGATATTTTCTCATGAGATTGACACCTATCTCAGGCGTCATCTGTTTCGGAGTTATGCGCGATATTGTGATGTGGTCGGCCAGCATTTCGTCATGACTGCGATCCGGTATATCGCGTAGCACGAACTTCAGGTCGAAACGGCTCATGAGCGTTTCGGGGATGTCTATCTGCTCAGTGATTGTCCGGTACGGGTCGAAGCGACCGAGTTTCGGATTGGCGCCCGCTAATACAGCCGTCTGTGCCGGTAGCGTTGCTACGATGGACGCTTTGGCTATGCTGACGGTTTCTACGCTCATAGCTTCGTGCATCGCTACTTGGTCGTCTTTGTTTAGTTTGTCGAACTCGTCTATGGCTATCATACCTTTGTTGCATAAAATCAATGCACCGGCTTCAAGCACCCACGATCCTAAAATTTCATCTTTTCTTACGCTTGCAGTCATACCTGCTCCGGTGGCCCCGGTCCCGGAAACATACTTTCCCCTAGGAACGATAGCGCTTCCCATCTTCAACAAAACGCTTTTCCCTACAGACGGGTCTCCTGTCAACAAAATGTGTATGTTGCCCCGAACGCGCGATTTATCCGGCAATCTGTGGACAATGCCTCCAAAAAGCTGTAAAGCGATAGCTTCCTTGATCTCTTCATATCCGAATATACCGGGTGCAAGCGAAGAGCGCAGACGCTCGTATATCTTCGGGTCTCTCGCGAGCCCAAGAATGGCTGCTTCGTCTTCCGGCGTTATCTCGAGTTCTTCGTATTCGACATCAGTGGATTCGAAATAGTTCGTATCGAAAAACGTGTCCATTTTGGTGGTTATTTTTCCCTTTATCCGGTGTGGAAGGTCTTTCAACACTCCGTATATCCGCAGGCGGCTGCCCGGATCCGTTTTGCGTTGAAGTTTCGGTGTGGTCAGATTTCCGGACAAGAACACTATCATTTCGCTTGGCTGCTCGCCTTGCGTTATTTCGAAAGGCTCAACGCCTTTCAGCGAACGGAAATCGGTCAGTTTCTTTTCGACCATCGGAAACTCGCCGCGGCGACCGCACGATTCGCAGATACTGGCTTTGCGAATCAGCTGAGCGTCTTCCTGTTGGATCGGAATGAGCGTTTCGCATTCCGGGCAGCGGAACACGACCTCGATTATTTGCGGTTTGACTTCGCTTGCCGATTTGATTATGACGTCCGTTGCGATGAATTGTCCGATGTGCTCCGCACGCAGGTTTCTTAATCGAATGACGCGGCGCTCGGGCAGATTTTTTATCCTAACGGGAATCCTTTCGGATATGTCGAACGACCTGATTGCGAGCTCGAAATCTTCGAGCACCTTCTCCGGCGTCGCGAGCAACTGATCGGCGATGAGCGGGTCGAAGCGGTCGAGAAACGAAAAATCAACGACAAGCGACGGTTTTTCTTCCTTCGACAATCGCATAAGCTCTGCGTAATAGTTTTGCCTGAGAAATTCATGTAGTTTTTCTCTACGTTCCACTCAACACACCACAGCAGAACAAATGTAGTCGAGCTTTATTAAACGGAAGGGGGCTGTTTCTTATGGAAATTTACTTCGACGAAATCGACACTAGGCGGTAGCGTTTCGTTAAGTTTCGAGTATTTAAAGCTGATGGACTATTTAAATGGTGTAATTAAGTTCTTTGGGTGCTGGGCATGGCTGAAACGAAAATAAAGATTGAAAACGTCGTTGCTTCTACTGATATCAAGAAAACCATATCGCTCGACCGTCTTTTGACGGCGCTAGAGTCGAGTGAGTACGAGCCGGAACAGTTTCCGGGCCTCGTTTATCGTTTAAAGGAACCGAAGGTAGCTACGCTCATATTTAGATCGGGAAAAATCATCTGCGTCGGTGCGCGCAGTACTAACGCTGCCCGCGAGGCGCTGCGCAAAACTGTCAAGGCGATAAAGCGGATCGGCGTGCGTGTCAATGAAAATGCGATCAAGGTCAAGATAGAAAACATAGTCGTTGCCGTCGACCTTGAGCGCGAACTCAATCTCGACCAGCTTGCATTCAAATTGGAAGAGTCTGAGTATGAACCGGAGCAGTTTCCCGGCCTTGTCTATCGAATCCCGGACCCAAAGGTCGCGTTCTTGCTGTTCTCGTCCGGTCGTGTCGTATGTGCGGGCGCTAAATCTTTGGAAGCGGTCAAACTGGCTGTGAAACGTCTGAAGAAGCGGCTTTCTGAGCTGAAGATGTAAGCTTTCGGCGATAACAGTGGAATTACAGCCGATTTCCCAGAAGGAATTTCTTGATAAGTATAGTAGCGGCGAGCGGGTTTTTTCGAATATCATTATGCAGTTTGCCGATATCTCCGGAGTCCGTTTTGATGGTCTGAAGATAAAGGACTCTAAACTCATGTTCTGCACGTTCTGGGACTGCTCGTTCAAAGGAACATGCTTTGAGGATTGCGAGATATATTTCGGGAGTTTTTACACCGGCGAGATATCCGACACTGTTTTTGACGGCTGTAAGATCGAGCTGACGCTTTTTGACAACATACGGTTTGATCGCGCAAAGATGCGTGATTGCCATATCAGGTTATCGGGAATTCTGAATTCTAACGATTCTTCGGTCGACGCCTCTACTTCTGCGGGGAGACTGATAACGGATATCTCGCAGGTGACGCAGCAAGACATAGAAAATTCTGTTTCAGAGACGTTGCAGATGATCGAACGGCTGGACGTAGGCGTGCGTATGAAGATCAAAGAGATGATCCGGAAGGATATGGACCGCTATAATCTAGAGCACCCCGACGAGAAGAAAGATAAGCGGTACGATACGGGCGGGACTGGCGGTGCGATGCTGACGTACGGCGAAGTCAAGACGCTGACAGAATCCTCGTTCGGCGCATACGCGCAGAAAAAGCCGTACGAGACGAGCGTCAAGTATGAGGCTAAGCACGCGTACAGGCACTGACGGTCGAATTTAACCTTATTTTCCAGAGTATTTCCCATGCCGACGCATAAGTTCAAGCTCATCGCCGTTAAACAAGAGACGCCTGATGTCAGGACGTACCGGTTTGAGCCATTGGGCAAGTTCAAGTCGGGTCAGTTTGTTTTGCTGCGGTATGACGGAGAAGCGAGGCCGTATTCGATATCATCGCCTGCGACTGAGACGAGGTTTATCGAACTTACGATTCGTGCAGGTCCTGAGAACTATTTTCCGAAAAAACTGCTGAATCTGAACGTCGGCGACGTTGTTGAGCTGGACGGTCCGCATGGACAGTTTGTGTTGTCAGGCTCGAAACGCGATGCAGTTTTTATCGGCGCCGGAGTCGGTATAGCAGGCTTGCGCGGTTTGTGGAGCGAGATTTTTGCCAAGAACCCGAAAAGTCGTGTTACAATCATATACAGCGCTAGGACCGAGGACGAACTGATATGGCTCGAAGACCTCGGGAAATCGAAAGCTAAAATCGTGTTGACGCTGACGCGCGAACAGCCTGCCGACTGGACGGGTGAAACGGGCCGCATCGATGACGAGATGATAAAGCGCTACGTCCCGAAGCTGCTTGAAAAGGAATATTATATCTGCGGTCCGCCTGAGATGGTCGATGGGACAAAGGAAGCGCTGCTATCTTTAGGCGTGCCTGAAGGACAGATATTCGCCGAAAGCTGGGGCGGAATAGCGGGCGGCGAGTAGCCGCTTAAATAATTATGTGCAATATACATAATATTATGTCTAAAATACATAATCTGGATACCAAAACTAGAATCGTCGTTCTTCTGCTCGATGAGTCTGATAGGGAATTCACAATCCGTGAGATTTCACAAAGGGTTAAGATCGATTATAAGACCATCTATCAAAACGTAGACGTGCTGGCCAAACGTGGAACAATTTGTAAAAGGCCGGTCGCCAATGCAGTTTTCTGCAGCATAAGCAGGGAGCTGAACAGGGACATCCTTTCGGCAGAATCCTGCAGGCAAGAGTCGGGGTTGCATAACGCCGACATACGTCAGATATTCCTGCAACTTCGGGTCATGCGGAATCCGTTTTTTATCTGCCTGCTTTTCGGTTCATACGCAAAAAACAAGCAGACTCCCAAATCGGACATCGATCTTATGTTCGTGTGCGAAAATCCGGAGAGTTTCGAGAAAAAGCTGCGTGAACAGTTGTCTCCGATTCCGTTAAAACTCCACATTTTAGTTTTTTCGTACAATGATTTCATAAGAATGCTGAAAGAGAAGGATTCTGTGGTTTCACAAGCGGTCAAGAATTATGTAATATTGCACGGAATAGAACAGTTTTACGGGTTGCTGGCTCATGGATGAAAAACGGATTAAGGAAGCGAAAGAGAATTTTGCCGAATACCTTAGAAAAGGTCAAGTGAGGAAAGAGAAAACCCCACTCGCACTGAAGATGTGCCTGCAAAATAGCGATGTGTCGTTCAGAACAGCCGAAAAATTGTCCGGCATGGAAGACGAAGATTACAAGCCATATCTCTGAGTTGTCGTTTGCAGCTATTATTCGATGTATTATAAAGCTCGAGCGGTTTTACAGAATCTCGGATATAAAGTCGGCAGAGAGATAAGCCACAAAATCGTATCGGATGCTATCCTCGTTCTACTTAGAGAACGCTTGAGAGAAGAGCTTATCAAAGACTTCGAAGAAGTCAAAGGCGAGGCGCTTGAGATAATTGCTGCCGGGCAGGCGGATAGCGTTCTGGAAATGTTTGATTTCGAAGACATAAACGTTCTTACTTCCAATATGGGATGAGTGAAGAAGTCAAGAAGCAGAAAGCGCTGACATCGTTTGAACGCGCCAAACGCTTCAATTTCGAACTAGGAAAACTAATGCGGTGATTAAATGTCGCTTTGGATCCTTGCTCTTTCGATCGCGCTTATAGCGGGAGCGATGTCGATAACGCTATTTTTCTCAGGATTGAAATTGGAGCAGCTTCGCAGAAGTAAGGAGAAAGCTGCTCGTAATTTATTCATCTGGGCGGTGCTGTTTCTCGGTGCAGCGTTTGGCGGAATCGAGTGGGCGTTCTATCTGTTAGGCTATAATCTGTTCGCATTTTTCGCGTTTCCGCTCGTCGCATTTTTTGCGATATGGTTCGCATTCATCGTCTGGCTTTTCGAGAGGCGCGGCGAGCGCAAGATATGGATCGCTTTTCTGGTCGCGCTTGCGGTGCTGACTGTGATTGCGACGAACTGCATGAATTGCTTGGCTTTTTGGTAAGAAGCAGATGATTTTTCTTGCAACTAAAGCCTGATACACTCGGCAATAAGTTTGCAAACTGAACCGAGGTCAACACTTAGAAGTCTGGTTCGTCGTAAAAATTCGAGCAAAAAGGCTTATAACTTTATACAGCGAATACCACCAGTTTTTAACCGGTTGGTTGAGTAAAATATAGTGGTATTCGCGTATAAGCGACCTGAAATAATACCATCTTGCATCACGGAAATACCGCTGGTCTCTGACCAGCGGATTGCAAGAGTTTGGTTTATAGAGCACTAAAAGGAGATGAAGAGTTCTTTTTGTTTTGGGAACAAGTACTACTAATGGTGTACAACTTGAGATATATACAGTATCAAACAATGAAGCTCTGCGCAAAATGTTAGAGGCATGTAGAAATCTAGACGTATGAAATTCTTTTTCTGAAAGCAATCATTGATCGAGACTAAACGCGAGTAGCTCGCTCAATGTACGTAAATAGCCTTGTCAGAATAAAACAGGTGGCTCAGGCTAACTAATTTTGTACGCTGCGCCGCAGTTTATTTCGCGACCACAAGCGTTTTTGTCAGTTTCACGCCCGGAATCGAGCGAACTTTGCCGACTATCAGCTGACCGAGCTCTTCCGGATTCGCGATTTCGAGCAAAGCTACGACGTCCCAGTCTCCGAATACGATGTGGGCGTCTGTCACCTGCGGTATCTTCTTCAAAGCGCCGTGTACGCTGACGTCTTTTCCCGATTCGACCGCGATCTGTATGTATGCTTTCATATATCTCACGTCCGTTAGACTAGAATCATAACCACAAGTTTAAATGGTTTCTTTTGGCTTCGGTTACAAGGCATACCATTCACAGTTGATGACTGTAAATCGCGGTATGCCTGTACAGTACGGAGCAAAAACTCCGTGCGTACTGGAGAAGCTAGGCTTCTCCGTGTACAAGCAAACATCGCGTTACGCATGGTTTGTTTTGTAGTGTGATAAAATGCGTCTAGTTGCACTGATATCGGGCGGCAAGGATTCGATCTATGCCGCATATCTAGCCAAGAAGGCGGGGCATGAAGTAGTCTGCGCCATAACCATGGTATCGGACAATCCCGACAGTTACATGTGGCACGTGCCCAACGTAGAGCTTACGGAGATGCAAGCCGAGTTGATGGGAATTCCTCTTATCCAGGTCGCTACCGAAGGCAAGAAAGAGATTGAGCTGGACGATCTGACGAATGTTTTATCAGGCATGGGCAGCCGCATAGACGGCGTCGTGTCCGGTGCCGTGGCGTCGAAGTACCAGATGTCCAGAATCGAGCGGATTGCTTCCGATCTGGGCATGGCGTGCGTTGCACCGCTTTGGCAGCAGGAGCCGATCGGCGTTTTGCACGGATTGCTGCACGATAAATTCCAAGTAATAATAACAGCCGTTGCCGCAGGCGGGCTAGACGCGAGCTGGCTCGGGCGGCAGTTAGACGCAACATCGGTAGCTGAACTCGTAAAACTCGGAAACAAAAACCGCTTCTCGATAGTAGGCGAAGGCGGCGAATACGAGACGTTTGTCTTGGATTGCCCGATGTTTTCGAAACGGATAAACGTACTGAAATCGGAGAAGAAGTGGGACAAGAAAACGCGCTCAGGCGTGTTTGATATCAAGGAAATCGAAACGGTGAGCAAATGAGCGTTGACATCGAATATTCGAGCAAGGTGCTGCGCGAGATCGAAAAACGTGTCGATACGTTGGGTTCTGCAGGCGACGGAGTTTCCATAGATGCGTACTTGGATGAAGCGTATCGCGCGGTCTTGAAGGAGGGATACAAGCAGATGCTCAAGCCGTACTATCGCGGCGAGGTCGTAGTGGGCGGAAAGCGTATTTCATTATTCGAAGTCCATCCGAGCTATTTGCCTGAAAACGTTCTCGGTATGACCGATGGCTTCTCGTCGATATGGCTTCGTAACGACCTGAATGACATGTTCGGCTATGACGTGCGCAGGCGCGTGCTCGAACATGAAAAGGAGCATGTTCGTGATCCGGCGGCGGACGAGACGACCGTTCGCAAGCGAACGAATACGGTCAGTATCGGGTCTTATAGCATGAATTAAAATGAGAAAATCAACAAAACGAAAGCCTTTAGAACATGCGCGCTAAAGTAATGACTATGAAAGAAAAACTTGTGGGTCTGACTGCGGTCTTTGAGAAGGTGCCGGAAGGTTATATCGCATTCGTCGAAGAGATTCCCGGTGTTAATACGCAGGGTGCCACAATGGAAGAGACGCGTGAGAATCTAAACGAAGCGCTTAGGCTAGTCATCGAAACGAATCGGGAGATAAAAAAAGAG
>Ga0315284_10017863_pt1 | contig 10061 bp, 9 predicted proteins | sample YL17G09_16_MG_FD_203696 | JGI IMG/M metagenome (GOLD analysis project Ga0315284, IMG submission 203696) | Sediment microbial communities from Yellowstone Lake, YNP, Wyoming, USA - YL17G09_16 | ecosystem: Environmental > Aquatic > Freshwater > Lake > Sediment | place: USA: Wyoming | collected...
AATTCTTTTGTTTCAAATGCGGGTTCAAGATTTCTTGAACCAATTTCTGAAAGTATATATTCTTCTGAATGAAGCCAGGTGCCATTATTTTCTATCCAACTATAAAGCGCTGTACCAGGGTAAGGAATTAAATTATACATATTAACAAAATCGCTTTTTATATTCTTGGCAAATTTTAATGTTTGCATCGCTGTTTCATAAGTTTCTCCGGGATGGCCAATAATGAAATTAACTGAATTTCTAATACCTATTTTATTAGTCAAATTAACAGCCGCTTCAACTTGTTCCAACTTAATAGCTTTGCCGATGTTATCTATTATTTGCTGATTTCCCGCTTCACAACCATAAGAAATGAAAATACAACCCGATTTTTTCATTTTTTCCAAAAGTTTCCGAGAAATTCTGTCAACTCTAATTCCATTGTACAATTGCCAGGTGATATTTAATCCTTTTCCTATTATCAAATCGCATATCTTTTCGGCTCGTTCCAAATCCAGACTGAAACAATCATCATTAAATTCAAAACTATTAAACCCTCTTTGATGCCAATATTCCAGCTCACTGGCAACGTTTTCAGGCGACCTTGCTCTGAACCCGCGCCCCATAGACAGACGCACTGAACAATAATTACATCCGTAAGGACAGCCGCGCGAAGTGATTATGGGCAAAGTTTTTGCCGCCGTATATGAATACTTGTCCAACTTAAATGCTTCATAATCAGGAAAAGGAATACCGTCTAAATCATGGATTAATTCCCTATCTTTATTTTCTATGATTTTTTCATTCTCTTTCCAAATTAGACCATCAATAATATTTAAATCAATTTTATTGCCTAAGGCTCTAATAAGTTCTAAAAAAGTCCTTTCCCCTTCACCTTTTATAGCATACTCCACAGGAAATTCTTCTAAAACTTTGGCTCTTACAGCCGAAACGTGCGGTCCGCCAAGCACAATGGCGCAAGTTGAGACTTTCCTTATTCTTTCCACCATTTCTACTATAAATTTATAACAATAACTAAAAGTGGTAATGCCGATTAAATCAAACTCGCCTGCCCTGACTACTGATTCTATAATTCCTTCATCCCAGCCCTCTACCGTCTCATCGAAAATTTCCACCTGTTGATCATATTTTTTTAGATAAGCTGTAAGATAAGCAATTCCTACATGTGGATGCGAGGCGGTGACATTTTTCAAAGGATCATCACCAAATAAATTTTTACCCCTGGGAATAATAAATAATATTTTCATAATTGCTTTTTCCAACCTTAATTTCTAACTTCTTGCTGCACTAAATTATTTGTTGAATCACGCAAATGACCCGTTAATCCATAAATAAATCCATCAAAACAACCGCTCATATATCCCTCAAGAATAGCCCATTTTCTTTGCCTGGCAAAAATTAAAAAATGCAACAGGACAAGAACGGGAAAAAAAGTAGTAAAGAAAATAATAAAACTCAAGAAATTGGCATGCTGTCTCATAAACACAACCCTATTTCTGGCAAAATAATAAGCTCTCTTGGGAGAACGAAATCCAATCTTGCTTTGCGTATTTGATATTTGACCCATATGCCAAATTTTCGCTGATGGACAAAACACTATCTTATAACCAACTCTTTTTGCTCTAAGAGAAAGATCCGGCTCTTCATAAGACATTACATAAGACTCATTCCAAAGACCAATTTTATCAAGAACTTCTCTTTTGATCAAGGAACAATTTGGGATATGCTGAACCTCTCTAATTTGATCAAACTGTCCCCTATCGTAATTATTAATACCTATATATGTTGTTTTGCTTGATAACATATTTATATCAGCTCCCGCATACCAAATAACATTCTCTCTATCGCCACAGAACATTTTGGGGCCAACTAAGCCAATTTTCTCGTCGATTTCCGCCAAATTAACCATTTCTGTTAAAAAATCAGGAGATACTTTATTGTCAGAATCCAAAAATAATATATAATCGCCCTTTGCTTTCATGAATCCTTGATTTCTTGCTGGCGAGGCCATTAAATTTTCTTCATTTCTAATAATTATAATCCGTGAAAATTCTTGCTTAATCGCTTCTTGCGTTTGATCGTCAGAACCATTATCAACAATTATAATTTCTACATTTTTATAATTAATTTGACTCAAAGATCTTAAACAAACAAGGATCTCCTCCCGGCGATTGTAGACAGGTATAATTATAGAAACTAACTTTTCCATAAATTTGTATTCAACTATCTATTTTTAAAATTATGTTCCTGCAACAAAAATATGATCTTTTTTACTCTTGGTCAAAATCGTTTTAATTTTCTTGATAGTATAATCAAGACCTCTGCCTTTAATATAACTTAAAAGACGCCATGGCCTAAAAATAAACTTCTTTACGGTAGCCATTTCCCATTCTCTTTTAAAATAACGCAACATTTCCTCTATTTCTTCCTTGGGAAATTCCTGGTAACTGACGGGGGAAATATAATTACCATCATAATCATCCCATTTTTTAGCCACCAGCCAGCCATTTTTTTTACATTGGTCGTAAAAAGGAGTACCCGGCAAAGGCTGCGCCGAGTAAATTTGAGCGGTGTTGAGATCTAAATTAATGGCAAATTTCGTCATTTCCTTAATACTTTCCTTGGTGTCTCCCGGAATTCCAACTATAAAATCGCCATGAACCCACAATCCATGCCTTTGCGCCATTTTAACAAAATTAGTCACCTTTTCTTTGGTAATCCAAGTCTTGGTTATATTTTTTAATGTTTCGGGGTTTATACTTTCTACTCCGAATTTCATGCCACAAGCGCCGGCTTTAACCATTTTCTTAATTAATTCTTCCTTAACATTAATATCTCCCATGAATGTCCAAGGTAATTTTATTTTTCTTTTGATAATCTCATCTGAAAACTCCTCCATCCATTTTGGATCATGAGTCATAATATCGTCATCAAAATAAATTTGTTTGGCCCCGTATTTTTTTTGCACAAATTCCATTTCATCAATAACACTTTTTACACTCCTTTTCCAATAAAACCCCTTGTCAAAAAAAACTCTCACATTGCAATAACTACAAGTGAACGGGCAACCTCGCGAAGTTACCATGTGTATAGTTGGTTTTCCCATTACTTCCAAATCATGATAATTTTCAACTGGCAAATCATCTCTATCAGGATATGGCAAATAGTCCATAGGTACAATTTCTAATTTTTCTTGACTTTGTGCTATTTCCTGATTCTTTCTATAAAAAAGCAAGGGCACCTTATCGGCTTGATCAGCTTTAAAATCTAACTGTGCAAATTTAAACAATTGTAAGGCGTAATCATTTTTAATTATGTAATCAATAAAGGGATTCTCTTTCATTGTTTCAATCGGAATGCCGGAACCATGGAGCCCGACTAGAATTAAAATGAATCCCAATTCTTCTTTGAGAGGCTTTATCATTTCCATGCAAAAAGAAAATGTAATTGTGGGCACGTCAAATACTATTACCTCGGGCTTAAAATCACGCACATAATCAGAAAAATCAATTTCGGAAAAATCTTCCGCTTGGCAATCAATAGCTTTAATTTGGTGAGCGGTATCACGCTTAAGAAGCGCGGAAGCATATCCTAGTGACCAAGGATAGGGCACATAATGATCTTTAACGGCTTTGGCATACCTACCTCCAAGCTCATGCGGTATAGGATCGCTGCAACCAAACCGTCCATAAGAAAACTGGCGATTTTTATCATATTTTAAAAAATAATTCGGGCTATTGAGAAGGAGTATTTTCATATTTCAATATTATTTAGTTAAAAAATTAATTGCAAAAATATCATGTCTTAACTTTTTGAAATAATCCCTGTTTATAATAAAAATCAATAATGGAAATAGATTTTATTCTTCTATACTTTTGGGAGACAATTTCCGCCCCACCATTAACCATGAAATTATTTTTCACATTCGGGCCATGATTGGGATAATTGCCAAAAAAAGTTCCACCCCAGGGCGCACGATAAAGAAGATATCCACCAACTTTTATTTTCTTGTCAATTGCAGCAATAGTCGGCGATGGATCTTCTATGTGCTCAAAAACATCGTAAGCCAACACAAAATCCAACGAATTATTATCAATTTCATCTAATTGATCAGGATGCAAGCCCTTAAAATTATCTGGATTCAATTTTTTGATTTTAAATGAAATATATTCCAAGGATTCCTCATCAGCTTCTACAAAGTAAGCTTTTCTAAATCTATCCTTGAATAGAAAACTCATCGTCGCAGAACAGCATCCGAAATCCATGAAATTAATATCAAATTTCAAAACTTTTTTAAGATGCCTATATAAACCCACCTGAATAAGCTGGACACCAATATTTCCAGCTATCATGCGAAGCGCCAAAGACCTATTTATATTATAAAAATCCGTATTATTGTCCGCGCAAATAGATGCATCCCATTCCCTGACATAACTAACTATCTCGTCCTGATTCATGTCTAAACCGCTATACTCCTTAAATATAGACTTTTCTGTACTCCCTAGCTCTTTTATTTCCTTTATATATCTGCGGAGGAAAATACTTCTAAGAAAATCATAAAAGTACCATAAAAAAAGATTTATTTTTTGCTGCACAAATTGGTAAGTTGTAATATTTCTATTCATTTCTTTATTTCTATGGTTAAATAGCTGCCTAAATTATATCGACCCAAAAGCCCAAAAATAAAAGACAAATTTTTTAGTCCTGTGGGGACAGGTTTTAAATTGAAAAATCTAACTTCTTTTAACAATAAATTCTTTAGCTTCGGCAATGTAAACCAATGAAGATGCTCAACCTCATCTCCATATTTAGACCAATGCAGTATGTCAACTGGGTCGCCGATAAATATCATCCTTAGACGATTGCTTAATCTGGCGAAATTTGGCACGGTTATTATTGCCCTGCCGTCTTTCTTTAATATTCTTTTAACTTCTTTTAAAAGGCCGATGGGATTTATCACATGTTCAACCACATCGGTCAAAATAACGTAATCAAAAAAATCATCGGGAAATTTTAAAGGCATATCATTTAAATCCTGGATCGCAACTTTTATTCCTCTTTTCTCTGCCACTTCTAAAGCCTGCGCAGAAATATCTATACCGAAAACATTCTTGGCTTTCTGTTTATATAATTCTGCAACTTTTCCATCTCCGCACCCGATATCCAGCAAATTTTCACATTGATCAATTTGATTTAAAATAGCGCCATATGAAGTAAATTTTTTAAAAAAATCAGGAATGCCCGATGGTATTGGTTCATCGGATTTTGATTTCAATCTTTTCTCCCAATAAGATTCGTAATATTTAGTTAGCATATCTTCTCTTTAGTATATTTTAATTAATTTATCTGTTATATTATCCCATTGTAAATCTGTTTCCGCAAGATTTCTGGCATTTCGGCTAATCTCATTGGCAATATCGCTGACATTTATTGCTTTTATAATATTTCGCGCTAATGCCTGGCTGTCTTGGGAATCAGAAACTAAACCCGCATTATATTTTTCTAAATAATATTTTACTTCTCCGACCGCGTTAGAAACAATTGGTCGTCCCGCGCAAAAATAATCTCCTAAACGCATGGGGAAACGAGCTTTCTCAATATTATTGTCATCCATAGGTAAAATTAAGCAGTCAGCGCTAGCTAAATAGTATGGAATATCAGAGAATGGCTTTTTCCCAGTTATGAGAAGACTAGCTTGTAATTCAATTTTTAAACCATTAAATTTTTCAGGTATCCGGCCTTCTCCAACTAACATCAATTTTAAAGTAGGGATTTCACGCAATGCCACTTTGAAAGCTTCAAGCATTATTCCGATGCTGTCCGTATAAGTATTACCTATAGAAATCAATAGTTTAGCTTTTTCATTTAATTTCACTTTTCTTCTGCTTTCCTCTTTATCCAATACGCTTATTTTTTCAACATTAGCGCCGTTTGGTATTTTAGTCTTATTACAATTCAATTTTAATTTATTGATTTCCTCTCCAATTAGTTCGGAAACATAAGTAACTTCATCTGCATATTTAATAAAATATCTTTCTGACCAACCCAAGATTTTAGCTACGATACTGGTATGTTCATCTGCAAAGCCTCCGCCCCAAAGATCATCCCAATCTACAATCAGTCTTTTTTTTCTAAATATTTTTGCAACCATTGCTGGAATACCAATCTGCGGTTGAGAAACTGTAAATGCGTGGCAAATATCATATCTGGAAAAAAGTACAAACAGTAAAATCAAAGGCAACCTTAGCCAAATTTGCCCCGTAAAATATCTATGATATTTAATTCTGGGCAAAGTTATAATTGTGAAATTATCATTAATTTTTTTACGTCTTATCAAAATATCAAACTTTTTTCCCGAAGCGCAAAGCATTTTGACATTAAATCCATTTTCCGACAAACCCTTGGCAAGAAAAAAACATCGGTAATAAGTGCCAAAATTCTCCTGATTATGATTTAGAAATAAAACCTGTTTCACAAAAATATTATATTTTAATTTAGAATTGCTTCCAAATTTTCTCTATTTTCTATTATCCATTTATAAATATCTTCTATGGTTGACAATAGATCCTTTTGCGGCCGCCAGCCAGCTTCGCTGTTTATTTTTGAATAATCGGAAATATAGCTTATTATATCTAAAGCCCTATTTTCAGGAACTGAATATATTTTTATCTTGTTACCTGTAACTTTTTCGCAAATATTAGTCAACTCGCAAAGTGAAACGCTATTAGCAATGCCACCACCTACATTATAAACACGGCCAGAAAATTTCTTTATGTCTTTTAATTGGATTTTTAACAGTTCATAAAGATCATCAATGTGCAAAAAATCCCTAACTTGTTTTCCGTTACCGCCAAAACCGATATAACTTAGCTCTTTTTTAAATATATGTTTTGCTACCCATAAAACAAATACGCCCTGATCTATTTTCCCAAACTGCCAAGGACCTGTTATTACTCCGCATCTATTAATGATGACGTTAATTCCATATAAACTGGCATACTCATTCAAAATCAATTCTGAAGCTAATTTCGTTGCCCCATAAAGAGATCTTACTCCCTCAAGAGGAAAATCTTCAGTAATGCCCATTGCGCTAGCGCCTTTAATCGTCTGTTTTTCCTCTAATGTAAATCTTGTTGATTCTTCCCCATAATTAAGCTTATTTATATAATCTATCGGATAAATCCTGCTGGTGGACAAAAAAATTATATCGGCTTTTATTTTCCTGGCTAATTCAAAACAATTTATGGCTCCCACAAGATTTGTATTTATTAAATATTCTGGTGCAGAGGTAACACCTGCCATTACAGAGGGTTCAGCGGAACATTCAATAATTAAATCAGTGTTTAAAAAATGCAAATCTTCTTTACTCCTTATATCGCCATGAATAAAATCAACTCCCGAATGTTTTAATCTTGGTATATTTAGCTCTGATCCTCTTCTTTTTAAATTGTCCAAAGATACTATATTCACATCGGGATTATCTTCTTTTAATTTCATGGCCAAATTTGATCCAACAAAACCCGCCCCGCCGGTAATTAAAATATTTTTATAAACCATATCGTTATATTAATTAAAATGACCGTATTTGCATATTTCCTCCAAAATGTCGTCAATATTATATGTGTATTTCCACTCCGGATAATGTTTTCTGAATTTAGAGGTATCAGAAATATACCAGATATGATCGCCTATTCTATTTTCTTCTTTATATTCATAAATGGCTTTTTTACCTAATATCTTTTCTATTTTTTCTATCGCTTCAAGCATAGAAATATTGGAATTTCTTGAACCCCCTGCATTATAAACCTCTCCACTACGGGGATTCTGATGATAATGCCAAAACATATTGACTAAATCAAAGCTATGTATATTATCCCTTACTTGCTTCCCTTTATAACCGAAAATCGTATATTTTTTACCAGTTGCGATGCATTTAGCTAAATAAGATAAAAAACCATGAAGCTGCGTGCCGCTATGATTTGGGCCAGTCAAACATCCTCCTCTAAAAACGCCAGTATGCAGACCAAAATATTTACCATACTCTTGAACCATAATATCAGCAGCAAGCTTGGAAACGCCAAAAATACTATGCTTGGTTTGGTCAAGGCTCATGTTTTCATCTATGCCCTCCTTAAAATACGGATGATCTTCGCTTATTTCCCACCTCTTTTCAAGCTCAATTAAGGGAAGATCATTGGGCGTATCGCCATAAACTTTATTTGTTGAAGTATAAATAAAAGTCGCTTCAGGCGAGTATTTTCTGTAATTTTCCAGCATTACCAAAGTACCATTGGCATTTACGGTAAAATCTGTTAACGGCTCATTAGCAGCCCAATCATGTGACGGTTGCGCTGCAGTGTGAATAATTATATCAAATTGATTTTCTTTAAAAATTTTTTCAATTTTTTCATAATCCCTAATATCAACGTCAAAATGCTTATATTGTTTTTCATACTTTTCCTCTAAAAGCTTCCTATTCCACTCCGTACTTGCTTCATCCCCAAAAAAATATTTCCGCATATTATTATCAATGCCGATAATTTCATATCCTTTATCAGCAAAAAATTTAACAGCTTCTGATCCAATTAATCCTGCTGACCCGGTAATGAGCGCTTTTTTCATATATATTTAAAGATTATCTTCTTCTGTTAATAAAAAATGACACCCCGACTAAAAATCTCAAAAAAAACATACCCAATGTGAAAAATGGATGCAATATCATTTTAGTCCATTTTCCCCTCTCTGTAAAGACACCCCAAAACCGATAATACAATCCTAATTGTTTTTTAATATCAGGATCATTCTCGCCCCATTTATTAATGTAACTGTCAAAACTTTGGGCGTAATAAGCTTTTTTGCCTAAATATTTTTTTAAATTAAATTCAGCTTCATTGTGGAATATTACAGCTCTTTCGCCTTCAGCCGGAACTAAACCTATCTGGCCGATTTGTTTTATTTTCTTATCAATGTCCCAGTCTTCAGGCCCGCTCATTGATTCATCAAAACCGCCAACCCTCATGAAGATATCTTTACGGAAAAATCTAGCGCCATCAATTGCTGTGCCGTCATAGAACGAACGCTCAAACCTGCGCACCTTGCTCCAGAAACTTTGACCTAAAACAATTTCGCTAATATGCAAAGCCGCGCAATTTTCTTTTTGCATATAATCCACGCAAGAACTGACTAAATCAGGCGACAAAATCATATCAGCATCTAGATACATTACATATTCCCCTTGCGCCTTGACCATCATGCCAAAATTTCTTTGAGCGCTGCGTTCCGGTCCCTTATCAAAAACTTTATCAGTATATTTTAAAGCAATTTCCTTGGTCCTATCGCTGGAATCATTATCAACTACAATAATCTCTATCTCAGAATAACTCTGCGACCTAATTGATTTTAAACAATTCTCAATATTTTTTTCTTCATTTTTTGTTGTAATAACTACATTTACTAAAGGATACATAAAAATTTATTTATACAGGCTCTTATATAACTCCTGATCCCTTAAAAATCTCTGATAATTTTCATTGGAAATTATTTCAGAAATGGAAAAATTGAGACTAAGCCTGTTCAGGAAAGAATACCCCATAAAAGACACGCCGTTTTCGCTCATATCCACGGCCAAATGCAGCAAAACCCCCAAAGCTAAAGCCAGAAAAATTGATTTGGCGGTTCTGTTTTTAAAAAATAAAATTAATAGTATAAATAACACAACCCATTCCCAGGCATGAAAAAATTCATAAATTTTTTCATTTTTTAAAAATTCAAAGCCACTCAAAAAGTAATTAAGCCTGAATTTAAAGCCAAAGGCAATATAATAATCAATCAGATGATCCAAATCAATCAGCACTCCGCCAATAAGCGCGGTCAGCAAAGATGCAAATAATTTCCCCCAAATTTTATAAACCACAAAACCAGCCAAGGTGGCGAGGAGAATATGAATTAGCTCATGAACTAATAAACTCATAAAAGTTACTTCCCAAAATCCGTTAAATGCCCCAGCACCTTCCACCCTGCCCGCCATAAAAAATTAATGTCAGACCAGCTTTTCACGCTCA
>Ga0315284_10017864_pt1 | contig 10061 bp, 7 predicted proteins | sample YL17G09_16_MG_FD_203696 | JGI IMG/M metagenome (GOLD analysis project Ga0315284, IMG submission 203696) | Sediment microbial communities from Yellowstone Lake, YNP, Wyoming, USA - YL17G09_16 | ecosystem: Environmental > Aquatic > Freshwater > Lake > Sediment | place: USA: Wyoming | collected...
CGCGCGCGGCGGGGGGCGGCGCCCCCCCCCCCCCCCCGCGCGCCGCGTCCCGCCCCTACGTGCGCCAAGTCATCACGCCCGAGCTCAACCGGGCGACGGTTGACCTGCTCACCCGCCTCCTGACCTGGCAAGACGCCGCGCGCGCGTCACTCCCGCCGTTGCTCGCGCAAGTCGCCGGCGTCGACGCCCCGCTCCCCCTCTGCGCCGGCCGCCGCCTCGTCTCCGGCCTGCGCGACATCGCGCGCTGCGTGCGCGCGGGTGCGACGGCGGCGGTCATCGTGGCGCCAAACGTCGAGCCGGCGCCCGCCGACGGCGGGGAGGACCTCCTGGCCTCGGTCCTGACCGCCGCCGTCGCGGCCGGGTCACCCATCGTGTTTGCGCTGTCGCGCAAGAAGCTGGGACAGGTGTTTGGAGTGCGCAAGAAGATGACGGCGGTCGCCGTCGTCGACGCGGCCGGCGCGGACGACGCGCTCGCCCGCGTCCTCGCCCTCGCCGGCGCCGGCAGGGCTGAATGGGCCCGTCTGGAGGCTGGCGGCGGCCCCCTCCCCCCCTCCCTGACCGTGACCGGCGCCGGCACGATGCCGCCGCCGCCGCGCGGCGGCCCCAGCGGCGCGCACGCGCTCTTCACCGCGGCGTCGCCCCCGCCCTCGCTCCTGGCGCGCGCGGCCGCCGCACACACGGCGCGGTCGGTGTACGCGACCGCACCGTACGGCGGCGGGCGGGCGAGCAGCGGGGGCGGCGGCGGCGCGCTCCACCCGAGCGCGCCGTCGTTCGTCCCCGGCGCTGCTCTCTACACGCGCCCGCCGCCGCCGCCGCGGCGCGAGTGAGGAGGAGGCTCGCCTCGCTCGCCTCCTCGACCGCCCCCGCGGCGACGGCCGCCGCTTTGCCTGCTCGCTGTGCCGAGGCGAAGCGGCGGCCGCCGCAGCGGGGGCGGGGTAGTGGTGAGAGCGCGGGGCGAGCGCGCGCTCGCCCTGCCTGCCCGCCCGCCTGCCTGTCTGCCGCCCCGCGATTTACCGATTATGCCTCCAATCCGTCCCCCATATGCCTAGCGCCGCCGCCGCCGGCGCGCACAAAAAAAAACAAGAGCGACGACGACCCGACCGCGACACACCCCTCCTCTGATGACGCCGCCGCGTCTCCACGCACCGGGAGCGCCCTCTTGCGGTGGCCCGGGGCGGATGCGCGGCGGCTGTCGCCCGTGGTGGGCGCGCAAAACCCGACTCTCTGCGGTCGACCCTGCTGCCGGCGCGGCGCGCCGCCCGTGCGCGCGCCCGCCCCGCCCGCCGCCCGCCCGAGGAGGCGCCACCCGCGCGCCCCGCTCCCCAACCCCGGCCGTGGGTTGGGAGACGCCAGCGCGCGCGGGGTGGCGCCCGCGCCGTGCAACGAGCGGGCGGCGCGGCAGACGTGGTTGGGGGTGGGGGTGGTGTCTCCCTCAATCGCCAGCCTCCTCCGCGGGGGGGTGCGGGGGGGGTGCCCAGTTACAGTCGCGGGCGCCAGCTCCGGAGCGGGGGGGGATTCGGGGCAAGGCTCACTCGGCTGGGCGCGCGGATGGCGCGCCCAGCGACGGCGGGGGCGCGCCCGACGACGATGACGACGGCGGGAGAAGGAACGAACTCCCCTCCCCTTTTTCTCTATCTCCTCCTACCGCCGCGGCGTCGCGGCGCGCGCCGGCGCCCCGAGCACGCCCGCCGCCACGCCCACGATGGCTCCCGCGGCCGAGTAGGCGGCCGGCAAGGCGGCGGCCGCGGTCGAGGTGGCGGCGTCGGCGACGGCGCGCGCGCGCGCGGCCGCGCCGCCGACGACCGACCCGGCGGCCGCGCTCGCGGTCGTCGCCGCGGTCGTCACCGCGACGCCCAGGCGCGACTTGACCGAGGCCGCGGCCGCGACGGCGGCGGCCGCGACGCCGGAAGGCGCGGGCGCGGCGCCGCCGCCCGCTGCAGCCACCGCGGCCGACAGGCGGGCCATGTCGGGCGCCAGCGAGTGGGCGCCGCCGCCGCCGCCCCCAGCGCGCGCGGCGCGCGACGCGAGCGCGGCGCGCGACGCGAGCGCGGCGGCCGCCGCGGCGACGGCGTCGAGCCGGGCCGCGCCGCCGGCGCCGCCGGCGCCGACCGCCGGAATCGTGTCGGGCTTGGCCACGCGCCGCTTGAGGCGGGCGGCCAGGCTGGCCTTGGTGGGCGGGGCGAGGAGCGCGCGGTCGGAACCGCGCGGCGAGTCGGCCGCGAGGGCAGAGGCCGCCCCGGTGCGCGTCACTTCGGGGGCCGCGGGCGCCAGCGCGGGGTGGCCCAGCACGGCGTCGAAGCGGCGCACGAGGGCGGCGACGGCGGCGGCGGGCGACGCGACCGCGGCGGCAGCGCCGGCCGGCGCCGGCGCCGGGGCGCCCGCGCCGGCGGCGCGCGCGCCGCCGCCCGCCCCAGTCGGCGGGCTCCAGTCGCGTGCCCCGCCTTTGGCCTCCTGGCTGGCCGGTTGGAGCACGCGCCGCGGAAAGACGAGCGCGGGGACGGCAGTTTTGGCGGCGCCGCATGCGGGCGCGGCCGCGGGCGCCTCCTTGGCGCCCGCCTTGCGCGCCTTTTTGCCGCCCAGCTTCCACCTGGACGACCCGTCGGCGGTGGCGGGAGGGGCGGACGCCGCGGCGCCCATGGCGGGCGCGTCGACGGTCGCCGGCGCGAAGCAGGCGAGGACTGCGCGCCGAGCGGCGCGCTGAACGGGGGGAGCCGTGGTCGTGGGTGACTCTGGCGGGCCGCCAGGGGTCGGCGGCGGGCGCAGGAAGACTGGAGTGGCGCTCGCTGCTCGAATCGCCGGCGTCAAGCCCCGACCACTCTATGAACCGCCTCGCGGCGGCCCGCCTGGCGCGTCCGCTGCGCGCCATGGCGACGACGCCCCGCACCGCGGCGCCCGGCAGCTACACGTACGAGTGGCCGCGCCCCGGCGTCACGGCCGACGTGACCCTCGTCGCCGCCCCTCCCGCCGCCCCGCCCAGCCTCTGTCTCATTCAGAGGAAACACGCGCCCGGCCTGGGCTTGTACGCGCTGCCTGGGGGCTTCATCGACCTGGAGGAGGCGCCCGCCGCGGGCGCCGCGCGCGAGCTGCGCGAGGAAACGGGCGTCGATGTGGAGGTAGGGGAGGAGGGGGTTGCTGGAGCCTGTTGGGCAGCCGGCGGGCGCGCGGGCGGCGCGCCAACCCCTCCTCTCTTCCTCTCCTTCGCAGGCGCACGGCATCCCGCTGACCCTCGTCCGCGCCTACAACGACGAGCCCGGCCTGCCGCGCGACCCGCGCGGGTGGACTATCACGCTCGCGTACGCGGGCGTGGACCGGGGAGGGGGGGCGGCGGCGGCGGCTGTCGCTGGGGACGACGCGGCGGCCGTCGCGTTTCACCCGATTCAATCTCTTCCGCCTCTTGCCTTTGACCACAAGCGCATCGTGCGGGACGCGTTTGCGCACCTGTCGGCCGCCGAGCGCGCGCTCCCGGGCGGCGGCGACGCGGCGCTCGCGGCCGGGCTCGACGCGGCGGCCGCGCGCCTGGCGGGGCCATGGGAGCCGACGCGCGAGTAGATAATAGAGAGAGGGGTGATGGGGTGGGCGCAAGAGGGGCAGAGTGACACTGATGAATCACACACCGACCGAACGACGCGCCTCTCTCGACCCTACCCACCTCCCGCCACAAACGCCACAACCTCCTGGATCAGCGCCGCGCAGTCCTCGTACCCCGTGAAATTGTGGTCGGCTCCGGGCAGGAGGGCGAGGCGGGAGGAGGCGCAGTGCGCGGCGGCCGCGGCGAACGAGGCCGCGGCGGCCGGCGGCACGGTCGCGTCGGCGTCCCCGTGAGCCAGCAGCACGCGCGTGCTGGCCGGAATTGCCGCCACCAGCGCGCCCATGTCGGTCGCCCGCCGGTCGGCGAGGTCGGCGGCCGTGAGGCGCCACTGCGTCGGCGCGCGGCCCGACCCGAGGCGCCAGCTAAATTCCACCCCGGCGCCGCCCGCAGCCTCGATGCGGGCGTCGATGTCGTCCCCAAACCGCTCCTCAATGCCCTGGCCGTGGTCGAAGCGGGCGGCGACGGCGACAACAGCCGGCGGCGCGCCCCCCCCCTCTTCTCGGCCCCACCCGCCCGCGTGCGCGAGGACGACGCTGCCGCCCTTGGAGTGGCCCACGGTCATGGCGAGGCGGCCTTCCAAGGATTGAACATACGCGCAGGCGGCTTGCAGGTCGCCCGCCTCGGCGCGCAGACCGGACAGGCAAAAGGGGCGCACGGCGGCACTCTCCCCGTTGCCGCCCACATCAAACCGCAACGACGCTATGCCGGCGTCCTCCCACAGACAGCGGGCCAGGGCGGGGAGGAAGGCGCACTCGCGGTCGGCGGCGAGGCCGTGCACGAGGACTGCAGTCGGCGTGCCGCGCGGCAGCGGCGCCGGCGCGTGCAGCGTCCCCGCAAGGGGTGCGGGCGCGTGGGGAATGCGCACGAGCCTGGGCGTTGCGGGCGGGCGAGTGGGCGGCGGCATGCGGCCGCGGCCAGACGCGGCGCCGGTCGCGCGCACAAGTGTCCGACGCCGCCGCGCGCGCGCCGCGGGCTGCAATGCCGCCCGCCGCCCCGTCGCGCGCGCCGCGCGCCGCCGCCCCAGCGGCATCCAGCGCCGCGCCCGCGGCGCGCTCGCGCCGCGCGCCGCGTGCGCGCGCGGCGCCGCGCGGCGCCCCCCCCCCCCCCGCCCCTCCCGACGCAGTCGCCGACTACAACGCGCGCATGGACGCCAAAATGGGGTGGTCGGCGTCCGGCCTCGACCCGTTTCGGTACCACCCCGCGCGCGGCCTCTACCTCCACGCGCTGACCCCGTCGCTCCTCGTCGGCACCCAACCCCTCCACGGCGACGACGTCGCGACGCTCGCGAGCGAGCACGGTGTCACGCACGTCGTGTGCCTGCAGCAGGACAAGGACGCGCGCGAGTGGGGCGTGGACCTCGGCGCCGTCGCTGCCGCGGCCGCCTCCCTCGGCCTGGCGCACCACCGCGCGCCCGCCACCGATTTCGACCCCGCCGACCTGCGCCGCGCGCTGCCCAGCGCGGTGCGGGCGATCGAGCGGGGGGTGGCGGCCGGGGGCCGCGTCTACGTGCACTGCACGGCCGGCCTCGGCCGCGCGCCCGCGGCCGCGGTCGCGTACCTGTTTTGGTTTGGGGGCGAGGCCCACGGCACGCACACGCTGGACGACGCGCACCGGCACGTGACCGCGGTGCGGCCGTGCGGGCCCAAGGTCGAGGCGGTGCGCGGGGCGACGTACGACCTCGCCGCCGCACCCGGCACCCGGCCGCTCGATCACCTGCCCCGAGACGCGTTCGGCGGGTTGAGCGGGGAGGAGCGGGAGCGGGTGCGTCGGCGGGTGCGGGAGGGCTCGTTTTGATTGACGAGGGGGAGGTTGGGAGGAAGGGGCGCGCCCCCTCGCTGCGACGGCCACCGCGCGCAATGCTGTGCAATTCCACACATTTCGGTCGAGGGAGCAGGGAAAGAAAGGCCCTCTCTCAAATCAGGCTCTCGCGCGGCGACGCGCCCGCCACCGCGGACGGCCGCATCGGCGACCCCGCGGGCGCCGGCGCGCGCGCCGGTGAGGCCGCCATCAAGTCGCCAAACGCGTCGTGAGGAGAGGAGGTGGGAGCGGGGGCCAGGGCGGGCGCCGCGGCCTTGACCGCGCGTGTCGGCGGGGGCGGCAGCCGCGGCAGCGCCGCGGTCAGGCCGCCAAACGCGTCGTCGTCGCTCAAGTCAACGGAGGAGACGCGAGGGGAGAGGGGCGAGAGGGAGACGGCGGGGCGCGTGGGCTGGTGGCCGGTCGGGGGCGCGGAGCGCAGCGGTGGAGGGGGCGCAGCAGCAGCAGCAGCAGCCTTGGCGGCGGCCCTGGGCCCGCGCGCCTTGTCCACCGCGTCCACGTGCCGCCGCACGGCGGCCAGCACGGCATCGAACGCCGCGTCGTCGCGGGCGGCGAGCAGCGGCGCGAGCGCGGGCAGCCCCGCGCCGCACGCCAGCCCTGGCCCCCACGCCTTGACCAGCGCGTCCACGAGGTCGACGCCGGCGGCGGCGGTCGTGGGGGACGCGTCGATGGCCGCGACGCGGGCGAGGGTGGCGCACGCGGCGGCGGCCGCGGCGCGCGGCAGGCCGCCCGCGAGCGGGGCGAGGGCCCGCAGGGCGGCGGAGCGCGCGGCGGCGGATGTCGTGGACAGCGCGGTGCGGTGCACGCGGGGGAGCACGTGCGTTTCGGTGGCTTCCGGCCCGGCGCGCGCGCCGACCGCCGGCGCGGACGCGAGCGCGTCCGCCGCGACGCGCGCGTCGCCGGCCTCGAGCGCGCGGCACACGAGCGGCACCAGCGTGTCGGCCGCCGCCGCGGGCGTCGTTTTGGCGGCCAGCGCGCCGGCGGACCGGGCGAGCAAGGCGAGGGCGGCGCCGGCGGCGTGCGCGGCGACCGGCCTCAGCGCCGGGAGGACGGCGTCGTCGAAATCCGCCTCCCCCACGTCCCCCCCCGTCACGATCTCCAGCAGCAGCGGCAGCGTTTGCGGTTGCAGGCTCACGTCGCGCGCGTCGGCGAGCAGGGCGGGCAGGAGGCGGGTGCGGCGCACGCGCGCGTCGAGCGCGGCGAGCGGCGCGCGCGACGCGACCTCCATCCAGGCCCCGGCGCGCGCGGCGGGGTCGCGCCCGGCGGAGCCGCCATCGGCGATGGCTTGCAGGGCGCGCAGAACGGGGTCGCGCGCGAGCCAGGGGGTGGCGGCGAGCGCGACCGCGGGCGGGCGCGCGTTGGGGTCGGCCCGCAGGCACGGCGCGAGCGCGGCCCACGCGTCGGCCGGGATGCCGGCCGGGGGTGGGCCGCCCGCCAGCTGAGCCAAGGCCGGGCCCTTGGGGAGGGAGGCGGGCTCGCGGGCGAGGAGGGCGACCGCGGTCGCGGCCCATGAGAACACGTCGCCCGCCGCCGCCGCCGCCGCCGGCCCCGGCACCGCCTCGGGCGGCGCGGTGGCCGCGTCGGGTCGGGCCGCGGCGGCGGCGGGGCCGGGGGCGGACCAGTCGAACGGGGGCGGGCGCGGCGCCGCGTCGCCGCCGCCGAGCGCGGCATCGACGCCGGCGACCGGCTCGGCCCAGTCAAACCCCGCCAGCTTCCACCCGCCGAAACGGGTGAGCATGAGGGTGGTCGGCGACACGCCCCGGTGCACGGTGGCGGCGTCGGCGTGGAGAAAGGCGAGCGCGGCCGCGGCGCCGGCGAGGCCGGCCTTGACGTCGAGCGCCGACGGCGGCGCCGCGACCAAGGCCGGGTCCGCGCCGGGCAGGCCTTCAAACCGGGTGATGAGGGCGTCGGCCGCGGACGCGGAGACGGCCTCTGTGACGATGACGAGCGACGTTTTGGTTTCCTCCAAAGCGTCGACGACGCGCAGCACGCCGGGGTGCCGCACGCGCGCGAGCGCGGCCGCGCCCCGGCGCGCGGCCGCGACTCCCGCGGGGCCGACCGATTTGCGCAAAATCCACACGGAGACGGCCGGATGCTTGACAGGGCCTGGAGGAGGGACGACGCGTCGGCCGCGGCCGCGCGCGTGAAAAAAAACGTTCGCCCCCTCCCTCTCTCCCACACCTTGCCGCTTGCGCCGCGCTTCGTAGATCAACCACGGCCCGCACGACGCCGCGGGCGCGTCCAGGTCGACCGCGTGCTCGCGCAGCGCGCGCGGCCCTGTCGCCGCCGCGGCCGCGGCGGTCGCCGCGTCGGCCGCGTCCCGGGCGGCGCGCGCGGCGGCGGACGCCGCCTGCTTGACCGCGATGAACATTGGGAGAGAGGGGCGGCGCCGCGCCGAGTGAGGGACGGCGCGCGCCGGCGCGCGGCCTCTCTGGGCCGCCCACTCTCTGGGCCTCTCTCTGGGCCGCCATGTGCGGCATCCTGGCCGCCCTGGGCGTCGTGGGCGACCCGGACGCGACCCGCGCCACCGTCGTGCGCCAGGCGAGGCTGCTGCGGCACCGCGGCCCCGACGCGTCATCCGTGTGGCAGTCGGCGGGCGCGGGGGGCGGCCCGCACAACTTCATCGCGTTTGAGCGGCTGCAGATCATCGACACGTCGGACGCGGGACGGTGAGTGAGGGGATTGGGGGCGGGGGACGCGGGCGAGGGCGGCGACGGCCAGGGCGGGCGGCGGGCGGCTGCTCGCCCGTGCGTACCGCGCGCGCCCCCATCGGACGCTACTTCGCTGTCGTGGACGGTGGCGCGCCCGATGGGGGGGTGCCAAGGAGCTTGGAGCGCGGTCGCCGGCGCGACGTCGGCCGGCGGCCGACCCCGAGCCGGGGACGCGCCTTCACCCACCCCGCTCGACCCGCTCAACCCTCCCCACCCCTCCAGCCAACCCTTCGTCATCGGCGACGTCCCCGGCCAGCAACTCGCGTGGGCGCTGTGCGTAGGGCGGGAGGGGAGGGAGGGAGAGAGAGAGAGCGACGACCACCGTTCACCTCACACCCCCCTCCTCCGCCCCCCTCCCCAGCAACTCTGAGATCTACAACCACGACGAGATCAAGGCGACGACGCTGAAGGGCGTGCGCATCGTCAAGGACTCGAAATCGGATTCCGCCATCATCGGCCACTTGTACAAAACCCTGGGCGACGTCGACGCCGTCTGGGACGGCCTCGACGGCATCTTTGCGTGCGTGCTCGTGGACGAGGCGGCCGGCACTTTCACGGCCGCGCGCGACCCGATGGGCGTGTGCCCGCTGTACTGGGGGAAAGGGGCCGACGGCTCCACCTGGTTTGCGTCGGAGATGAAGGCGCTGCAGGCGGTGTGCGAGACGTTCGACATCTTTCCTCCGGGGCACGTGTGGCGGTCGGCGACCGGGGAGGTGACGCGGTGGTACCGGCCGGCGTGGCTCGAACCGGGCGCCCCGCTCCCCACGGCCCCCGCGTCCCTGCCCGCCATCCACGACGCGCTCGTGTCGGCCGTCGTGAAACGGCTCATGTCGGACGCGCCCCTCGGCGTGCTGCTCTCGGGCGGCCTGGACTCGTCGCTCGTCGCCGCGATCGCGGCGCGCCACCTCAAAGAGGCGCGCAACGCGTTCGACGTCGACCACCCCCTCCACACATTTTCCATCGGCATCGCGGGGTCGCCCGACCTGAAGGCGGCGGCCGTCGTGGCGGCGCACCTGGGGACGGAGCACCACGAGATAACGTTTACGGTCCAGGACGGCCTCGACGCGCTGCCCGACCTCATCTACCACATCGAGTCGTTTGAGCAGGTGCGGGCCGCGGTGCCGATGTACCTGCTGTCCCGCGCGATCAAGGCGCGCGGGTTCAAAGTCGTGTTGAGCGGGGAGGGGGCGGACGAAATTTTTGGGGGGTACCTCTACTTTCACAAGGCGCCCTCCCCGGCCGCGCTCCACGCGGAGACCGTGCGCAAGGTCACCCGCCTGCACCAGTGGGACGTGCTGCGCGCGAACAAGGCGCCGTTTGCGTTTGGGCTCGAGCCGCGCGTCCCGTTTCTCGACCGCGGGTTTTTGGACGCGACGATGACCATCGACCCGTCCTCCAAGATGATCGACATGGCCGACAAGCCGGACGGCGTGCACGCACGCATGGAGAAGCACGTGCTGCGGGCGGCGTTTGCGGGCGGCGACTACCTCCCCGAATCCGTGCTCTGGCGGCAGAAGGAGCAATTCTCGGACGGCGTCGGCTACGACTGGGTGGACGGCCTCAAGGCGTACGCCGAGCGGGTCGTCACGGCGGAGGAGTGGGGGGCGCGGGCGGCACGGTTTCCGGTCGCGACGCCGGTGAACAAGGAGTACTACCTCCTCCGCTCCCTCTTTGAAGCCTCCTTCCCGTCGCCCTGCGCCCTGGCGACCGTCCCCCAGGGCCTGTCCATCGCGTGCTCGACGCCGGAAGCCGTGTCCTGGGACCCTTCCTGGGCGGGCGCGCACGAGATCTCGGGGCGAGCGATGGCGGGCGTGCACGAGGCGGCCGACGGGTTTGCGCATTGAGTGTCTGTCTTTCGTGATGGTTTGGGGGGGGTGGGGGGGGGGGGACGGGGGGGGGGTAACGGGCCCCGGGTGAGACGGCGCCCCGGCCGCGGCCGTCGCCCA
>Ga0315284_10017866_pt1 | contig 10060 bp, 7 predicted proteins | sample YL17G09_16_MG_FD_203696 | JGI IMG/M metagenome (GOLD analysis project Ga0315284, IMG submission 203696) | Sediment microbial communities from Yellowstone Lake, YNP, Wyoming, USA - YL17G09_16 | ecosystem: Environmental > Aquatic > Freshwater > Lake > Sediment | place: USA: Wyoming | collected...
GACGGACCGGTTTGACCCTACCCCTCAATGCCGCGGCCGCCGCAGCCAATATCGGGCTCAACTTTGCGCTGGTGCCGCGCTTCGGCATCATCGGAGCCGCGATGGCAACCACCTTCTCCTTCGCGCTGCTGGCGATCATCAGCTACGTGGTCAGCTACCGCGTGTATCCGATCCCGTGCGAGCCGATCCGATTGGCGAAGGCGGCAGGCGTCGCCGTGGCGGTGGTCGCACTTGCAGTTCTCTTCCCGCCGAAGCTGCTGGCGCTGCGCCTGTTCACCGCTGCCGCCGCGACCGGGGCATTTCCGGCGCTGCTGCTGCTCATCGGCTTCTTCCACAAGGATGAGATGGCCACACTTAGACGCGTTCTCTCGCGTCGCCTGGGCATCTGGAAATCCAAGGCGGGTGAGGTGATAGGCGCGTGAAGGACTCTTGCGAACGGAAGCCTACGGAGTGTTGCGGGCGCGACCCGGACGCGACGATGGGCCCCGCCCGGCAGAACGCCGCCCCGCTGGTGAGCTTCATCATACCCACTCACAACTACGGGCGCTACGTGGTTGAGGCGGTGGAGAGCGCGCTCGCGCAGACGTATCGCAACTTCGAGATCATCGTCGTGGATGACGGCTCGACCGACAACACGCCTGAACTGATGGCGCCGCTGCAAGACCGCGTGTGCTATATACGGCAGGAGCAACGCGGCCCCTCGGCCGCACGGAATGCCGGCATCAAGGTCGCGCGGGGCGAGTTAATCGCCTTCCTCGATGCCGATGACGTATGGCTTCCACACAAGACAGCCACGCAGGTGTCGTACCTGGTGGCACATCCGGAGATCGGCCTGGTGTGTGGCCGCACGAGGCGGACTGGCAATCAGGCAAAAGACCAGCCGAGGATCGGATACCGACGTCGACGGGCTCTGCGCAAGTTGATCACGCTGGAGGCTGGAGCCGCCTTCAATAACCTCTTCTTAAGTCCCCGCAACTACATTGCGACTTCAACAGTGATGCTGCGTCGCCAGTGTCTTGATCTAGTGGGGGACTTCGACGAGTCACTCTTTCGCGTCGAGGACTTGAATCTGTGGCTGCGCGTTGCTCGACACTTCGGCATTGCCCGCTTGCCGGAGATACTGGCGCTTCACCGCTTTCACGAATCCAACCTTGCGCTCGATCGCGAGGCGATGCGCAAGGCTGCGTTCGCCAATCTAGACCGCATCTGCGCAGTCTGCCCTGATGCGATTCGAGTGCGTAACCGCGTCGCGGCCCGACTCCATCTCAGGCACGGCCTCGAAGACATCTATGAACGGCGTTCGAACGGAGCAAGGCGTAATATCCTGTCGGCGATTCGCCAGCATCCCTTCTGCTTTGGGGCATATCCGCTGCTGGCCGTGTCCTGCGTTCCGGAGCCGCTCCTCGAGGCGCTCCGAGCCATGAATCGCGCCAGGCGCGCCTGCCTTCGTTCTGGTGCAGCTTGGCTTCGCAGACAGTCCTACTTTCGACGCCTTGAGGCGCTCCTGCAGGCCGCGTTCACCCAAGCGCGTGATAACGGCTAACGCATCGCCGCAGTGTCACGGCTTGGAGAGGCACCCCGATGCGATCCGCCCGCCGTGGCGGCAAGCATCTCGGGCGATTGCAGGCCTGTGCCTCGCTGCCCGACGCCATCTCCCCCGACCGCGCGTGGCCAGCTACGCGCTTCCGGTGTGCGCGAGTGCCAACCGCTTGGCAGGTATGGGGCCTGTCATTCGTGGAATATAGTACGTAGCTGTTCATCTCCCAGATGTAAACGTCTGTTCGAAAGGCGCACAACTAAGCCTGGCTCGGGGCCAGATCAAGTGAGAGTATGGCACGCTGAGGCCAAGGAGTGCGTTTTCCCGTAGTGTTTCCCTTCGTCAAATCGTGGAGGTTTCCCATGCCAGCACCCGCGCATCGCGCGCCACATCGGGTCTCCTGGAGTGCCATTGCCGTGCTCGCGCTGGTCATGCTGTGTGCGAGGCCAGCCTGGTCGGTCATCTATGTGAGCGGCCCCGCAACACTTGATCGCAGCGGGGAGACCTACGTTGTGAGCCAGAACTTCTCGTGTTCCGGCACCGCCTTTACCATCACCGCCAGCAACGTAGTGCTGGATCTCGGCGGACATACCGTCACCTATGGCACCGGCGGCGCGACCAGTTACGGTGTCAATATCACTGGCGTCAACGCCACCGTTAAAAACGGAACTCTGACTCAAGCTGCCCCGAACACAATCCAGTGTCATGCCATCTACAGCAAGCACGTGTCGAATACCGCGGGACCGATCATCCATGATCTGACCATCAATACCCACAGCGCAGGGTCAAGGGGAATATACCTTAACGGCGCCGGGCAAGGGCTGCAGATTTACAGCTGCGTTTTCAATACGTCGAACACGGTCGTTAGCCTCGATGATGAGGGGTGCCCGGCAATTCAACTCTGGTTGGCGCCATTCGGCAGCGCGACCGCGCGCGCGCTCATCCATCACAACACGATCAATGGTGCTCAGAGGGGAATCGATCTCATTGGTCCGGAACCCGTTAACCTCGCGCTTGCTCCATCCTACATCGATATATACTCAAATGAGATTCACCCCCTGGCCCCGGCGGTTAACGCCAAGATATCCGCCGGCATCCACACTTTCTGCGCCAACCATTGCCGCATCTTTAACAATGTCATCAGCACTAGCCAGGGCCGCGGAATCAAGTTGCAGTACCACAGTGATTACAACGAGGTTTACGGCAACAACATCGACGTTAGCGACAACCAGCCGGATTACTATAACAACGTCTTCGGTATTCGGTTGCGCCACGGTGGCAGTTACAACAAGATTCACGACAATACCATCATCGCACGTTCCGCCAACAACAACATCATTCGCGCCTTCCAGATGGGTGATGAGAAGTCGGTCGCGGCGTCGGGCGTCCCGACCTATAACGAAATCTACAACAACACCTTCGACCTGCGATGGAGCGGCGACATCGACGCGGCGCGGGTCTGCGTCGTCTTCGGTTATACGGGAGCAGGCAACACGTTTCACGACAATACCATCATCAGCAATTCAACCGCCATAGAGTTCTTCGATCCGCCGATCAGTCCGGTAGAGTTGCGGCACAACACGATCCTCAAGGGATCGTCGCCCAACGCCGGGTGGAAAACCGTTTGGACCTGGGGACAAAGTGGTGTTCCTGGCGGTCCGCACACGTTGCTTGATACGGTCCGTGGAACAGGTGTCGCGTTGGACAATGTTCGGTGGGGGACCAACGGCGGGTCGTTCTACGTCGACTGGTACCTGACCGTAACCGTCAAAGACGCGGGCGGCGCGGCGGTATCCGGCGCCACCGTCACCATCGAGGACAAGAACGGGGCTACGGTCTACACCGGCACCACGGCGAGCGATGGCACCGTGCGCGCGCCCATCCGGCAGTACAAGGCGTCGTCCGCGGGCGACACGACCTACACGCCCCATACTGTGACCGCCAGTAAGCCGGGGTATGACACGGTGACCAATACCGTGACGGTGGATGCCAGCAAGTCGCTTGCCGTTACGCTCGTCGGCGGCTCGAGCGTCACGCTGCTCAAGCAAGCGAGTCCCGGCTCGACCATCCCGTCGGGGGTGGTGACGTTTACCATCACCTACTCCAATGACACCGGATCCACCATCTATAACGCGGTCGTGACTGACGCGATTCCCTCCGCGATGACCTATGTGCCGGGCAGCGCCAAGCTCAACGGCCAGACGATTACCCCCGATCCGTACCAGAATGGCTCGCTCGTCGTCTCGCTGGGGAACGTGGCGGCTGGCGCCAGCGGCACCATCACGTTCCGGGCCACGGTCAACTAGTAAGCGCTGGCGAAAGCTCGCGTATCGCACGGTAGAGCTAGGGGCTGCTCCCCCGTCATCCGTCGGCCCTGAGATCGCGGGCGCCGCGGTCTTCCGTGGTGCTTCGTCACGCCCTGGCACTTCCCACCAGGACACCGGCCTTACGGCGGGAGCTGAGACCCGCGCTCGACTCCTGATACCCCTCTATAGCTCCGCTCGCCCCTAGACAAACTCGCGCTCCAACGTCTGCCGGAATGCGTGAGAGACGTGGCACAATACTTGCGCTGGAATGCAGACGCGCCAGTTTGGATGCTGGATTTGCATAATGCAGACCGCGCCACTAACGCATTCCGGCGAAGCCTCTGTCGATCGCCGCTTCTTCCGCAGCGCTGTGCGCACGGCGGCGTTTGTCAGTGTCGGCCTGCTGCTGGGCGTCGGCATCGTGTTCGGTAGCGTGCCCGGGGGCCTGTAACCTCGTAACTGTCGCGTGTTAGGCAGATGGCAGAAAGAGGCGGGAAATAGCGGTGGAATCTCCGCGCGGATCGCCATGTAGATGAGGTGCCGAAACAACACACAGCCGAGGCGGCTGTGCGACATGGAGGACAAGCGAGGAGCGGGCCTGTAGGCCGGAGTCAGGAGGGCGACACGGTGATCGGTGGCACCCATAAAACGGCGAGACGAGCATTGACTTACATCGCGAGCGCGTCATACAACGGAGCCGCTTGGTTTCCCCTCGCGAGGACAGGCCCATGGATGCTTGCCGCCCGCTTCGGTGCGACCACCGAGAGCCGATCGTGGGCGACGAGGCCGCGGCTGGGACACGACCTGCCTCCGCTTGCACGATTGGCAGGATGATTGGGGTTGAGGTAGTGGCCGCATAGAAGAGTTGAGGCGGGAACCAATGGCTGACGCGGCAAAGCGTTTTGAGATACTGGTGCTACGCCCTCTGCAGGTTCTTCCTCTCGTTGGTGCAGCAGGGCCGGAAGTGATCGACTGAGTGTATCCTGGCGTGACACGAGCCACGTCAGAAGAGGAAACGAACATGGTAGGCGCTACCAAGGAACGGCTTCGTCGCTACATCGCGACCGAGAAGCGAACATTCGAAGAGGCACTGGCCGATTTCCCGCGCCAGCGGGACGACGCCATCCAAGTCATGCTCCGTCTGAAGAACGTCACGTCGATTCCAGAAGTGGCGGAGGTGCTCGATCTTGGTGCTGGAGCCGGCCAACGCGTCGTCGCGTTGACGCAAGCAGGGTACTGGCCAACAGGCGTAGAACCGTGGGAAGCGGCTCGCTCGACCGCCGCCGCGCTGGCCAAGCGAATCGGCGTCGATATCACGATGACCGACGCACGTGCGGAGGATCTCCCTTTCGAAGCCGACCGGTTCGACGTCGTTCTTGCATGCTCCGTCGTCGAACACGTGATCGACCTTGACCGAGTCCTTTCGGAAGTGTATCGCGTGCTCAAGCCGCGTGGCGTATTCTACTTCAACACCGCTAGTTCCATGTGCCCGCGGCAAGCCGAGATCCGCGGCTTCCCGCTCTTCGGCTGGTATCCCGATCGACTCAAACGGCACATCATGAACTGGGCCAAGGTGCACAAACCGCATTTGGTGAACTATACGGACACGCCTGCCATCCATTGGTTCACCCCCGCGAAGGCCTACCGTCTTCTCCGCCAGGTCGGATTCCGAGAGGTCTACGACCGATGGGATCTGCGTTCACGCGCAGGACTAAGTGGCCTGAAACGCGGCATCGTGAAGGCGATCTGCGCGTCGATCATCCTGAGGACCGTGGCCGATGTAGTCCTTCCAGGTTGTGCTTACGCCGCCGTGAAATAGGCAGACATCTACCGGAACGCGTGAGAGACGTGGCACAATATTTTGCGCTGGAATACAGACGCTCCAGTTTGGATGCTGGATTTGCATGATGCAGACCGCGCCACTAACGCATTCCGGCGAAGCCTCGGTTGATCGCCCCCTTCTCCACAGCGCTCTGCGCACGGTGGCGTTTGTCAGTGTCGGCCTGCTCCTGGGCATCGGTCTCGTGCTCGGCAGTGTGCCCTTCGTGGTGGCGGTGTTCGCCGGTGTTACAGCCATCGCCATCGTCTTGCGCAGCCCCTACGCTGGCCTGCTCGTCTACATCGCCATCGAGTTTGTCCGCCCCGGGGAGATGTTCCCCGCGCTTGAGGCCTTCCACATCCAAGGCGTCTTCGGTCTCCTGCTCTTGAGCGCGTTGGTGCTGGCGTGGGTCAGCCACGCGCTGCGACACCGGGATAGCGAGGCCGTGGACGAGGCCGTACCGTCATTCGGCGTCGAGGGCCAGAGCTGGGCTTTGATCGCACTGCTAGGCACGATGTTCGCCTCCGTCGCAACGGCCCACTCGAGGACGTGGAGCCTGATCTCGGCGGTCGAGTTCGCCAGGATCGTGGCCTTCTACCTCGTGATTGTCCACTTGGTCCGTACCGAGCGGCAGGCACGACTGGTGATATGGCTCTACGTCGTGATCGTTGGCTGGCACTCAGCATGGGCGGTGTACGGCTACCTCACCGGCACCTCGGTCATGTTCGCACAGAACATATTGCGCGCCACCGGGTCGAACGTGCTGTTCAGCAATTTTAACGCCCTCGCTGCCCTGGTTGCCTCGACCGTGCCCTTCATGGCGTGCTTGGTCGCCGTTGAGCGCAAGTGGGGGCTGAGAATCCTCGCTGCAGCACTGGCGGTCACCGGCGTGTGGGCGGTCATCTTCACCGCTTCGCGAGCGGGGGCGGTCGCGCTCGGCACGGTCATGCTTTACCTGGTGCTCCACTCTCGACGCCGGATGCTGGCGCTGAGCCTGGCGGCGGCGGTGGTCGCCAGCCTGTGGCTGGCGATGCCTCAGGAGAACCGCGAGCGCATATTGAGTATCGAGCGCTACAACCAGGACGCTTCGGCCCTCGGACGTCTTGATGCCTGGGCGGCTGCCACACGGATGTTTCTTGACCGTCCGCTGTTGGGGGTCGGCATCGGCGGCTTCAGGGCAGCCCACGGGGATCTCTACTCCTCGCCCTACTCTCCGAGCTATCTCGACTCACATAGCGTGTTCTTCCAGGTGCTTGCCGAGATTGGTCTGCTGGGCTTCCTCGCGTTCCTCGCGTTCCTCGCGCTGGTCGTGCGCAACCAGGTGCGTGCCCGGCGGGCGCTTCAGCGGCTCGGCGCAACGCGCAGCCACGCCTACTACATGCTCGTGGCGCTGGGCGGAGGTCTCCTCAGCATGCTGGTCAGCGGGATCTCCGCGAACAACCTCTTCAAGTCTAGCTACTACCTCATTGCCGCCTTGACGCTCGTTTACCTGCGCATGTCCAGCAGCTGGCACGCGGAACCGTCGACGGAAGCCGTGGCCGTTACGGTTCAAGCGCCCGCCGTCAACAACGCCGCCGAGTCCGCCCGCCGGCGACGATAGCGTTGCTCGTGCAGGGCCGCGGGGCCCACAACGTGTTGCGATGGCGGTCCTACGGCGGCGCAGCGCTCGCTGCGAACTCGTTCGCGCTGGTGCGCGGACCGGATCGCAAAGCGGCGGGAGCCGGCTCCGTCGGCTAACTGCCGACATCTCCGGGCACAGTCATCTCCGTTTCGCCCAACTTCCGTCGAAGACGCCTGGAGGCGAGTCCCACATTGCTGTGCGATTACAGCGCCGCGCTGGCCCTCATCGCCGGCCTGACACCGCCTGGCACGCATCTTGCTCCTGAAGACGCTCGGCAGGTGATTGGGGCAGCTCATCAACGCGAACGCGCGTTCATCGAGATCGCCGCGCCGTGCAGCGTGAGTCTGCCGTTCTTCGCCCTGCCGGGGTGCAATGGCTGGCCAACTCCGGACGGTAGCGGTCGAAGACTCTCAGGATTTCGCTCGACTCGGCGAGCAGTGGCGCTCACTGTGTCGCGACAGTGATGCCGACAACGTCTTCCTGACCTGGGACTGGGTCGAGACCTGGTGGGAGGTGTTCGGCCACACCAAGGAGCTCGCGGTCGCGGCCGCTTATGATGACTCCGAGTTGGTCGGCATAGCTCCGCTGTACCGGTGGCGCGCCGGGGGGCCGGGCCGCCCGGGAGTGCTGCGGCTGTTGGGTTCGGGGGATTCGGTGAGCCCGGACTACCTGTCGTTTGTCACGCGCCGCGGCTATGAGATTTCGGCAACCGTCGCACTGCTCGAGCATGCGCTGCGTCCCGAAGGGGCGGCGGCGCTGGATATGTCGGACGTGCCTGAAGACGCGCCGTTGGTGCGACTGCTCGCGAGCAAGGCAGGTGCGGGCGCGTGGTCGTGGTCCCGTGCCCAATGGGCGGAATGTCCCTACGCGGTGCTGCCGGATCGTTGGGATGACTACGAGCGGGGGCTGAGTGCCAATATGCGCTCCAACCTCCGCCGGCGCACGCGGAAGTTAATGCGCGAACTCGGTGCGCGCGTATTGCGCTGGCATGCCACCGAACAGATCGACACCGCAGTGGAAGAGTTGGCGCGGCTGCACCGATTACGCTGGACGGGTCGTGCCGAGCGCTACGGATTCTCAGATGCCGGCTATCTGGCTTTCCATCATCGCATCGCGGACCGCTTCGCCGCGCGCGGCTGGCTGCGGCTGTATGGGCTCGAGGTGGAGGGCGCCGTTATCGCTGCGTGGTACGGTTACCGGTACGGCGACGTGCTGTACTATTACCAGAGCGGCTTCGACCCGGCATGGCACGCACACAGCCCGGGCATGGTGCTGAAGGCGATCGTGATCAGGGAAGCCATCGAGGAGGGTGTCAAGGAACTTGATCTGTTGAAGGGCGCGCATCCGTACAAGCGCTCCTGGGCGGATCGCAGCCGGCGCACGGTGCGGCTGATGATTGCGAGGCCGGGGGTGAGAGGGCGGTTGCTAGTGGCTCCCGGATGGTTCGAGGAGCGGAAACGCCGACTGAAGGCCGCTTTGCCGGCGCCCGCTCGCGCATGGCTGGACAGACTGAGAGAGACAGGATCACGGCCGGAGGGCGATGCTCATGCTGCGCGTTGAGGCGATAACCGATTATGACGCGTTTCGCCGGCTGGAGCCGATCTGGAATCCGCTCCTCGCGCGCAGCGACGCCGACGCCATTTTCCTGACGTTCGAGTGGCTCACGACATGGTGGGAATGCTTCGGGGGCGATGCCGACCTGCTCGTGCTCGTTGTCCGGGCGGGGGACGAACCGGTGGCGCTGGCGCCCCTCATGCGGAACCGCCGAACGAGGCAGGTTTCTTTCCTGGCCAACGCGCAATCGATGCGTGCGAACTTCCTGCTGACGTCCGATCCCGAAGCATCACTGCGCGCCATCTTCGCCTACCTCGCCGGTAGCGGGCTCGACGCGGAGGAGATGGTCTTCAACTACATCCCGGAGGACTCCGTGGCCGCAAGGTCGAGTCCGGCGGCTTGCCGCGTCAACGGCCTGCGCCCCGGCTATCTTCCGAGCCTCATCTCGCCATACACGACGCTCACGGGCCGGTCCTGGGATGACTATGTGAAGACGCTCGACAGCAAGTTTCGCAAGAACCTGCGCCACTACGAGCGTCGCTTCTACGAGCATGAATCAGGCCGCGCGGTCATCTACCGGAGCACCAACGACCTGGCGCAAGCCCTGACCGCCTGCCGCGAGGTGGCGCTGGCGAGCTGGCAGCACCGCGAGCAGGGCACCTCGATCGCCTCGACGCCCGAACTGTGGGCGTTCTACAGTGGCTTCGCCCAGGTCGCAGCGGAACGCGGGTGGCTGCGCATCGGCGTGCTGTGGGCAGGCGCACGGCCGGTCGGCTTCGAGTACAGCCCGGCGTATCGAGGGACGACTTATGACCTGAAACCCGGCTACGACCCCGACTTCCACCACTGCGCCCCCGGCCATGTCCTGACCGCGTTCATGATCCGCACGGCGATAAGTGAGGGCTGCGCCGAGTTCGACATGGTCGGCATGAACAAGTACCACAAGATGAAGTGGGCGACGGGTGAGCGCCGGCACACGTGTCTGTGCGTCGCCGGCCGCGGCGTTCGCGCCGCGTTCACCCACTGGGTGCAGTTCGAGGCGAAGCCGCGCCTGCGCCGGTGGCCCGCGGCGATGGCCGTGAAGCACTGGCTGGATGGGCGCCGCGGCCGGGGCGGCGGTGTCGTACGCCGCGGGGCGGTGCAGTTCAAGTGAGAGCCATCGTTCTCGAAGATCAGAACTATACCGCCGCGCTCTCGATCGTGCGCGCGCTCGGCGCGTTGAG
>Ga0315284_10017867_pt1 | contig 10059 bp, 10 predicted proteins | sample YL17G09_16_MG_FD_203696 | JGI IMG/M metagenome (GOLD analysis project Ga0315284, IMG submission 203696) | Sediment microbial communities from Yellowstone Lake, YNP, Wyoming, USA - YL17G09_16 | ecosystem: Environmental > Aquatic > Freshwater > Lake > Sediment | place: USA: Wyoming | collected...
ACAAAGAGATTACCTATCAGTTCCTGGAAGACGTCGTGCGCGAGATCGCGGCCCTGACGCCCGGCCCCTACTTTCACATCGGCGGCGACGAGGCGGCGGCGACGAACGAGACCGACTATCTGCAGTTTGTCGAGCGCATCCAGCGGATCGTGCAGGCGCAGGGCAAACAGATGGTGGGCTGGGAGGAAATCGCCAAGGCTCATCTGCTCCCTACGACGATCGTGCAGCACTGGCATGGCCAGGCGGCGCAGAGAGTGGTACAGCAGGGAGCAAAGGTGATCATGTCGCCGGCGTCCAGGACCTACGTGGATATGAAGTACGACGCTTCTACCCCCCTGGGACTGAACTGGGCAGGGTATATCGAAGTGCAGGACGGCTACGACTGGGATCCGGCCAAGGTGCTGAGCGGCGTATCGGAAAGCGACGTGCTGGGTGTGGAAGCGCCGCTGTGGTCGGAGACGATTCAAACCATGGACGACATCGAGTTCATGGTTTTTCCGCGGCTGGCCGGTTACGCCGAAATCGGCTGGTCCCCGGCCAGTGGGAGGGACTGGAACGAGTACCGCGTCCGCCTGGCCGCTCACGGGCCGCGGCTGACGGCGATGGGGGTGAATTTCTACCGGTCCAAGCAGGTTCCCTGGCCGTAGGCAGTGTGGATGAAGCGCGTGAACTACGACGAGGTCTCGGCCGTCTACGACCGGCGGTATCAGGCGGGCGGGCCTGCGGGCATCGTGGAGTCGCTGCGAGAGGTGGCGCGCACGGCCAACGCCTGCCGTGTGGTGGAGGTGGGTTGTGGCACCGGGCACTGGCTGGCCTCGCTGCCAGAATACGAGGTCCGTTGCGGCCTGGACTATTCTGCAGGGATGCTCAGTAAGGCCCAGCACAAGGACGGGTCTGTGGCCCTCGTGCGCGGTACGGCGATGCATTTGCCTTTTCCGGCGGGCGCGTTCGACATGGTGTTCTGCGTTTTGATCTGCGAGGCTAAGGGAGATATTCCGCTGCACTTGTTCGATACGTTCCAGGGCCTGCCCGAGCCGCGGGAGGCGGACGAAGGTTTCTTCCAGCCGGGGTGGTACGGGCAAGTTGGAGGAGGTGCGCGCCTTTCTGCAGGGGTACGAGAACGTATTCTTCTACGCGGGCCTTTTTCCCGAGACGGCGGCTCCGGTGGCAGAGCGGGAGTTTTCGTTCGTGCACCTGGACGTAGACCTGCACCAGAGCATGGCGGACTGCCTGGAGTTCTTTCATCCACGGCTGGTACAGGGCGGGGTGATTCTGACCCACGACTACCAGATGCCCGGGGCGAGGGAGGCCTTTGCGCGCCTCGCCCTGCGATGGACTGGAGATCCCGCGCGGCGAGAGGCCCGGGGCCGCCCCAGGGACGGTCGAGACGTGGTTCGTGGAGGGGTACGGCGTCGTGGCGTGCGAGCCGAACGGGGTGCTCAACCTGAACCGCTACCTGCCTGTCTCGATAGGCCAGGTGCGCCTGGTCCGGCGCTTCGAGATGGGCACGGAAGGAGCGGTGACGTTCGAGTGCGGCTTTAGCGATGCGCTGTCGCTGGAACTGGATGGGCAGGCGATCTTGAGCGGGGCGTCCGCCACATTTTGTATCACAAACCAGGATAACATAGGCGGGGGAGGAGGCCAGAGACTATGTACACAGGAATCCTGATCCTGCTGATCGCTTACGTGTTGGGTTCTGTTCCGTCTGCGCTGATCGTTTCGCGACTGGTCGCAGGCGTGGACATCCGCGCACTCGGCGATGGGAACATGGGGGCGCGCAACGTCAGCCGCACGTTGGGCTGGAAGCGGGGAGCCATCGTGGCTCTGATTGACGTCGGCAAGGGTTTGCTGCCGGTGCTGCTGGCGCGCGCCTCTGGCCTCAGCCTGTTCTGGCGGATTGGGGCCGCCTTCTGCGCGGTGCTGGGCCACGATTTTCCGATCTTTGCGCACTTTCAGGGAGGCCAGGGATTGGCGGCCACGTTGGGAGGGCTGGCGGCTCTGGCACCGGTCGAAATGGTGTGGGGGATGATGGTCTACGGCACGCTGTTTCTGATCACCCGGCATTCCGACCTGAGCGCCGGCGTAGGGGTCGGGCTGACGGTGCTCCTGATGAGGCTGTTCCACGAACCCATTGAGTTAGTCGTCTCCTCCATCCTGCTCATCGTGTCGGTGCCGGCCAAGATGATGCTGGATCGACCACGGCGTGCGCGTATTGCGGGGGCGTGAAGCGTGAAACGTGAAACGTGAAGACGTGCTGCGTGGTGCGTGGTGCGTGAACGGAATGCGGAACACGCAACACGGAACACGGAGCGCGCGGTGGGAGGGATGTGCTATCAAAGGAAAGGAGGCTTTGGTATGGGGTTTTTGCACTTGGCCCAGTCTGTGTTCTTAGCTCCCAGGTATGCTGACGACCAGGGCAGCGTGCAGGCATGGCGAGAGCGCGCGCTTTCGGCCACCTTATTCGTCATCGTGTTCATCGGCACGCTCGGCTACGTCTTCGTCTTGATCACCGACATCGTGCGCGGTTTCCAGGACCGCAGTTATTGGGCCGAACTGCCGGTGGACACCATCGGCTATCTGATCCTGCTCGGCCTGGCGCTGGGGCGGCGTCTGCCGTTCGAGGTGCGGGCGGGTGGCCTGTTGCTGGCGTTGGCCCTGTTGGCACTGTCCGACAGGATTCAGGCCGGTCTCAGCGGCATCGGCGAACTGTTGCTGCTGACGATTGGTGTCCTCATGGTCATTTTCTTCGGCTTGAAAGGGGGTGTGGCCGCCATCGTGCTGAGCGTCGCGCTGATGGCGATCCCCGGCTGGCTGATGGCGACGGGCCGGATCGCGTTGCCGGCGGCAGAGCGTGCCAACGCGTCCGGGCAGGTCAGCGCCTGGGCGGTGGCGACGGTGGCGCTGGTGGTGCTGGCGCTGATGCTGGTCGTTTCCGTGGCCACGGTGATGGAGGGGCTACAGAAATGTGTATCGTAATGTTCGGGGTGTACACTAGTTGATACGCTTTGGAGCATTCAGATGGCCGACGAGGTGGGACCGTCTGTGTTGGTGTTGACTTCCGCGCAGAATTGCAGTAAACTATCAGAGGAGAGGGATCGCCCTGATGCCAGTTGCTGTGACACAGAGCCGCTGGCGCCGGTGCTTTGCGCCTCCGCTGCGCAGCTCAACCGCCGCGCCCTTGGACGGCCTGGCGCTGCTCGAAGACCGAAGATTGATAGATGCTGCCGGCAGCGGCTGGGCGTTGTTCATCGGGCAGTCCGGCCCCGCATAGATTAACCCACAACCCTCTTTGCCGGCCTCGATGGGCACAGGAGGATTTGGGGACTCTCCACGACCGGCAATCAGCCACGGGGCCAGGAGAGTCATCGAATTGGCGAGTCTGAACACACGCCCTTGAGGAGGGAAACATGAAACTCAGTTCTCCAAAGCAGGTCACCTGGATCATTGCCCTGGTCCTCGGGATCATTGGGCTCCTGGGATACCTGATCACCATCCCGGTCATCACCGGGCTGGCCTTCTGGTTCGTGCTCGTGGCGTTAGCCCTCATGCTGGTAGCCACACTGATAGAGGGCCTGTAGTTCTACCGTTGTAGCCACTTGTAGATAGATCAAGGGCGCAGGCGACGGTCGTGTGGTCGGCCCCGTGCAGGCTGCTGTCTGCGCCCTTAATCAGCACGGGTGGAGCCGCAATCATTGGCGGCAAGTGGCCCAACCAGCGCGCGCAGCCGACCGCGCTGCGCGCGGCGAATTCGGCCGCCATACGCGTTTTCAGGAGGTCTTGTGGCGCGCGTGGTTCCCTGCACCCACGTGGCAAGCGATAATGGTCCTCTGGATCAGAAAGTGATGGGTGGCCAGTTCGCGGTGTTGACATTCGCGCAGATTGGTCTATAGTGGTCAGAGTAGGCAGATGTATCTGCCTGCAGCGGAGGCGAAGGGGGTGGTGAACGGCAGGCCCGATTGGATATCCAGCAGTCTGTGGAAACTTGATGGTGAATAGCGGGTTCTCGTATTTCAGGGGAGGATGCAAGTATGGCTACGAACCAACCGACGTATGATCTGAGTACACTGTTTGGCGCAGCGCTACAGGCTCTAACGGCCCACCGCCAGGAGGTCAATGACCTCGATGGGTACAATGGCAACCACGGCGACAATATGGTCGAAAACGTGCAATTGATCACCAAGTCGCTGGCGAAGAAGAGGACCCAGCCGCCGGCCGAGGCGCTCAAGTACGCCAGCCGGCGACTCCAGGCGAATGGGCGCGGCGGCACCAGCCAGTACTACGCCAGGGGCCTGAGCCAGGCGGCCGAACAGCTCCAGGGCCGGACTGCGCTGGACGGTGCGGACGTCATATCGCTGGTCCAGTCGCTGCTGGGCGCGATTCCATCTCAGGGTCAGCAGGCGCAACCCCAGGCTGGCGGCAGCGTCCTCGAGCAGGTTCTGGGGCTGGCCGGTGGGCAGCCTGCACAGCCCAGTGGGCAGCAGCCACAACCCCAGGCTGGCGGCAGCGTCCTCGACCAGGTTCTGGGGCTGGTCGGTGGGCAGCCCACGCAGCCCAGTGCGCAGCCCGCGCAGCCTGGGCCGCAGGACAGTGGGGTGGACCTGGGCGACGTGTTGGGTATGCTGTTGCCTGCCGGGCTGGCTTTCTTGCAGGCGAAGCAGGGTGGCGCAGACACGGCCTCGGCTGCCGGGCAGGCCCTGACGAGCGCTCTGGCGGGCGGGCGGACGAATCCGCTCCAGTCAGGCAACCCCCGCGCCGCGGCCGGAGGCCTGATCGCGCAGAGCATACTCAAGGCGCTGATGGGCGGCCAGTAGGGCGTCTGTCGTTTGTCCGTCGAGTCAGTGGTAAGCCGGGCTTGAATAGGCCCGCCAATATTGGTCCTGGGGCCAATTGCCCCTCCAGTAGTGTACAGTATATAAGGAGAAACAGACGATGGCGAGGAAAAAGGGAATCCTGAGTGAGGCGATAGAGGCCCTGACCAAGCGTGACGAGGTCAAGGCTGCCGAGGAGGCCAAGAAGGAGGCTGAAGCGGCGCCGACGAAGAAAAAGGGGGTCTTGGATCAGGCGATAGATGCCCTGACCACTCGCGACGAGGTCCAGGCTGCCGAGGAGGCCAAGAAGGAGGCCGAAGCGGCACGCGCCCAGGCCGCCCGCGAGGCCGCCGCCAGGCAGGCCGCCGAGGCCAAGGCCGCGGCGGCCGAGGCCAAGGCCAAGGCCGCCCAAGCCGAGGCCGAGGCTGCCAAGAAGGCTGCGGCCGAGGCCAAGAAGCAGACCGAGGCAGCCGGCTACCGCGAGAAATTTAGGGCGGAGTTACAGAGCCAGGCGGCGGAGCGCGCGGAGCGCGAAGCCCAGGCGCGCCTGTACGTGGTGAAGGCAGGCGACAGCCTGAGCAAGATCGCCAAGGAAGTCCTCGGCGATGCGCGCCGCTGGCCGGAGATCTTTGAGGCCAACAAAGATCAGATCAAGGATCCGAACCTGATCCGTGTGGGTCAAGAGCTCAAGATCCCACCCAAATGACGCGAGGAGGACATCATCATGCCGAAACTGGAGATCATCGAGGGCATTGGTCCGGTTTACGCGGAGAAACTGCGCGCGGCGGGTGTTCGCAGCGTGAACGCGCTACTCCAGGCCGGCGCGACCCCCAAAGGACGCAAGGAACTGGCAGAGAAAACCGGGATTGGCCACGAGTATGTCCTGGACTGGGTCAACCGGGCCGACCTGATGCGCATCGCCGGAATCGGCGAGGAGTACAGCGATCTGCTGGAGTGGGCGGGGGTAGACACTGTGCCCGAACTGGCCCAGCGCAACCCGGACAGCCTCCACAAGAGAATGCTCGAAGTGAACGAGGAGAAACGATTGGTCCGCCGGCCACCCACCCGCGACATGGTCGCGCGTTGGGTTGAGCAGGCCATGACCCTCAAGCGGATCGTCTCGTATTGACGCCGATCACGTTCTCCAGAGAAGACCGCGTTATCGCGTTGGCTGAAGAACAAGCTCGATAGACGACCGCCCCGAAGAAGAAAGCCTTGCGAAGGTTCTGAACCTTCGCAAGGCTTTGCAGGGTTTCACGGATTGAAGCGGAAGAGGCAAACGTCGCCGTCCTGGACCTGGTAATCCCGGCCTTCGACGCGCAAGAGGCCGCGCTCCCGTGCCGCCTGCCAGCCTCCCACAGCGACCAGTTGCTCGAAACTGATCATCTCGGCACGGATAAAGCCCCGTTCCATCTGGCTGTGAACTTTGCCGGCCGCCTGGGCGGCCCGAGCGCCGCGCTGGATGGCCCAGGCCCGCGTCTCTCGCCCCCCGGTGATGGTGAAGAAGGTGATCAGGTCGAGCACGGCGTAACCGGCCTGGGCGAGCGCCTCCAACCCGGAGCGCTCCAGCCCCAGGTCGGCGCGGTAGGCGGCGGCCTCGTCGGGCGGCCACTCGCCCAGGTCCGCCTCCAACTGGGCACACATGACGACGGAAGGAGCGGCCTGTGAGGCGGCCACGCGCGCGACTGCCTCGGCCAGCGGGCCGCCAGCGGGAAGGTCCGCTTCGCCGACGTTGGCCACGTAGATGCGCTCGGTCGCGGTGAGCAGGCACATTTCCTGGGCCAGGGCTGCCTCGGCCTCCCCGCGCGCCGCCCAGAGCGCGGCGCGTTCCCCGGCCTGCAGGCGCGCGCGCAATTCCTCCAGCCTCTCTAACTCCGCGGCATAGTCGCGCGGCCTGGCCTTGGAGGCCGAACGCGCCTTGTCCAGGCGCCGCTCCAGCACCTCCAGATCAGCCAGGATCAGTTCCAGGTCGAGCACTTCCAGGTCACGCAGCGGGTCCACCGTTCCCTCGACGTGGGGGACGTCGGGATCGGAGAAGCAGCGGCAGACCAGGGCAATGGCGTCTACGGTGCGGACGTGGCCGAGAAACTGGTTGCCCAACCCCTCGCCGCGATGGGCACCCCGCACGAGGCCCGCGATATCCACGAACTCGACCGTAGCCGGGGTGGCCTGTTGCGGTCCCACCAGGGCCGCCAGCGATTCCAGCCGTGGATCGGGCACCGCCACGACGCCCCGATTGGGTTCAATGGTGGTGAAGGGGTAGGCAGCCACCACAGCGCCCGCCTGCGTGAGGGCATTGAAGAGAGTGGACTTGCCTACGTTGGGCAAGCCTACGATGCCAATCTGCAGCGCCATGCAACACCTCGCCGTTTCATTGAGGGGCCGCCGTTTTCGGTGACCCCGGCTCACTCAAGGGCAGACTGATGTAGAACGTGCTCCCCTTGTCCAGTTCGCTCTCTACCCACACCCTTCCGCCGTGCCGCTCGACGATGGACTTGACGATGGCCAGGCCCAGGCCAGTCCCCCGGATGTTGACCGTGTCGCGCCGCTTGATGCGGTAGAACTTTTCGAACAGGCGCACCTGGTCCTCCGGGGCGATGCCGATCCCCGTATCGGCAACGCGGATCACGGCCTGGCCGTTGCGGAGTGATAGCCCCACGGTGACGGTGCCGCCGTTGGGGCTGTACTTGAGGGCATTGTCCACCAGGTTGGTGACGGCCTGGCGCAAGAGGGCCGCATCGCCCGAGATGATGGCCACGTCTTCCGCCGGCTCCAGGCGCAGGGTGAGCCCCTTGACGGAGGTAGCGCGGGCGCGCACGCTATCCACCGCTTCGACGAGGACCACGCCCAGGTGGCAGGGTTTACGCTCCAGCCCCACCCCGGCTTCGATGCGTCCCAGGTCGAGCAGGTCGTCAATCAGTTCCCCCATCTGGCCGATGCCGCGCAGGATCTTTTCCAGGTACTCACGCTGCTTATCGTTGAGCCCACCCACCATCGGCAGCATGGTGGCGTAGCCGCGCATGAAGGTCAGCGGCGCGCGCAGGTCGTGGGAGACGGTGGCGACGAACTCGGACTTTAATTCGTCCAGTTGTTTGAGGTGGGTGATGTCGCGCATCACGGCCACACGGCCGATCCGTTCACCGTCCGCACTCAAAATAGCCGAAACGTTGGCATACCAGATCCGGCCATCGGGCAGCGGGACCTCCCTGGTCAAGGCCTCGCTGGGCGTCAAAGGCTCTTCCAAGATCCGCACCAGGATCGGGGCCAACCCTGCCTCACCGATCTTTTGGCCGGCGACGGTGCCGGCGACGACGTGGAAGGCCCGTTCTGCAGCGGGATTGACCAGTAGGACGCGATCCTCGCGATCGGTGACCAACACGGCGTCGGTGGTACTGGTCAGGATGGCCTCCAGCCGCCGTCTGCCTCCTTCGGTGGCCTGGAACAGGCGCGCATTCTCGATCAGCACCGCCATCTGGCTGGCGAGCGTGGAGAGCAGGTCAACCTCCGATGCTTCGAGCTGGCGGACCGCACCATATCCCACCCACATCACGGCCAGCACCTGGTCCTTGGTACGCACGGGCAGGGCCACGACGGTCTTGATGGGACCTTCCAGCACCTCAGGCTCGGCGAGGGTCCTGGCGCGGGCCAGGTTCTGCACGACGAGGGGGGATTCGGCGTGGCGAGCGGCCGTGGCGAGGGCGCGGTCGAGGGCCCCCAGCCCCTCGCGCGGTTCGCCGCGCGCCATGACCACCTGGGGGGTGCCCGCTACCGACGAAAGCAGGACCACCCGCGCCACCTGAGCATCGGTGGCCGTCAAGGCCCCTTCCAGGATGAACGGGATGCCCTTGGGCAGATCGAGCGTGGCCGATACCGCCTGGCTGACCTGGAGCAGCAACGAGAGGTCTTCCAGGCGGTCCTTCAACCGCACCCGCATGCCATCGAAGGCGTGGCCGACGCGGGCAACTTCGTCGTCGCCAGGCACCCGTACCGGTTGGGCGAGATCGCCCTCCGCAATGCGGTCTGCGGCAGCGGCCAATTGCGTGAGTGGCCGGGTCAGCCAGCGGGTGACCAGGGGGATGACGACCACCAACCCACCTCCCAGCAGCACCTGGAGCAGCAGCAGGGGAGTGGCAATCTGGGTGGCCTGCTCGAGCACGACTTTGTAGGGAAGACGAATCACGACCGACCAGGGGTAGCCTTCCACCGGCAGGTAGTAGACCAACTGGCGGGTGTTGTCTATGGGGCTGCGGCTCTCGTAGGCCCAGCCTCGCAGCACGGTGGCGATGCGGGGGCGATTCTCGTCCACGCGCCACTCGGCGAGCACCATGCCAAGATCGTTGTGGGCGACGATGCGGCCATCTGAATCTACCACGAACCCTTCGCCACGCTCGCGCGTGCGCTGCAGACTGGCCAGCACCCGCATCATGATCGGGTTGATGTCGAGGCGCGTGCGTCCCAACAGCGCTCCGAAGCGGTTGCCGGTCGCGACGTCCTCCACCGGCGCCAGGAACGAAAGGATCACGTCCCCCCCTGGCAGGCGGTGCACGGGGCTGATCTGTGGAGCCCCGGTCTCCAGCACACGCTGCAGGCTGACCTGCTCCTGTTCCGTCAGTTCGGGATCGCCGGTCGAGGCCGGAGGATACGTGGCCACGCGCTGCCCGGTGGCGTCAAACAGCACCAGTTGGTAGAAGAACGGCACCGTGCGCAGGTTACTCTGCAGGCGATTCTCCAGGTTGGCCGGGTCGCCGCGCCACAGCGCGTCGTCGTTGGCGAACTCGACCACCAACCCCTGGCCGGTGTGGATAAGGAACGGGATGTCCTCCGCAGCACTGTTGGCGTCCCGCGCCATCTCGTCCACCACGTACAGGGTCGTCACCCGCAGCGTCGTCGTCGTCACGGCGTAGACCAACACCAGGGTCATTGCCAGTATGAGGGGCACGAACAGGAACAGGAGCCTGCGATTCAGGGTGCGGCTGTAGGGAGGGAAGCGGTGCGTCCCATGGACGGGCTGCAGACGTGGGAAGAGCAGGTAGATGGCCTGGACCACGAGGGCAGCGCCGAGGCTTTCCAACAGCAGGGGGCCCAGGTGCGCCTCCGTCAGCGTGACTGCATAGTCAAGTCCGGCCAGCCCTGCCTCGGCGGTATGAGCCAATATGGAGACCAGCAGGGCCAACGAGGCGAAGAGGATGGCCAACGGCCCGGCGACGACGGGCTGGCGCACGAGAAGCGGCAAGCGGCCCCGATAGTCCTG
>Ga0315284_10017868_pt1 | contig 10059 bp, 9 predicted proteins | sample YL17G09_16_MG_FD_203696 | JGI IMG/M metagenome (GOLD analysis project Ga0315284, IMG submission 203696) | Sediment microbial communities from Yellowstone Lake, YNP, Wyoming, USA - YL17G09_16 | ecosystem: Environmental > Aquatic > Freshwater > Lake > Sediment | place: USA: Wyoming | collected...
ATTCCGAACGCAGTGAGGAATCTGCTTTTCGGCCTCTGCCGATGCGTGGCGAAAAGCAGATTCCTCGCGCTGCTCGGAATGACAATCCCGCAAGACTGAACTGTCTCGCAAGAACACTGCGCGCGAAGATGCTTCGGGTGCTTTTTGACCCGAACCATCCTCGGGCAACTATGTGACTTTCGGCACAAAGCAGGAACCTTCGCGGGGGACGGACGTATACACCAATACAGGAGGTCGGGGATATGAGCGGAGCATTTCGCAGGATCACAAGGGAGCACTTCCGGGGTCTTGCGATGCTCGTCGCGCTCCTGATCGTGTCCGGCATCGCCGTCAGGGCGTGGAAAGCCAGGCATCCGGGTGCAATGGGCGTGCTGGAATCTCAGGCGATGGACATGACCGCCATGAAGCCTCCCGTCGGCGCCGTGCCGGTCGCGACCGAGATCGTGCATAGCCGGCCGTTCGCCGCGAAAGTCACCTACACGGGTTCGGTCGCGCCCTGGCAGGAGCAGGTCGTCTACCCGCGCGTCGAGGGCTACCTCAAGAGCCTGACTATCTGCAACGGCGACAAGGTTTCGCGCGGGCAGATCGTGGCAGTCGTGGACTCCCCCGATCTTGGCAGCAAGGTCGCGGAGGCAGTCGCCAATCGCGCCGCAGCCGCAACCGGTGTGCCAACCGCCCAATACAATGCCGCCCGCGCGAAAGCCGAATACGCAGCGGCGCGCCGAGGCAGCCGCGGCCGCGCTATCCGGCGCGGGCTCCGAAATCGAGCAGAAGGCGGCGGCCGCGCGCCAGGCCCGGGCAGCCGCCGTGACCGCAGCAACTATCGACCAATATCGCTTCGTCAAGGCCCCGTTCGCCGGCCGGGTGACGAAGAGATACGTCAGCCCCGGCCAGTTCGTCACGCCCAATACCGCAATCGCCGACATCACCCAAACCGACCGCGTTCGCCTGCAGGCCAACGTCGCCGACAAGGACCTGGGTGCGATCAGGGTCGGAGCGCCCGTGACCGCGCGCTTCGCCAAGAACCCGAACCTGACGATCGACGCGAAGGTGACCTCGGTCTCCCCGTTGGCGGATCAGGCGACCAGAACGGCAATCGTCGAGACAATAGTGCCGAATCCCGGTCATAGACTTTTTCCGGGAGATTCGGTGACTCTCGATATCGCCGTCTCGCGCAGAGCAACCGCGATCACGGTTCCGGCGAGCGCTATCGTCCAAGCCAACGGGATGGACGCGGTCTGGGTCGTCCGCGTCGAGGCTCGCAAGGGCAAGACGATCTACTACTGCACGATGCACCCCGAAGTCACCAGCGACAAGCCCGGCAAGTGCCGGAAGTGCAATATGGACCTCGTTCCAAAAACCACCGGGGGCAACAGGAAAGCGCATCTCGTGATGGTCACGACCGGCGCGAGCGATGGCGACCGGATCGAGATCAACAGCGGACTATCGGACGGCGACGAAGTCATCTACCGCGGCAACACATATCTCAAAGACGGCGACGCGGTGGCTGGCAAACAGGGCACAGGGAATAGGGAACAGACCCACCCGATGGCGATGTGATCATGGACGAGCGCGGCACATCATCAGCCAGACAGCATATCGAGCGGCACGGACTGAACGCGCTGCACATGATCCACAAGTGGTCTATCGAGCACGACGGCCTGCGGCGGGTCGTCTCCATCAACGGCTACTATCGCAAAGGCCCGGGCGACAGGCCCTCGATGGACATCACCACGGCGATTCTGCTGATCGACATGATCGCGCGGTATCGAGACCGGGGTGTGCCGAGGGACCAGGCGGTGATGGAGGCGTGCCCGCAGAGGCTGAGGCCGATCCTGATGACCTCGATGATAACGATCATCGTAATGGTGACCGTGGCATTCTTCCCTCGCACCGGCATGGACGCCTACCAGCCGCTGGGGACAGTCATCCTCGGAGGGTTGATCGTCGGGACGATCCTGAGCCTGTTCGACATCCCGATCATGCACACCTACATCGACGACCTCATTCGGTGGCTGAATCTCCGCTTCCTCAAGCGCAAATGGGCGTGGCCGGTGAGGGAGCATTCCCAACCCACCCCATAGCCGCTTGCACTGAGAACTGACAACTGATAACCCCAATCCCTCCAGGTATCCCTACCTGGAGGGGGCCGCCTCCAGGTAGGGATACCTGGAGGGATAACAAGTCGGATGGGCACTAGGCCGTTACCACGCGGACGCTGCCGTGCTCTGCTCCCTGCCTCTTGGGTCTGATCACGATCTCCACGTCCCGATCGAGCGCGTTGAGGAATCGGAACAGGCGGTCGGATGAAAAGCCGCCAAGCCGCCCCCGTATGAGCGCCGACACTTTCGGCTGATCTATCCGAAGCAGCTCCGCTGCCTTTGCCTGCGTAAGCTTGCGTTCCGCGATGATCTCGCATATTCGGGAGGCAACTTCCGCCTTGGCAAGCGCTTCCTCGGCATCCGGAAGCCCGAGATCAGCGAAAACGTTGCCGCTGGATTCTATGACGTCGATCTTCTTATGCATTACTTCGGCCCCCCTTGCCGAGCCCACCCAGAAGACCGGCTTATCAAGTGTACCATTACTCATATTATGCCATTTTCGGTATAGTTAGACAAGAGGCGCGTGGAGCGGCTACCTCCTCACAAACCTGATCGTCACGCTCGTTCCCCTGCCCTGTTCGGACTCGACGATCACCTTGCCCCGGTGCCGGATCGCGATCGCGTCAACCATACTCATTCCCAGGCCGGTGCCCTCGGCCCCACGGGTCGTGAAGAACGGATCGAACACGCGGCTGCGTGTCTCGGCGGTCATGCCCACGCCGGTGTCGCTAACGGTCAGATCAACGTGACCCTGCGCGACCGCCGTGGTGATTTTGATCACTCCGCCCGACTCCATCGACTGAACGGCGTTGAGCAGCACGTTCGCCAGCGCCTCTCTAAGCTCCGACGCGTTCCCCATGATGATCGCGTCTGCGGCAAGGTCGGTTTCGACGGATATGCCGGCGCCTTTCCCCGACTCCTGCTCCCGCCAGGCCGGTATGGCCGCCTTCACTACATCCTCCACTATTGCGTTCAGGTCAACCTCCGAGTAGCTGCCGACGTCCATCGGCTTGCCGATCTCTCTCAGACGACGGACGGTCTCGGCTGCGTCGCGCGCGGCAAGCTCGATGGCGTCAATGCTCTGGCGCGCGGGACTGGCTTCATCGAGCTTGCGTTTGGCGAGTTGGACGTTGCCGAGGATGATTCCGAGGACGTTGTTTATATCATGGGCGACCCCCGCCGCCATCTCCCCGAGCGCCCGCAGCCTTTCGGACGCAACAAGCTGCTCCTGCGCCTCCTCAAGCTGCCGATTAAGCTCGGCAAGCTCGACATTGCGGTCGAGGATCTCTTTTTCAAGCTCGCGCCGGGCGGTTATGTCGCTGAGGATTTCCACTCGTCCCGCGACCGCCCCATCTTTCGCGTAGACCGGCGTGGAATAGCGATGAAAGACCGTTTGCTCGCCGAGCCGACCCTCGATGACCTCATCGGCGATCTCATCCACGCCCGGGCATCGGAAGATGGCGTCCGGCAGGGCCTTGCCGAGCAGATCGTCAAGCTGCGCGCCCAGTATCTCCCCGGCGCGGCGGTTGGCAAACATCACCCGGCCATCGGTATCCAGCAGCAGAACCCCACGTTCGGGGGAACTAATGTTTCGCAGCGCGGCCATATCACTATGCGACCTCCCGGTTCGCTGGTACGTATTATATGGCCGCGCCGGGCGGGTGTAAAGCCGCGGGGTGAGGGCGAAGGAATTCAGTCTTGCGGGAACAACACACCGTAGGTGCTGAGTAGGCCGCCCTTCGATACGCTCCGCTTCGCTCGCTACTCAGGATGGCGGCCGTATCGAAGCACGTTCCCCGGGGCACCGCCCTTCGATACGGCCCACGAACCGGGCCTACTCAGGGCTGACGGGGTGGAAGATTCGCGGAAAACTGAGCAGTCTCCTGTCCCTATGTTATTGCTTCGCGCCCTCAGGCGAGCGGCTCGGAAACCAGCCCCGCAGGAAGTCTGCCAGCTTGCCTGCATAGACGGCCTCCGCCAGGTGCTCGATGCCCTGCTGGTTGCCCCAGCTATAGTAGATGACCGTCTTGCCACCGAACTCGCACAGATCGACATCCGAGTTGTTGAGGTTCACGGCTTTGGCTATCCGCTGCCGCTCATCAGGCGTCAGTTTCGGGTTGGCGATCCGCCTGTCCGCGTCCGAGAAGGTCATCAGGGGGTTGAGCGGACTGCCTTCCCAGTGCGCCAGGTCGCTGGAGCGCACGATGTGCGGCTCGTAGGTGGGACCCGGCTTCGCCTCCAGATAGATCATGTAATACATGCCATCCAGGAACCTGAGCGCGGGGCAGGCGGTGTAGCGATCCTTCGCAAGAACGCACTCCGGCGGCGACGTCTTCCAGTCGATCAGGTCCTCGGACACCGCGAAGCGCATCGTGAAACGCACGCCCACTTCCTCCGGCGGCTCGCCCAGTTCGATGGCCATCACGTAACGATCTCTCCCACGGCACACGGAGGTGTTGTAGACGCCCCATCCCGGCACATTCAGCGCGGTCCTGGACTTCCAGGTCACAAGGTCGCGTGACCAGAACACCTCTATCGGAGCGGCGCCCCACTGCTTCACCCCATAGACGTAGACCGTTCCGTTCTCCACGTGCGCGCAGCCAAGATGATAGCCGGCGGCAAAAGAGGGAGTCGGGGCGCCTGTGGCGATGTCGATGAAGCGAAAGTAGGAATCTCCGGTCTTATTGGGCTTATAGCCCTGCCGGACATACTCGAAGCGATAGAGCTTGCCCTTGAATACGATGGGCGTGGCCTCGACCAGGTCGCAGTCTATCGTGCCCAGCTTTCGAATCAGGGGCTTTGCGGCATGCGAGGCCGATCCGGCGCAGGCAAACGCCAGAACAAACGGCAGCACCGTGATGAACATACTCAACCGAACCACGATTTCCTCCTTCTCACAATCAAGGGCCTGGTCGGAAGCGCGGAAGTGTGATAACGGCGGTCGTGCCCGCGCCTTCCCTGCTGGTGAGCGCCAATTCACCGCCCATAGCGCGAACAAGACCCCGGCTGATGCGCAGCCCAAGCCCGCTGTGGCCCTCATCCATCGTTCTCGCCGGATCGACGCGGTAGAACGGCTCGAAGATGCGCTGAAGGTGCGCCGCCGGGATGCCTTGCCCGTTATCCGATACCGTTAATCGCGCGGTCTGACCCTCATCAACCGTCACCCGCACGCTCGCCCCGCTGCCCGCGTAGGATATCGCGTTGTCGAGCAGGTTGTCGAGCACCTGGGTGAGACGGTCCGGATCGACCGACGCGATCACCGGCGGCCCCGGCTCGATCGGCAGCAGCGTGACGCCGGCCTGAGACGCCGCCGCCGCGCGCGACTCCACCGCCGCCGCCGCAAGCTCTCGAATGTCCGCGCGGCGCGCGCTGATGGGAAGCTCCTTCAGGTCGAGTCTGGCAAGCACCAGCAGATCGTTGACCAGGTGCAGCAGGCGCTCCGACGTGCGCACCAATGCGCTCACGGCGCGCTCCCGCCGCTCAGGTTCTTCGGCGACGCCGTCCTCCAGCGCCCCGGCCATCGTTCGAATGGTCGCGACCGGCCCTCGAAGCTCGTGCGCCACATCGGCCAGAAACTGCCTGCGGCTTTCGGCGTCTCGTTCGAGATCGCCGATCTGGCGCGCGACGCGCTCGGCCATCCTGTTCATCGCCGCCGCGACCCGCGCGAACTCGTCGTCACCGCCCTCCGGCACGCGATAGCTCAGATTGCCCGCGTCAAACGCGCCCGCTCCCTTTGCCAACTCGTCGAGCCGGCCCGAAAACCTCCAGCTCAAATACCTGCCCGCGATCAGCGCGAGCAGCAGCGCAATCGCCCCGCGAACCGCCAGCATTGCGCCCGGGCCGGGCCCCCTCGGACCAGCAGGCTGAGGGCCATCCGGCGGCTGCGGGCCCGCGTTAGGTGGCAGGCCGCCGGGTGGAAGCGCCAGACGCATGCCGGGTGGAAGCGCCGGACGCATGCCGGGTGGAAGCGCCGGACGCATGCCGGGCGGAAGCGCCGGACGCATGCCGGGTGGAAGCGCCGGACGCATACCGGGCGGCGGAGGACCAAATGGTCCGCCTGGAACGGGAGGGCGGAGCTCCGGGCGTAACGGCGGTCGATCCGGCAGGCGAGCGAGTTCGGGCCGCGGGCCAAGCAGGAAATCCCACACGGTGAACTGCGGCTCCGGGATCGGCACCGGGTAAAGATCCGGGCGCGCAAGCATCTCCTGACGCAGCGCCCGGATGCGCTGATATGCCACGTAGGAGGACGTGCCGGCGCTCAGTATCCAGCTAAGCACGATCGCGAGCAGGATGGCCGCGGTCAGTTGCGCGCCGACGCTAAGTTTCGGGGCGAAACGCATATCCGACACCCCTGACCGTAGCTATCGGGACCCTGGCAAGGCCGGCCGCGGCGAGCTTTTCGCGAAGGTGGTAGACGTGGTTGTCCACCAGTCGGGAGTCGCCGTAGAAGTCGCTGCCCCAAACCGCCTTGACCAGTTCGTCCCGCGAAAGCACTACTCGCGGGCAGCGCATCAGCGCCGCCAGCAGATCGAACTCCATGCTCGTCAGCTCGACAACAGCGCCGCTGACCAGCACTCGCCTCTCGTCGAGCAGGACGCTGAGGTCCTCCCAGCGGTAGCGTGTCGGCTCTTCACTCTTGTCTGAGCGCCCCCGACGCAGCAGCGCCTTGACCCGCGCCACAAGCTCCGAGACATGAAATGGCTTGGTCAAGTAGTCGTCGGCGCCTATGGAGAGCGCGCGGACTTTGTCGATCTCTCCGTCGCGAGCCGAAAGCATCATCACGTAGGCGTCGGAGGCCGCGCGTATCGCCTCGCAGACGCCCATCCCGTCCATCCCCGGCATCATCACGTCGAGTATGACCACGTCCGGGCGGCTTTCGCGAAACTCCTCCAGCGCGGATGTGCCGTCAGTCGCGCAGATGACCTGGAAACCCTCGGCTTCCAGGTACCAGCGCAGGCCCTCGACCAGGTCCTTGTCATCGTCGGCTATCAGTATGGTACTCATACCACGTTCCCCGTCCTGCGGGCCAGGTTGGGGCGCAAGGATGCTTCGGGGCGAAAAGCAGCCCCGAAGCATCCTCGCACGTATACCTCGAAAACCTGACTTACTTGCCCTCGCCCGGCAGGGGCGGCTTTGGCAGATCGGTAGGCCCTACGATCTTGCCGTCCTGGATGTTGACTCCCAGAACCTGCGGCCCGCGCAGCATATAAAGAACGTCGCCTTGCAGCTCCAGACCGACCGGCATGGGCGGGCCCATCGGCGGGCGACCAGGGCCGCCGGGAACCATTTGGTCTCCGGGCGGGTTACCGCCGTCACCGGGCGGAGGTGGAGCCGGCAGCGGAGGCAGCGTGGCCCTGGCGGTTACGGTCAGAGAACCGGCATCAACGCTGAAGAACCGCTCGCCGATCAACACCAGCACCTTCTCGTTGGCGCCCGGAGTCAGCAGCATAATAGTCGGTTTGGGCGGCATTGGCCCTTGCGGGTCCGGTGCGCCGCTCTGGTCAACCAGCTTGAGGCTCCTCTTCTCCGCAAGCGCGGTGTCATACTTAGTCAGCGTGTTGCCGATCAATACGAACACGCCCGCCGACCCGGCCTTCATGATAACCGGCGGTCCCTGCGGCTGCATCGGACCGCCCGGCCGGCCCGGCCCGGGACCTTCGCGCTGAGCCAGCACCGTGCCCCCCAGCCATACCGCAACCAGCAGCACGGCAACAACAGCCCAGCCAATTCCAATCCTTACTCCAGTGTTCTTCATCGCAATCGACCTCCCTTACGCTTACCAGACGACTCCCATTATACAGCAGTTCCCGGGGAGTATCGCGGCTACATCGCGTTTCTGTCTAGTCTGTGTCGCGGCGCGGCAGCGGCGGTGGACTGTCCCCATTTTCGCCCAATCTGATGTATAATCTAGTCTCAGGGGATGATGGATGGGCAGCAGCACCCAAACCCAGGTCGAGAAAGCGCCGGAGGCCAAACCGCGTCCGGCATCGGGCGTGACCGTGCGCGCGATTGTTATCGGCCTCATTGTCACCGCGCTCGTCAGCCTCTGGATACACTATGCCGAACTCGTGCTCGGCGGCACGCGCGGACACACGGCGCTGGCCAATACGTCGATCCCCGTGGGCGCGTTCAGCATCCTGTTTGCGCTTGTGTTCGTCAACATCGGTCTCACGCGCATCTGCCCCGGATTGCGGCTCACTGGGGCCGAGCTGCTCACGATCTACGTAATGAGCGCCGTCTCCTCGGTGCTGTCAAGCTCCGGCGGACTGCATTTTCTGATACCGACAATCACCGCCGCCCACTACTTCGCCACACCCGAAAACGGCTGGGCCGACCTGTTCCACCGCTTCATCCCCAAATGGATCGCGCAGTCCGACCCGGAGGCGCTCAGGGCGTTCTACCGGGGCAACGCGACCATCGACTTCCACGCCTGGGCTACTCAGATAGCCGTCTGGTGCGGATTCCTGCTCGTGTTCACGACATCTACCCTGTGCATAGTCTATATCCTCCGAAAGCAGTGGATCGAGCGCGAACACCTGCCGTTCCCGACCGTCACACTGCCTCTCGAACTCGCCAGGCAGGGGACTCCGATCCTGCGGGACAGGTTCTTCTGGATCGGCACGATCGCGACATTCGCCATCGTCTGGTGGAACACGCTTTCGCTCAACTTCCCCGCCATGCCGCGGATCTGGCTGCGGACCACGGACCTATCCGCCAGCTTCGCCAACCCGCCGTGGAGTGCGATGAACCCGATGACGGTCACGTTTTTCCCGTTCGCCATCGGGATCGGTTACCTGCTCTCGACGGAAGTAGTCTTTAGCTGCTGGTTCTTCTTCATCTTCAACAAGCTGGAAGCCGTGTGGGGGTCGGCGACCGGATGGTCAACCGGAGGCGTGGGCATACAAAGCGTGTTCCCGTGGCTTTCGTATCAGGCGGCGGGATCGTTTCTGGGGCTGGCGGGAGTCAGCATCTGGATCTCCAGAAGGCACCTGCAAGACGTGTTCCGCGCGGCGTTCGCGGACAATCCCGACAATGACCCCGACGCCAGGGGCTATCGGCTTGCCGCGGTGGGGTTGATATTCAGCGTGCTTGCCATGATAGGCTTCACCGTAGTTGCGGGCGCGGGCGTGCTCGTTGCGACGGTCTGGGTGATCCTGATGCTCGCCTATCTGCTCGCGGCCACGCGAATCCGGGCCGAGACCGGCAACGCCTGGCCGGTGGGGCCGCAGGTCGAGGGAATGCAGTTTCTGATCATGCTCGGAGGCAGCGGGGCATTTCGCGCCGCCGACCTCACCGCGCTCACCTACGTGCGGGCCGCGACCGCCCAACAGGACTTTCGAGGGGTCTGCATGTCCCACCAGCTCGACGGCTTCAAGTTCGGGGATTCCGCCGGGATAGCGCCGGGCAAGCTCGCCGGGGCGATGACGCTGGCGGTCGCGTTCGCGACGGTGGTGTCCTTCATCATCGCTCTTTATGTGTGGACAAAGTACGGCGCGCTGGCAAAGGCGGAGCCGTGGCGCAGCCTGATGGGCATGAAGTCCTTTGACAAGCTCAGCGCCTGGCTCAAGGTTCCCACATCGCCGGATCGGGCCGCGCTGACGGGCGTGGGAATGGGCGTCGGGTTCACGATGCTGCTTTCATACATCCGAATGCGCTACGTCTGGTGGCCGTTCCATCCGGTCGGCTACTGCATGTCAACGACATGGCTGGCTTACAACACCTGGATGCCGTTTTTCATCGCGTGGCTTGCCAAGGTCTGCATCATCCGCGGCGGCGGAATGAAGCTCTACAAGAAGATGCTGCCGTTCTTTTTGGGCCTTATCGCGGGCGACTTTTTGGGCGGCGCGATGACGACCCTTGTCGGCTGCTTCACCAACATCACCGTCTATCCCGTGAACTGGTAACCTCCATCCCAGCAATTCTAGCAGGGCTTGATGCTTGGGCGCTCGTTTTGGGA
>Ga0315284_10017869_pt1 | contig 10059 bp, 9 predicted proteins | sample YL17G09_16_MG_FD_203696 | JGI IMG/M metagenome (GOLD analysis project Ga0315284, IMG submission 203696) | Sediment microbial communities from Yellowstone Lake, YNP, Wyoming, USA - YL17G09_16 | ecosystem: Environmental > Aquatic > Freshwater > Lake > Sediment | place: USA: Wyoming | collected...
ATATGATGAAAACGGAAATCAGTTAGCTTTATCTCAATCGCAACAGATTTCTTCCTCTCAATCATATTTTTTGTTGGCTGCTTCTAGTTCTGCTGGACAAGTCACCCCTGTACTTATAAGTGACCTCGGACATTTGTTTGCCACTGGTTCTGTTACAATAAACAATCCAACGGTTTTGCCCGTGACTCAATCTGTTTATGTTGGTGGTTTGAATTCAAACATAACGTTCACGGTATCAATGAGTAATTCTCCGATTGTTACTGTTTCTAATCCAGTCACAACAGCAAGTATTTCTAATTTCCCTACCACTCAATCAATAAGTGGTATAGTGACAGCAAGTGTCGCTTTCCCATCTGTACAAAACGTAAGTGTAGTCAGCTCTTCAGTTACACAATCAATTACTACTGCAACTGCGCTTCCAACCTATATTACTAGTCCATATGCACAATATGCGGGCTTATCAGCCCATGTCACAGCTTACGGAACTTTAAGAATTTCCGACGAACCCGGAGCACTTTTTTCTGATGAATTTGATTCAATTGACACAACTAACAAGTGGACAACTACTGCTTCTAACGGTGGTACGGTTACTGCTTCTAACGGTATTTTGAATTTAAATGTTGGAACAACTCCATTTCGCGGTTCAGCTTTAACTTCTCAACCAACATTCCCAACAAACGGATTTGGATTTAGAACTTTTGCAGTAGCCAAACAAATAAGTTCTGGTACGATTACTGGCTCACATCAATTCTGGGGTTTTGGTACACAACAAGGTCTTTGGAGCACGAGTAGTGCAATTTTTGATGGCGTTGGATTTGAAAGTAATTTACTTGGAAACTTAAATGCAGTAGTGTATTCTTCTGGAAGTCTAGTATTTTCACAGTCATTGGTTAGACCTACTGATGGTGATTTCCATACATTCGCTGTGCTTCTTAGATCCGATGCAGCAATATTTTATTTCGATAATCTTGAAATTCCCGTTGCATCTAAAACATATCCTCAAACAACTACATTCAATCTTCCGATTCGCTTGAGTGTTATCAATGGACTGGCTCCTTCATTTGTTCCGTCATCCTCATTTGCTGCTGTTGGTGTGGCAGATACAGCCAGGGGCGCCATCCAAATTTCTGATGGCGTAAATCCATGGAGAAAAGCCACAGTTGATTCCAGTGGAAGTTTGTTTATTGCTCAAGGTACTTCTGGTAGCAGACCATGGAAAAGTGTTCTGTATAATGAAAATAATACTCCTGTAACAAATTCAAATCCTTTATGGGTAACAGGAACAGTATTAGCACTACCTTTTGGCTCTCAAACGGTTGCTGGAACGGTCACAGCAACACAAGGAAACGCAAGCGCAACACAAAACTGGAGAGTTTTTCTTTCCGGTTCTAATTTTGTGAGTGGTGGTTTAGTTGTATCCTTGACCGGATCTGCTGTAACTCAGTCGGTATTTGTTGGAGGCTCAACCATCTTACCTGTATCGGTTTCTAACACCGTTACCGTTACTGGAAGTCTTGGGGCAACAGTAACTTTCCCAGCGTTACAAAATGTATTTGTTGTGTCTTCTTCTATAACGCAATCAATTACTGGTTCTGTTACAATTAATAATCCAACTGTTTTGCCAGTGACTCAAAGTGTCTATATCGGTGGTTCTGGAATTGTTTTCAATGTGTCCATGAGCAACACACCGCTTGTGACTGTGGCAAATCCAACAACTTCTGTTTCTGTTTCTAATTTTCCAGTGACACAATCAGTCAAAATTGACCAAAGTATTCAGTTACCAGTATCGGTATCGAACTTTCCAATAACTCAATCAGTTTTTATTGGAAATTCAGTATTAACGGTAACAGGAAACTTGGGAACAACAGTAACATTTCCAAATATTCAAAACGTTTCGATTATTTCTTCGTCAGTTACTCAAAGTGTTGCACCAGCAAACTATTATAATACTAGTTTTGGACAATTTAGAACCGCTTCACCATTTACTTTATTAGATAAAATAAACAGATATGGTCTAAACACACTTGATTATTCTACGGCATCAATTGGTGCTGGTAGGTTTAATGCTGTGCTTTCTCAAAGCGCCTTTCAATTGAGTGTCGGAACAGGTTCAACAGATTCTTTAACAATAAGAACAAATGAAAACTTTAGATATCAAGCCGGAAAACAACAAGTTGTAAAAATAACCGCATATCATAATGATACAGGACAAACAAATCAATTGCGTACCTGGGGTTATAATGATGATAGTGATGGTTTGTTTTGGGCTTTGTCGGGAAGCTCATTTGGATTTTATAGAAAATCTTCAACAACAGGAACAACAATAGATACATTTACAAGTCAATCATCTTTCAATATAGATAAGCTTGATGGAACTGGAACTTCTGGAGTCACATTAGATTTAACTAAAGGAAATATTTACGAATTTCATATTCATTGGTTAGGTGTTGGAGAAGTCGATTTATTTGTTAACGGAAATCATGCACACAGATTTTATTTCCCAAATACTATTGCAGGACCGTATATTGGCACAGCAACCCTGCCTTTGAATTTTTTAATCAAAAACACAGGAGTTTCAACAGCGTCTTCGTTTCACTATATTTGCTCCGCTGTTGAATCGGATGGTGGCGAAGACCCACCAGAATATTCTTTTGCGGCATATAATGAAACATCTAAAGTTGTCACAACTACAGAATCGCCACTGATAGCAATTAGACCCGGAACAACTTTCAACGGTTCATTAAATAAAATTATAACGTTTCCAGATATAGTGACTATTATGACAGAAGGAACACGAGCAGGATATAGAATAATAGTAAACCCAACATTATCGGGTTCTGTAACATGGCAGTCTGCAAGTATTAATTCTTCTGTTGAATTCACTACCTCTTCGTTTACGTTTACCGGAGGAGAAACAATTTATAGAGGATTTTTACCAAACGGAAATGATAGCAGAGAGTTTTCGCTAAGAAACTTCTTTCCTAAAAATGGAAGAAAATTACTTGTTAGTTCGTTAAATCTAACACAGGATGTATTGGTAATTGCTGGAATAAATGAACAAGCAGGAACTACAGACATGAAAGCAAGCATTTCTTGGAGAGAGGTAAGATAAGAAATGATTTTTACAAATAAATTAGAATTGCAAGGAAATCATACTTTTGTAACAGGATCTTGGTCCGATTTCAAAACATTATTAAATGGTGTTTCGGCAAGCCTTGGATATGTATGGGAAGAAAAAAACAATTATTATAATATTGCCACCGAACCTCTATATGGTTTTTCGCATGTTTATCCTTTAAATCACGACAATATCTCTGATAAAACAGACTTTGATACGAATTTTAAAAACCAACCATATAAAAAAGAAGATAGTCATTCCATACTAACAACGATATCTCAATCTACAAAAGAGACAGGTGCAATTAGCACAGTATTGTCTTCTGCGAATGCTTCAACTGTTGCATTTCAATTACTACCTTCAAATGAAAACAGAAAGATTGTAATGTTTTACACAGATGGAAATAAAACATTTTATCTTGGTCTTGGAGCAACACCAACAATAACTCTTTTTACGATAAAACTTGCGCCCGGAACTTTCTTTACTGCTCCAGATAGATTTATTGGTTCTGTGTCTGTTATTTCAAATCAAAACGACGCGAGTTCAAAAATAATGATTACTGAAGTCTCATACTGATAATATCAATAATATACTTCGGTTGCGACTACTGAGCCAGCAGTTGTGGCATTAAATATTATTGTTATTGGTCCGCAATACGGATAAGAAAGTTCCCAATATCCATTGTTTGTTACTTGCACTGTGTAACTTGTAGAAGAGGCAGCAGTACCAAGCTTAATATAAGCTGTTCCACCTCCTGTCTTATAGAAAGAGACACCAACTCTATTATTATTCGTAGCAAACACTTGATAAGATGCTACAGTAGCAAGAACACCAGTGACAGTAGTTGAGGCTGCGCAATCAAGTCTTGTTGCCACAGTGCCGGTGATTGACGCAGAAATGACACTCAGAATATTTGCAGTCATTGTTCCGGTAATCCACATTGGAGTCGTTGAGTTAAGTCCAATGGCAGATCCAGAAGCATTTGTTAAAACTACTTTCCAAGCATCAAAATAATTCGACGCTGACAAACCTTGATTAACCAACAAAGCTCCATTTGAACCAGTGATATTAGCAAATACATTGTCAATGTGAACCGTGCCTGTTACAACTTGCGTTCCAGCAGCAACAGAGGCAATAGAGCCAGTGATAAACACAGAGCCATCATCGCTCATTCTTATGAATCTCGCGCCGAGTGAACTTGAACCTGCAACCATTAATCCTGGTTGAGAGTCTCCAATTGTCATTGATTGGCTTAGAGAAATTTCATAACCTTCTGAACTGTATATAACTGATACTGGGCTTTCTAATGACATATTTATGTTTCCGTTTCAAATAGAGCTATCTACTAAATAGATGATTGGACTAATATATTGATCTAGTCCTGTACGTTTCTATGATTCCATTGTAAAAGATTGAATCGACCGATGTTTTCAATATTGTGACTCCATCGATTGCATAGACACTTTGAGTTATGTTGCTTATGGTTTTATTTTGGTTATAGCTGATGAAAGTTTCAAGAACTTTTGATGTCTTGCTTGAATCGGTCCACCATGTTGACTGTGTGACAAAGACTTTATTGTGACCCAATTCTCTGTATGCCCCAGGTTCCCAACCCTCATATGGTCCACCTGGATCTTCTGATAGAATCAATAGTTGTCTAGCGTCAAAAGAAGCAGTTATGCTGCTAAGACTATTGCTAACTGTCAACAAGTATCTGTTGATCTCGTCTATGGCGTGACCAACAGGAGTGCTACTACTGAAAGGAAAAAGACCAGAAACATAATAATACACTCCGCTTACAATGGTTCCAGTTAAAAGTGGAGGTCCAGAGGCAACGGGTCTTGAGTTTATGCCGTCGTGGTTGTGCCCAGACAGTACGTTGTGAATCCTATATTCAATGGTATATGACACACCACCCGTCATTGGGAAAGAAGAAGAGACTCCGATCCAATCCTGTACCGCTTCCATGGCATCATTGATATTTGTATGTTGTACGCTGTGCTTGACAGGCACGTCATTCAAATGATTTATTGAAGTGGGATTAACAAAAACATCTATCCCATATGGATATAAAGTCGGCACTTACCATATCTCCGTTGTTGTTGGTGTTAATCTTTTAGTTATGTTAAAAATAGGATAAAGAGTCATCATTACTTTTATTAAGTATGACCCTAAAATATTGAAAAATAATATGAAAAAATAAGTTAACCTTTATTTTTTCCGTCTTTCCAAATCATTCCCATTAAGTCTTCAACATCATACGATTCATTGTCATCTGACTCAGAAGAAGAGGAATGTTTTTGTTGAGCGGCTTTGTTATTTTGTTTCTTGTTTGCTTCCACAAGAGAACCAAACTTTTCTTTTACTTTATCAAAAGTTGATTCTACCAAAGCAACGAAGTTTGGTGATTTTGGTGAAACTTGCTTTGACAAATTTTCTGCGATGAGTCTCTTGAGTTTCTTTTCATCTCCATTGACTCTCTTAATCTCTTCCATTGTCAATGACAACTTCACATTATTATTGGTTTGTCTTACTGGTGGTTGGTTATTATTTTTTGTAACAGTTGGCACTGAAACAGTTGGCTTACTTGCGACAGAAACATATTCCGTTGTCACGCTTGCTTGTTGTTGTAAGCTCTCTTTTACTTGTTGTGTTTGATGAACTTGTGACTTTTCCACAATAGGTTCGGCTGTGATCCTAAACTCTTTCTCAAAAGAAATTTGAAGAGTTGACGGAGTGAAATACCTTGATCCCATCAAGACTTCCATTTTGCCAAGATAGTTCTTGTTTTCTTTTAAGGTTCCTTCCATCGCAGGGATTACGACAGACACGGTTCCGTTTTCTTCTTTCTTTACCGGGAAAACAAAGCCGATAGTATTTTTGCCAGCATCATCTTGTTCCGAGAGAACAAACCTAAACTCTGGATCTTGTGCCCCTGGTTCAGAAGTTGTTCCTTGAATATGTAATTTAAATTTTACTTGATTGCTTTCGTTTATTTTTAATTTAACAGAATCCATTATTTCTACCATTCTTCTTCTTATTCTTACTTCTTAGTCTAAATATCTACTCTTCTTTGTTTTCACTGATTTCGTTTCCCATAGACAAAGAAAAAATAGGCTCACAAACGATTTTAAAATCCACTGAGGGCTCTTCTAAGGTTTTCTCTAGTATCACTACTGGTTCCTGGTTAGCTGCCTTTAGATCGGTTATATAAAAGCTTGACGACATAAAGATTTCTTCAAGAGTTGTTGATTTTGACTCAAGGCTTCCGCTGTAGTTTATTATCTGCCTGATGGCTTCAAGGAATTTGCCTTCGACCATTGGCTTGGTTATATCAATTTTTACATTGTCAATATAGATTTCAACAATGTCATTCTCTCCAGAGAATCTATACCAAATAGAAGGTTCATCTGGCTTTATAACTTCTCCATTTACTTCCAAGAGTTTGGTTTCAATGAAAATATTGATGAACGGTTTTTCTAGTTGTTCTTTCTTGCGTTTGCCGGTCGAGCTGCTTGAACGTCCAACAACAATGGTTGGCGTTGCCAAACAAACAGAATCATAACCCCCATCATAAAAGAAGCAGATTTCATCATATAAGATCCTTGGATCATCATATGTGTATGGAGGAGTAGCTAGGGGCATGGATGCTTTACAAAATAATCAACTGTTCACCAAAGTTTTGCTTTAGGCGAATGTAGTTTAATAGAATCAGTTTCCTTGTCACTGTGCTCAACTTCAAATATGAACATTCCCTTGGAATTTTTATCATATCCATAAGCTTTGCATACTTCATCCATACAATCAAATATTTTCTTGTTATCGTCCGAGAAGAGAGCTGGATAATTGTAATCTGCCCAATAAAGTTTCGAGTCGAGTCCTTCAAATATACAGAACGCATGTCCAGAATTTTTTCCATCTTTATCCTTTGGAAAACGAATTTCTGCAAAATACACTTTATTAATGAACTGTTTGTTTTTTAATAGTTGAGCACACCAATAGGCCGCGTGATCGTCGCAGTCGAACAGTGTTTTGCCATATTCTCCTGTGTCAATCTTATGTTGAATTGCTCTGGGATGGATTGTTTTATCTCTCAAAAATCCTCTTGTTGGATCAGGTCTATAGTTTGTACCAAAAGATAGTAAAACTGGGATGTCGTTGATGGAAGAAATTGCTTTCAATTCCTTTGCCACAGGCATGTTCCTAAAGCTTTTTCTCATGTAGATGTTTCTTTTTGCTTGCTCAAACCAAGCACCGGGTATTGTTAACGCTTCTTTAAATGTCATAATAATTTCTTCTCCTGTTAGGTGTTGTTGTGTTTCTATAAGTATAGAATCTTGGAAGATTGATGAAGACCAAACAAAAAGAAAAAACCGACGCGAACTTAATCACATCGGTTTTCTTTATTATTTGGAGCGACCAGCGGGACTCGAACCCACAACATCTTGTTTGGAAAACAAGAACTCTACCATTGAGTTATGATCGCGTGCTACTAATTTAATAGTATAGAACTTAGTATAGGAAAAAATGTATATATCACTAAATTGGTGCGAGCGGAGGGAGTCGAACCCTCAATCCTCTAGGGCGCTGGCTTCTAAGACCAGAGTGTATATCCATTTCCACCACGCTCGCATAAAAAATAAGTAGCACCCATAAATGGATTCGAACCATTAACATCTTGTTTCGAAGACAAGCAATCTATCCAGTTGATTTATATGGGCATATTTGGCGGAAGATAAAAGGTTCGAACTTTTGAGCCGCTTGTTCAACGACTTCTCGCTTTCCAGGCGAGCCTCTTAGACCACTTGAGTAATCTTCCAGTAAGTTTTTTGTTCTTCTAGTCTATTTAAATACTGATGACATTCATAAAATCATATGTAACATCTTCCAAAGGCATTGTTTCTTTCTTAACTAGATCTGCGCCAAATTGGACTAATGGTGAATCGGATTTAGAAATAAATGGAGCTATATCTGCTTCTCATTATCTAGGATTGCCAGTTTTTGATATCACTGGTTCTTGGTCTGGATCATACTTTCAAGTTAACGGAACTATCTCGGCATCGAATTATGAAGGAATTCCTGTTGGTTCTGGAACAAATATTGCAGAATATAATGCAACTAGAATGATTCATGAACCTTGTGCATATGCTGGTGGTGGTTTCTCTGCTCCGGGTCAGGGTCCACAAGTTGAAGTTTATGGTGTTCTTGTTACTGCAATCTTTACTGTTAATGATCAAACAGATAGAGGATTCAAAATAATTAAGATACCTTCTTCTTATGTTTCCAGCGGTTCTTTTCATATACATTGGACCAAATCAGGAAATTCGAATCAATCTGGAAGAAATGCACGTTGGAGAGTTGTTTATTCTGTATATGATGGAAAAACTGAGAATCCAAATGCTGTCACACAATCTATAGAATTTGAACAAACATATTTGGCTTCTGATACAACAGAACGAATCGTTTACAGAACTGTTGACACTTACACAAGTGGATTTCAGCCAAATTATTATCTTGCAATGTATATTGAAGCAATTTCTCCAACCGGATCTGCTTTAACAGATCCACCTGCACTTGTTGGTATTGATATGTTGTACCGAGGTACAATTAATATCGGAAATTAGCGGTCTATATAGGACTTGAACCTATTCATAGAGTTTCGTTTTAGGTTACAAATTTGGCATTTCCGATAGGATTCGAACCTATATTCAACAGTTTAGGAAACTGTGGCTTTATCCGAGTTAAGTTACGGAAACATTTTAATTTGGAACTCTTGGCAGGATTCGAACCTGCATTGTTCAGTTAAGAACTCTCCTTCGTAGGGAGATGCCCAATCCTTTAGACCACAAGAGCATATTTTGGAGTCCCGTGATAGAGTCAAACTACCCTCAAATTATTTTGCAGATAATTGCTATCTCGGATAGAACGGGACATAATTAGATAATATCTAAAATAGATAGGGGACTTTAATTTTATGAACAATCCAATCGAAATATTTTATTGCTGGCAAGCCGTTGTTACAGCTCTTATGGTTTACATGCTTACTCAAGCACTCAAGTCATATGTTCCTTTGTTATATACACCAAAAACCGCCAAGGGCAAGGTAGTTTTCAAAAGAGGTTTGATGGTTACTCTTCCGCCGATCTTAGGTTTTATTGTTGCAGCTTTGATTCCGATTCATCCAGAAACGTTGATTTCTTATGTGACTGAACATGCGAGCAACAAACTTGATTCAGTTATGATTTATGGAGCCTGGGGCGCCGCTGTAGGTCAGTTTGCTGATTACTTGTATACGAAGGTCAAGGGTTTCATTGATGACTATGTACCGGCTCACAGAGCCTCTATTGTACCGTCATCTTCTGATGATGAATCAGAATCGCAATAATTTAATCAGTCAAAAATTCAGAGAGCACAGGTATCGATCCTGACTGCATTATTAGTACAGCAATCCGTTTAGCAAACGGTTCCAGTCACCATTCTGGTTTACTCTCTATTAAATTGTTGGCACGTCATACTGGACTTGAACCAATACCTGCAAGATTTGGAATCTTGAATGCTACATTACACCAATGACATGTGTATCTCTAACTATTGATGAGTCTGTCAATTAAACGCTGACTCATTTTCTTTGCGTATTTTGGATCGTTAATGGTGACTTTAGGAAAGTCTTCTTTTGTTAACGTTCTCTTTAGTCTTTTCTCTAGACATTCAACGCACAACATTCCTTCTTTAGAACCAACGACAGATAGCCAAGTCTCTAAGTGAATGAAGTAGTGTTCATATATCTTGCCAGTATCTACCTGACAATCTAAACAAAACCATTTTTTTCTAGAATTATTACTCATATGAATTTGGTCCCGACCGAAGGAATTGAACCTTCACCACGTTCTTACAATGAATGTAATCCCATCGGAGCATTCTAAATTAATAGACAAAATTGA
>Ga0315284_10017870_pt1 | contig 10058 bp, 7 predicted proteins | sample YL17G09_16_MG_FD_203696 | JGI IMG/M metagenome (GOLD analysis project Ga0315284, IMG submission 203696) | Sediment microbial communities from Yellowstone Lake, YNP, Wyoming, USA - YL17G09_16 | ecosystem: Environmental > Aquatic > Freshwater > Lake > Sediment | place: USA: Wyoming | collected...
GAGCAAAGTGCCCAAACCCCAGGCAAAACTACATGAACTGGAGCAAAAAATCACCCAGCTCGAAACTGAACTCGAGTCTGCAGCAGCTGTTAACAAGTTGCTGACGAAACAACGGGAACGAGTTACCGATCTGCTCGTTGTTGCTGAAGACAAAGTGGAGCACCTGAACAAGTTGATTGACGACAATGACCGTCCGATCGAGACCGAGATCGAGCAGTGCAGTTACTGCGAGGTGTATGAACTCCTTTCGAAGGGGTACGTTGATCGTGAGAAAGACAAGTTCTACTGTCGCTGGTGCCACGACGAGGATGCGGAGAGTTCTTCAGAGTAAAGAAAAAAAGCAGTTCATTCCTTTCCCAGAGTTGCATTTGGCGGTATCGGTGATTTTTTGCAGGCGCGAGGAATCCGACCCAACATTGATTAATGGGATAGTGCCTGTCTGGCTCAGAAAAACAGTTTCAAAAGTGCAAATCACATGGCCACTGTTGAACCAGTTTTCTACGACAACCCCTACTGCCGCAAGCACCTGCTTCCGGACACCGCCAAGCTGTTGGAGCTGGGCGATGGCATTGCACTGTTCCAGGTTGAGACAATGGGCAGCTTGACCAAGGTCATGCAGACGATTGCTCCTGCTGTACAGTCTTCTGTTGCTGCGACTACATGCACCGCTCCTTCTTCTCAAGTTCAACCGAAGCGAACCTCCACCGAATTTCCCACAGGCGACGACGATGGAATAATTAACAAGACCATTGCCCAGATTATTGATGTGGTCTACAAGCCCAAGAAGTCGGCTGCCAACCCGGATCCCGACAGACCTATGCAGATTCCTGCTATCCAGCACAAGTTGGGCAGCCCTGCAGTCTCGCCTCCCGTCTCTCCGCCCAGGAGCCAGAATGAAGCTGGAGCCGCCTCTGCTCTGCCTGAACAGACTTTGGAAGAGCCGCTACCTCGATCTCCTGCATCCACAGTCGCTGTAAGCAAAGCAAAGGAAATCCCCGAGCCGCCGCCGCCACCACCATCATCTCCTGTTGCGGTACCTGTTGAGGCTATGGCAGAGCTTGAGACTGCACAGCCTGAAGAGGAGTTGGACAACGACAGCGAGGCGGTCCAAGGTCTCGATCTGGAGAGCGACTCTGAAGAAGACGAGAAAGAGGTGCAGCCGACCCCGGTTCCAACCAAGCCGGCTGCATCACTGCCGACTTTCCTGGCTACCCTTGCTGCTGCAAAACTCATTGAGAGTTCTGACGATGAAGAGGAGGAGGAGGAAGAGGAGGAGGAGGAGGAAGAGGAGGAAGGCGAGGTGGAAGACGACGAGGCAGAAGAGGAAGACGAGGATGAGGATGAGGAGGAGGAGGAGGAGGAGGAAGATGAGGAGGAAGACGATGATGAAGAGGACGACGAGTCAAGCCAAGACTTGCAACCGCCGCCAAAGCGTCAGAAGCCGCTGCAGGCGACCTCAACGGGGCGCACCGTCAAGCCAGTGGTTCGCCTGGAGCAGCAGTTTGCCAACGCATTCGCCAAAGCCAACGCCATCGATGAGGCCAAGCAGCTGAAAAAGATGGCCGCAGCTGGGAAGCAGACAAAGAAGAAGGCTGTTCTGCTGACACCGACTGCCCAGAGCAAGCCGCTGTCCCGCTTTCAAAGCACCCAGCCCAGCGCAGAGCCTCCCAGCAAGCGCCAGAAGAGCGTCCGCTCCGCAACGCCGGGTCTGAAGCCGTACGATCCCCGTGCCGGCCCCGAGATTGATCCGATGCGGCTGATTCGCAGCCTCGACAATCCCCGCGAGCACAGTCCCCAGCTCTACGACTTGTTTGCTGCCGCCTGGCGCGACTGCATTGCCTACACGGTGCAGCAACACTTTCCCTCCAGCGGCGAGGCGCCCAGCAACATGGCTGGAAAGCTGGCGCTGGAGACTGCCATCCTCGAAGCGTGCAAGCAAACAGTCTACCCGAAGACGCCGGCGCCAAACGCGCTTCTGAAGCAGGTGCTGCACTGGCAGCGACTGTTCTGGGCCTACAACCAAATGGAGGTACGCCAGGCCAAGGAGGGATACCAGCTTGTTTTTACCAAGCCGTTGGGCAATCAACGACTTTTCACCACATCAAAGCGCATCATGCCGCTGCGAACCGGTGCCCTACCGTCGTTGAGGTACGCGCGTTGTGCCGTGCGTCCCTGGGAGTGGATCTGTAAGTGTGTCGATGAAGTTGTGGCACAGACGCTGGCCGCACGCGATCACATCAAGACCGCCGACGCCCTGAAGCCGTACCTAGCGTACACGGAGAAGCGCTGCGACGCAGCGTTCGTCGACTGGCTGAACATGCTGATTGTGAGCCGCTACGACATTGTCTGAAACGGCGGTGTTTTTTTTAAAAATCTCAACTTCTTCCGCTGCATCATTTGTGCTTTTTCTCCGGGAACATAACTTGGATGCCCTGGATCCGATCGAGTGTGCCTGCGACCTCTGTCTCCGCGACCACCGGCGCTGACGCCTGCGCCTTGGCTTGTGTCTGGCCGCTCAGCCGGTCGATCTCGCGGAACAGCTTGAAACTGGTGTAGAGAAAGATTGCCAGGATTCCGACCTGCACCAGCAGAACGCCCAGCGCCGAGGTGCGGTGGTGCGACTTTCGCTGGCCGTCATCGGTCCGGTCGCTGCGCAGAATACAGCCGAGGTTCGGGTCGCGCAGCTGATTGGGCAGGCAGAGCTGGTGAACACGGAGCTCCGCCAGCCACAGCGTCTCAGCCTCTGAACTGACACAGATGGCCGTGGCGTTGAGGCTGCGCGGCGCCAATAGCTCTGTGTTGAGCAGGTACTCGAAGAAGGCGAACTCGTCCGAGTGCAGATCGAAATTGTACGTGCACTGTGCGTCGGCCAGGCAGCGATCGAAGTAATACTGGGCATAGGTGCTCTCGTTGCACAGCGGCTCAGCACGCACTGACCACAGTCCAGCAAGCAACAAGAACAGTTGTGCAGCAATGGCCCAGCGGGCCATACTCGTGTTTTCCTGGCAATAGCAACCAAAGCTAGATCTATTTTTGTCCCTGCAGTGTTGCTCCCCTGTGCAAGAATGGGACAAGGTCCTGCTGGTGAATAAACGATTTTCCCAGAAATTGCGTTTGCAGTTTGTTGGCAGTGTTTAATCTGTGAGAGCGACCTCTGCATTGACTATGAGGGACAACTTCGAGGTGATGTCTTTTCCATTCAAGCCGCGGCTAAACACCGCACTGTTGGTCTGCAGGTAGCGCAGGATAAATTTCACATTCATATCGGTGTCCGGGGCACCTTGATCTGTGCTCTTGGCGTAGGCGCGAGCAAGATGCTGCAGTGTGTCAATGTAGCGCTCAAAGGTCTTTCGGATTGCAGCGTGAGTGCGGGCCGACAGCTGCTTGAACTTGGCCCAGTCAATCACAAAGTTGTCTTCTATCGGAAAATTTCCGAATCGGATGTTTGGTTGGGCCGGTGGTTTGGTACTTTCGGCGATGCTGTGGAAGTTGGCAGCTTCCTTGACCAGGAACATGACCAAGCTAACGAGATACTTGCGCACTGGTACGTCGCGGTCAGAAACCAACTTCCGAACTGCGCGATGAAAATTATCTTGGAAACTGTCGTTCCACTCGCCAGTTATCCAGAGGTGTTTGAGAAAGGCATTGTATTGCTCGGCAATCGTGGAGAGCGTTTCCGCCTGCACATCGCGGCGCAGAGAAGAGAGCAGACGCGGTCCGATGTCGCCGTCGCTTGAGACAGGGATGCCCGCGTCGGACAGTTCCTTTGTCTTCCTTGTAATCGCGCGTGCTACTGCCTGCTGGTCGAACTGGTCATCGCCAACAGCCTCTTGCAGCAGCTCTAGCTCGAGTTGCACGATTCCAATGCGCTTTTGTTCATCTTTGCTCAGTCGCGCCGCCAGCATTACCCTGTAGATCCGTTTGAAGGCAGCAGCAAGGGCGGGCGCCAGCTTGGTCTTCGACAAAAGGTAGAGATAGACCAGGCTCTTGGTTCCAGCATTGTAGGCCGAGTGACCCAACTTCTTGAATACAGGGCCTAGGTTCTTGTAGGAAAGCGATCTCAGGTCCTCAAGACCGCTGCCAGCAGCGCGCCACCGCTGAACATGTGTCCAGATGTCGCGGAACCAGTCGGGAATCACGCGGCGGCCCCACACGAGGAATGCCATTGCGTTGGGCACCACGTACGACTCAACAAATTTCAACGAACTCTCGACAGTGCGGACAAGCTTCCCAACGTACTGGCGACTCACGATTGCCGCGGCGTTCAGCACTGCGAGTTGCTCAGCACTCTCTCGGAGCTGGAGCTCCTGTTCGGCCGTGAGCTGGTTGCCAAGCGCCCGCTGCTGCTTCAGTACACGGATGAGTTCCCGGTGCGTGGCAATGCGCTGCTGCAGTGTTTCCGGCGTCAGCACCGGTGCTACATCGTCGGGGTCAACAGCGTGGAAAATGGTTTGCAGCGGCGCCAGCTCACGATTGAGCTCATGTAGCTTGACGTCGATGTTTTCCTCTTCTTCCTCTTCTTCCGCTTCTTCTCTCTTGCGTGCTTTTCGGGTACGTTTTGGCGATTTGTCACGCTTTGACTTCCCTGCGATTTGCAGCTGTGCACAGATCGGCTGGTGCTCGATCCAGTGCTGAGTCTGGCAGTCTGCACTGCAGTAGTGCACATGGCAGCTGGGACAGCACTGGCTTGTCGCTGCACTGCAAACAAAACAGCGAGTGAAAAACACCGCTTTAAAACTCGCCATGCCTACACAAAATGGTCTCTAGAGCACAAACACTGCGTTTAGTATTACAAATAGCACCAAAGCCTTTACGCTGCGCCAGTTTTTCACACTGACTCCCCTACCCAAAAGGGGCAAAAAAGAAATGTCAGCAGAGCAACCGCATATTTTCTTCAGAGGCAATCAGTATAACAGTGCTCTGCGCCAGGCTGCAGAGTTGGGAGAGGCGGGCATGCGGTATGACATGGGCGCTGTAGAAGAACACTGTCTGCATGCCCGTAAAGGTCAGCTGGTCAATAGGCATACACTCGGCCTGTGTCAACTCCTCAGCGGCAAAGTTGTTGCCCTCTGGCTCCGCGCCGAGAAGCAGCGATTGCAGGGTAAACAAGTTGGTGTCGGTGCTGCCGGCTACCACGCGGTAAAGCGCACGCATCGGCTCCTGGCATACAGCTACGTGAAGGCCGACTCGCAGCTGGTCCTGACAGAGCGGGCCGCTCAGATCGCGCCACACGGCTTCCATCTCGACATGGGTCTCTGTGAGAAACACCGTATTCCGCTGCTGCACCGTCTCCGCACGGCGCATGCGTACAAACAGCTCCAGCGCAGCGGCGTAGTGTCGCGCAGGCAGCCAGTAGACTGGCCGAGTAAAATCCAGCGTCGTAGTCCCGTCGAGGCGCTCAATTGCGTGGCTGGTGAACCAGTACTGGTTCCAGTAGGCAATGTTGGCCAGGCCCTTGGATACTTTGAACTGTGGCGTCCACTTGAATGTTAACGACAGCGGATTGGGTGCCAGCGTGAGCACCCGTGTTGGATGGCGTCTAGCCCAGCTCTCCAGGAGTTCAATGAGATCATTGCCCGGCAGCAGGTTGTAGTTGAGCACCAACGCCGCGAGTCGGGTCTCTGGGGCTCTGGTGAGCCAGCCTTCGATGAGCAGGTAGAGCGAGAACACCGAGAGCAGCGTTGCATTGTGGATGACCATAGACGGTGCCCCGCAGCCTGCAGCCCAGAGCGCCCCGTGGCTCTGGCCACCGCCCAGCCACAGCTCTCTGAAGCCCAGCTCGCCGAGGCGCTGGCTCAGCTGCAGGCGCGGTTCCGCCAGCCCCGCGAGACCGTGCCGACAGTTGCCTCGAACCAGGAAGAGCCCACCGACCTGCGCCAGCTCGTCCAAACCCCCAGTAAGTGGAGCATCTGCCAGCCGGTCCAATGTCTGTTGCAGGCGCTGTTGCTGCGCGACTCTGTAAGGCCAGTTGAATGGACGCAGTAGTGGTGTTGCAGCGTCCTGTAGAAAGAGCGGTCTCTCAGCAGTGAAGCCAGCCTCCAGTCGCCTGAGTCCGACTGCAAGTGGCTCGCGCAACTCGGGATCCGTCTCAGTGAGATCACAGGCTTTCAGTAGGTAGCCACAGCGGTAGAGCTGCTCCGCTGCACTAAGCAGGTTGTAAAGTCCGGCAATGTGGTTTGGCGGCGTGTTATCCCCCAGCTTGTTCTCCAACTCCTGTCGAAGTGGATCCACAGTGCTGGGCTCAAGTAGATTGGGACTTGGTACTGGTGGGGATGGTGACAATGGGTGTGGTGGCGGCGGTAATGATGGCGATTGTGGTAATAAATTGGAGAAAGAGGAAGAGTCTGGGTCAGCAAATGCTGGATGAGTCGATGGAAAGAGCGTCAGAGGGGAATTTCCATCTCCAAAGACGAAAATATCACCAGTGTCCATAAATAAAATGACCGAAACCGCGGCTCGATTTTCCCCCAAGCATTAATCAATGTACTGCCAACCTCCCTGCCATTAATCAATGTGCTGACCTCGCGCCTGTCATTGTGAGAAAATGTCGAAGAGGAAGGAAGTTGAACACCCAGAGAAGCCGGCTGCAAAAAAGCAAATGCAAGAGACACATGGCAACAAACATCGATTTCTCTACAAAACCAACGATGACGCTCGCATGCAACTAGTGAAGCAAATCAACGACAAATTGAATGTTCTGGATGATCAAGAAGCATATCTACGAAGACGGGTTCCCTTTAATGTGTGGCTGGAAGGCAACTACATCAAAATCGAGTGCACCTCATTCCATGTCAGACCACTTCAGCTACAGCTGTTGAGTCTGCCGCCTGCGCCCTACACGTGGGCCAGCATTGCAGAGCTGTTTCTTAGTCTGTCGCCTACTGTCAAGACAGAGCTGTTGACCAGCATTTCAAAACAAGTCAACGATCGTGTTACTGAACTCGGTAGCATGCAGTCAGCAGTGTCGGATATGGAAGCCGAATTTAATCGTCTGACTCCCGACTGGAAGTCGAACTCATCGGTGCCAGTTGATTTGACAAAGGTGCGCTACTACTCGCACTTTTCGGTCAAATTGATGACCACCATTAAGAACGGTGCGCCTGCCTTGGAGTGCACGGACTATACGCATTATGCCAGAGCTGTTGTACATTTCTTGCGTGCGTTCTGATGAAAGAAGGAATAAAAACCAACCACAGCACAAAAAAGTGTGGTTTAATTCGCTTTCAGAGCCTCGAGCAGGGGCATGCGGGCGACTGCGTCCAGTGCACTGAGTGGTGCCACCACGAGCCGGCTCCCGGCGCCGGCACTGAGCTGGGCCCAGGCGCGGGTGCTCAGCTCCTGTGTGCGGTAGGCAAGCAGCTGTGGGTGCTGCTCCAGCGCCCGAGACTCCTCGGAGAATTGTGCCAGCTCAGCCTGCCGCGCCTTGACGCTGGAGGCCAACTTCTGCGCCGCCACGTAGGCCTCGGCATCGCTGAGCAGCTGCATCTCCTTGGCCTGCGCCTCAGCCTTCTCGAGTGCGAGCTGGCGCTGGTGCGCTTGCTGCTGACGCTCGATTTTCTGATTCACAGAGAGCTCTTTCTCGCGCAGCGCCTCCATGCCGGCGTGATGTTGCTTCTCCTGCTCAAGTCGCAGCAGCTTGGCTTGCACCGCACGACGCTCGGCAACGATGCGCTCGTTTGTCTGCTGGATCTCGGCTGGCAGCTGGATGGCTTGCACACTGACGCGGGTGAAGAGACAGCCGGCGTCAACAACGAGCGCGTTAAGATGGCTCAATGCAAGCCCTGCAACAATGCTGTCCGGCGTGATACTCTGGTGCTCCTGCTGCCGGACCACACTGTTCAATTCAGTTAGCACACAGTCCTCGATGTAGCCAAAGAGGTTGCGTGTGCTGTAGGCCGCCTTGCGTGCGTCCGTGATCTTGAAGTTGACCACCAGATCGACGTCTATGCTGATGCCGTCCTTGGTCTTGCAGGCCAGCGTCTCCGGGTCGTAGCGCAGCTCTGAGAGCGGAATGCCCGAGCCGACGAACTCATCAAAGCTGCCGAGCTCGGCGCGGCTGAAGCGCCACTCGACACTGCGCAGGCGCTGGAAGAGTGGAATCCAGACCTGGATGGAGGGCGGAAGGATTTTCGTGAATTTCCCTAGCGTCTCCAGAATGACCGCTTCGTCCTGTCGGACCACCCGGATGCCTTTCCAGAGCCAGAGCACAGTCAGGCTGAAGAACGTGAACTCTAGCCACATGTTTTTAGCAGGCACCTGATCCCGTGTGTGGGACAAAAATGTGACAACCCTGCGCAGAAAAACAGAACTACGTAGAGGGCTTTTTTATAGAGGAAAATTTGTTGTACATTTGATACTTTGAATCGGTGCTAAAAAACATGAGGCAGCTGCGTGCAGAGAGGGACGACAGGAGTAGCAGAGTCTGCTGTGTGTATGTCAAATTTTTCGCGTTACGACGACTTTGCCCTGAGACTGAAACAGATCACTGCCCACTTTGCCCCCGCTGTACGTCGCTGGAACGATGCAGTTGTTGTATTTTATCCAGAAGGCGCTCCCGATGCGCGCCGCTCGATTGGTGTGAAGCGTTTGCTCACCAACTACTATCGACCCACGCCCGCCGAGCAGACCGAGATTACCGCCGCCCAGGATCCCGGCAAGACGCTGGGCTTTGCAGCGTTCAAGCACACGATCGATGCAGCAACATTTGAGGCCAAATTCCGCTGCCTCAGCGAGGAGCGCTACGAGTCATTCGACGAGGCGATGGTGGCCTCGCACCGGCTGAATGCAGTGGGATTGGTTCCCATTGGCGCACCCGAATTCATGCTCGGCTCACGGCTGATCCTGGCCCGAGAGAAGCCGTGCGACACTGCCGAGTGGCTGCACCTCACCGGTAGTGTTGATGCGCTGGCCTACAACAAGACCACTGCAAAGCTAGTGCTCATCGAGCAGAAGAGCGGCTTCCCCGGCGCGAGTGCCAAGTTCCTCTCGCAGCGTTCACTCTACCTGAAGGAGCAGCATGCAAAGCAGCTAACGCTCTATGCGCGGATGCTGCTGGCGATGGCGGAGGAGGCGCATGTGGAGCTCTACCCCAAGGATCTGGAGCTAGTTGTGGTGGCCAACAACAAGAGTAAGCATCTGTTCAGCGTCTGGCAGATGGACTACGACCCAGTGACGTTCCTCGGTGGCGCGTGGGCCGGCGAGCGCTGGCACGGGATTGCTGATCTGGGACACCTGCGCTTTGAGGCACAGGACTACCGGCCGCGCTGTCGAGTCTGCCATACAACTGGCGAGGACCTGATCAAAACGAAGAGTCTGCCTGTGTGGATCTTCTGTCGGCGCTGCCTCGAGGAGAATCGCTGCCGCTGCGGCAAGGTGGCCCGCCTCGAGAGTCGGAAACAGAAACTGAAGATCTGCGGGAAAGCCTGCCCGGTGCTGCTACGGTGTCAGCCATCGCCTGCTGCTGAAGGCAATTCGCTTGCCACGGCAATCGTGGTCCCAGAGAGTCGGTTGGAGATGATTGCCACATCCTCCAAGAGCGTGGTCGTGACACGACAGATTATCAATCTTGTGTAAAAAAACATTCTGTTTTATGACTGCATCAGCTGCGTTCGGCCGAGTTGTCCCGGCTGGATTCCTTGGCACTGCCAGCCAGACCTCGTATGAGATGCAGGAAAACCCACTCTGGAACATGTTCCAGGGAAGCTCTGTCCAGAATGCCATCCCAGAGATTGCGACGTTTAACCAATTCCTGTAGTTGTGCATCGGTGTGGTTTCGACTCAGATAGTGGCAGCGCCAATTGTCTGCTCCAGCTTTCCAAATCTCTGCATGTGGACCGGACGATACGTCAAGCAACTTGATGAACTCTGGAAGTGGAAATTTGTACGAGATACGGTCGAGTGTGTCGCCGATCTGAAACCGATTGCCGCGTGCACAACGGCGGGCCAGCTTCAGTGCAGCGCTGAATGTATAGGGCCCATGTGCTCCGAATTCGTCGATTGCCGCATCCAAGCGTCCTGGACCCTTTGTGATGACTTTCTTGCTCATGGAATGTTTGACA
>Ga0315284_10017872_pt1 | contig 10055 bp, 22 predicted proteins | sample YL17G09_16_MG_FD_203696 | JGI IMG/M metagenome (GOLD analysis project Ga0315284, IMG submission 203696) | Sediment microbial communities from Yellowstone Lake, YNP, Wyoming, USA - YL17G09_16 | ecosystem: Environmental > Aquatic > Freshwater > Lake > Sediment | place: USA: Wyoming | collected...
CTTTAATTTAAATAAGGTTTTAATACAAACAGATGGAAATGTTTTAGTTGCTTCCAATGATTTTAACATCACTGTTTGTTTATCACCAGATGATATAAATAATGAAGATTTTGATGGAACTGTATTACTTCTTAAAAAACATAAAGAAGATAAAGAAAATGCTATTAGATTAAGAGAAGCTGACATATTAGCTGAGGCAAATAGAAAAAAATTAGTTGAAGAGAAATCAATGTATCTCAAATTGAAAGCTAAATTTGAGGGTGAAAATAAATACTAACGATATGAAAGATTGGATGAAATACTTAAATGGATTTACACTTGGGATGTGTTCAGAATACTTATATAGAGTAGGATATAATCCATTCCCAATATTAATTATAGTTTGCACTCTTTTGATTATAGTACTAGACACTAAATTTTAAAATTATGAGTAGTGTAGTATGGTGTTATTATCCCTAACGTTTTAATACTAAAAGACAATGGAAATATATTTAGGTCAAAAAGTAAGACACAAAGAAATATACAACGGCAAAGAAATAATGGAGGTTGTAGGTTTAAAAAAAGACGAAGTATTGCTAAAAGGTGATTATTCTGGAGGAACTCACGCTGTTGAACAAGAAAGTTGGATGCCGATTAAAGGGTTGATTACTCAAAATATTTGGGGTACTTGGATTGACCCAGATGATGATTTCTTTGAAAGGATTACTAAAAATGCTGGACCACGTGATTAGCGTATTCACATTTTTTTATGGATATGTAAAACAAAAATTATACAAATAAAAAATATAAATTATGGGGTGGAAATCAACAATAGAAATTACAAGAAAAGAAGCCATAGAAGCGATTATGAAATCACTTGATAAAACACCTTATGATGAAATGTCGAATGATGAATTAGAAGATTTAATGTATAAACTTGATATAGGTGATAATACAGATAAACCTTATTATGGTCATAATTTCATCATTCGTAATAGCTAGGAAGAAATAGACAACACATAATTTGCTTCATGTCCGTATCAATATTTTTAGTTAGCAGTTTTTTTCTGTATTTTACAGCAAATACAAAATGCAATTTTAGTAAGTGTTTACAATTGCTTGTGTGATTATGTTTTGTTTCCATAACACAAATATATGAAATATTATACAGAATTAATTGTTTGTTTAAAATATATATTGTAGGTTTGTAATATGTTAAAAGCGTTTAAATATCGAATATACCCACACCTTGCCCTACAAACGGAATCATATATTGCGAAGATTGTATTGGGTAAAGTTTCAACTAATAATAAAATATAATTAGGATATATCAAAAATTAGTTTTACCTTTGTCATATATTAATCAAAAAATTTAATTATGCATCCTTTTAATAGACAAACTGGAACAAATAAAAAAAGTAATCCATTGCGTTCCAAATGGTTAAAAATTAAACAAGTAACATCCAATAATCATCAAAATGATGATATTTATAGTAAAAGAATAACTATGGATAAAGACTGGGAAAAAGATTTTAAAAACTTCCTAACTTGGGCCATAAGAACTAACTATAAAAATGGAATGAAATTAAGTAGGAAAGACAAAACAAAAGATTTTACTCCATATAATTGCTATTGGATATAAGAAATGTTTAAATATAATAATCTTAGTTTTATTGATTGGATTAAATCATTTGTTAAACCAAAATACGTACCATTTAAAGGTGATATTGGGATATATTCTTATGTCTGGGCTTGTGATACTTTCTATGAAGAACAAAGACCATTTAATTGCGATGTTTATATCAAAGTTAAAATAATTGAAATATATGAAAAAATGGTTGAAGTTGAAGTGTTAGATATAAAGATTAATAGCTATGCTAGTTCTGATATAATTGACCTGATTAAGAAAAACTCACCTAAATATATATCAATTAATAAAATAAACTGGATAACTTATGAAAAATAAGTTTAGATTACCAAGAAAAATTAAAAAATATATTAAAAAAGATATGTGGTTTTATCCATTGAAAGATGATTGTTATGAAATGGCTTGGCCATCAGATAATCAAAAAGATTATAATAATTATAAAATAGGTATAATTAGAGACTTAGATAAAATATGAAAAACTTATTTTTTTACCTTTTAATCGTTTCAATATGCCTAGTAGGTGTATTTTCAACTTTATTGTTTTTTATATACCCCCTTGAAAGTTTTAAAACATGGGTATATATGTTAGTGTCTTTCTTCCTTTTAATTAGACCAGCTATCAAATACTGGGTACTTAGTATTGGGTTCTTATTTAAATAAATAAATGAAACAATTAGAATTTATATTCCCAGATTATGAAAAAATTCATAATGATATATTGTCAGAACTTGATGATAAGATTTTAATCCTTAAATGGTTAATTAATGGTCAAGGACGATTAGGTATACCTATCAGTTATTTCCCTCTAATTACAAAAGAATGGATTATTAAAAATTATAATGTGGAACCATCATACTTCAATCATATATGAAACAATTAGAATTTATTCCATATGAACAAGCATTAGCTCTTAAAGAATTAGGGTTTGATGAAAATTGTATTGCTCAATGGTATCATCAAGAAAAACTCTTACTCAACCATCATTTACTAACGGTAATTTCGTTGTTGGTCAGTTTTTACCTATAGTATCGGGTATAGCCATTATTGGTGTATCATTCGCATTTTAATATGATAGATAAAATTGAATATTTCTGGGGTAACGCAAAACGTAAAGATATCAATTCTAACGCTACAATTAGATGTGGTGAGAAAAGATTAGCTAAACTAATGCTACGTGATGATATAACCACTAATAAACGTATTAAAAAACAAATTAAAGATATAACTAAAAGAATTAATAATCATAAAGAATTTATAAAAAAACTACAATGAAACTAATTTATTTAATAACATTTATATTTTTATTTGAATTTACATCATCAAATACTAATATTATAATAAAAGAATCTAATTCTATAGATACAATACCAGGCTATGAATGGTTAGGTAATATGCCTAATATAAAAATGGTTATTAGACAACAACCAACATATGGTCCTAGACAAATATCAATACAAGGTGGTAGGGTTACTATAACAGGTTCAGATTCAACAATAGATATGTACCATTAAAAAATTAAATAAAATGAAGGTAATCAGCCCCTTTAAAGATTATTATGATTTCCTATCTGGAGTTTGGGGAGAAGACCCTAAATTAATCCTAGATAGAAGGAAACATTCACAACCAGATATATCATTATTTAAAGATAATGATTATGGAACATTATTTATCTGTGGTGATAAATATGATTTTGCATATAAAAATGGGGAATTTATATACCTATCAGAACTTGAGAAACATTACGAAGTTTTTTCAACAACTTGGAATTGGAATAGAGATATATATAAAAAGGTTGGGATAATAGATAAAATATCTAAAAACACATCACATATCTATATACAGAGATAATACCTGATGATAAAGATTTAAATGAAAAACAGGATTGTCCAATTATTCTTACATTAAATGGTAATCCTAACCTTTATACGTTTTTATTTCCTAAACTATCTGATTTACAGTTTAATAAGGTAATGAAACCAGAAGAGATTTATATAAAATTATCTAATTGGGTATCACCAAAAGATGATATTGTTGATAAAAGAACTAATTTAGAGAAAATTATAACAAATGGGTTTGATAAGATAAATAGTTTTAGAAATACTAAATAAATTAGTTCTTTTTAAAATATTATAATATTTATTCTTTTAACCTAATAAATAATGACTATTATTAAGATTTTTTATTATAATACATTACTAGAATATTTCACCTTAAGGTTAAATAAACACCTTATTGGGAGAAATTTCAGTAAGGTTAATCATTATCTAACCAAAAAGAAAGAACTCGCCTCAAATCTAAGGAAATTGGTTTCCTTGTAAATTTTATTTGTTTATTTAAATTTTTATTAGTACCTTTGTAACGGTTTGCGGATATGAGAAGGGAAAAATACCAAATTTAAAAATAGAAAAAGATTTTTTACTTTCTTATATCCGTTGTTATCGGTCTGGTTTTTTAAAAATATCTTTTCTTTTGAGCGTTGGAAATCATTGAATAATTAAACAATTAAATACTAAACAAAATGTGGTTTAAAAGGAAGGTTGCAGAACCCAAAACTGAAACACCAAAGCCAACTATAAGAGAGGTGGTTATGGAAATCGTAATGGTAAATAATAAAACTGAAAAAGAATACATCATTAAATCAGAAAACGATTTTGGGATTGACTGGCGAACTATTGATGGTTGGTTACATATATGGCAACTCAATTCATTAGATGGAGATGGAAAAGCATTGGCAGCCGTTATTGATTTCTCAATAGTGAAATGTAACTGGCAAACTTTCGACATTGTCTAATTGTGCGTTGGCGAAAAGATATTTTTAAAAAACTTGCCGATAACGGTTGGGTGTATGAGAAGGTTTGCTTAGATGAACTTTCAGATTAGCACTACTGTTGTTAGCAAACTTTCTTATACACCTTGTTATGTGTAGGTGTGGTTAATTAAGGTAGAATCTTCATTCGGAGAACTGAATAAAAATTTTAAAAGAAAAAGAAGGGTGGGTTTTTATCATTTTAATATATTTATATATAAAAGAAAACAATGAAAGATTTGAGACAATTTATTAAAACAACGATACGTGAGTTTTTGAATGAGAACCACAATTCACATTTAGTAGAAGTGATTCCAAATAAATATGTATATCACACATCAAATCCAATTTTTAGAGATAAAATATCCAAAGAAGGATTAATTCAAAAGGGGAAAAGTGAAAGTTGGTTATCTGATACAAAAATTGATGGTAAAGTTATATTTGTGGTTAATAGTAATAAGAAAAAATATTTTTTTGACTCAACATATGATGATGACATCTATCAAATAGATACTACCAAATTAAACAATAAATGGTATAACGACCCAAATTTTGATTCAGATGAATTACATTTAATCACTTTTGAGAATATACCACTTAATTCAATTAAACTAATTTATAAAGGTAGTTTTTCATTAGATGAATCAATAAATATAGAAAATCCAACAAGTGATGAATATAATGATATTATTGTTAATGGTGAAAAAGTTGGTTATATAATTTTATCACCAGCGAGAAAAGAATATTATTGGGTTGATGTAAATTTACCTAATCCATTGGCGATTGTTGATATTAAAATTTTAAACCAATTCAGAGGTAAAAATTATATGAAAGAAACGATGAATTGGTTATATAACTTTGCGAAAGAGAATGGATACAAGTCATTATTTTTAAGGGTTGATGATGATTCTGAAATAAGTCAAGATACATTGTTTAAAATTTATCAGAAATACGGATTTTCTGTATATAGAACAACCGATGATGAAGATGATATTTTTATGTATAAACTATTATAAAAGTGGGTAGGGTTTTCTTTTAAAATTTTCAACCAAAATGTTGATTAGAAAGATGAATGGAACACTTACACATAACGTTTGGGGCTTTATGTCAGTTTGTTTTTTGCTCCTGAAAAATAAAAAAGATAAAAAACAAATTGCATTAAAGCCCGTGTTAGTGGTCTGTAATTTTTTAAAGTTTAAATTTTAGCGAAGGAAATATGTTACAAGTAAAAACACATTTAAAAGGAGTAGAAGGAAAAGGTATTGGGCTTTTTGCTTCCGAAAGATTGCCAATGGGGACAGTGTGGCACAAGGACGAACAGGAATTTGATAAAAAGTATTCAAGACAATGGGTTGAAGAAAACAAACTAACTGATTTCTTCCATCACTATGCAACCTATGAAAAGGAAAGTGATACTTTTTATCTCTGTTCGGATAACGCAAGGTTTGTGAACCATTCAGAAAAGCCCAATACCTTTTACGATGCAGATAAAGGACATTGTGTTGCTACAAATGATATTGAAATAGGGGAAGAAATTACTTGCGATTACAGGAATATTTGTAATTATGATAGGGACAATGGACTTAGTTTTGAGGTGCGGTAGGAAAATTTAAACTTTAAAAAATTATTGCCACTAACGGTTGGGTGTATGAGAAGGTTTTTATTAGGAAATCTCAAAATTTATTCATACCTTTGTAAAAAACTTTCTTATACACCTTGTTATAAGTAGTTTTCAATTTGTTTTACCAATTAAAAAAATATAATTATGTCAAAAGTTCAAGAGTATTTGAAAAAGAAAAAAACACAAGAATTAGGATTACCTAAGTTATATGTGGTTAAATCTTCACCAGAAGGTGTTGAAAAACCTGTTGAAAGACAAGTAGTTGAAATAATTGAAAATGTTGCGTTCAGAGGTAAGGAAAGATTACCAATTGATAGATATAAATTAGAAGGTAGTTATCCTTATGAAGTAGATATTTTGAGAGGTGAAACATCAAGTAAAGATGATGGTTATGGAACAGGTTTTGGTGATTTATGGTCTTGGTCATATTTTTCTTCTTTTTCAAAAAATGATATTGAAAACTATTATGAAGAAGAACTTTTGAGAGTTCAAAATAAATATCTCAAAACAAATTGATAATTACTTATAACGGTTTGCAGCTACCAGAAGGGCGGGATTTTAACCACAAAATAAACTTAAAAAGATGAATGACAATTTAACCACAAATGCTTCTAACAAAGCCGAAAAACCCGCTTTTTTGGTAGGTGCTGTTATAGGTAGTATTTTGAGATGGGGCTTCAGGATTATAAACTGGAATCATTTTAGAATAAAAGCTCATAACGGCAAACCAAGAATAAAGCGTATAATCAAATTGAAAGGATTTAGAACGGCTTTGATTGAAGAATATGATGGTAATAGATGCACTTCACGATTTTATTGGCGGGTCGGCAAATATTACCTATAACGATTGGGTGTATATGTAGGTTTTTTGACTCTGAACTTTAATATATACTAAAAACTAAATAAAAAACTTGCATATACACCTTGTTATGTGTTAGTAAAAATTAAATTAAAAATACATGAAATATTTAAAACCATTTAATGAGTCTGACGACTGGAAGAAATACGAAATAGAAGGTAAGTTAAGAAAATCTTTAAGAAATAAACTTTCTTTATTAGGTAAAAGAGTTAAAAGAATGGGTGAGGAAGGAACTATTGTAATTGATTCTTTTGACGGTGAAGAACCAGAATACTTCATAATGTTCAAAGAAAATGATATGGAACAATTATTGGGTCTACCGTTTGAAATATGGGATGATAATAAAGGAAAGTTTGTTGAAGATAGTAATGATATTAATCCATTCTTTGAATTGACTGATGAAGAAAAAGATTTTCTTAATTTGAAAGATGGATTTGTATCGAGTATTTAATTTTTATTACACATAACGGTTGGGTGTATGAGAAGGTTTGCTTAGACTAACCTTCAAATTACCACCAAACTTTATAGCAAACTTTCTTATACACCTTGTTATGTGTAGGTGTGGATTATTAACCACTAAACTTCATTCGGAGAACTGAACAAAAATTTTAAAAGAAAAAGAAGGGTGGATTTTTTAATTGTGAATATTTATATATAAAAGAAAACAATGAAAGATTTGAGACAATTTATTAAAACAACGATACGAGAATATCTGAACGAGAATCACATTCAAGATAATATTAAAAATTATTTGATTGACGGTAAATACTTATTTCATTACACATTAACTGATTATTTAGATGATATATTACACGAAGGTTTAATACCAAGAAAAAATCCAAATTCATATTACAAAGATGGTTCAGAAGGTATTTTTTTAACAACATCACAATCACTTTATAAAGCGAATTTACCACAATCTTTAATGGATGTTATGGATGAATACTATGAAGATGAAGAAAATTATGAATATAAACCTTTGGTTAGATTTTGGATTGACGTTACAAAATTAGATTTGAATAAATTGACTTGGGATGATGATTATATTTTGAATAAGTATGGTTGGAATAAAGCGACTACCGATAAAGAAAAGGTAATTGAAAGTTTAGATATATGGGGTTCTGTTGCGTATTTAGACACAATACCAAAAAATGTTATAGTAAAATATGATTTTGATTATTCAAATTAATTTACTATATTTGTGTGTGAGTTTTTTATTTTAAAATTTTCAACCGAAATGTTGATTAGAATGATGAATGTAACACTTACACATAACATCTCGCAAGTATATTTAGTTGCGGATTAAAAAGCACAAACTTTCAAATTAGTAATAACTTAAATAAAAAGCACAAATGATAAATAAAGCACAAACTCCGCAATTGAATATACTTGCTGTTATACGCAGGTTTTCTAATTGGTTTAATAGAAATTTTATTTGTTCAACAATTTTTAGTGATGGACATATACCTGAACCATATTTAACTGAAACCGAATGTTCAATTCACACTCGCAGATGTAAAAGGTGTAAGGCGACATTAGGGTTAGGTAAATGGAAACATATTCCACCCCCACCAAATTCAACACCTGAACAAATAAAAATTTTTGAAAAATACAAGGAAGAACAATTAAACGAAATACGTAGGTCTGTTCAAACTTGCGTATAACGGTTGGGTGTATGAGAAGGTTTGCTTGTAGAAACTTTCAAATTAACCACAACTGCTGATAGCAAACTTTCTTATACACCTTGTTATACACAGTGCGGTTTAATTAGGTAGAAGTTTTGATACGAAGCACGATAAAAAACTTTTAAAAAATGTGGGTGGAAAATTTAATTTCAGATATTTATATATAAAGTAAAATATTATGAGTAAAGAAATGAGAGAACAAATAAACAAGGTTAAGAATTTTGGACAATTTTTGAATGAGAATATTAACAAATCATTTAAAATAGGTGATTTTGTAACATACAAATCATTTGATGAATTTGGACTACCAGCAGGTATAAAATGGGGTGAAATTATCGATATTGATGGGGATTCGGCTTCTATTGTTTTAGGAGGAATTGACCTCAATAGTACTAATCATTTTAAACCAAATTATATGCAACCAATAAGAATAAGACCAAGAAAAGATAGTGATGTGGTTATAAAAAGAAAAATATCAATTTTGAATTTTGCCAACGATACCAATTGGGGTAAATAATTGAAAGTGTTGGATAATTTTTAAAAAGTTTTTATCACGAATGTTAAATAAAAGCACTTTGGTAGCATTGTGTATAACGGTTGGGTGTATGAGAAGGTTTGCTTAGATGAACTTTGAATTATGCACAAATGCTGATAGCAAACTTTCTTATACACCATGTTAGCACCAGTACGGTTTATTTAGTAGAAATTTAATTTTGGAATATTTATATATAAAAGAAAAGACAAATGGAATTGAGAAAATTTATAAAAACCACCATCAAAGAATACTTAAACGAACAAGTATCATTGGGAAATATCATGTTAAATAATAATTTTAGAAAGTGGTTTGGTAATAGTAAGGTTATTGATAAAGATGGGAATCCAATGATTTGTTATCACGGTTCTAATGATAATAATGTGAAAATATTCGATTTGGGGATGGTTGGAAAAAATACTGATTCAGGTATGTTTGGTAAAGGGTTTTATTTTACTGATAATATAAAATATGCTTCAACATATAATAGAAATAAAAACAATGGAAGTGTATTGTCTTGTTTTTTATCAATACAAAATCCTTTAATTATATACAGTAAAAATGATATACCGAACATCAATGTTCCAGATGAAAGTATTGAAGATATGTATAATGCTCCGATAAATTATTCTAAAATGTTTAGGGAATATTTAATTGACAATAATTATGATGGTGTGATTGATAATCTATCAAGTATAAAACAGATTGTTGCGTTAAATTCTAATCAAATAAAATCAACAGAGAATGATGGAAGTTGGGACATAAATAATGCTAATATTTATTCGTAACTTTCAATCGAAGCACTTCCGTAGTATTGGTGCTAACGGTTGGGTGTATGAGAAGGTTTGCTTGTAGAAACTTACATATTACCACCGAACTTGACAGCAAACTTACTTATACACCTTGTTATGTGTAGGTGTGGTTA
>Ga0315284_10017873_pt1 | contig 10055 bp, 9 predicted proteins | sample YL17G09_16_MG_FD_203696 | JGI IMG/M metagenome (GOLD analysis project Ga0315284, IMG submission 203696) | Sediment microbial communities from Yellowstone Lake, YNP, Wyoming, USA - YL17G09_16 | ecosystem: Environmental > Aquatic > Freshwater > Lake > Sediment | place: USA: Wyoming | collected...
GTCCGGCTCGCGGGTCGGCCCACGACGGTCAAGACGCGCTTTGTCGGCCGCGCCCAGCACCGCATCCCGCAGCAGGTCCTGCGCGTGGACGAGGAACAGGTGGCGCCGATTCCGGCCGAGGCGGAAGACCGTCTCCTGGCGGGAATCCGCAAAGGCTTGGGCCGCTTCCAGGCCGTCCTCTTGAGCGATTACAACAAAGGCGTCCTGACGCCGCGCCTCACGCAGGCCATCATCCGCGCCGCCCGCCGGCGACGGGTGCCCGTCCTCGTCGACCCCATCAAGGACCGGGACTATGCGAAATACCGCGGCGCGACGCTGTTGACGCCTAACCGCCTGGAAACGGAGATGGCGTCGGGCCAGTCGGTCGCGCGTCCGGAGGCCCTGCGCCGGGCGGCAGGGCGATTGCTCAAGAGCCTTCGGCTGGATGCCATCATCGTGACGCTCGACAAGGATGGGGCCTATCTGGCCCTCAAGGGCCGCAAGGGCCAGATGGTTCCGACGCGGCCGCGGCGGGTTTACGACAATGCCGGCGCGGGCGACATGGTCATTTCCGTCGTCGCGCTCATCGTGGCGGCCGGCGGGTCGTTGCTGGATGCGGTGCGGCTCGGAAACGTCGCGGGCGGCCTGGAGGTCGAGAAGTTCGGCGTGCAGACAGTTTCTCGCGAGGAGATTGTCGGCGACCTCTTGGGCGAGGCGCGCCGGGCAGGCGACAAACTCCGCAGCCTGGAGAATCTTCTGGTGGACCTCGCCCGCCACCGCGCCGGCGGCGAAACGATCGTTTTTACGAACGGGTGCTTCGACCTCGTGCACGCCGGCCACGTGGCGTTCTTCGAGTTTGCGGGCGCCCAGGGCGAGGTGCTCGTCGTCGGTGTGAACTCGGACCGCAGCGTCCGGGCCATCAAGGGGGCCGGACGCCCGATTTGCTCCGAGAAAGAGCGGGCCCGGGTCCTCGCGGCTCTGGAGGCGGTCGACTATATCGTTCTGTTTGACGAGGAGACGCCGGAGCGGGTCATCCGCGCGGTCCGACCCGACGTTCTGGTCAAGGGCGAGGATTGGCGCGCGAAGGGCGTCGTCGGGCGCCGGAGCGTGGAATCGAGCGGCGGGCGGGTGGTGCTCGCGCCGCTCCTCGAGGGACTCAGCACCACGGAACTCGTGAGGCGCATCCGCCGCTCGCACGAGAAGGGTTCCGCCTGAGCCCTTGTCCGATGAAGGGAGGACGGTGTGACGCAAGCCATTCCGGACCGCATCCAACTGTCGATCCGCATGTGCAGCGACATGGCCGAGACGCTGGCCGAGCCGATCGCGCGGGCCGCGGACGTTCTCGTGGCCGCCCTTCGCGCCGGCCGCACGATCTACGTTTGCGGCAACGGTGGAAGCGCGGCCCAGGCCCAGCACCTGGCGGGCGAACTCGTCGGGCGATTCCTGGTGGACCGCCCTGCCCTCCCATGCGTCGCCCTCACGACTGATACCAGCGTCCTGACGGCCGTGGCGAACGATTACAACTTCGAGCAGGTCTTCGAACGCCAGGTCGAGGCGCTCGTCAGGGAAGGCGACGTGCTCATGGCGATTTCGACCAGCGGCGAGAGCGTTAACGTCCTGAAGGCCGCCAGCCTCGCGCGGAAGCGAGGAGCCAAGACCATCGGCCTCACGGGCGCCGGCGGGGGAAAACTGAAGGAACTTTGCGACGAGTGCCTCGCCGTCCCGGCCGAGTCCAGTCCCCTCATCCAGGAAGGCCACCTCCTCGTGCTGCACATCCTCTGCGGCCGGGTGGAACAGGCCCTCTTCGCGCGCGACGAACCCAAGGACAACGACCAGGACAAGAGGGAGTAAGCCTGTGGGCCAACCCGCTGTGTTTCTCGATCGCGACGGCACGTTGATTGAAGAGATCGGTTATCCGACGCGGCCTCAGCAGATCCGCATCCTGGGCGGCGTCGCCCGGGGCCTCGCGCGACTCGCCGAGGCCGGCTTCAAACGGATCGTCGTCACGAACCAGTCGGGCATCGCGCGCGGCCTGATGACGGAAGACGATCTCGACCGATTCCACGAGGCGCTCGACGAGCAACTCGACCTCCTCGGCGCGGCCGTGGACGCCTACTACGCCTGCCCGCACCATCCCGACCGCTCCGAGGCCGCCCGCCCCGACCTAGCGATTGAATGCGACTGCCGCAAACCCAAGCCGGGCCTCATTCTCCAGGCTACCGAGGATCTCGACATTGATCTGGAGGCGTCGTGGACCATCGGCGACACGTGGCGCGATGTCCAGGCGGGCCAGGCCGCGGGCCTCAGGACCATCAAACTGCCCGCGCCGCCGGGCCACGATGCGCCCCGGCCGGCTGACGTCCCGCCGCCGACCGCCGAGGCCGAGGATTTCGAAGATGCGGTCCGCATCATCCTGGGTGAGCGCGAGGCCGTTCTTCCCGGGGTCGCCGAGGAGCAAACCCCTCCGGCGCATGACCAGCCGCCGCCCTCCGCTCGTGAGGAACGCTGGCCCGAGGACACCGAAGGGCCGGCACCGCATGAGGAAACCGCGGCGGAAGCGCCGCTTCCGCCGGCGGTCGCCGTTTCCGCGCCGGTCGCTGCGGCGCCGAAAGCGACCGAGGAACGTCGTCCGGCCGCGCCAGCCGACGCCGCCGTGTGCGCCCGGTGCGGCCAGAAGATTCCTTCGACGGCCCTGGCCTCGGGGGCGGCCGGGCCGCGCGCCGGTCGCCTGCTGTGCGCCGAGTGCCTGGCCCATCAGCCGCCTGACGTGGATGAAGTGGCGGCAGCACGGACCGGCGAGACAGGGACGTTGCTGTACGCGATGCTGAAGGAACTTCGCCGCATGGGTCGCATCCAGCGCCCCGAGAGCCTGCCCCTCATTCGCCTGTTTGCCTACGTGATCCAGGCCGTGGCGATCTTCATCGGCGTATGGGGCGTCCTGTACCAGGACCGGCCGGGCTTCATCCAGGCCGCCGTCTTCCTCCAACTGGTGGTGGTCACGCTTCTCCTAGTCGAGAGGAAACCATGACGCTGGCGGTGGCATTGCCGAACTGGGTCGGCGATGCCGTTATGGCCACGCCGGCCCTTCGCTCCCTTCGGGCGCGGTTCCCCGAGGATCGGATCGTGGCCGTCGTGCGCCCCTACGTGCGCCCCGTGCTGGACCCGAACCCGTGGACCGACGCGTTCCTCGAAGTGGAGCCTTCGACCGGCGGGCTCTGGGAGGCCGTGCGGCGACTGAAGGCCGAGCGCGCCGAGATCGGCATCCTCCTGCCGAACAGTTTTCGAAGCGCGCTTCTCTTTTTCCTGGCCGGCGTCAAGCGCCGGATCGGATACTTGCGCGGCGGGCGGGGGCTGATGCTGACAGACGGCGTGCCAGCGCCGAGGGAAGGCAAGCGGTTTCTCCCCGTGCCGCAGATCACGTACTATCTGAGGCTGGTCGAGATTCTGGGGGCGCCGACGGCGGACCGGCGGATGGAATTGTTTCCGACGGAGGCCGACGAGGCCGCCGCCGATGCCGCCTATGCGGCCTCGGGCCTCGAGGCCGGGCGCACGCTCCTCCTTTCCCCCGGTGCGGCATTCGGGCCGTCGAAAGCCTGGCCCGTGCCCCACTGGGCGCACCTGGTCAAAGGAGCGCGGGAACGGTTCGGCCTGGATTCGGCGATTCTGTGCGGCCCGTCGGACGCCGGGGTTGCATCGGAAATCGTTGAGGCCGCCGACGGCCGATGCGCTGCGTTTCACGATGAGGGGATCAACCTGGCTTCGGCCCGGGCCGTGGTGCGTCGGGCGCGCGCCATGGTGGCGATCGACAGCGGCCTGAGGCACTACGCGGCCGCGCTCGGGCGGCCGGTCGTGGCCCTCTTCGGACCCACGGACATTCGCTGGACCGAGACGTGGCACGCGAAGGAAGTTCGGCTCCAGGCGGTGCTGCCCTGCGGGCCGTGCCAGAAACCGGTTTGCCCGCTGGGAACCACCGAGTGCATGTGGAAGATCGCGCCCGAGGAAGTCCTCGATGCGCTGGCCGAGGCGCTCGCGCGCGACAGTTAGCCGCCCAGTTTACTGGGCGCATGCCGTTTACGTTTAGCCGCCCGGCTTGCCGGGCGCGTGTTGTTCGTCGTTGTTCGCATTAGGAGTGGCCGTGATGCTCGACCGCGAGGAACTCGGCGCAATCCGCGATGGGCGCCGCTGCCCGGAGAACCTCGCTTCCATTGTCATCCCCCATTACCAGACGGAAGACCTGGTCCGGCTCTGTCTGCGTGCGATTCGGCGGCTGACGGACCATCCGTACGAGACGATCGTCGTGGACAATCACTCGCAGGACGGTTCGCTCGATTATCTGAGGCGCGTCGGATGGATTCGCCTGATTGAGCGCGGGCCGGAAACGGAATCCGAGGCCGTCTTCGCCCACGCGACGGCGATGGACGTCGGCATGGCGGCCGCCCGAGGACGCTGGCTCGTCAGTTTCCACACCGACACCGTCGCCCGGCGGGAAGGATGGCTCGGGCACCTGATTTCGCGCCTCGAAATCAATCCTCGCGCCGCGGCACTCGGGGCCGGCAAACTCGAGAGCGGTCCGCGCTGGTACCAGGCGATGAAACGCCTGTGGGACGAGCAGCGGATCAAAGCGTTCTTCCGCCGGCTTGTGGGAATGGCGCCGAAGGCGAATCGCCCGCCAGCACCCTGGTATCCCCGCTCGTATTGCGCGATCTACCGCCTCGACGTCGTGCGTCAATGGGGCCTCGACTTTCAGCCCGCGCCGGGCCACCCGGCGGGCGAGTTGCTTTACCGGGGCCTCAAGGACGCCGGTTACGAAGCCGTCAAACTCGACTCGGACGAAATGCACCAGTACGTGGAACACGTGGCACACGCGACGGCGTTTCTGGCGCGCGGCGGCATCGGCCACTGGCGCGGGAACCAGAAGGTGCGAGGGGCGATGCGCCGACTTCTCGGGTCGGACCTCGCAAGGGACCTCTTAAACGACGATTCACTGGACCGGTGAACCGGCATGGCCTCGATCGTGATTCATCCCGACGCTAGGGCGCTCCTGGAGGCCAACGGCCTGGCTTCCTTCGAGGCGCTGTTTGCCGCCGGCGACGCGGGCCTCGTGGATGGGCACCAGGAACGGAGCGTCTCCCGCGTCGAACTTCGCGCCGCGGGCGGCGAGCCGGTCGTCATTTACCTGAAGCGCCGCTGGGGCCGTGCCGCCGGCCGATCGTGGACGGACCTCCTGCGCCTGAAATGGCCGGCGTGCGCGACGGCGCGGGAATGGTCCAACATTCAGCGCCTCGCCGCCGCAGGCATCCCTGTGGCCGATCCGGTGGCCTGGGGGCGCGCCGCCAGCCCTGAAGGACCGCGCACGCTCCTGGCCGTGCGGGAAGTGCGGGGCCTTTCGCTCGCCTCCTGGCTCGACCGGTTGACGCCGGGAGGGGACGAGCCCGGTCCGCACTCCGTGGCGCAGGTCGCGGTAGCGGTCGGCAAGGCGGTTCGCCGGCTCCACGACGCCGGCTATTCGTTTCCCGACCTTTATGCCAAGCACGTGTTCCTCGAAGACACGGGGACAGGCGTTCCTCGCATCGTATTTATTGACCCTGCCCGGTTGAGGCGTCTTACGCGCCGCCGCGCCGCTGCCGACTGGGCCGCGCTCCTCGCAACCACCGAAACCCCTGCCTTAACCCACGAGGATTACTTGCTCGCGCTCCGCCTCTATTTCGGCGAGGACGCGCCGCCGGAGATCCTTGAGCAATTCGCCCGGTGTGTCAAACGTATCGCTTGCAAAATCGCCGGCCGGGGACGCGACCCCCACCTGATGCCCGCGCGCCGCGTTGCCCCTCCCGGGATGGTCCCTTTGGCGGAGGAACGGTTCTCGACGGTGGACGGCGGGCGCCTGCGCGTGAACGAGGCGTTCCGCCCCACGCTTCAGGCCGCGGGCCTCTCGACGCTTGACGCGCTCATGGCCTTCGAGGGCGGCGAGACGTACCGCGTCGGGCCGGGGCGACGGACCGTGCGGGCTGAACTCGCGGACCCGGCGGGCGGAACGCGCGTTCTTTACATCAAGCGGCACGATCGCGTGCCGTGGCAGACGAAGATTCGCCGGATGCTCAGCCTGGGCGAGCCGATCTCCGTGGCTGAGCACGAGGCGCGCCACATCGTCCGGCTCATTGACGCCGGCATTCCGACCGTGCGCTGCGCCGCCGTCGGGTGGGAGTTTACGAACGGCGGCCGGGGCGAGCGAAGTTGCCTCGTGACCGAGGAACTGGCCGGCGCCGTACAGGCCGACGTTTACTGTGAGCGCCAATTCGGGAACGCCCGCCGCGGCGGGGGGAAGACCGCCGCCAGGCGGCGGTGGATCCGTGCGCTGGCGCGCCTCGCCCGGCGGTTTCATGCCAGCGGTTTCGTTCACCGCGACCTTTACCTTTGCCACGTGCTCGTCCGGCCGGTCGGGGCGGACGATTGCGTTCTGCACCTCATTGACCTTCAGCGGATGATGCGATTTCGTCGCGGCGTGCCGGGGCGGTGGATCGTCAAGGATCTGGCCGCCCTCGTCTTCTCGTCCTGGCCGTCGCCCGCGACTTTCGTTCGGTCGGAGGTGTTCACGAACACGGACCGGATGCGGTTTGCGCGCGAGTACTTCGGGACGGACCGTCTGAGCGCGGCCCAGAAGACGCTCGTTCGGCGCGCGGTCCGCAAGGCCCGCCGGATCGATCTCCACGAGCGGCGGCGCTCGCGGCCACAGTGACGGCGGCGCGGAAGGGTTCGCCGCGGGGCTTGCCCCGCGCTCGGAACAGCCAGCGCCCCGCAAGCGGGGCGGCGAACCCGGTGCGCCGGGACTCCCGTCCCCTTTTCCCGGTCGCCGGCCAGTCAAGATTCTGCTGGCCAAACGCCCGTCCGTGCGGAAAATGGGAAGGCGATCCAGCGCGAGCAGCAGGGTGCGCTCCGCGTCGACTGACTTAGACTGATTGGGTGGAGCCATGGCAGGTTTCATGAGACGCTTCCGGCAGTGGCTCGGGCGGATTCGAATCAGCCTGCGCCTGCACAAGTGGCCGGCATGGGTCGGTCGGCTGTCGCTCCTGTATAACCGCCTGCTGAATCCCGGGTTCACGGTCGGCGCCGGCGCGCGCGTTCGCGGACGCTTCTGCGTCATCATGTACGGCCAGGGCGAGGTTGTCTTTGGGGCGAAAGCCCGCATTGTGTCGGATTACAAACGATCCCCGCTCGGCGCGGGGTCGCGCTGCAAATTTGTCACGTTCCCCGGCGCGCGGATCATCCTGGGCGACGGGGTGATCTTCGCCGGCACGGTCATCGTCGCCCGCAAGTCCGTCGAGATCGGCGACGGGACGGGGGTGGCGGCCAACGTTGTGATCGCCGACAGTGACTTTCACGTCATTTGGCCGCCCGAGCGGCGCTTTGCCCTTGCGCCGATCGAGGAGGCGGAGCCGGTGAAGATCGGCCGGCGCGTCTGGATCGGCTACGGCGCGATCATCCTGAAGGGCGTGACGATCGGCGACAACGCGGTCATTGGTGCAGGCAGTGTGGTCACCCGAGATGTTCCGGCCAACATGCTGGCGGCCGGTTCCCCCGCCCGGGTGATCAGGCGGCTGGACGAACCGGCGGGAGCCGATGCCGGCGCGGCGCCGGCGGATGGCTGCCCGTCGAGCCGCGGACCCCAACCATGAGGATCGGTTTTCAAATCGAGTATCTCGACCCGGCGCGGGGCGGCGCGGAAACGTATGTGTACCGCTTTGCGGAGGAACTGCTGTCGGCGGGTCACGAGGTCCATCTGTTTGCGGCCGGTTTCGGGAAGGCGCCCGAGGGCGCCGTCACGCACCGGGTCCTGCGTTACGGCCTTTCGCGGATGGAACGGGACTGGCGTTTCGCGCGGGCCGCCGGCCGCGCCGCGCGCCGCGCGCGCCTCGACGTGGTCGCGGCCGTCGGGCGGACGTTCGGCGCCGACGTGCTTCAGCCGCACGGCGGGACGCTCCGCGGAAGCCGGCGCCAGAATCTGCTTCTGGTGCAAGGCGGCGGTCTGCGGGCGATGAAACAGGTGTCCGACTGGTTGAACCCGCGGGTCCGGACGCTCGTGTGGCTCGAGGGCCGACAGTTTGCCGCCGATCCGCCGCCCGAGGTCGTCGCCATCAGCCGCATGGTCCGACGCGACATGCAGGAGTTTTACCGCGTGCCGGACGAGCGCCTTCACCTGGTGTACAACGGCGTGGACGTGAAACACTTCAGCCCGGAAGCCTGCCGGTCCCGGCGGGACGAAGCGCGCAAGCGGCTCGGGTTGGCGGAGAGCGAAACCTGTTTCCTCCTGGTGGCCCACAATTTCAAACTGAAAGGCGTGCGCGAACTGGTCGAGTCGGCGGGGTTTCTCCACGGCGACCGCGCCGGAGGCGACCTGTGGCGCATCGTGGTCGTCGGCAAGGGGAATCCGCGCCCGTATCAGCGCCTGGCGGAGCGCATGGGCTGCGCCGGGCGGATTCATTTTGCGGGTCCGGCGGCGGATGTTCTGCCGGCCTACGCGGCTGCCGATGTTTACGTCCATCCCACCTGGTACGACCCCTGTAGTCTGGTGGTGCTCGAGGCGCTTGCCTGCGGCCTGCCGGTGATTACGACGCGCTTCAACGGCGCGGGCGAACTGATTGAGGACGGGCGGGAGGGTTTCGTTCTGGATTCCCCGGCGGACACGGCGCGGCTGGCGGAAACGATGGAACGCCTTCTCGACCCGCGGCTGCGAGGCCCGATGGGCGAGGCGGCGCGCCGCGCGGCCGAGCAGTATCCCATTGAGCGCAACTTCCGCGAGATGCTCGAGGTGTTCACTCGCGTGGCCGGCAGGAAGGAGGTCGGGGCGTGACGGGCGTTGGGATGGTCGTGGCCTGGTTCGCCGGGGGATACCTGGTGGGGTCTGTGCCGTTCGGCTGGCTCATCGGCCGGATGCGGGGCGTGGACATTCGCGAGCACGGTTCCCGGAACATCGGGGCCACCAATTGCGGCCGCATCTGCGGGGCGCCGTGGGGCGTGCTGGCGTTTGTGCTAGATGTGGCGAAAGGGTTTCTTCCGGTCTTTGCCGCGGTGACGCTTCTGCCTGGATTGGCGGGCTGGCCGAGCCCGCGCGCAGCCTGGCTGGCCAACGTCCTCGTTGCCGTCGCGCCGATCCTGGGCCACGTGTTCCCCGTGTGGCTCCGGTTCCGGGGCGGGAAGGCGGTGGCGACGAGCCTGGGCGTTCTCGCGGCGCTGCCGATGCTTCAATGGATGGCCCTCGCGGCCTTCGGCGTATGGGTGATGATAGTTCTCCTGACCCGTTATGTGTCGGTGGCGTCGTCCGTCGCCGCCGTTGTCTTCGTTTGTGGGTACCTCGTTTTCGAATCGGCGAAGGCGTGGGACGATTATCTGCCCGTGACGGTTTTCGTCATTGTCCTCGTGGCGACGGTCCTCGTGCGTCATCGGTCGAACTATGCAAGGCTGATGAAAGGTACCGAGAACCGGTTGTGGGCAAAGAGAAAGGACAAGTAAGGCGCTCATTGTCACCGCCGCACGGCGTGGTATAATGGCCTTGAAAGCGGTCCGGCTTGGGGAAAGCGGTCATGGTTCAGATTGGGGTAGATAAGACGGGACTGGCGGAGTTTTGCCGGCGCCGCCACATTCAGCGATTGGCGCTGTTCGGCTCGGTCCTTCGCGAGGATTTCGGGCCGGAGAGCGACGTGGATGTGCTCGTGGAATTCGAGCCGGACCACGTGCCGGGGCTGATCGGCCTGGCCCGGATGGAGCGAGAACTGTCGGACTATTTCGGCGGGCGGAAGGTGGACCTCAGGACGGCCGAGGACCTGAGCCGCTATTTCCGTGCCAAGGTCCTCGCCACGGCGGAGGTGCAGTTTGCGGGATGAGGATCGAATTCGCCTCAGGCACATGCTCGACGCCGCCCGCGATGCGGTCACCTTCGCCCAGGGCCGCACGTGCGAGACCTCGCCCGCGACCGGCAGTTCGCCCTGGCGCTCGTGAAATGCGTAGAGATCATCGGCGAGGCCGCCAGCCAGGTCTCAGCGGACGGGCAGAAGGATGTCGTCGCCCTTCCCTGGCGCGAGATT
>Ga0315284_10017875_pt1 | contig 10054 bp, 10 predicted proteins | sample YL17G09_16_MG_FD_203696 | JGI IMG/M metagenome (GOLD analysis project Ga0315284, IMG submission 203696) | Sediment microbial communities from Yellowstone Lake, YNP, Wyoming, USA - YL17G09_16 | ecosystem: Environmental > Aquatic > Freshwater > Lake > Sediment | place: USA: Wyoming | collected...
CCGGGACCCACGCCGGTGGCCTTTCTGGTCGCCTTGGGGCTGGGCCCCACGGCGTTCACCGATCCTCAATGCCGATGCACCCCGGTAATTCCCGGCAAAGCAGTGCCCCAGAAGTGAGGAATGTGTGTCACAAGTCCTCCTCGACGAAATTGCCGCCGGCGAACGCGACTTGGTGCTCCAAGAAATCCGGCGCATCAAGGATGCACTATCCGCCGCCCGGGGCCATGACGTGCATCGCCTCTTCGCCGAAGCCCGCGAACGGCAAGGACATTCCGGCCATCCGGTCGTGAACCCGCAAACCAAGCGCCACAAGGCGTGACTTCGGCCGTAGCGGTGTTGAAATCCACAGCACCGCTGCAGCCTGCCCCTCGACAGTCCCGCCGGTCGACTGGCTCGCCGTCCGCTCGACGGCATAGGTAGGCGGGAATTCGTGTGAAATCCGAGTCGTCGTAGATGCGCCGGAGCAACTCCGCCCAGCGGTAGCGGGCGGCCCGCAGGGACCAGTTCACCGGATCAGCGATCGCGACGGGCTCCTGGGCTGCGGCGCCCTCGGCCGCCTGGCGTCGGCGCACCCCCCTGGTCCGGCTGGCGTACCAGCCGTAGTAGCGCGTCATCACCTGACCGGGATGAGAAACTCGAGCGGGTCCAGGGCAGCGGTGCCTGCCGTGGGCCCGGAGCCGAAGTAGCGGCTCTTGCAGGAGAAGGCGAGCAGGTACTCGTGGGCGCAGGCGTCGCAGCGGATCCGGGCGAAGCCGTGCTCCGAGCGGGCGGGTCGCCGCGCCCCCCGTGGCCAGCCGAGTGTAGGCGGAGCGGATGGTCACTACGGGAGATACTGAAGAGCCTCGGCGGCGCTGGCGACGAGCAACTCGCGGTCACCGGCGCGGTGGATCCGCCAACAACCGCGCTCGGAGGTCAACTGCAGGGCCTGGCGGCAGGGGAGGTGAGGCAGGAATCTCTTCCAGTTGGTGGACGGTTCGGTGTCCCGCAGCTTGATCTCGACCGGCAGCCACGGCTTCCGGTCTCGCGTCACCAGGAAGTCGATCTCCTGCTTCTCCTTGTTGCGAATGAAGTACAGCTCGAATTGCCCCTCGCCGCTGTCGGTCCAGAAGTCGCACGCCTTCCTGAGGTGATTGGCGACCAGGTTCTCAAATCGCGCGGCCTCGTTCACAACTTCGGCATGATCCCAGAGGTACACCTTGCCTTCCTTGCGGATGGACCGCGCGATCTTTGACTGCCAGGGCTTGATCTCGTAGAGATAGTACAGGTCACGGAGCAGACCGACCCAGCGTTTGGCGGTGTCAAAGCTGACCTCAAGGTCATCACGGAGGGAGGCCACGCTGAAGAGGGAGCCGACCTTCTCGGGCAGCAGAGCGGCCAGCATCTCGATGCGGCTCAACTCCGGTATGCGGCTGAGATCGCGCAGATCCTCGCGGATAACCGTCTCGACACGATTGCGGCGCCACAGCCGGGCTCTTCTTTCGTCCTGGGCAAAGAGCGGTTCGGGAAATCCGCTGAAGCGCAGGAGCGCGAGGAAGTCATCGTGGCCGCTCCTGGGGCAACGTCGGGCGCGGGTGAAGAGCGTGGCCAGGGCGTCATCCGGCCTCGGTGCGTCGGCCTGGCGCATTTCACGCAGAGTGAACGGGTGCAGACGGAAGTGATAGTAGCGACCTGTAAGGCTGTCGCCGCCCTTGCGGTAGACATTCAGGCGGGCACTGCCCGTGATCAGGAAGTCCACCGGTGCATCGAGGGTGTCCCACACGCCCTTCAGCGTCCGCTTCCAGGCGGCGGCCTTGTGGATTTCATCCAGCACCACGAGCGGAGCGCTCCGGCCGCTTTCCGGGATCAGCGACCTGGGTTGTTTGGCCCAGGCGCGGCGAACCTCGACGTCGTCCCAGTCGCAGTAGCGGCCCTGAGCGCGTCGCTTGAGGAGCATGCGGGCCAGCGTGGTCTTGCCGCATTGCCGCGGCCCGGAGACAAAGGCCATCTTCTGACCGGCGAAGCACAGCTTCTCCAGCACGGCCCGCAGCTCGCGATCTTTCATGATGACCAGATTACGATGTTGTCGGAATATAGTCAACAGGACGCAGCGGGTCGTCGGGCAGGGACGGGAGCCGGGAGCCGGGAGCCGGGAGCCGGAAGCCGGGAGCCGGGAGCCGGAAGCCGGGAGCCGGGAGCCGGAAGCCGGAAGCCGCCGTCGGTGACGACGAGGAGGAGGGCACGGCGGTAGAGGCAGTAGGGCCGGAGCCGAAGTAGCGGCTCTTGCACGAGAAGGCGAGCAGATACTCGTGGGCGAAAGCCGAGCTCCACGTCACCCCGGCCCCTCTGAGCTCCCCGCACCGCACCCGCGCGATCGCAGCGCGGTGCGAGGAGCCGAACGAGCAACCGACGCGATTTCCCGGCACCAACCTGACGATCCGCTACGCCGTCTCACCGGCCGGGAAGGAATTTCCTGTCCGTGCACGCAGGGGCGGCGGTCAACTCAATCCTTCACGCAGCGAACCGAGAGTCCTGTGTTGCCGGCCGCCCCCCCCGCCCCTGCCCCCCCGCCAGGGACTATCTCGCCCGAATTGCTGTTGATTTCCCAACTGCGAGTATAGATGTGGGCAGGGCTATTGAAGGCAGCTCCGGAGAGTGTCGATGTCCAGAAGCCAGCACCACGGCCGAGGCCCTGGTAGTACCCACCGGGGTGCCGCTGGCCGGACGGCACAGCCGAGAAACCGGTCTCGTTGGAGGCGCTGGCGTTGGGGCTGTCCCAGCGTGGGTGCGGATCCGGTGCTGTGCGCCCGCTCTTCAGCTTTCCCCCCGCTACCCGCCCGCCCCCTGCGAACTCCCGCAGGATTTCCCATTCCGATTGACTGGGCACGTGCCAGCTCGCCGGACACAGGCCATTGGGGTTGCTGACGGCGAACCCGTTGTAGAGGGCGCCGTAGGGCCGCTTGAACACGTACTCGTCGTTGTTGTACCAGGCGTAGGCGCCGCTGCGGATACTTGCCCACGCCTGGTTGTCGGCGCCGGGATGGTCGATGGGCTGGCCGTTGCGGTAGCGCGCGGTGCGAAGATTCTCGGCCATCCAAACCTGAGTGCCGATCCTCACGGTGCCGTAGACGTTTCCGTCGACGTCGCTTACCGTGTTGCCGGCCGCCACCGCGGGCGCAGCGGAGAAGGTGATGGACACGATGTCGGACAGCGGGATGCTGAGGACCGTGTTGTCCGTTTTCCGGATCAGCAGGTTCTGTTGGGCGTGGGACGGGCTGGCTGATGCCAGGAGCAACGCAGCCAGCAACGCCGCTGCCTGGAGACCCAAACGCAGGCGCACAGGTCCTTCAAACCGACGCACCATCCCTCTCCTTGCCAGTTCAACGCTCATCATTCCTCCTCATGGATAGGACATTGCTTCGCGTCAGCCAGAATATCCGGGCGGGTCGTCGGCGCGTCAATGACGCAGCGGGTCGCTGTCAACGTTCAGTAGAAATGTCCCCGGTTTTTGTTCAGTAGAAATGTCCTCTGTTCCGGTTGCCGGTGTGCTGTTCTTCCGAGGCTATACCCCGACCATCGCCGGTGCGGTGTGCGGGGCGTGCTGGCGTTGTTGCTTGCGTTGCATGTGCACCCTGACCTCCTGATTCCAGCGGGCCCGCACGGCCATCTGCCGGGCGCTCAGGGGCTGCCCCGCCCGGGTGAAGCCGGCCGGTGGTTCGGGCGGCGGCGGCGCAGGCACGGGGACGGGAGACCGCGGCGCCTGGTAGTTGGGCCGGTGCTCCGCGACCGCCAGCTGCTGCCATTCCAGGCGCTGTTCCTCGCCCGCCGCCGTCCGCGCCACAAGGAAGATCTGTCCCGCAGCCGTCTCCCGTACCAGAATCCGCCCTTTGGGCCCGGTGTACCGTTTCGCGCGGGCCGTGGGCAGGATCTGCAGCGCGCGATTGGCATAGCGCACGACCCAGTCGTTCCCCACGACGCGTTGTTCCTCGAGGCAGAAGACCTGCGCGAGGTCCAGGCGGGGATCCGGCGGCAGGTGAAAGTCCGCCGCTTCCAAGGGCGCCACGGCGAAGCGCGCGTTGTGCTCCGGCCAATACGTCGCGAAGAGGTAGGCATTGGCGGCCGCGTACGTGCGGATCCCGCGCCGCCGCATCTTCTTGATCAGGCGATCCTGGTTGGTCCCGTGCACGCGCTCGACGCGGCCCTTGGCCTGGGGCGTGTTCGCCACGATCACGCGAATCCCCAGCTTCGCGCACATGCGCCCAAAGTGCGTCAGGGGCGGGATCCCCGCCGCCAGCTCGTTCACGGTGCCGGGCCGGACAAAGACGTTCTTGGCGTCCACGTAGAGCGCCTGCGGCACCCCGTACGCCTCGATCCAGCGGCGCAGCACTGCGGCAGCGCCCCACGTGGTCTCCTCGCCGGTGAACTGGCCCAGCGTCCGGCCCGTGGCGTCGTCGATCATCGTCAGCAGGCACTGCACAGGGCCCCGGTCCTCCAGCCACTCGTGGAAACTGCCATCCATCTGCACGAGTTCGCCAAAGTGCACGCGGCGCACGCGGCGGCGGTGCGGCGGCTTCGACTGGCGGCGCCGCGTCCACAGCTGCTCGGCCACCATCCAGCGGCGCAGCGTCGGCACCGGAATGGCGAGGCGAAACTCCGCCGCCAAGTGCTCGGCCGCGAGCGTGGGCCCAAACCGCTGGCCGGGGCCCTCCACGGTCCCGCTGAAATGCTGCCGGATCAGCGCCATCGCCTTCGTGCGGTCCGCCGCCGGGCGTGCCCGGTTGGAGCGCTTGCCGACGTTCCCGTGTACCAGGCCCCGCTGTCCCCGCGCCCGCACGCGGCGCACGAGCCGCCGCACCTGCCGATAGCACAGTCCCAGCAACGTGGCCGCTTCGCGGAGGGAGAGCTCCCGATCCCGCACCCGCCGCAGCACCACCCACCGCCGCAAATCCCTCGTACTCATCGCCGTGCGCTCCACGCACCCTCCTCGTGAGGAGGCATGCATGGGGACATTTCTACTGAACTTTCAAGAGGACATTATCATTGGCGCACAACAGGGAAACCACGGAGGTGTCAACGGGTCGGTGGGTGGGGGCGGAACCCGGGTGAGTGGGGGTGTTCGGGGCCCGGCGCGGATCGCGGCTGGGTGCTGAAGCGGGCGCCGAGCGCCGGGCGGTGAGCGGCGGGCACGCCGAGGGGCCCTTGATCCGGAATTGGGAGCGGGGCGGAACGGGAACGGGCTACCGAGGTGGCCCGCCCGTGGCGAGGGCGGAGGACCGGCATCGGCCAGGGGGCGGGCTCCGGGATTGGCGGGCGCGCCAATGGACACGGGCCCGATGGGCCAGGATGCGGGTGATGACCGCCGGGTCGGTGATGACGGCCACGATGCGCATCGGGGCGGCACACCGCGGGCACGCGAGGGGGTCGACCTCGTAGATGCGCCGGAGCAACTCCGCGCAGCAGTAGCGGCCCGCAGGGACCAGTTCACCGGATCAGTGATCGCGACGGGCTCCTGGGCTGCGGCGCCCTCGGCCGCCTGGCGTCGCCGCATCCCCCTGGTCCGGCTCGCGTGCTCGGCGGTTGTGCCTGAGGCGATAGCTCGCGATATTATCGCATACCTATTACTAGGAGACCAGGTGCCCGCTGTGCAAATCAGCGCGAGGATCGACGCGCGGCTCAAGAAAGCGCTGGACGAGCTGTGCCGTTCGCGTGGCATCGTGATGAACCACTTTATCCAGGAGGCGTTGCACGACCGCCTGGAAGAGCTGGAGGATGTCGAGGATCTCAAGGCCATTCGCCACGAGCCGACTCGGCCGTTGGCTGAGGTCCTCGCCGAACTGCGCCTTGATGGCACGCCGTAGTCTCGAGATCAGTCGAACGGCGGAGAAGCAGCTCCGCGCACTGTCGGTCGACGCGCAGCGGCGGCTCGCGCGCGCGATGGTGGCGCTGGCCGACGACCCGTTCCCGCGTGGATCGCGCAAGCTGGTGGGCTACCAGGACGTGTTCCGCATCCGGGTGGGCGTGTACCGTGTGATCTACGATGTCGCGGAGGCTCAGCTGGTGATCATCATCCTCAAGATCGGGCATCGGAAGGACGTGTATCGATGAGCGCCGGCCCACCATCTGGCGGGGTCCCGGCTCAGGGCTGAAGCAGGCGCCGAGCGCTTGGCGGTGAGCGGCGGGCACGCCGAGGGGCCCCGGATCAGGGTGCCGGGACGAGTGGGCTACCGCATTGTGGATAGGGCATTGCTTCGCGTCAGCCAGAATATCCGGGCGGGTCGCGCCGTCCGACTGGCGAGCGCCGCCGTCTCTGCGACGCAGTGCCCGTGGCGAAGCGCGAAGGGACGGTCAGCCGCGGCGGACGAAGAGCAGGAGCACGGCGCGGCGAAAGATCTCGCTCAGGGCGGCGCTATCGTAGGCCGGCCAGCCAGGCCAGCGCACGAAAGTGCCGTCGGACCGGAAACCGCCGTCGGTGACGACGAGATGGAGATGGGGATGCCAGTTGGCCAGCGAGCCGTGGGTTTGTTGAGGTCAGACTCCCCCGTGGTGGCGCGGACGCCCGCCGTGACGATGCGGGCCGCCAGCCGCGCCAGGTCCGCCGAGAAGGGCCCGGCGGTAGAGGCAGTAGGGCCGGAGCCGCTTGGAGATCGTGAAGACCACCTGGCGGTGCGGGACGGGGGCGAGGAGCGTCTCGTCGAGCCAGAGGGTCCAGCGGGCGAGTCGCTTGGCGTGGCAGCTGGGGCAGAATTAGCGGCTCCGGCAGGAGAAGGCGAGCAGGTACTCGTGGGCGCAGGCGTCGCAGCGGATCCGGGCGAAGCCGTGCTCCAAGATGCCGCAGGCGAGAAACCGGTCCACAACCGTGGGGACGACGGCGCGCCACGGGCCGTAGGTATGGGCGAACCGCTCGTCGTAGACCAGGCTCAGGTGCCGGAAGCGGCGGTCGAGCAGGCCATAGAGCGGGGATGCGCACGGCCGGCGCGGCCGGTAGACCCCCGAGGGCTGGGCGCCCGGCGGGGCACCAACCCGATGCTCGTGGTCTGCGACAGCCGGCGCCGCCATCCTCCGGCCCCGGTGAGCGAGCGGGCAGGATGGAGGCAGGCGGGTCAGCCGTCAGCGGCCGTCAGGGCGAGACTCTCCGGCGACGTATGCGCTCGAACTTGGCCGTGCGTCTTGACCACCCCTGCGGTGTCCAAGATCCGCCGCTCGCGGTGAGGGTTGTCGATGCTCCGCCGTTCGCCGGGCCCGTCGGCAACGATCCGGCCGATGACATGTTCCTGACGGCTGCCCTCGCCTCGCGCACCCGGCGCATCGTGTCCACCATCGAGGTGAGACGCGATCGCTTCCCGGATGAACTGCTCGACCGCCTCGCGCGTCGCACCGGTCGCGATGCAGCCTGGCACGTCCAGCAAGTGCAGCACCGCCGTGCGGCCGGCGAGGGACTCGGCCACCCGCTGCAGGAGCGCGAAGTTGTGCGAGCCGGTGAGCACGAAACGGCCCGGCTCAGCGCGCTCGTCCACCTCAGCCTGCAGGTAACTGAGCAGGCCTGGCAACTGCGACAAAGCATCGTCTTGCCGGACTGGCAGAGAACGTCAATACGATTGCCAAGCGGGCCAACGGAAACAGGACTTACGCTTGCACCTCCAGCCATTGCCTTGCGGTCTGGAGGAACTCCCTCGCCTGCTCGATCCTCAACGAGGCACTCTCCGCCCCAATGACGCATTCGGTGTCGTAATCCCCGCGGATTCGGTCGTCATAGGAATCAAGCAGCCAGCGGTGAAACTTGGGGTCAATCAAGCCGGTCTTGGCGAAATGCTGACCGAATGCGCCATGGACCGATGAGTGCTTGCGGAAGCGGACATCCTTCTCGCGCAGAAGCGCCTGCGCCGTGTGCAACATGCAATAGTAGGCACGTCCGACGGCGGTCTCCGGATCGTTGGCCGCCAGCAACGTTTCCGCGGCTCGCAAGGCACGTGCGCTCTTCCGGAGAAACCAGGCAGCTTCGTCCCTCACGCCGGGACCGCCTCCTCCCGGAGGTTCTGGAGGAAGTTCGTTTGCCCCTTGCGCCATTGCTCTTCGGTCGCGAAGACACGGCTCAGGGAGATGCCGTGTTCCAGAGACAACTCGCTCGTCAACTCGCTGGTCGTGTCGATCTCCCGAGAGTAGTTCTCCACCCGGTCGAGTACGATCAAGATATCCGCGTCGGATTCCTCCTTCGCCTCGTCGCGTGCGTACGAGCCGAAGAGGTAGACGCCGCGCAGGCGCTCACCGTAGAGTGCGACGAGCCGGAGTTTCAACTCCCCGAGGATTGACCGGACTTTGGCGTTCACCGGCCGAACTCGCGTTCCACTTCCTCGTGGTCTATCAGCTGGCCGGCGTTAGCCTCGGTGAGCCCGCGGTCAATCTTGGTGAGGAAGACGAGGCGCTCGATGGCATCCTCGATTGTGGCGTCCGGAGGCAATCGGTCAGCGACCTCCCGGATTCGCTCTTTCGTCGTCGGGGTCATGCGCGGCTCCTGCAAGACATTCTGAAGCTTCTCGGATTCGCCGTCAGGACGCAACTCGGCGCGGGCGCCGACGGCCCGGGCGATCTTCGACATCACGTGGAAGTGGAGGCACTTGACCTCGTCCGTCGGCGTATCCGGTCTGAGCGCGTACCGGCGGCTGCGCTGGGCGCGCCCCAGCGAAGCTCGGCGCGAAGCTCGCCGCTTGACCGCCCTTCCCGCCACCGCACACCTTTGCCTATGTAGCGCGCCGCAGCGGCGGAGGTTTGGTGTCGCCGCCAGGCCTTGCCGGGTGCCGCGCCCGAAGAACCGCGAGCCATCGAGGCGTCCCACCGCGAGTCCCTGGAGATATGATGCGCCATCTGCCGACCCAAGCCCTCGCCACTACCACGCTTCTCGCCGTCGCTGCGCTGTCCCTCGCCGTCTCCGTGCCGCTTCGTGCCCAGCAGCCCTCGGTGCCGGGCGCTCCGGCTTGGGAGCGCCGCGAGGCGATGGTGCCGATGCGCGACGGGGTGCGGCTCTTCACCGTCGTGATGATCTCCCGCGGCGCGACGGAGCCGCTCCCCGTACTACTCCAGCGCACGCCGTACGGCGCGGGCGGCTGGAGCGAGACGGACCAGGCGCCGCCTGGCTACCGGGAACTCGCCGCCGACGGCTACGCCTTAGCATTTCAGGACATCCGTGGCCGGAACCGCTCCGAAGGGCAGTTCCTGATGAACCGCCCCCTCCGCGCCGCCGGCGACACGAGCGGCACCGACGAGGCCACCGATGCGTACGACGCGGTGGAGTGGCTCGTTCGCAACGTGCCGAACAACAACGGGCGCGTGGGCATCTTCGGCGTTTCGTATCCGGGCTGGCTCGCCGAGGCGCCGCTCACCTACCCGCACCCGGCGCTGAAGGCGGTGTCGCCCCAAGCCCCGATGACGGACACCTGGATGGGCGACGACTTCTTCCATCAGGGCGCGTTCCGGATGTCGTACGGCTTCGAGTATTCGTGGGGGATGGAAGGCCGGATGGTGAACGCGGGCCCCCTGCCGGTGAACCGCTACGACGCCTACGACTGGTACCTCTCGTTCCCGAGCCTGCGCGCCCTCACCGAGCGCACGGGGGCACTGCGCCTGCCGTCGTGGCGCCATTTCGCCGAGCATCCGGCGTACGACAGCGTGTGGCAGAACCGCGCCTTCCAGCGGTCGGTGCGCGGCGTCCCCGTGCCCACTCTCACGGTGGGCGGCTGGTGGGACCAGGAGGACATCTACGGTCCGACGGCGACCTACGCCGCGCTCGAACGGTTCGACACGGCGGGGATCAACAGTCTCGTGATGGGACCGTGGAACCACGGCGGGTGGGCTCGCGGCACCGGCGACCAACTCGGCAACATCACCTTCGGCAGCGCGACGTCGGACTCGTTCCGGATCAACATCCAGGCGCCGTTCTTCCGCTTCTGGCTCAAGGGGCGGGGCGGCGGCCGCTTCCCCGACGCGCAGGTGTTCGACGCCGGCTCTGGCCGGTGGCGGGCCTTCGACCGCTGGCCGCCGCGCGAGGCGGTGGTCCGGAACCTGTACTTCCACGCCGACGGCCGGC
>Ga0315284_10017876_pt1 | contig 10054 bp, 10 predicted proteins | sample YL17G09_16_MG_FD_203696 | JGI IMG/M metagenome (GOLD analysis project Ga0315284, IMG submission 203696) | Sediment microbial communities from Yellowstone Lake, YNP, Wyoming, USA - YL17G09_16 | ecosystem: Environmental > Aquatic > Freshwater > Lake > Sediment | place: USA: Wyoming | collected...
TTGCGGCCGAGCCACTCGATGCGCACGGCCTCCAAGGCATCGAGGTCCGCGGCCGCGTCAATGCGCCGGCGCACTTCCGCCTGGAGGGATCGGACGTCGCTCAGCCCCGCCATGCTCAGGCTCCCAGCGCGGCTTTGACCTCGGCCACGACGGCGTCGAACGCCTTGGGATCGTTCAGCGCCATGTCGGCCAGGACCTTGCGGTCGAGGGTGATGCCGGCCTTCTTCAGACCGCCCACGAAATGGCTGTAGGTGATTTCGCGCAGCCGGCAGGCCGCGCTGAGGCGCGTGATCCAGAGCCGGCGGAACTCGCGCTTCTTGACGCGCCGATCGCGGTAGGCGTACTGCTCGCCCTTCATCACCGACTGCTTGGCGATGCGGTAGAGCTTGCTCCGCGCGCCGTACATCCCCTTGGCCCGCCTGAACAGGCGTTTCTTGGCTTGCCGCCGCGCGGCCCCTTTTTTCGTTCGAGGCATCGACCGATCTCCTGCCTGGCGTCCGCCGGCTGTCAGCCGGTGATGAGACGCGTATACGTTTTGACCTGGGTCTTGTGGACGAGTCCCGCGCGGCGCAGGCGCCGGCGGCGCTGGCCGCTCTTGCCGCTCATGAGGTGCCCGGCGTTGGCGCGTTTGCGCAGGATCTTGCCCGTCCGGGTAAGCTTCATGCGCTTCTTGATGCCTTTATGTGACTTCGGCTTGTGCATCGGCAATCCCTTCTTCTCGTGGTTGCTCTTGGACAGCCAACAGTTATTCCCGGCGGCCCGCCCGAGGCGGGCACAACGCTTCGTACGAGTCCTCCGGCCCCCGTCCGGGTCAGGACGGTTTCTTCTTGGGCAGCAGGATCAGCATCATGCGCCGGCCTTCCCGGATAGGCCCGCGCTCGACCGTGGAGACGTCGGCCAACTGCTCGACGAACAACCGCAGGTTCTGCGTGGCGAAGTCCATGTGAGCGGCCTCGCGTCCGCGGAACAGCATGTTGACCATGACCTTGTCGCCATCCTGCAGGAAGCCGCGGGCCTGGCGGATCTTCGTGTCGCGGTCGTGGGCCTCGGTCTTCGGACGGATCCGGATTTCCTTCAGCTTGACCTCGTGGCTCTTGGTCTTGTGCGTCTTCTTGGCCTGCCGGTACTTGAACTTGCCGAAGTCCATGATCCGGCACACCGGCGGGCGGACGTTCCCCGCCACTTCCACGAGGTCCAGGCCGGCGTCGGTCGCCATCCGCAGCGCCACGTCGCGCTCGATGATCCCGAGTTGCTCGCCGTCTTCCGCAATCACTCGCAGCGGTGTGATCTTGATCATCTCATTGATCCGCTGCTTCTGGTCTTTCAAGCGTTCCTCCTCCTTGCGATGCGGTCCCTTCCTTTCGAGAATCGGTCCGCGGCCTAGGCGGGACCCTGTGCCTGCGGCCGCAGCCTCTTGGTTTCGATTTCCTCGCGGGCGCGGCCCACGAAGGCCTCGACCGACAGGGCGCCGAGGTCGCCCGCGGCCTTGTCGCGCACGCTCACCGTGCCCGCCGACGCCTCCTTCTCCCCGACGACCAGCATGTAGGGGATCTTGCGGAGGGCCGCCCGGCGGATCTTCGCGCTCACCTTGTCGCTTGAATCGTCGAGCTCCGCCCGCAGGTTCGCCTGACGCAGGGCCTGCATCACGCCCCCCGCGTAGGCGTTGAACCGGTCGCTCACGGGCAGAACGGCCGCCTGCACGGGCGCGAGCCAGAGCGGGAAGTCGCCGCCATAGTGCTCGATCAGGATACCCAGGAACCGCTCGATGCTGCCAAGGATCGCCCGGTGGATCATCGCCGGGCGGTGCTCGCGGTTGTCGTCGCCGGCGTACGTCAGGTTGAACCGCTCGGGCATCGCCAAGTCCACCTGGATCGTGCCGCACTGCCAGGACCGGCCCAGGCAGTCGCGGATGTGGTAATCGATCTTCGGCGCGTAGAAGGCCCCTTCCCCTTCGTTGACCTTGTAGGTCATGCCGCGGGCCTCGAGCGCCCCGCGGAGGGCGCCCGTCGCGTGCTCCCACATCTCGCCGGTGCCAATCGAGTGCTCCGGCCGCGTCGAAAGCTCGATGCGCACGTCCGTGAAGCCGAACGTGCGATAGATGCGGTCCACGAGCGTGATGACGCCCAGCACCTCGTCCTGGAGCTGCCCCGGCAAGCAGTAGATGTGGGCATCGTCCTGGGTGAACTGCCTCACGCGCAGCAGGCCGTGCAACACGCCGCTCTTCTCGTGCCGGTGAACGAGGCCCAACTCGGCCATCCGGATCGGAAGTTCCCGATACGAGTGCGGCCGGTTGAGGTACACCAGCAGCCCGCCGGGGCAGTTCATCGGCTTGACGGCATACGTCGCGCCGTCGATCTCGGTGAAGTACATCGCCTCGCGGTAGTTGTCCCAGTGGCCGCTGCGGAGCCAGAGGTCCTGGCTCAGAATGGTCGGCGTGCGGACCTCGACGTACCCCGCGTCGCGGTGGATGCGGCGCCAGAACTCGAGCATCTCGTTCAGGACGATCATCCCCGCCGGGTGCATGAACGCGAAGCCCGGCCCCTCGTCGTGGAAGCTGAAGAGGTCGAGGTCCTTGCCGATGCGGCGGTGGTCGCGCTTCTTCGCCTCCTCCAGCCGCGCAAGGTGCTCCTCGAGGGCCTTCTTCGAGAAGAACGCCGTGCCGTAAATTCGCTGGAGCATCGGGCGCGTCGAATCGCCGCGCCAGTAGCTCCCCGCCACGTTCAGCAGTTTGAAGGCGGGGATCTTTCCGGCGTGCGGGACGTGCGGCCCGCGGCAGAGGTCAACGAAGTCGGCCGACCGGTAGAGCGACACCCGCTGATCGGATTCGGGCGCCGGCTTGGCCTCTGCCCGCGAAACCTCTTCGCCCGCCGCCCGGCCGCCCGCCGCGATGTCGCGAAGAAGCTCGACCTTGTAGTCCTGCCCGGCGGAGCGCATGAGCGCCGCGGCGGCGGCCAGCGGGACCTCCTCGCAAACGAAGGGCGCCGCCTCCTTGACGATCTTGGCCATCTCGGCCTCGATCCTGGCGAGGTCCTCGTCCGCCAACCGCTCGGCGAGGTCGAAGTCGTAGTAGAACCCGTCCTCGATGGCCGGGCCGACACCGAACTTCACGTTATCGCCGTAAAGCCGGCGCACCGCGGCCGCCATGATGTGGGAAGTAGAGTGGCGCAGTATCAAGAGGGCCTGGTCGCTTTTGTCGGTCAGGATCTCGAGGTCGTGCGGCCCGCCGGGGCCAATGCACGTCGAGAGATCCACCAACTTGCCGTTCAGCCTGGCAGCGACGGCGGCTCGGGCCAGGCCTGAACCGATTCGGTTGGCCACGTCGGCGACGCTTGCCCCTTCGGCCACTTCCATCACACTTCCGTCCGGAAGCTTGACCGTAGGCATAGCGCTCGTTGCCCGCGCCCCCATGCCGGAGCGCCGGGCCTTAGTCCTCCAAAGAAGCCCCAGTGTGAATCATCGGTGATTTCCGGCGGTTGATACTAGTTCATTCTGCGCCGCATGTCAAGGCGCTTGGCCAAGCCGGGTGAGTCGGGTTCAACGCGCTCCCGGCTTGCCAGAGCTCCCCCACCGACGCTAAGATTCTCCTGGCCTCTTGGAGCGCACGATGGTCGTGGAGTTGGCCGCAATTGCGGGAGCAAGCTTCGTTGTGGCGTTTTCCGGCGCCCTGATGCCAGGGCCGGTGCTGGCGGTGACGCTGGCCGGCAGCCGCCGACACGGTTTCTGGTTCGGGCCGCTGGTCGCCCTGGGCCACGGGATCGTGGAACTGCCGGTCGTGGTGCTGCTGGCCGTGGGCCTTCTGACGGTGCTCGATAACGTCTGGGTCATTGGGACAATCGGGTACCTCGGCTCCGCGGCCATGGTGTGGATGGCCATCGGCATGTTCCTCCAGACCCGCCACGCGGAGGGTGAATCGCCCGAAGGGGACCGCGTGAGGCTCGGGGCTACCGGCTCGGGAGTCCTCGCGACCGTGGCGAATCCCTACTGGTACCTCTGGTGGGTCTCGGTGGGGGCTGTGCTTACCGCCGGGGCGGCTGCGGCCGGATGGCTCGGCATCGCCGTCTTCTTCATCGGCCACGTCAGCGCCGACTTTGTCTGCTGCACCGCGGTATCCGCCGGGGTGACCAAGGGTCGCCGTTACCTGGAAGGGCGCGTCTACAAGGGCCTTCTGGTCGCCTGCGCGGGCATCCTGCTCGTCATGGCAATGCGGTTTCTGCTGCTGGCAGTGGCCAAGACGACGGGCTTCGAAATCCCGCTTCCTTGGGCGTGAGCGACTGTAGGCCGGGGCGAAACCCCGGCCTACGCAGGGCGGATGTCGGCCGACCCCTTGGAATTTCGCTCACGGCAATATAGAATGGCCATAGTGTTTGCCGATATTCCCTGCGTGAAGCGGGGAGAGCGCAGGGCCGACAATCCGTCAAGGTAGACCGCCTTGGTGCACGATCATAAGCGCAGAGCCCACGCCGAGTTCAGCGTCTGGGCGCGGACGTACGACGCGCACTGGCTCAACCATTTTCTCTTCGAGCCGTCGCACGCCCTGATGCTGAAGGAACTCCGGGCCCTTCCGCCGGGGCGCCTGCTGGATATCGGGTGCGGCACGGGGGCACTGGCGGCCCGCCTGGCCCACAGAGGCTGGCAGGCCGTCGGCCTGGACTTGTGCGAGAGGATGCTGCACCAGGCCAGCTTCAAGTTGAACGGGTCGGCGGGGTCGGTGCGGTTGACGGTCGGCGACAGCGAGCATCTGCCGTTCGCCACCGGCGCGTTCGACGCCGTCACGTGCGCCAATTCGTTCCACCATTACCCGCACCAGGAGGCGGTGGTGCGAGAGATGTTCCGGGTGCTGCGGCCGGGCGGACACCTGCTCCTGCTGGACGGGTGGCCGGACCAGTTCATCGGCCGCATCGTCTATGACTGCGTCATCACGCGGGTCGAAGGCGGTGCGGTGTGGCATCGCGAGTCGCCTCACGTGCGGGCGATGTTTCATGGCGCCGGGTTCCATCACGTGACGCAGAAACGGACGTACAGCCTTTTCCCGATCCTGCTGACGCGCGGCATCGTGCCGGTGTCGACGACGTCGTAGGTGGTTGAGGACTTCATGCGAATAGAGTGGAACGGATGGCCCGCGGCCGTGGTTCGAGTCGGCCCCCTGGCGGGAGCAATGGCTTGCGCCGTCCTTCTCGGGGCAGCGCTCTCGGCCGCGGCGGCCTCGGCGAAGTTTGATCCCGCGGCCGCCGCGGCGGCGAAAGATCCGGCCCTGCCCGCGGCCACGTCTTCGGAGATCCCTCCCCCGCCGCCCCCCCTGCCCGCCAAGGTCCTGACCTCCGCCCAGATTGAAGCGGCGAAGAAGGTCCGCTATCCGAAGACCCCGCAGGCGATGGAGCCGCTGGCCAAGTCGGACCCCCTCGAGTTCCTCCGCCAGGCCCTCCAATGGCACGATGACCGGGTGACCGACTACTCGTGCCAGTTCGTCAAGATGGAGAGCATCGGGGGCATTCTCCGCAAGCCCGAGACCACGCAGATGAAGTTTCGCGCCAAGCCGTTCAGCGTGTACCTGAAGTGGACCGCGGAGGTCACCAAGGGCCAGGAAGTCATCTACGTGGACGGCGTGAACGACGACAAGGCGTACGTCCACCCGTCGGGCCTGCTGGGAATCCTGTTCCGGAAGGTCAGCATCGATCCGCTTTCGAAGACGGCCCTGAAGCACAGCCGGCGGCCCCTGACGATGGGGGGCATGGGGAACATGCTCCGGCTCGTCATCCCCCAGTGCGAGGCGGCCAAGGCGAACGGCGACCTGAAGCTCACGTTTGAGGGCATCCGGCAGGACAACGGCAGGCCGACGTACGTGTTCAAGCGCGTCCTGCCCAACAATAAGAAGTATCCATGCGAGATCCTGATCATCTACATCGATTGTGAGTACCTCCTTTGCGTGCGGACGGATGCCTGGGACTGGGGCGGCGGATTCCTGAGTCATTACTCGTACACCGACCTGACTGTCAACCCGGGCTTCACCGATAATGATTTCGATCCGGACAATCGGGATTACTCCTTCCGCTTTTTCTAAGTGACCATGGCCTCCCTGCCCCCCATCGAGGCGGTACTGTTTGACCTCGGCGGCACGCTGGTGGACTACCCCGTGCCCCGGTGGCCCACGATGGCCACCCAGTGCCTGCGGGGAGTGTATGGCTGCCTCGTCCGGCCGGAGAGCGAGCGTCCGCCGCCGGCGTTTGCCGTGCCCGGACCGGCCGAGGCCAACGCCCAGCGTCGCCCGGCCCCGCCGGACAGCGCCCTGGCCCATCGCGTCATGATGGGCCTGAGGCGCGTGGTTCGGAGCCTGAGCGGACGGACGCTGCCGCGGATCGCCGAGGCGTGCGCACGGCCGCTGGTGGCCCCGGGCCACCTGTTCGAGGATTCGCTCCCGACGTTGCGGGCGCTGAAGGACCGGGGCTATCGGCTCGGCCTCCTCTCGAACACTCCGTGGGGGACGCCGCGGTATCTGTGGGTGCGCCAACTGGAGCGGTTTGCCCTGGCGGAGTTCTTCGAGGTCGCCCTTTTCAGTTCCGTCTTCGGCGTGCGGAAGCCGGACGAGCGTATCTTCCGCACGGCGCTCGCCAGCCTGGGGGTGGCGGCAGGGCGGAGCGTGATGATCGGCGATAATCCGGAGGCGGACATCGTCGGGGCTCAGGGCGCCGGCATGCGCACGGTCCTCATAACGCGCCCGGGGATCGAACGCGTGGCGCCACGCCCGGCACCCGACCTTCGGATTGACACGCTGCTCGAGATCCTGGATTATCTTCCTCCACGGGAGGGGTGATGGCGAAGCGCGTACGCTACCTGGGGATCGCCACGGCCGTGGTGGCGGCCCTCGCTCTGACCGCCTGGCTGGCCCTGCCCGTCCACACCGAGTCCGCCCTGGAGGCGCTTTTCCCCTGGGCCCATCATCTCACGAAGGAGCCGTGGCTCCAGAGCCCGTCGCCCACGGCCGTCACCATCCAGTACGAGGTCGATACGCCGGGCGAAGGATACGTCGAGTTCGGCACCGGCCAGCACCTCGATCAGTCGGCGCCCGCCCAGTTGCACGAGATCCTTTCTTACGGCCAGACCACGGGATACCTGTATCGCGCGCGGCTGACCGGCCTCGCCCCTGCGACGGCCTACCGCTACCGCGTCATGCACCCGCGGGAAGGCGGGGGGCTGGTCAGGAGTTCCGTCGCGGCATTCGAGACGTGGCCCGAGACCGCCGATCGCCTGACCTTCATTGCGTACGGCGACTCGCGCAACGGCGTAGAGACCCACCGGCGGATGGCCCGGCAGTTCGGCCGCTTTCACCCGGCCTTCATCCTCCACACCGGCGACGCCGTCAACTACGGCTACATCAATTCCGACTGGGAGCCGGAGTTCTTTGAGCCGCTCGCCGGCGTCCTCGACCATCTGCCGGTCTTCGTCGCCCTTGGAAATCACGACGGGACGGCGGAGGACCTGCGGCGATGGTTCGACTTGCCCGGCGGACGGACGTGGTACTCCTTCGACTGCGGACCCGTCCACGTGGTGGTGCTGGACTCCTACGAGCAGGGGCAGGACGTGGCCGAGTGGCTGGCGGCGGACCTGGCGGCCACGAAGGCGACCTGGAAATTCGTAGCGTTCCATATGCCCGTCACTCCATATTCCTACTACCTCGGCGACTTCGATCGCCAGACGCTCCTGCCCCTCCTGGAGAAGCATCGCGTCGACGTGGTCGTGGCGGGACACGACCATTCGTACGAGCGGTTCAAGCCCATTCGGATTTCGGCCAACAGCGACCATGCGGTCACCTTCATTACCACCGGCGGAGGCGGCGCGATGCTGTACCCCGTCTACCACACGGCGGGCCACGCCTTTGCCGTCAGCGAACACCACTTCTGCGTCTTCACCGTCGAGGGGGGGACACTCGCGCTCCAGGTCCTCGACCCGAGCGGCCAGGAGATCGATCGCCTGACGATCACCAAGACCGACGGCCGCCTCGACCCGGCCTACATGGGCGACGCCCGGACGTGGGAGTTCCCGTGAGGCGCCGGGCGGCATGATCGCCCATCCTGCGAAAACTGTTGAAACTTCCCGCCTCCCGCCATACCATGGCCGCACCCTTGAGTCCTGCGTAGACGGACAGTTCGCCACCGCCTCTTGTCCGTCCGATCCAACACGGGAAGGAGCATCATGGCTCACGACGTAACGTTGATTACGGGAGACGGGACGGGGCCGGACCTCGCCGCCGTGGCGCGCGACGTGATCGACTCAACCGGAGTGCCCATCCGCTGGGACGTGCAGGAGGCCGGCGTGGACTGCCTTGCCAAGTACGGCACTCCCCTGCCCGACGCCCTCATGGCGAGCATCCGGCGGACCCGCGTGGCCCTCAAGGCCCCCATCACCACGCCCGTCGGCACGGGATTCCGCAGCATCAACGTCCACCTGCGGCAGGCGTTCAACCTGTACGCGTGCCTGCGGCCGTGCAAGACGTACCGTGGCGTCCGCAGCCGCTATGACAACATCGACCTGGTTCTCGTGCGCGAGAACACCGAGGATCTGTACGCGGGCATCGAGTTCCAGCGCGGCACGGACGCGCTCAGGCGCCTGTACGGCGTCATCAACGAGCTGAGCGCCAGGAAGATTACGACCCCGCCCGAGAACACCGGCATCAGCATCAAGCCGATCAGCATCGACGCCACCCGGCGGATCCACCACTTCGCGTTCCGCTACGCCCGCGAGCACGGCCGCCGGAAGGTCACGACCGTGCACAAGGCCAACATCATGAAGCACTCCGACGGCCTGTGGCTGGAGACGGCCCGCGAGGTCGCCAAGGCCTACCCGGACGTCGCCTTTGAAGATCGCATTGTCGATAATATGTGCATGCAGCTCGTGCAGAAGCCGGAGCTCTACGACGTCCTCGTCCTGCCGAACCTTTACGGCGACATCCTGAGCGACCTCTGCGCCGGCCTCGCGGGCGGCCTGGGCGTCGCCCCCGGGGCCAACATCGGCGACGACGGCGCGGTCTTCGAGGCGACGCACGGCTCGGCCCCGAAGTACAAAGGCATGAACAAGGTCGACCCGACGGCCCTCATCCTCTCGGGCGCGCTGATGCTCGAATACCTTGATGAGAAGGACGCCGCGCGCCGCCTCGAACAGGCCGTCGCCGCCGTTATCGCCGAGGGCAAGGACGTGACGTACGACCTCAAGGCCGACCGCGACGATCCGTCGGCCGTCGGCACGCGCGAGATGGGCCGGGCGATCATCCGCCAACTGGCGCGCGCCTGAAACGCCGTGTGCCACGGCCGGTCTTGTCCGGCCGTGCTTGGGGGTGCTCTGCCGGGCGACCATGATAATGAGCGACCCAACACCAACCCCATCTCCCACCGACCCACAGGCCCGCTGGCTCGCCATCGTCTCGGGCGAGAAGCGGGGCTTCGGCGCCGCCGCCGCGCGGTGTTTCCTCGCCCACCAGGCGCTGCTGTATCGATGCGGTCTCGCCGTCCGCAATCTCATCTGCCGCCTGCCTGGCCGCGTGAAGCGCGCCCCCTGCCCCGTCGTCAGCGTCGGCAACCTGACCATCGGCGGCACGGGCAAGACGCCGATGGTCGCGTACCTGGCGCGGCTTGTGACCGAGCTGGGCAAGCGCCCGCTCATCGTCAGCCGCGGGTACGGCAGCCCGCTTGGCAAGCCCAACGATGAGGCCCAGGAACTTGAGCGCCTCTGCCCCGGCGTGCCGCACGTTCAGAACCCGGATCGGTTCGCGGCCATCAGCGCGTGGATGGCCGGCAATCCCTGCGACGTGGCGATCCTGGACGACGGTTTTCAGCACCGGCGCCTGGCCCGCGACGTGGACATCGTTCTGGTCGATGCCCTTCGCCCGTTCGGTTTCGGCCACCTTGTCCCGCGCGGGCTCCTGCGCGAACCGCTTTCCGCCCTGCGCCGCGCCGACATGGCGATCGTCACGCGCGCCGAACTGGTGGCCGAGGCAGAGGTGTCGCGGCTGAAACGCGACCTGGCGGCGCTCGCACGCCCCGCCACGCCCATCCTTGTGGCCCAG
>Ga0315284_10017878_pt1 | contig 10053 bp, 8 predicted proteins | sample YL17G09_16_MG_FD_203696 | JGI IMG/M metagenome (GOLD analysis project Ga0315284, IMG submission 203696) | Sediment microbial communities from Yellowstone Lake, YNP, Wyoming, USA - YL17G09_16 | ecosystem: Environmental > Aquatic > Freshwater > Lake > Sediment | place: USA: Wyoming | collected...
CATCGTCACCGTCAGGAAGTTCGGGCAGACGCTGGTGAACTTCTTCTCCCACCCTTCATGAACATTCGATAAAGAGGCGTACCTTATGAAAACCGCAATCTACCCCGGGACTTTCGATCCAATAACCTACGGCCACATCGACGTGCTCGAGCGCGCGATGGAGCTTTTTGATCGGGTCATCATCACAGTTGCCCGCAACTCGGCGAAGCATCCGATCTTCTCGGACGACGAGCGTGTTGAGATGATCAAGGAAGTGGTGAAGAAATATGGAAAGCGGGTCGCAGTCGACAGCTTCAGCGGCCTGCTCGTCGAATACGCAAAGACCAAAGAAGCAATTGCCCTCGTGCGCGGGCTCCGTGCCGTGTCCGACTTCGAGTACGAATTCCAGATGGCTCTGACCAATCGGAAGCTGGCGAAGAAGGTCATGACCGTGTTCCTCATGCCCCACGAGAAGTACACCTACCTGAATTCAAGTCTGGTGCGGGAGATCGCTCTGCATGGGGGCGCGCTGAAGGACTTCGTGCCGCCCATGGTCGAGCGCCATCTACGGCGCAGAGTCAGAGACCTGCAGCGGCGGAAGTATCACATCTTGTGAGGACGCTCCGCGAGTCACAGCCGTAGAGTAGAGTTGAGCAAGCCGCTGAAACGGTTGGCGCAATGATGGTTCGGACTTCGTCGGCGCCATGATGATTCTTGAATATTAGCAGGGAACCGATTCATCGGTTTGACCATCTGGCGGGATCGAATTCAGTTGCTCATCCGCAAAACCCTAATTTTGCGCGAACACGCGCGCGATCTCGTCGCGTACTGTCTGAGTAGATCAGAAACCCGCCATGTGGCACCGAGCATCCGAGCCGCTCAAACGGATAGTCAGTCTCTCCCACAGTGACCGTTGTAGCCGCCGCCCTCGTCATCGTTCATCCCCGCCACCGTTTGATCCTATCCTCAGATTCCATTCTCGGCAGCCAGCCACCCGCAGCCGTGATTCGTTGGAGGGAAGTAGCCGCATCGGGAGGCGTGAGGATACTCTGCGCAACAAGCTCATCCAGAACCCAAAGGACTCCATGGACATCAACTCCTTCGCTTTTCGCAGCCTCTCGAAGATGGGCATCTCCTGTGAGCAAAACACAAGCGTGCACCTTCGCACAAGCAAGAGCAAAGAGGTCTGCGAATGAGGGCTCGCGATACCGCTCAACGTAACTCGTAACGACATTCATGTCTTCTGCGCCAAGACCGACTGCCGTGAAGCCCAATCGGAAAAGATGTTCTCCAGCAGGTTCCTTCAACTCATCTGCAATAACATCAGGTATCAATAGTTCGTGTTGAAGCCTAAGAACGATTTCGAGCAATCCGGCATTGGAGAGGTCGACACAGATACTTGTATCAAGGACGCATTTCGACATCAAGGACTCCCACTTCGAGTTTCTTTCGGAATTCATTCAGCGGGATGTCGAGTAGTTCGGCCCCCTTGCTTGGCGAAATGAATCCCTCCCCAGCGGCTTGCATGACGAGGCGTTCAAATCTTTTTGGTTCTTCGGGCGGTAGCGGATTGCCTATCTCTTCGTTATAGAGTCCTCGTTTCTTCAGGTCACGACAAAGTTGCACAAAGAAGCCGGTTGAAATAATACCCAGATCGCGTGCACGGTAAATCCATGCTTGCACGCTCATACCATACTTCTCTCGCAGACTAATTAGCTCGTAGAAGCTGAGGCTCTGTCGGCGCTCACCCAACTCCGCCTTTGCAGCCTCCTCAGGAACAAGAAACGCCCCCGCAAACCGGCTGGCAGCCTTTTCCTCCTTGATGGTTCTTGAAGTGTTCAAGAGAAGATGCCCCAGTTCATGGGCAATGCTGAAACGCAGGCGGTCGCTCGTCTGGTTCTTCTTGACCAGCACAACCGGGATGTGATGATTCGCCCAGCAGGACAAACCATCGACCTCCCCCTCTGCTTCGACCATGACCACTTTCACTCCGCGGTCCTCCAGCACCTCACTCAGCTTTTCTATCGGGTCTATCCCAAGAGCCCACTGCTTGCGCAGGTTCCCAGCGAAGACCTCGATTTGGTCAAGACGATGAATCGCTCTCTCCGAATCCTTGGGAAGTCTGAAGTCCCCAAACCGATCTGGTGGAAATACGGATTCCAACTCAAGGTATTTCTCCACCCATTCCTTGGCCCGAGCACGGATCGATTGAAGATGCTTTTCCGAGGCTCTCGAGCGTTTTCGAAATGCCGGTTCACTGAGCGTGACTTTGGCTGACGCGGGACGGAAGAAGAACTCCACTTTGACCCCGAGTGCTTTTGCCAGCTTAATAAGCACATCCGAGCCGGGCGTACTTTTGCCGAGTTCATATTTGTGGATTACCTGTGCACTGACATAGTTGTTGGTCCGTTCAGCGAGCTGGCGCAGCGAAAGCCGCGCGGCGATCCGGGCCTGTTTGATGCGCGCTCCTATCATGATCGCTCCTTGTTGTGGTGGTTGACAAAATACACATTTTTTCGTATTTTGTCAACTGAAAAGAGATGAAGCCTCTGCGTTTCCGGGCACGCATCAAGTGCCGCCGGTTCTTCTCCGCCAGGCCAGTTCAGCCTTCGCCTTGACGTATAGACTCCTTCTCAGGTCTTGCAAACTAACGGGTGTCTTTATCATCCCACCCTTGCCTTCCATATTGTTGGAGCCACTACACACAGCAGGGCTTCTTCGCTCTGCAGGCATTACCCCGCTTCTTCGCTGTCGGGTCGGAGGAGGCGCCCCTAGGGGCTCGCCTCCGTCCGCCGCTCAAACCCAGCGTGCGGATTTCCCGCACTGGGCTTTCACAAAGGCGCGACCAGATCGCGATCCAAGAGAAGGTATCAGTTGCACAAGGTTGACAAGACTTCCGCTTGTACACCTTGTCCACCAATGAGTGAACCGTCCTTGCACCTGGTGGATTGAGCCATTCGGCAAGTCTCCTCGGACGTTGACTTCTGGGTTTTTCACGTATGGAAGTTTCCGCGCCATCGTCCTTACTCACTTGTCTCTTTGCTCTTTCCAACTACCTTTGCCAGCCGACTTCCCAGCTCACTCTGCTCTTTACGTAGCTTTCACCACGCCTTCGGTACTATTCGGCTGTCCGACTACTTGCAAGGCGTCGCTCCCCATTTCGCTTTCGCTTATTGGTTCGCTTATCCCGTCGCCACACGGGAACCCGGCAAGTTCTCCTGGGGTCACACACAAATCTTCCGTACCGTGCCGCCCGCAAACACCTTGGTGCGATGGGTGAATGAGTATCGCTTTCGCCTTCATAGTGCAGGCTCAACCTTGCCCCATCTTTGGCCGACCGGTTCATCAACGGAATCTCTTCCTCGATTACGGCCCGGTACTTCTCCTCATGCCCTTCGGATTCCACCTCACGGTGGACACCCTGCCCAGTCCGATTTCATCGGACCCGGCGAGGAATTACCCCCGCCTTCGGATATGGCGCCCCTCATCCGAGCGCCAGAGGGACTTGAACCCTCCTGATTTGTGCGCTGCCCAGCGCACACTACAAGCCCATCCGTCACCCTCTCGTCTTCCCCCGCTTTCCTGGCGTCTCCAGTTATACGGGTTCCCTTCTCCGCCGATTTCTCACATGCGGGACGAGGAGGGTTTCTCCAGTTGCTTTAGCATGTCCTTGCCGTCGTGCTGTCGCTACTACCCCGCCAGAGTGGTTCGCCGCATCAGTCAGATATGCGGAGACCCATGCTGCCTTCACCCTACGGTTGCGGGCTCGGCCTCTGGGGCTGCTCACTGTCGAGGCCATTTCTGCGTTCACTTTCGTTACGGCCCGACGGCTCACTGTCCATCCTATAGATGGAGTTGTCGATAGGCTTCAGAGATTCAGTTTCCTTCCTCTCTGCTATCCAAGCTACGAGGTCTCTGACATTTGCCTCGGTGGGTTTTCTTTTCCCACTGAACATGCCAGCCTTCGCTGGACGCACAACCGTACGTGAGGTTTTCCCTCATACGGCTCTCCTGAAGGCATAACACACTATGGTGAAAGCGGTGCGACGTGGTAATCGTAGAACAGGCCAAGTTGACCGTAAATGTACTGCGAGGTCAGTTTGCTAAAGCCGTATCCACGTCTACCTCTGCGTCGCCAGATGACATGCCGGACTCGTAAATTTACAAAGTGAGCCAGCTTCTGGAACATCGCCGATCCGTGTCCAAGCCGGAAGTACCCCATCCAACCACGCAAGTACCGATTCAGGTTTTCTACCTGATCCTTCACACGAAGCGGGATCGAGTGATGAATATATTTCCGCACCATCACCCGCAACCGCTCTTGACTCCGCGGACTCGGATAGACCAATATTAGCCGTGCACAGTTCTGCCTGCTCCTGACACTGTGGAACCGGAAACCGAGGAAGTCCACGCTGTTACCTATGATGAGTTTCAACCAGCGTGTTTTCTCCTCGTTCAAGCGTAGCCCCAACCGTCCTATGTACTGTTTCAGTAGAGCTATTCCTTTCTCCAGATTCTTTTGTGCCAAGATCACCATGTCGTCAGCGTAGCGCACAAGGTGGATTGACCCTTTGCTAATGTTGCCAAGTCTCTCCTTCTTGAACGCCTGATCGACCGGATTCAGGTAGATATTCGCCAGTAACGGACTGATGACACCGCCTTGGGGTGTACCTTGCGTACTCTGCCGATGTTGGCCTTCTTCAACATAGCCGCAGCTTAACCATTGCTTGATCACATGAAGGATTTGTGCGTCGCTGATGCGCCGCGCTACAAGCTTCATGAGTTTGCCGTGGTCAACCCTGTCGAAGTATTTCTCCAGATCGACATCATACACTTCTACACATCCCCAGTTCAGGTACTTGTAGATCTCCCGTACCGCATCATGTGCACTCTTACCCGCTCTGAACCCGTAGCTTGAGTCGGCAAAGTCCGCCTCAAAGATCGGCTCCAGTGTCAACAGGAAGGCCGTCTGCACGATCCGGTCTCGAATGGTGGGTATGCCCAACGGGCGTTGCTTCCCATTCAGTTTCGGGATATATACACGCCGTACTGGCTTCGGCACATAGCGCCGTTCCTGCATCTCAAGCTGAAGTTCTGCAAGATAGATGTCCGTTCCCTTCTTCTCAATATCATCGAAGGTCTCTCCATCTACCCCACTTGTTCCACCGTTGGCCTTGGCCTTGCGGTAGGCCTCTGCCAACACATCAGTCCGATAGGTCTTATCGTACAGACTGTAGAACCGGAACCTCGGCTCGGCTTTCGCCTTCGCATGCAACTTCTTCTGAAACTCCCGAAGCCATTCTGTGCTTGATAGCTCGCGCAATACACGCTCCTTCATTTCTTCAGAAGTAGTCCTTCAGCAGGGGCCCTTCCCTCTGTTCTGTTTCCAGAACTTCATCGGTAATACAGCCCCATCCGTCACCCTGCCAGCTTCCCTCTCTTTCGTCTCCTTATAAGAGGGCCCTTCTCCTGATCTCCCCAACTGGTGTGTTGGGTCTTTCAGGGCCAGCGAGGGCTTCCCAAGTCCCATCCCTGTTCTGTCCGACCATGTCGTCGCTCATACCCCGGAGGCGCCTCAGACTGCGTCTTCTCTGTCTATCAGCCTGCGATAGTGACTTCGCCCATCAAATAGGGGCTCGTCCACCTCTGTACTCTTTACGAGGCTACCTGTGCGTTCACATTATGTTACGACCTGGTCGTTTGCGTAGCACCCTTTCAGGTTACATTGTCGAGTCGCTTAGTGTGAACTCGTTTCCAACTTCACACCGACTCCTCGCTACGTGGCCACAGAGTATGCCACGGTTAGGACTCGGAGCAGAGCGCCCTCGCTCCTCACCTAACAAGATCAGGAATAGTTTACCTTGGCGCTCACTTGAGCAAAATAAATCTCTTGGTCTGCACGAAATTTTTCCCTTGCAGGCGGTAGTAGTAGACAGCCGTCGGCAGTCCATGTCCATCAAATGCGAGTTCGTGTTCACCCGCGCGCAGTTGTCCGCTGACCAACGTAACGACTTCCCGTCCAAGCAGATCGTACACCTTCAGCGTGACGTGCCCTTGTGTTGGAAGCTGATATCTGATTGTCGTGACAGGGTTGAACGGGTTCGGATAGTTTTGATCAAGCATTGCTCTGGCAGAAAGCTCTGAGGACTTGTCGTGCAGACTCATCAAATCGAGCTTCTGACCGTACCGGATGAGCAAGAGGTTGTAGATAGGTGGAGATGCCGGAACCCGGAGGGAGTCAATCGCGTGCATTTGGATACTGTAGAAGAAACCGCCAAATTCGTCCTGGAGACGCGCACTATCGCAGATCGCCAAGAGCCCCGCGATGGACCACCGCAAGATCATTGGGTATCCCGGAGGGATATTAGGCTGGAAGAAGACCTTGTGCGTATCGATGTGCGTCCGACTCACGTATCGCCGAAAGTCCCTGGGGAATCCCTGACCAAGCCCCATCGGTGGATCCCACCCCTCCCGACCCGGGATATTGAAGAACCGTGTGTCGAAGATGCCCAATACTGGAAGGACCGGTATCTCGAACTCGCACAGGTGTGGATCTAATCCATAGGTCGCTGTCGAATCGAAGCCAAACCAAAGCGTGTCACGCCCAGTCCCCGTTTCGGTAACGACAAGCGACGTGCGAGTCACCGGCGGAGTGCAGGGAAACTGTGCATATATCGGTGCGGTACCAATCTGGAAAAGCACAATACCGCACAGCACAGCGACAATTCTGTGCAGTTGAGTAGTCTTCATGATTTTACCTCAAGAGAACGTTTTGCGAATGACGATGACACGACTAGCGTCTCATTGCACGCGAGGCGGCAGAAGCCGCCATAATGAGTTTTCCCGAACTGCTCACCTTCACCCAATATCCATATCCCGGGCGGATGGAATCCGCAACCACATACGTTCCGTCGAATCCGAAGAACTCCGACAGCCGTATCCCTGGAGGATCGGAAACAATCGTCGACACATCAACGGGAAACGAGATGGATCCGATCAAGTTCCAACCACTGACGACAGCAATCGAATCACGAATAATCGCCTCGCCCGTGATGTAGGCCGTGCCCCCAAGACACCTGAGCACGGCGCCTCTGCCGTGCGGCAACCTACAATCGGACACATATCCCGATCCGATATGCCACCAGAATGCGCACCACGGACCACACTGTGGATAGAGATACTTGATCGAATCGTTCGGCGATATGACCGGATTGGATACGAAGTTCCAGCCTGGCCTCAAAACTACCGCCACCGTAATACTGTCAAGAGACTTTGGCACGCGCGGCCCTGAGGGTTCTTTTTCCGAACCACGAGTTGTGCCTAAGCTTGTGACAGTCAGCGATGAGACGCGCAGCGTCTGACCATGCAACAATCCGCTGTGGACATCGAGAAGTACAACGGCAAAGGCTACAAGAGCTACGCTGCACACAGAAATCGTCTTCATGATTTCACCTCAACACAACAAGTGTTTTTGTTTCAGAAAACCCACCAGCCTGCAAGCGGCAGAAGTAGACGCCACTCGCGACGCTGCGCCCATCGAACCGAGCGCGGTGCCGACCCGCAATCTGCGGTTCGTTCACAAGTGTGGTCACTTCTTGGCCCAGCAGATTGTATATTTTGATCGTCACCCAAGAAGCCGTCGGTACATCATACTCGATCGTAGTAGTCGGGTTGAACGGATTAGGATAGTTCTGAGCAAGAGCGAAAGTCTTGGGCACGAATCCAGCAGGAGGCTCGCCCACTCCCGTCACCGTGCCGAAATCGGCATTGCTTCGTGGAACGAACTTGTATCGGTTCGCGCTGTAGTGAATTACGCCGATCACGAAGGATATGCGATCGCCCTCACGCAATACAGTCCACGTCGGATCAATAGAATCGGCGGGGACATTCGTGAATGTGTTGGTGCCGTCGCGATGCACGGTCACTCCGCCTGTGCCGTCGTTGATTTCAAACTGCGTCGGATCAGCAAAGAATGGGTTTATGTTCGTAACCTGAACGTTGTTGAACCGCACAAGCGTCCCTTCGTACGGCTCGGCGTTCGGATCTCCATTCGCTACGGACGGACCGAATGTGCCGGTTGTCAGATCGACTGGACTCGGAACGGGATTGCTCAAGCTGTGTATTGTAACCGGATACTGCACATTCGCGATGCGTGTAGTTGTGTTTTGTTGGAAGCTCTGCCACTCCTGGACGATGCCCGTCACACTGATGCTATCGCCTCGGCGTACCGCTGCAAGCGTTGACTCCGCACCAACTATCCAAAGGCCGCTCCACGGAGCGTTTCCGCATTGCATGTACCATCCTGATGTACCACCGATGATGCTGCGTGGGTTGAGTCGTATGTCGCTAGTATCCGCCGTGACTACCCCAGAGACTGTGACTAGCGCACCATATGGATACTCCATCGCATACGGACTGTAGCCGTTGCGAAAGGGTGTATATTGAATGTCTTGAATAGTGAGCGGATGATTGAGAACGTTATAAAAGAAGAATCCTCTTGATGTGTCTCTCGATGCGTCTGTCGAGTAACTCGCCAATATCGTTGCACTTCCGAAGGTATCCCATGCTTTGAAAAAGTACCGCACGAAACTGTTCTCTGACTGTGCGGGAATCATCCCGCGGGCAGTGGAGTCGGACACCGTGTACGTCATACCGGTTTCAATAAACGGACCGGTGTTCACGCTGTAGAAGAGCTTGACCGAATCGACCAGCAACACCGTTGGGAATGCTCTAATAGCTACTACTGCGTTGCTATCCGAGGAAACAATCATTGGCATTCTTCGAGCGCGGGATAGCAATGGTCCAGGAGGGGGAGGGCTGATGGCATAGTAGTCTGGAGCGAGACGATATCCCCGCGGGGATTCTGCGCCGCTAACGGTTAGAATGTAGCCCTCAATAGTGCCAATCCATGCCCCGACTGGCGGAATAACGAAGGTTGAATTGGGATCCCTATGAGAGCGGCAGGTAAACCACTTCGACGCATCGTAATCGGACATCATGTTTCCTGCCGAATCGACCATGTTGAATGTACAGTTGGCTACATTCAGATGTGAGTGCACCAAGACATTACTCAGCCGGACGCGCATGCCCTCGAATCTTTCTCCAGTAGAAAATCGAATCCTACCGCCGGGAAACAATCCCTGGTAAAAATCCGAGATGCGCACAGGAACAGGAGGAGGAACGGGAGCCGTTCCAATGACTTGCAAAGGGATGCTCAGTATTGGAACAACCTGGGTCGTGGACTTGCAATCGTTCGTCGGAAACTCATCCACATATCCCACGAACCGTATGATATCGCCTTCATCTACGGAGAGAATGCCCCACATGATTACCAGTAGCGTATCCTGCGGATTCATACTTGAGATGTCCGGTCGCACAAATACCCCTCCCCACGCTTGCCGACTGCCAGTATCAGCAAGGAGAAGATTGAATCCAAAAGTAGTATATGTCAAGACCTTTGCCGGAACGACACAAACCCCGGTCACCGTCACCGTGTCGTGATAATAGGGCGAAGCCTGCAGCGTCCATCGAATACAGCCCAGAGAATCGAGGATGCGCAGCGAATCGGGCGGCACTTCCTGAATTTGACGAATGGTTACCTGAGGAGACTGGGCGTAGGCCGCGTTGAGCAGCACGAAGAAGAGACAAACCAACATGCCCGTTTTCATGGCGCAACTCCTTTGCCTGTTCAACGGCTATTTCAGCAGAATGAACTTCATCGTCTGCACAAAGCCTCCTGCTTTCAGTCGGTAGAAGTACACGCCGCTTGAGAAGTCGGCTGCGTTCCATCGAACTTCGTAACGACCGGCTTGTTTCAGCTCATCAACAAGGGTCATAATTTCTTGACCAAGGAGGTCATAGATCTTCAAAGATACGTGCGTTTCTTCTGGCAAATCGAACCGAATCGCAGCGACTGGATTGAATGGATTGGGGTAGCTCTGGGACAACGTATACCCTGTCGGAGAGCATACGTTGTCTTCATTGACTGCCAGCGGGGTTCGTTCATACAACAATAGCGTGAAGATCGTCCAACCCGCACCCGTTGCGCTCCCTAGCACAAACACTTCACCTCTT
>Ga0315284_10017881_pt1 | contig 10052 bp, 6 predicted proteins | sample YL17G09_16_MG_FD_203696 | JGI IMG/M metagenome (GOLD analysis project Ga0315284, IMG submission 203696) | Sediment microbial communities from Yellowstone Lake, YNP, Wyoming, USA - YL17G09_16 | ecosystem: Environmental > Aquatic > Freshwater > Lake > Sediment | place: USA: Wyoming | collected...
CTGGGGAGAGGGTGGCCGAAGGCCGGGTGAGGGGCGCTTACGGCGGGGCTGAAGCCCCGCCCTTCCGGGATCCCGACGTAACGCCAATTTACGTCACTAAGCACTAGAAATTCGAAGGTGCGGAGGTGCGCGCCGATCCAGTCCTCCAGCCCCTGGCTCCCGGTGGCTTCGGCGTAAGTGTAGTTACTGGCCCCCAGCCTCGGCCACAAAGATCGAAGCCGGGCGGACTGGCCCACCCTGCGGGTCATGGATGGGAATCGTCGCCCCGGCGTAATCGACGAAGAGCTTCTCGCCCGCCTTGTGCTCTTGGCGCAGCACCACGTCCAACTGGCGTCGCCACTGTTGGTAGAGTTCACAGAACCGGCGGTAGCCGTAGCCGTCGGGGGGAGCCTGGCGTACTCCTCCCAGGCTAACTGCAGCGTCAGATGAGGATGACGTTGGAGTTCTTCATGGAGATGCGCAAAATCTGGAGTGGGCTTGCGGCTGTCGTAGACGCGCCGCGGGGCCGGCCCGAACAGGGCTGCTTCCGGTTGGCGATCATCCCAGCCTTCCGGCAGCGGCCAACTGACCCCCGCCGCCTGCGCGCGTTTCAGGTACGCATAAACCGTGCCGTGCCCGATCGCGCAGCTGCGGGCGATCTGCCTCTGCCCCAGTCCTAACTCGAAGCGGAGTCGGAGAACTTCTTTGAGTTTTCGCATGGACAACCTTTTCGTGGGCAAGGTGGGTTCCTCCACCTTCCAGTGGAGCCAGATTGCCAGAATGTTGTCCAGCGTCCTTCGCCCTGTGGAAATCATTCCGAAATGATCGCGGTCAGGGTTCCGACCACCGGCCAAAAAGTGACCGGCTTGAAATCGGAAGCGGTGACCGGCTTCATTTCGGAATGCTGACCGGGATGATTCCTGAATCGTGACCGCCGTGCCCCGGAATACGCACCATGATGGACGGAGTATGAAATCGGGGGCATTTCAGACTTCACACTTTATCCTTGTAGCTAGTCCCTAACCCTTGGACCTAGCGGCCGCCGTTGCTCATGGAACCCAGGAATTCCCCATTGCTCTTGGTCTTCGTGAGCTTGTCGATTATCAACTCCATGCTCTCAACAGGCGATAGCGGGTTCAGCACTTTGCGCAGGATCCAGATGCGGTTCAGCTCATCCTTGGGAACCAGCAACTCTTCCTTACGCGTACCCGACTTGTTGAGGTCGATGGCCGGGAAGACGCGCTTGTCGACGAGTTTGCGATCCAGATTGATTTCCAAGTTGCCGGTGCCTTTGAACTCTTCGAAGATCACGTCGTCCATGCGGCTGCCGGTGTCGATGAGGGCCGTGGCGATGATGGTCAAGCTGCCGCCCTCTTCGATATTACGAGCCGCGCCGAAGAACCGCTTGGGGCGCTGCAGAGCGTTGGAGTCCACGCCCCCGGAAAGGACCTTGCCGGAGGGCGGAACCACCGTATTGTAGGCGCGGGCCAGACGGGTAATCGAATCGAGCAGGATCACGACGTCACGCTTGTGTTCCACCAGCCGCTTGGCTTTTTCAATGACCATCTCGGCCACCTGCACGTGCCGGGCGGCGGGTTCGTCGAAGGTCGAGCTGATCACTTCGCCTTTGACCGTCCGCTGCATGTCGGTGACTTCTTCGGGACGCTCGTCGATCAGGAGCACGATGAGCGTGATCTCCGGGTGGTTGGTGCTGACGGAGTTGGCGATGGTCTGGAGCATCATCGTCTTGCCGGTGCGCGGCGGCGCCACGATCAGGCCGCGCTGCCCCTTGCCGATGGGCGTAAGCAGGTCAAGGACCCGCGCGGAGATGTTGTCCTTGATCGTCTCCAGGTGGATGCGCTCGTCCGGATAAAGGGGAGTGAGGTTATCGAAGAAGATCTTGTTGCGCGCCTCGTCGGGCGGCTCAAAGTTGATAGCCTCAACCTTGATCAGCGCGAAGTAGCGCTCCCCTTCCTTGGGCGGCCGGATCTGCCCGGAGATCGTATCGCCGGTCCGCAGGTCGAACTTGCGGATCTGGGAGGGCGACACGTAGATGTCATCCGGTCCGGGCAGGTAGTTATAGTCCGGCGCCCGCAGGAACCCGAAGCCATCGGGCAGGCACTCCAGCACGCCCTCGGAGAAGATCAAGCCGTTCTTCTCGGTCTGCGCTTGCAGGATCTTAAAGATGAGTTCCTGCTTGCGCATACCCCCGGCGCCCACCACCCCCAGGTTCTTAGCGACCTGGATGAGGGTGGCGATGTTCATCTCTTTGAGCTTGGCGATGTCGAGCACTTCACTCTCTTTCAACTGCTCGATCTTTTCCTCTTGCACTTCGTCTTGTTTTACTTCTTGTTTCTTAGCAGGCATAAACTCTCTCTCAAAATTTTTTTAGTGATTGAACCCGTCACCGGGTTCCCGGCAAAAAAGATTCCCGTCCTGACGCTTCGTCGTTCACCCCGCCGCGCGACAGGTGCTTATTTCGGTTCAGAGGAGCAGTCGAGCGGCACTTTGAAACCAGCATAGTGGAGATGCTACTCGCGACTATGAACTTCCCGCAATCTCGCCAGGCGCCGAGCAGCGTGCCCCGTACCTGGCTGGCTGGGCCTGGGTACTCCCCGGCAACGCCCCGCCCGGAGAACTCCCTTGTCTTCCGCACACGACTTAGCCGCCCTCCCGGGGGACCCTGACTGAGCCGGGTCGAACACGTTCTGCGGTAACGGCGATCCGTGATCGCTGTCTCTGATTATCAATGACTTGGGTGCTCATCGAGCGCCGCTACAACTCAAGAACCCGGTTTTCAGACGCCCCTAATTGGTCAGACGGTCCTGATCCGCACCCAGAGGAGTAGATTCCCGCTCAGGGGACAGGTCTCCTTCGGGTGCCGGCACGGGTTGCGTCTCGAGCTTGCGCTCCAGCGCGAAGTCGAGCACCTCGTCCATGCTCTCCACAAAATGAATGACGAGTTCCTGCTGAATATTGGCGGGAATCTCGGCCAGATCCTTTTCGTTATCCCGCGGCAGGAGAATGATGCGAGTGCCGGCCCGATGGGCGGCTAGCAACTTCTCCTTGACGCCTCCGATGGGCAGGACTTTGCCGCGCAGCGTGATCTCACCGGTCATGGCGACCTCGCGCTTGACGGGAATCTTCGTCAAGGCGCTGACGACCGCCGTCGCCAGCGTGATGCCCGCCGAGGGACCATCCTTGGGGATCGATCCTTCCGGGATGTGAATGTGAATGTCGAGACGCCGGTAAAAGCCCGACAGCAACCCCCAGTGGGCGGCGCGCGAGCGCACGTAGCTCATGGCGGCCTGCGCGGACTCCTGCATCACGTCTCCCAGCTTGCCGGTCAGCAGCAACTTGCCGCGGCCTTCCATGATGGTGGCTTCGATGTTGAGGATCTGACCACCCACCTCGGTCCACGCCAAGCCCGTCGCCAGGCCGATTTCGCTCTTCTCCTCAGACTTGGTATCCCGGAACTTGATCACCCCAAGATATTCCTGCAGATCGTCGGGCGTGACCTTCACCTGCAAGTTCTTGCCGTCGGCCACGACCTTGCGCGCCACTTTCCGGCAGATGTTGGCGATCTCCCGCTCCAGGTTGCGGACGCCAGCCTCGCGCGTGTACCCGCCAATGATGCCCAGAATAGCCTCATCCGCGAACCGCAGGTTCTCGGGAGTCAAGCCCGCGGCTTCCAGTTGCTTGCGGATCAAGAACCGCTTGGCAATCTCCAGCTTTTCCGGTTCGGTATAGCCGGACAGCCGCAGGACTTCCATCCGGTCCTGCAGCGGTTGCGGGATGGTGTGGGTTACGTTGGCGGTGGTGATGAAGAAGACCTTGGAGAGGTCGTACTCCACATCCAGATAGTGATCCATGAACATGTGGTTCTGCTCAGGATCCAAGACTTCCAGCAAGGCGGCGGAGGGATCGCCGCGGAAGTCGATGCTCATCTTGTCCACTTCGTCGAGCAGGCAGATGGCGTTGATCGTGCCCGCCTTCTTCATCATCTGGATGATCTGGCCCGGCAACGCCCCGATATAGGTGCGGCGGTGGCCGCGAATCTCCGCTTCGTCTCGTACGCCGCCCAGGGAGATCCGCACGAATTTGCGGCCGGTGGCGCGGGCAATCGACCGCCCGAGCGAGGTCTTGCCGACGCCCGGCGGTCCCACGAAACAGAGAATGGACCCGCGCGGCGTCTTCACCAACTGCCGCACGGCCAGGAACTCGAGAATTCGTTCCTTGATCTTCTCCAGCCCGTAGTGGTCTTCTTCCAGGGTCTTTTCGGCTTGCTTGATATCGCGGATTTCCTTGGTCTTCTTCTTCCAGGGCACCGCCAGCAGCCAGTCGAGGTAGTTCCTTGACACCGTCGATTCGGCCGACATGGGCGGCATCATTTCCAGCCGCTTCAACTCGGTCAGGGCCTTGTCCAGCGCATCCTTGGTCATGCCCGCGGTTTCGATCTTCTTCTTCAGTTCGTCGATTTCGTTTTTTTCGTTGCGGCCCAACTCTTTCTGGATGGCCTTGATCTTTTCGTTGAGGTAATACTCGCGTTGCGCGCGCTCCATCTGGCGCTTTACCCGGCCCTGGATAGCGCGGTCCACATTCAGCTTTTCGATTTCAATATCGAGGATATCGGCCAGGCGGGTCAACCGGTCCACGGGGTCGAAGATTTCCAGTAGTTCCTGCTTCTCTTCAATGCTGATGTTCAGATTGGCCGCCACCGTGTCCGTAAGCTTACCGGTCTCTTCGGCCTTTACGGCCGCGATCATCGTCTCGGGATTGAGACTTTGCGAAAGCTTCACGTATTGCTCGAAGAGCGAGACCACGCGATGGACCAGTTGTTCCAGGCTGGGCGTGGTAACCGTGCGATAACTCACCGTCCGCACCGCGGCCTGATAGTGTCCCTCCTCGTTGGTAAGCTTCAGGATTTTGGCGCGCTCGATCCCTTCCACCAGGACCTTGATGTTTCCGTCGGGCAGTTTCAGACTCTGCACGATGTTGGAAATGGTCCCGACCTGATAAATCTCGCCCGGTTTCGGGTCATCCGCCGTGGCGTCGTGCTGCGTAGCCAGGAGAATCTTCTTGTCCCCGGCCAAGGCCTCATCGAGCGCCCGGATTGAGCTTTCCCGGCCCACCACGAACGGGATCATCATGTACGGGAAGATGACCAGATCCCGAATGGGCATCATCGGCAGTGTGCGCGTATCCGTCTTTTCACGGCCCGAAAACATAGGAGGATTCATTAACCTGCCTTTTCCAGCACCACGGTACTGACGTTAATTTGCTGTTTCTTCACCATCTCTTCGGTAACCACGAACTCGGGGATATTCTCTGCGCCGGGCAAATCGTACATGAGGTCCAGCATCAGGTCTTCCAGGATCATCCGCAACCCGCGCGCCCCGATCTTCCGTTCCAGAGCCAGCACCGCAATGGCCTTCAAGGCACCCTCAGTGAACCGCAGCCGGACGTGCTCCCATTCAAACAACTTCTGGTATTGTCGAATCAGCGCGTTCTTCGGCTTGGTCAGGATCTCAATCAAGCCAGCCTCATCCAGATCTGCCAGGGCACTCACGACTGGCAACCGGCCGACAAATTCTGGAATCAGACCGTACCTAATGAGGTCTATCGGCTGAACCTGTTCCAGAGTTTCGATATTTCTCGGCCTGGAGGCAACCCCGCTGCCGTTGGTTTCCGTGCGGAAGCCCATGGCCCGCCTGCCATGGCGGCGTTCGATGATCTGTTCCAGCCCCACGAACGCCCCCCCGCACATGAACAGGATGTTCGTTGTGTCGACCGGCGTACACTCCTGGTGCGGATGCTTGCGCCCGCCCTGCGGGGGAACATTGGCAATCGTACCCTCGATTATCTTGAGCAAAGCCTGCTGCACGCCCTCTCCGGAAACATCACGGGTGATGGAAGGGTTTTCATCTTTCTTGGAGATTTTGTCGATTTCGTCAATGTAGATGATTCCCTGCTGGGCCCGCTGGACGTCTCCCTCGGCGTCCTGTAACAGCTTCAAGATGATGTTCTCGACGTCTTCACCCACGTAGCCGGCTTCCGTCAGGGCCGTGGCGTCAGCGATCGCGAAAGGAACTTCCAGCATCCGCGCCAGGGTCTGGGCCAACAGCGTCTTGCCCGTGCCTGTCGGCCCAATCAACAGGATGTTGGACTTGGTCAGTTCTACGTCGCTGCGGGTTCCGGCGAGCAAGATGCGCTTATAATGGTTGTAGACTGCGACCGCCAGCTTCTTCTTGGTTTTCTCCTGGCCCACCACGTACTGGTCGAGAAAAGCCTTGGTTTCCTTGGGACGGCGCAGCTTGGCCTGGCCCAGCGGTGCCGGGGCCTTGCGCCCCTCCTCCAGGAGGGACCCGCAGAGCTCCACACACTCATTGCAGATGAAGGTGTGCGGCGGGTCGCCCGGGGAGGCGAGCAGCCGTTCCACCGCCTCCGCGGTCTTCTGGCAGAATGAACAGCGCCGCCCTTCGTTTGGAGTGGGCCGTTTCAAGGGGTACTCCCGGGATTACTTGTGCTTGTAAATGATTTCGTCAACGATGCCGTACTCGCGTGCCTGTTGGGCGCCCATCCAAAAGTCGCGCTCCGTGTCCCGCTCGACCTTCTCCAAAGCCTGACCTGTGTGCTTCGCCATCAGCTCGTTCAGGTTGGCCCGGATGCGGAGAATCTCGCGGGCGTGGATGTCAATATCCGTGGCCTGGCCGGAAAGTCCGCCCATGGTGGGCTGGTGAATCAGGACGCGCGAGTTGGGCAGCGCGAAGCGCTTGCCGGGTGTCCCGGCGGCCAGCAGCAACGCCGCGACGCTGGCGGCCTGGCCAATGCAGGTGGTGGCCACATGCGGCCGGATGAACTGCATGGTGTCGTAAATGGCCATGCCCGCCGTCACCACTCCGCCCGGCGAGTTGATGTACAACTGCACGTCTTTTTCCGGGTCCTCGGCTTCCAAAAAGAGCAGTTGCGCGGTGATCAAATTGGCCACGTTGTCGTCAATCGGCGTGCCAATAAAGATGATGTTGTCCCGCAGCAAGCGCGAGAAGATATCGTAGGCACGTTCCCCACGACTCGTTTGTTCCACCACCATCGGGATAAGCGTCAGGCTGGGATGATTGCTGCTCATGGCTTCTACCCGGGATTATTTCTCCACCGGCGCCGGACCGGCTTCGCTTTTCCGAGTGATTTGGGCGCTGCGGTAGATAACTTCAAGCACCTTTTGGCTTCGGCGGGAAGTTTTAATCCTATCCATCTCTCCGTCCCGTGTCAAGCGCGTCTTTAAGGCGGCGGGCGGTTCCTGGCGTTCCTGCGCCAGCTGCCGAATCATTTCGTCGACTTCTTCCTCGGAAACTTCAATCTTCTCCGCGTCCGCAACCTTGTCCAGGATCAGGCCCGCCCGCACTTCCTTTTCCGCCGCGGGGCGGGATTCCTCCCGGAGTTTCCGCCAGTCGAATTCCGCCGTGCGCGGATCAATTCCCTGGGCCAGCAATTGCCCGACCGTCCTTTCCAGCTTTCGGTCCAACTGGGCCTCGACTAGAATCTCCGGCACCGGAAACTCTTGGGACGTCAGCAGCTTATCGACCAGCTTCTGCTGGGTGGCCGCTTCCGCCTGCCGCTGGCGCCGGCTGGTAAGTTCCTCGCGAAGTTTCCCGCGAAGTTCATCCAGCGTGGCGAATTCGCTGACCGTCTTAGCGAGTCCGTCATCGAGTGCCGGTACTACTTTCCTTTTGATGCTCTGAACCTCAACTTGGTAACCAACCTTCCTGCCCGCCAGGGACTTTTTCGGGTAGTCTTCCGGGTAAGCCACTTCAAACTCGCGCTTGTCGCCCCCCCGGGTTCCGAGCAGGTTCGTGATGAAGGCCGGGACAGTTCCCTTGCCGCCAAGTTCGACGATCGCATCACGGGCTTCAGGAATGTCAGCCGCAGGGCTGCGGTAGTTGACGATGACAAGATCGTCTTCCTGCGCGGCACGGTCCTCGACCACTTCAAAAGTCGCCGCGCGCTGCCGCAATTTCTCCAGAGTCTGGTCCACGTCAGCGTCCGTCACCTCAACCAGATCTTCCTCCACTTCCAACCCTTGGTAGGAAGTCAACTCGAACTCGGGATAGACTTCAAACACCGCCTTGCATCTCAGGGGCTGCGCCTCGTCGAACTTCAGCTCCTCAAAGCGCGGCTGCCCGACCACCGACCACTTCCGTTCCTTTACAACACGGTCGAAAAACTTCGGCAGCAGCGCCTGCACTACGTCGTTCCGGATGTCCTCACGGAAACGGCGCAGCACCAAAGAGCTGGGCGCATGCCCCGGGCGGAAGCCGGGAATACGGGCCACGCGCGCATACTGCGCGGTCACCGTCTTAAGTTCTCGCTCTGCCTCTTCGGTTGGAACTTCAATAGCCAATTCTCGTTTGCAGGTCTCTGTTGTCACAATTTTCCGATCCCGAATACACAGAATTTAGATGCGATACCCGATAGCGAGGCTCTTATTTTCCGGGAAACGCGCGAACCATTCAAAGATAAGGTTATAAACGATTGCCGCCCCGGAAGGTGTCTCTCTCTGCTGAGGCCCAGATATTCAGTATAGCATACGGCATACCCTTGTCAAACCCGGCCGCATCGCCGGCCCTGTCCAGCAACTCGGCGGAAGAAGCCTTCCGCGAGGTTGTAGTACGCAGGTGGTCTCGCCAGCGTGCCAGCCAGCGTAAGTAGGCCATGACGCGGTGCAATTCCGCCTTTCTCCAACTTTCGCCAGAAGATCATACAGGCAGGGCAGCCTTTCATCCCCCTCGTCACCTGCGCCTCGGAAACCATGGTTCCCATTCCTTTGCTGGTGCCGGCGGAGTATAATGCCGCGGAGGCAAGTCAAATGAGCGACCGGGGCGAAGGGTCGGCACGGGCTGAGCTAAAGCTCAGCGCTACAACACACCTGGCGCTAAGGCCTTTAACGGAGGTTTTTTGGGGGGTGGGAAGGGTTGCGTGAGCGGAAGGAGGTAGCTGGCGCTGCCGCACTCCAAGGCGGGCTGCGCTCGCTAGGTTTCATGCGCGCAGGATGGTAGATGAGTCATTTCTGACCTCACCGATAGCCGCCCTTAGGCTATCCATACAACGACTACAGGAGATCCATTCTATGTTTTCCAACACCCGACGCGAATGTTTAAAAAATATCGCCACTGCTGCATTGGTAACCGGGACTGGCGCCTTGTTGCCGTCGATCGTGAGCACCGGATGCTCCAGCCGACGTCCCATCCAGAGGACGGCATCGATCATGGACGATGCGAGAACACGTTGGTACCGAGACGCTAAGTTCGGACTGTTTATTCATTGGGGGGCCTATTCCGTTGCCGGCGTGGAAGCTTCGTGGCCGATCATGAAGCCGGAGTGGTTCCCTCACTCGCGACCGATCAGTGACCAGGAGTACGTTGAACTTCCCCGCCGGTTCAAGCCCACCGAGTACGACCCGAGCGCGTGGGTGCAACTCGCCAAGCAAGCCGGCATGCGTTATATCGTCATCACCACGAAGCACCACGACGGCTTCTGCCTGTTCGATGCCCCCGGGACGGACTACAAGATCACCAACACGCCGTACGGTGAGGACGTGGTGGCTCTTCTGGCCGCGGCCTGCCACGAGCAGAATATGCCGTTGGGGTTCTATTACTCACCGCCCGACATGCATCACCCCGGCTTTCGCGATACCAGCAAGCTGGCACGCGAAAATTGGAATGGAGAACCCTCGCGGCCGCAATGGCCGTCGTACCTGGACTACATGGAATCGCATCTGCGGACGCTCCTCACGAGCTATGGACCCGTTGCCGTCATCTGGTTCGACGGGCTCTTCGGAATGGCCAAGTACAATCCACCCCGCTTCCATAAGCTCATCCACGAGCTCAGTCCCAATACCTTGGTTAACGACCGGCTGGGGCCGGGCGGTGACTACGTCACGCCCGAGCAGTTTTTTCCCACTGGCATCCCCATCAAACCCACCGAAGAGCCAGCGGATATCACTCCGGGCACAATGAATGCGTTCCTCGCTTTGTCGAAAATCCTGCCGCAGAAATGGTTCGCCCGACTGGTCCAGT
>Ga0315284_10017882_pt1 | contig 10052 bp, 10 predicted proteins | sample YL17G09_16_MG_FD_203696 | JGI IMG/M metagenome (GOLD analysis project Ga0315284, IMG submission 203696) | Sediment microbial communities from Yellowstone Lake, YNP, Wyoming, USA - YL17G09_16 | ecosystem: Environmental > Aquatic > Freshwater > Lake > Sediment | place: USA: Wyoming | collected...
ATACGCCTGGACCAGCAACCACTTCTTCAATGTCATGTATGGTGTTATGAAGTTGTATTCCAATAGGAGATTCCCCAGCATTTTGATTAAAAACTAGGTTACCCAATTTTTCTATTAATTCAATTATGGTCATCTTGACACCGCGTAATAGATAACATAAAACCAACTGAAGAATCCATGTAATATGGCCCAAAGTATTGATTTATGGATTGACCAACTAATTACGGTTGCAAGAGCAACTCCAAATCCATACCCATAATTAATTTTAATATTCATTGAATCCCAGTTTGAACATTAGAGTATAGTGCGGAAAACACGCCAGAATATTATTTCTTATTTCTAGAGTCGAGACGATCAGAAATAATATCAATACGACTGTGTATAGTAGCCAATCGATTTACTAATACATCAAGCCGTCGTTCCATCTGCCAAATACGTACACTCTGTTTTATTTGACTAAACCAAATAAAGCAGACCAATACTAGGTTAATAACTAGAAACCAAATAGGCCAACCATCTGAAATAAACCAAGACACGAAAAATAATAAAAGGAAGGGAGAAAATAGAAAGGCTAGGTATAAGCGTGGACGTTATCAACAGATTTGAAGATAGTCTCTGGGTTTTCAGTGGGATGATAAGTAACTAACCAACGAGCAAATTTTCTCATCGCCTCTTTACTATCACCATGAAATAGCCACAGCCCACTTACAAATGTATCATATGTAAACCAGAGAAACATCCTGGCTATTACAGTATATTCTTCCTTAGATAATTTACCTCCCAAGTGTTTGTACTCCTGAAAGAATGCTGGATCAAACAACTTCTTAGTGTCTTTATAGGACATAGGTTCAATAAATTTACCGGCAAACAGGTCCTCAGTTAAAGCAATCTGTTTCTTGGTTGGCAGCTGCATAAAACCTCTTAGTTAAAGTTACAATATAAACATTGCAAGAATAATACCACTTATTTTAATATTTTTATAAATTTTAACTTACCTTCATCCCATACTTTACTAAAATTAAATATTTCAGCATATATGCTTTCAGACATACCCATCCTTTGGGCTTTATCCCAAATTGTTTTCTTATGTTTCATGCCAGCCACTGGATGTACATAATAATAATCTGGAGCTATTTCATTGACAAACTCCCAATTTGATGCTTTGTATACCGCACCAGTATGACCTTGTTGTTTATCTGCAAATGTAACTAATCCTTTTATATTAGGAACTTCATGTTTAATTTCCTTTTCAACCCTTGATAAAAACCAGCTGAGTAAATTTGGCTTCTGAAAATTAGGTTTAATGCATAGGCGTGATAATTCTAAAACTTCTTTATATTTAAATCCAACAGATGTTGCAATTTCGATTCTATGTGGATTAATAAATCTAGCCACTACTATTAACTCATCATTTATATGTCCACCAAAATCATATCCTGATCTACCCTTGCTAATATAATGCCAATTATACAAGAATCTATCCGTCTCATTATGTGGTAACTTAACAATCTTTACATCGTCTAATTCAAAATCATGTTGTTTTATACTACTAATATTGAACATGTTCATTATCCGTTTTAGTGCAGCCCCATATATTTTACATTCATTCTCTGATATCTCATATAATGCTAATTCTGGGTGATGTGTTTTAATATAATCTCTATCCCTGATATCTTTAATGCGTCTATCTTCTTGATTATGCCAATATGTACCTTGGACTTCTATTAAAATATTATGCTCTGGTGTAAAAATGTCATATGGGTGAGTACCACTTGGTACATATTCAATTTCAAATTTTATACCTAATACCTTGAGTATTTCACACACCTTATTGTGTGGGAATGTCATCGAAAGGTATTTCCTTGATTTTGCTATCCTGTATTTAAATTCATCAGATGTAAATAATTTTTGCATCATATCTTTATATTCAGGTGTTGATCTTAACTGCTCCATCTTATCGCGATATTTATCTGATGAATAAAGTTCCATCATTTTACTTCTATATTCATAATTACCCCATCGTGCCTTCATCTCTGCTGAAATCATCCCTAATTTAGATGGATCAGATAATGCTTCTATAACAGAGTCACTTATTTTAGCGCTATACTGGTCTGAAGACATGATGCTAGTTAATTTATTCTTGTATTCTGGGTCTTTCCATTTTTCTTTGATAAGACTGCTTATATGTACTGCATCAGTATTTTTATCTCTGATTGAGGTGATCTCTAAACCACTATATGGTTTTGGACTGGTTTTAAGATTAAAATCTCTTAATTTTTGACCGATCAACGATTTACTAACATTATATTTTTTGGCTATGGTGCGTGTTGAAAGACCTATTTTGCAATCTATTTCTAACATATCCTTAGTAAGATTTGCAGACTGTGTTGGGTTAGTACATGGTTTTATATTGTGTCTTTTCAACCATGCAGAAACCCATTCTACTTTAATATTGTAACGTCTTGCAATCTCACTTAGGCTTAAATTCTGGACTGAATGTAGGTTGTTAAATTGCTCGACTGTTAAAGGAAACCAATTCCTGTTTCCTTGTTTTTTATCAATGCTCATATGTGATCTAATTAAATCATGTCGTTTAAATAGAGGATTTAAAGATTTAGCACTACAACCAATCTTATCCGCTATTTGTTGATTGGTCATGCCACTAAGCATCATATTTTCTAAATCTTCTCTGGACACTAGTCTTTCTAACGAATTGCAAGAAATATACTTAGCTACTTCATCTTTACATAACCCCCTAATTAATATCTTATTGATAATCGGCATACTAACATTTTCTTGTTTTGCTATCTCAGTCTTAGTTTTACCAGAATTTAATAAATCAATAATCTGTTCTCTAGTTATGGATGTTTTAGATTGTGGAGGCTGTGCAATATTTACCCCCAATTTTCTTAGTGAATAATGAACTGCTGATCTAGTAACTCCAAATATTTCAGCAATATCACCTAATGATTTACCAGCAGCATACATCTCAACAGCCTGTTTCTTATTTATTGGCATTACAACCTCCTACTTAAATTATAACACAGGCTGCGTTCTAATTTAATATACTACTTTACTTTATATTGTTAATGGGTGGGCAATTAATAGATAAATACAAATGTAGGGCGAAATCAGTTACCCAATTTCGCCCCACATTTAATGCCTATGACTACTTATGGCCGAGAGACACAGCGCGGGCGTTCGGAATTCCGAAACCTACGATCTCACCGTAAGCCCAACCCTTGACTAGTCTTCGTTGTGAGAACATATTGAACGGTTCACTGAACAGCTCAACTCTCACACCCATCTCGCCAAGGTACTCTGAGCCTGTGGCAGCGTACACATTGCCACGGGGAACGACTTCCTCAACGCCAGTACCAGCAGCAGTGATGATCTGGGCATTCAAGATGTTACCAATATAACCAGCCAAGATCAATTCACGCTCTGTCACCGGGTCAACCGCAGTAGCCATCGTCTTAACGATGTCCGATAGCTCGGCGCGGTTGATCATGAACTTCTCAACCATTAGACGATGCCGCTCAACCTGGTACCGGATGTCTTCAAATGCCGCAATACCGAGTGTAGCAAACAGGGTCTGTGAGTTCACCGTCAGCGCAGCGCGATTAAGGAGTGCAAGGGCTCGCTTGTCTTCCTCAAGCTCGATTTCCTGACGTGCGGTGTCCTGTGCCCGGTCGAGAACATCGTAGTTCATCTGATAGATGTCTTCGATGTCAACGGTTGGGAAAGCAGTAACCTTGAATTCACTTGGCTGAATGAACCGGCCATAAAGCCGTGACTCAATAGACTGACCGTCTTGACCAACAACCCACGCAGTTGCGCGAACGTCCTTGGCAATACGGAACAATTCACCCTGAGCGAGAGGCCGAACGCGATAAAGCTTCCGCGCCCAACCTTCGTAATCAATAATGTCCTTAATCGGGAGCAGGAGTTCCTGACCGACAATAGCAAAACCCTCACCTGAGGGATCTTGCATTGCGGCTGCAAGTACCTTGCGCCGATCTTCTGGATTCATATCAGTTGATGCTTCACGATAGAAGGAGCCCGGTGACGCCTTCTTGGTGACTGATTGAAGCAGATATGCAATCTGCTGCAGTGCATCACCATTATCATAAGCATTAACTTGACCGGACTTATCAAACATACGGTTCGATAGCTTGGTGCTACCAACAGCCTGCTTGATACCGTCACGGGTTTGTTCGCCAGCATAAGCTGTGGGATTAAACGTACCGGTTTCATCCCAAGTCTGCTCATCACCCTTTGATGCCAAATGGGTGTTTCCAGCCGCACGAACCTTGTGCTGCTCAATTTTTTGCTCGGTAGCCTTGTCGGCCTTAACCGGCTGCGCCGCCGCCCCGGCTGCAGCTAGACGCTTGTAAGGATTAACTACGCTCATTTTAATTCTCCTTAGTTATGTTTCCTAAGCCGAGGAGGGGGCTATTAGCCCCCTCCTACCGGGTTAATTACTGGACAACTGGGTCACCACCAAGCCGAACGCCAAGGAACGGATCATCAGCGCTTGGGATTTGGACAACATGACCAACAAATTCACCTTCAGTGTTGTCATTGGTAAAGAGACCTGCCTTGAGTGCAGTATTCCCACCACAATACAGGTTCTTACCAGTACCAACCATGGTATAAACACGTGAAGTGTCATACTGCGACGTGAACAAGATCGACGCATCAGTAATAACAGTCACGCGACCATCCTGAATACTAACCTCATCCGTGAAATTCCAGAAATTGCGTCCCTGGAAATCAAGGTCTGTGGTCTGTAGCTGGAAGGTGTAGGTCGCATAAACAGTAGTAGCAACCGGAATGGTGCCACCAGCGTTATGAGTCAAGAGACCATTAAGTGCCGTAAGAGCATAATCACCTGGCGATGCAAATAGACCACCACCAAGATTAATTGCGCTACGAAGCTGGAAATTGCTGACTACTGGATGCCGCAAAGTTGAAGTAGCACCAGCAATAGCAAAAGACACTGACTCATCAACAATCGCTGCTGACAAAGTGTTGGTCTTATTCCACTTAGCAACACCCAAAACAGGCTTGCTAACGCACTTAATAACCGTACCATCAACATCCTGAGCTACTAGCATGCCGGCTTCAAATGTAGCCGCCACACCAGCCTTGAAAGTTCCAAGATCCTGCATAATTACGGAACGCCGCAGATCCAGCCCACGTGGAAACGTGTCATTTTGGAATGCGGCTAGCCGTGCTGAATTAAGTCCAATGCTGCCCATGTTAATTACCTCCTGAGATTACTTTTCCGTGTAACTCTTCATGTTTAAGGTTAAGTCCCTTGTATTTTCTAATCGGGCTATCTCTAGCCAATGCAATAATACTCAACATTATCGACTCGCATTCGCCAAGGAGGCTACCCGTGTAACACCAACAGCATGCCTGATAGAGGAACGCTTATCGGTACCAAGAACGGGAGTAGTTTCTTTAGCAGTTGGGGCTAATTGTAAATTACCTTGCTTCATAGCAAGCTTGAGCGCGTGGTCAACATGGGGATCCATAACCACCACATCATCAAGTGGTACAGATGCTGTTTTGATGTTGCGCAGATCATCTTCAATCTGCATTAGAGTCTCGTCATTCATCTTCATAATCGAAGCAGCACGGTCAAAAAGTCCATCAATAAAAGCTTCCCACGCTGGCTTATCAGTACCTTCAATCATGGGTTCGTTAAACGATGCTTCAATAATCCGAACTGCCGTTTGTTGATCCATTGGATTATAATCATAACCATTTCCAAGAGGACGTGGATTGCAAAGAGCAATGCCAATAGCCGTCTTCATTGGTGAATATTCAAGATTTAAAGCCTGTCGACGAGCAGAGATCTTCATAGCCTTAAGCATACGATCTGTAAGATTCTTCTCAAGATCGGCATATTTCTTAATTAGTTCAGCTGACTTGGCTTCAAACCGATTCTTATAGAGTGCTTCAAGACGAGCAGCATGCTGTTGAGCAGCATATTTAGGATTAGAAGCCTTTTTGCCAGATACTGGATCTTGATGATCGGGAGTAACTGTGTCAATTGAAGATTTACCAAGATCAAACTTCTCACGCTTCTCGCGTGTATCTGCGTCTTGATTCTTAGTCACACCGCCATCACCCTTAAGTAAACTCTTGGGATCATCAACATTATTCTGTTCATCTTCCACATCGGTCTCGCGTTCTGGAAGAACACTATCATCAATAGTCTTGGTTTCATGTGGAGACTTAGTATCAGTTGCTTCACCAGTGCCTGTAGCTGTTTCTAATTTCTTCTTATTTCCGTCCCGATCTTCGGTCATATCATCGTCAGTCTGTTCAAGAATAGAGTCCGTCTTTTCACGCTCTAAATCCTTCATATCATCTACAGCATATTCCAAGACTTGAGCAATACGTGGACCGACAATAGCATTCGTACGCTTGATGGTTCCACCAATACCATGCTCAGCAACCATGGTTAGAACAGCTTTAGCCAATTCCATCCCGGTTTTACTGGCAACTTTACCATCAGCAGAAACACGATCTGGCTTGACAACAAAATAAGTACCACCATCATCAAAGATGCGGACGTTGCCAACTGAAGTAATCTCAGCCTTAAGATTCTTGTATGATTGAGCAAAACGGAGCATTGAAGGTCCTCCTGTATTTTTACTAGCCCCTTTAGGCCCTGCTTTAGGAATAATACCCATAGCTTCTGGTGTAAGTGTACTACCCGCAGGAGCTGGAGTGGCTCCAACATCCTCGGGGGTCATATTTTCAATTGGAATTCCCGGTGGTTCAATACCTTCAACAGGCTCCGATGAAGCTAAATCAACATCAGGACCACCTTTAGTGTTTATGTTAATAACTACTTTACCGTCTTTACCCTCTTCCATAGAGATTGGACCAGGACTAGGAGAGGGCGGAGGAGCTGCAGGAGCCTCAGGGGGCATAGGAGGCATAGCTTGAGCTTGTTTTGCCATGTTAAATTTCTCATCGACTTTCTTTTCAAGCTCCGCGATTTTGGTCTGGAGGAGCAAAATTTCAGACTCATTCCGGAGTTTGTCGTCTTTCTCAATTGACGCCACCTTTTCCGATAGTTTTAAGATTTCATACTGTTCAGCTTTAGGGTCGGCTGGGTCATGTACACGACTATATTCGTCGAAGATTGTACCTTCACACCACTCAAATGCTTTTGCTATTTTCTTTAATTTCTCAGCAGTCTTACCTTTATGCTTAATTATAAAGGCAATGGGATTAAAACCACGTTCTGATTCATCATATTCTTTACCTTTGTTTCGAATATGAGCACAGAACTCACTACGAGAATATGCAACATTGTTGCATACATTACATCTAGTCCGCAGACAAGAGCAACCCATCGATCCGTGCTTAAGCACTCCGTTTAGAACACCCTGAGCAAATGTAGGGTCTTTCTTAGTATCGATGGCGACTAATAGCTCTACGAATTCGTCTTTGACAACCGTACCACAATTAGCACAGTGAATTCCCGTTTCGGGGTCACGGTTGCCCTTATCTGCAGTCTTATGTCCACACTCAGGACAATCATCCATTGCCTGTGCGGAATCATTATAGTGTGCGTCTAGAATAAACCCACGTGCTGTTTTTGGATTTGAGGCAGCGTGCTGAATATGATGAGGTTTTAATTCATATGTACGATAAACTTGCTTACCGAGCCTATGATCAAATCGAAGTAACTCATTCTTATGGAAACCATCATTATTATCATTAGCTATATTTGCGGTGTTTCCTCTGATAGCCTCAAAAATGTAATCATTGGGATTAGATGAGATATTGTATTCACTAGTTACAATTTCAAGAGCAGCTTTAATATCAATAGGTTTAGTACCATTAATGTATGCACTAGAACTATCTCCATAAGCAGCAGAACGCTTAAAACCAGTCTCTTCAACAGTAGCGACAGCAAGTGTTTGAACAGCAGCTGTTTTAATAAAATTACTTGCCATTATCTTTATTCTCAATATCTTTATCTTTATCGACTGGTTTAATTTCCGGCTTCTGGACAGGTTTGTCCGTGGTAGCAATTGTCACAGTCTTACCGGTTTTAGTAAAAGCCATGTTTAATACTCAATATTAAACACAGTCTTAGTAATTATATTTGGGTAGGACTGTAGCTTGTACGATTATACAATTATGGATTGATTAATCGAAATAGTTCGGGATGTTTTAAATTGTATTGATAAATTATACCAGGAGAAGTGAGAGACGGAAACCAGAGTTGTGTTTCCGGTAAATTTGAATATCTGTAAATATAGGCAACTAACTCCGAACAAAATTCACCTTTAACATTGTAAAACGGCTTTTGAATTTTCTTCTTAAAAATAGTCCAAAGAACAATAAACCAACCAAGATAAGCCATACCAATAATGTCATAATGATCACCAAAGAACTTACTAGCCTTTTGTAGAGATGGTTTAATATCAAATAATACTTCAAATTCTGCAACTATATTATGCCTGGCTTTATAGGCAGGAATCATACGAACAATAGGAAAAGTTGCTTCAGCGATCCATTCACCACCCCATGTTTCAGAAGTATACTGAACCATTACATGGCTAACCGGACTTTTAGTTAACCACCTAATTAACTTACCAAGTAGTGTATTTGATGCTGTAAAGACTATCCTGATCATAGTCTTTATAGACTATATTATGCACTAAAAGTTACTGAGTCTTTACTAAGACAAATAATGGCTGGACTCATAAACGATTGTGAGCAACCAAGCCACACCGTTTCATCAACTAGATCTGTTAATGTACAGGCAAATTCACCATTAACATCAGTTAATATCTTCAATGCTGCTGTCCCAGCACCGGCAAGAATAGTTCCCTTTGTTGCAGTATTTAATGTAGCATTGACTGCTGGAGTTACACCATATTGTTCATCAAACACTGCAAATTCAACTGGAACTTGTAGTGGCATTGCAATATCATTAATATTTGTAAGTGAAAATCCAACTGCAACTGTTGTCCCACCAGCTGTAACATTCGGTGCATCAATTAGCTTAGTCTTTACTACCGAATGCAGCATCGCAATCTGGGTATCTTCAAAATCATCTGGAATACTTGTATCTTCTGCCGTAGAGTAATTAATTAAACCACGGTCTTTAAACGCCTTTAGTTCATTTGCAACGGCTTTTTTAACATCACCATCAGTTGAAACGGTTTTAGTTTCATATGATCCAAGTGACATCTGAATACCAGAAATAGATATGTTATCCTTTTGTAGATTAGTCACTGTAATAATCATAATAACCTCATGTGTTTAGGAACAATAAATAATAATTCAAAAAAGGTATATTATAGTAATTTATGTAATGTTAAATGTTATTACTACTGGTGTAACTTCTACCCCAAACCATGTATCATCATTAGAGATTCTAAAAGTAATTGTATAGCTATCTCCTGATGAGTATACACATTCATCACCACCATCTGTTAAAAACAGAAGGTCAACTAATGCACGACCATGATCAAATTTAGGACACTCTTGCACTAAAGTTGGTGGATTAGTATCACCAGATACTTTAACTATGGTATGTACAAACTCAAAATTTGCCCACACATGATAATCTGATCCAGAATCACGTAATAAAACAGCAATAGGCCACTTAAATGTTCCAACAGGGGCGGCATTTAATTCTGTGGCAGGAATCTCGATTGTTTCATTTATAATCCCAAGTTGGATATCCTTATTTAGTAAGGAGCCAAGTGCATGTACTGTACCATCAACAACAGAAACCCAGTCTTGTAAATCTTGGGCATCACTAAGTATGCTACTAGTTTTTACACTAGATAGTAAGTCTAAATCTTTTAATTTATCAGCGATAAGATATAAACTCATGATTATATTTCGCCAGCAGTTACTGCTTGCTCGTATGTAGTATATGATAATACTAAATAATTATCAATTACCTTTCTAAACACATAAAGCTTATATTCACTTGAAATAACAATAGACAATTCATTCATTCCGGGTTGTAATGCACCTACCTCTAAATTGGGTTTCGG
>Ga0315284_10017884_pt1 | contig 10051 bp, 8 predicted proteins | sample YL17G09_16_MG_FD_203696 | JGI IMG/M metagenome (GOLD analysis project Ga0315284, IMG submission 203696) | Sediment microbial communities from Yellowstone Lake, YNP, Wyoming, USA - YL17G09_16 | ecosystem: Environmental > Aquatic > Freshwater > Lake > Sediment | place: USA: Wyoming | collected...
CTGGTCAGAGGAATGGAAGACTCATACGCCGTCATCGATTCGCTCATAATCTGCAAATTCTCCAGAGGCACGTACTACAAGGAATTCGAAGATATGTCCAGACTCTACGGTGTGGTCACTGGCTCTGAGATGACACCCGATGAACTGAAACTGGCTGGAGAAAGAATAAACAACATCGGCAGACTCTTCAACATTCGAGAAGGACTGGGCAGAAAAGACGACACACTGCCCTACAAAGTTATGCACCTTCCAATTCCAGATGAAGGTCCTTCGAAAGGCGCATTCGTCACACAGGAAGAGTTGGACCTGCTTCTGGACGACTATTATGAAGCACGCGGTTGGACGAGAGAAGGAATACCCAGCGCCGAGAAACTGAAGGAACTCGGAATGGACGATCTAATACAGATAACAAAATAAGAGGACGAGAAAATGGTGAAGATACACGACAGAAAGTTTGTTTCAGCCGACCCCGACAAATGCGTAGGATGCCAAGTCTGTGAGTACGCTTGCTCGATGAGCAGAGACAAGGTATTCAACCCACTGAAATCAGGAATACGAGTCGTCAGAATCAACCAAGTAGTAAACATGGCGGTAACGTGTAGACTTTGCGAAAATCCCGCCTGCGTTGCAGCATGTCCCCGAGATGCTCTGACCCAGTCAGAAGAAACAGGATTGATCTCAGTTGACAAAGACAAATGCAACGGTTGCGGATGGTGCATCGAAGCATGCGACTACGGCGCCATCATGCAGCACCCAGACAAGAAAGTAGTCTACGTCTGCGATTTGTGCAAAGAAAAAGGCGAGCCTCAGTGCATCAAATGGTGCCCAGAAGAAGCCCTAGAACTGGTGACCAGCGATACGCTAGCACAGAAGGCAAGGATAACCGCGGTGAAGAAGCTTTTCCAAGAAGCATCTAATACACCCCAGAAGTAGTAGCGACACTTTTTTTCCATCATCTTATTTTGGGACAGTCGCCTCTCCTCGTAGTTCATCGATGAGTTTCGCCACATTCTCTACCACGTACTCATTTATCGTCTGACCTTTCTTCTTTGATGCCGTAGTCGGATCACCGATTACACCGCTTGGAAAATAGCGCTCAGGATGGGCGACAAGCTCGAATCTGGGAAACTTCGGATAACTGCTCGTGCCCTTTTTCTTGATAAGATCAGGCCGAATATCCATGACGCGCGAAGTCTCAATGGTGCCGGCATGGCCATCTTTGTCGCTGAAGTATTTCCCCTTCAATTCGTAAGCAAAGTCATAGTCCGAACAAACCATGATCCGCGGCATCCTATTAGGATCATCTCCTTCGTGTTTAAGAACTACTTCTTCGGCTGCGAGCCTGAGCGCTGTCATGTGAGACTGACCAGCATGGCCGCTCAAGACCAGAATTCTCCTGAAACCGTTTCGAACAAATTCTTCAATAACGTCCAGAACAATCTTGTGCAAAGCTTCAAAACTTATCGAAACAGTGCCTGGGAAATTTCGGGTTGAACTGCAAATGCCATATCGCAATGGCGGTGCCACAAGGCAGTTTTTCCTCCTCGCCACTTCGAGCGCAACATATTCGGGTTGTATGCTATCAGTGCACAGTGGGAGATGGTCTCCGTGTTCTTCAACGCTTCCAATTGGAATTATGATCGGTTTTGCGGTTTTTGCCATCCTTTCTGCTTCTTTCATGCTTAATTCATCGAACCAAACATGTTTTTCATTCGAAGCGGAACGTCTCTTTCTTACGGCGTTGCCCACGAATTCTAAACTCTCCTAAAGTCATCAACTATTGCTCCATGATTTATTAAACTAGCGCGCGTGGGCGTAGCATGGCTTCATACCTGCACGAGAAACGACCTTTTAGAGCCTTGTCTAGTTGCTTTTCCATGAAACATACAAGACTAGTGACAAAACAGTTATCGAGTTTGTGCTGATCTATGAAGCGGATTCCAAAAATCCACCACAACCAATGGAAGTTGCCATTAGACGTGCTTTCTCTGACTGTCGAGAATCTGCTTGCCAGCATTTGTCTTAACTCTGCCCTCTTCAGGCGAGTTTTGACAGCGTCTCCCTCATAGGACGGATGGGCGTTCCGCAAAAACCTGAACAGAGGGTTGTCTTCAACAGACTCTGTGATATACAGCCATCCGTCAGCTTTTGCGACTCGCGAAATCTCATCTAATGCTACTTCTGGCTTTTCAATATGATGGAGTACTTGCATGATGCAGACTAGGTCAAAGGATCGTTCCTTGAACGGCAAGGCTCTGCAGTCGCCCACAGACACATCGGTAAGGCTGGAGGTTTGTCTCACCCGCCTACGATTGATATCGATCCCTATGACCGCGTATCCTTTTTTCAGTAGTACTGCGGAAAAGTCACCTTTGCCGCAGCCAACATCCAAAACCGTTCCCGTTCGAACATAACGCGCTAGCATAGGTGAAGGTTCCGGCAAGTATCCCCATCAATCCAAGTCTTTGTCTACTAGTTTTATAAGATTTGTTATGACTTTACGATATGCTTTCGCCTAAGGCTTTGTACTGCATCATTTAGGAGAATTGTTGCTTTGCACGCGCGCGCCGGACTGTCAGGAAGCGTTCGCCGAGTAGGGCATACAGTTTTTGGTAGATTTCTATTGTTGGGGTGACGGCGGCAATGAGTCCGAATTGGGCGGCAACCCTGATTTTCTCTTTTGTTGTGCCATAAGCAAAGTCAACATAGCCGTCGTGTGCGCTGCGGAATTGGGCAAAAATAGCGTCGCGTTCTTCACGCGCGTTAATGCTTCTTGATTCTGTTTATGATTCTTGGGCTCTTCTCAATGGTTTTTTCTGCGAATCTTCTCTCTTATCAAGAATTTTGGTATTTCAGACATCTTGACATCATGAAGAACCTTGTGTAAAATATGGAACGACGTCGAATACAATACAACTCCAAATCAACAATTCTCTTGCTAGGGCGTTGAAGTTTGCCTCCTAAGAGTGTGAAATCCAAATATCTGATAGCCAGCATGCGTAATCTGTGCTCAGGATTGCGGAGCAAGCTCGATGAATCAACGGAATCTCGAAGACAGGAAGAAAGAAGCAAGTAAGCCTCTTTACCCTCTTCGATACGAATAAGAGTAGACGCTAGACTGATTTGTCCTTGCAGCGTGTAGGCGAGATATGAAACCCATGGAATTGTTGCCATTTGAAACTTTGGCTTGATGTCGGCGCGCTAGACTGAGGATGAATAAGGTTTATTAAGATATCAGATGCTTTTTTCTCATACAAAGAGGACATAGTCCCAACGACTCCATGGAGCAGCAGACATGCATAATCGCCACGCTCACACAACCAACTATTCACTGAACAAGACGTCAGTGCTACTTACCCTTGCGATCGTTGCGTCAGCGTTTTTGCTCCTTTCTCAAGTCACTCAAACTGCTTATGGGAACCCGCTCGGATTGGAGAACCTTCCAACCCCGTTTGTGTCTTCAACCAAATTGATGAACTGTTCGGCCGTCGTTGCTTCCAGCATGCGCACGCCAGGTCTCAGTCCCTGCGGTGGCGCGCACACCATGGACGTGATGGGAATCATAATGGTTAGCGCCAGATTTGGACTGCAGACCGATAACGGCACCTTGGAAGCAACGATGGACGACACGATTTCATCCTACAACTCCGAGTCATATGAAGTCACAATGAACGACCTCGCGTCAAATCTCGTGGTCGTTGGTGGTCCGGGCGTCAATCAAGTCACATGGTACTACAACAATCTGAAATATGCAAACGGAAGCAGAATGCTGCCAGTTTATTTCGACAAATTCGCAAACGGAACAGACTACATCTACGTTGTGAGTACGACTCACCGCTACGACATTCAATTTGATGGTCTCGGAAGGGTAAGAGAAGATTACGGAATCATTGTAACGCTGGACGACCACGGGCGTCATGTTCTCTTACTGGCGGGACTCGGAGGTTTAGGAACATGGGCCTCCTGCAATGTTGTCTCTTCATATGATTCATGGAATCTTCATGGAGGAGCAGTGGTCGTCAAGTACAGTGACACGAACAGCGACGGATTCTTGGACACGATCTCTATAGTAGAATACGTGTCGACCACCATAAACCTCTCAAACCTTATCGTTCCCCTTCCCTTTACCTTCTTCGCGGCGGCGATAATTCCCAAATTGAAAACTCTCCGAAAGAAGATCCTTTGCAAGCGACGGCTAATAGAAGCGTGCATGATCCTCATATTCGTTGCAGCCGCTCAAATCTATCTGACAGTCTTCTCAGGTCCAGAGTCAGAGATTTTCACGTTCAGAGATTTCTCACATCCTTTCGTCGCGTCAGGCGGGTTGCTCAACTGCTCTTCAATCGTTGCTTCCAGTATGCGCACGCCAGGTCTCAGTCCCTGCGGTAACGCGCACACTATGGACGTGATGGGCGGCGTTATGGTGGCCGCGCAACTCGGAGAAGATGCGACAGGGGGATCTCTTGGCTCGACTTTGGACGATGGCATCTCGACGTATGACTCAGGTACAGGGCAGATGACTTTCTCTCCTCTGACAAACAATCTCTTGACCTTCGGAGGTCCAGGAGTCAACCAGGTAACATGGTACTACAACAATTTGAGAAACGGCAGTGGCGATCGAGTCCTGCCAGTCTACTTTGACAAATTCGCAAACGGAACAGACCGCATCTGTGTACCATCGAGCGGACACCAATACATGATCGAACATGATGGTCTGGGCAGAATCTGTGCAGACTATGGTGTCGTAACCTTATACTACGATTCTAGTCACGGATGGTGGGTTGTCATCGTCGCTGGGCTTGGCGGATTCGGGACAGGTGCAGCGTCAAGACTTTTGGCGACCTACAGCACCTGGAGCATCTTCGGACAATCTGTCATAGTGAAATACTACGACTCCAACGCCGACGGCTATTTGGACAAGATCAGCGTTCCCGAAGTTGTCGGAGTAGGCAAGAGCATAGATCTGTACTGGGACCCAGAATGCAAGAATATCGTTCAATCGATAGATTGGGGAACAATCGCTACAGGAGGCTCATCTAACGTGATTGTTTACGTAAGAAACGAGGGTGCTGAAAACACGATTCTTGGACTTAATATTTCTGGATGGACGTCCGCGGAGGCTGCGAACTATCTGAACATAGGCTGGAACTATTCTGGAACTCCTGTGCCGTCTGGGGTGACTCTGCCAATAATGTTGGTTTTGACCGTTGATCCGGATATTCATAACGTAACAGAGTTCGGAGTGAACGTTACCGTCAGCTCAGACTAGCGCGCTGACTCTGAACTTGAGATACATTATAGTGAGTAACAATACATAATACTTAATACACTTTAGAACGGAAAACCTTAACCAATGGAACAGTGACGCGGTTCGACTTTCATGTTCTCTTCAATTCACTTCAAGTCTGTAATTCCGAAGCGGATGTACTTCCTAGCAGGACTATTGTTGCGTCTGTTCCTAGCTCCTTTTCTCAGCCATCCATTCGACATGCGCATATTCATGGCCGTCGGCGCGGCAGTCTCCCAAGGAATAACACCTTATGGCCAGTATGTTCTTCAGGACATCTTCGCGTCCACACCACATCCGCACCTCTACGGCGTGGTTCCGGGCATAGGCTACCCACCACCGTGGGGCTTGGTGGAGGGTTTTGCTCGCATAGTCTCTTCCACAATTGCGCCAAACAACCTTTACGCATACGTTTTTACGCTTAAAATCCCGATAATCGTAGGAGAATTGCTGCTAGCTATCGTTATATACAATATTTTGAAGGCTGAGACCAACGAAAGAATCGCCACAGCTACATATCTGATTTTCCTATTCTGCCCCTTCATAATGGCGGTCGGAACAATTTGGGGAATGTTTGACGCTATAGCATTGATATTCGCATTGCTCGCGGCGTATACACTTCATCGAGACTGGGGAAAGTCATCTGTTTTTCTTGCAGTGGCTTCAGCTCTCAAACTCTTTCCACTTGTGCTTGCTCCTCTCTACTCACTTCTCATTTACAAATCAGTGAGGAGTAAAAAGAGAGCTGTAAACTATGCGATTCACACTATTCTGATCACCGGTGTTCTCACTTTTCTGCCGATGATCGCATTCAACTGGCCGACCAGCAACATGTACAACGCATTGACCTACCATGTAACAACCTCTAATCCCTCATACGACGTTGCGGCAGGTTTTCCATATGGAGCGGCCAGTCCCTTCAACGTTTTCAGTCTACTGGTTGACATCGGCGGATCAGCTTTCCAGCCGCCGAACGTCCTCGTCTACGCTTGGATTCCCGCATGTATCATCGTCTATTTCTTGCTGTATAGGTCTCGCGTAATGGTGCCAAAAGGAATCAACCTTAGCACAGACTTCGCGTCAACGGTGCAATGGTCGCTGTTGCTGATGCTTACTCTGTTTACAACGCGAGTCTGGGTTTCAGAACAAAACTTGATCTTTCTCTTTGCTTTCTTCGCCCTCAGCGTTTTCCTTCAACACCCTCAAGACTGGGACAAAGTCGAGTTGCTTTGGCTGTTACTGTTCCTGTTCGTGCTCGTACACGTTCCCGTGGTAGCATTCTTCTGGCTTCCATTGCCTTGGTCTCTTACCGCGAGTACTGCGTTTGCCAATGGGCCATTAGGATGGACCAGATTGCTGATCATGACAGTTTTGACCTTTAGTTGGCTCGCAGTGACCTGGCAATACGTGGCAAAGAAACTGAGGTGGTCATGATGAGAGCTTTGACACTTCTTCTGCATGACGAACGATTCAGCGGCTGGACGCCTAAGGACAAGATTGAACGCCAGCACTTTTCTGTCGAATGCATGCGTTTGTACAAAGAAGCGGGGTTTGACCCGTTGCTCTACTCATACCATCAGAAAATAGAGTCTAAGCAAACATGCTATCTGGATGAGGCCGGGCTAGTGAAGATATTTCCAGTAAGGTTCCGTTTTCCTCCTTTCTTACACTTTGGAAATGATCACAATCCCTCAGAAATTGTTCGGGAAATGCTGGTCGATCAGCCAGATATTGTGCACTTTCACAACTACTATCTTTTCTCATTCCCATACATTGCAGCATATGTCAAGAGAAAGCTTAGAAAACCGCTCATCGCTCAGCTTCATGGTTACGATAACCGTTTGATACGCAAGTGGATGTATCTGCCTTGTCTTCTGGCATTGAGAAAGGCAGACAAAATATTGTATAGCTATGCACCTGAAAGAGAAACGTTCGCAAAGCTGGGGATAGAGAACAGAGCTTTCAGGCTTCCTGTTCCAGGAGTCGATCCTGAAATCTTCAAGCCCGGGAAAGGCAAACGCGAGAATCGTTTACTGTACGTCGGCAGAATTCCTAACGGGGAAAAGGCTTACGGAGAGAAGTCGCCTTTCTTATTGATTCGAATTTTGAAGAGACTTCAACGCTTCTCAGCCGATATCTGCTTGGATATTGTTGGAGACGGTCCAGGTTTTACGTACGGAAGAAATCTTGCCAAGAGATTGGGAATCTCGGACAACGTAATCTTTCATGGATATGTTCCACATAACCGACTGCCCGAATACTATCAATCTGCAACGTTGACTTTCGCGCCTATTAAAGTTCACGATGTTGATGGATGGTTTGACGGAGCAATACAAGAGAGTCTAGCTTGCCGCACGCCAGTGGCAGCATTTAAAGTGTCGCCCAAAGCTCCTTTGCATGGAACTTTCGGGTTTTTACTGTCAACCAACGTCGAAGAAGCGGCTGCAGATCTTCACGGTCTTCTTAGATCTTCTGATGAGATCGATGAGGTGGCGGCTGAGGGATCGAGGTTTGTCCGGGAAAATTGTTCAAGGAGCAGAATCAGGTCAGATTTGGGAAAAGTGTTGGAGAGCGTGATGTTCAATTGAAGTTGAGTGTAATAGTCTGCGCCTACAATGAAGAAAAGTCGATCGGCCCACTTCTACAGAACCTCGTACATCAGAGAATCCCTCCAGAGGTGAACGACACAGAGATAGTCGTTGTAACCTCCGGATGCACCGACGATACTGTTGAAGTCGTAAAACAGCAGATGAAGAACCATGAGAAAATCAAGCTGATTGAAGAGCAGGAAAGGTCTGGGAAGGCTGAAGCATTGAACAAGGCTTTTAAGGTTTCGTCAGGGGACTACATTGCACTAGTTCCTGCCGATGTTCTTCTGGCTGAGGACGCCATGTTCTATTTGCTGAAACCTTTCAAAAACTCCAAGGTTTCGGCTGTGAGCGGGCGTCCGATACAGGATCCAGACAATATTATGAAGGGGTTCTCCGGTTATCTGGCAAACATGACCTTTCGCCTCTGGGCCAGATTGATGGCGAAGCTCAACGACCAAGGAATGATGGCCCACTGCAGCGGAGAGTTCATGGCCATAAGAAGCGACGTGAAAACTGAGATCCCACGTGATTGTGCTGCGGATGACTCTTACATCGCCATAACCGCCAAACGCAAAGGTTTGATCAAGTTCGCTTCCCAAGCCATCTGTTACAACCTGAGGCCGTCGAACCTCACCGATTACGTTAACCAGAGGAGAAGATGGCTTTTCGGACATTTGCAGACAAAGGACATGACCGGGGAGTATCCCACGGTGTTGGACACGATTGTTTTTTCGAAGCCAGGCGTTGCCCTTCAAGTTCTAGTCGAAGAGGTTGCTGAAAAACCTAAGGACACCGGGTATCTTGCAGGTGCAATTATGGTCGAAGCCGTGATCTATCTGCTGTCCCTGTTTGATCGTCTGATCTCTCGACGATATGGTGTGTGGCCGGTGATCAAGTCGACAAAGTTCACTTAATACTTTGAAGCGTTTCGAGGCGAGTTTGAATGAGTAAGATCTGTGTGGTGGTGCCAACGTACAACGAAGCCACGAACCTTCCTAGATTGGTGGCGCGGATGGAGAGGACTCTCCGCAACGTCAGTTTTGACTTGATAGTGATAGATGACGACAGCCCAGATAACACGGCGCGAGTAGCAGAAGGATTGAACAGCATCTACAAGAACATAACCGTCAAAGTGAGAGCAAATGGATCTGGATTGGGCTCCGCGCTTCTCGCTGGTCTGAACACTGCTCTTTCGAAGAGCGACGTTGAATGGATCGTGACGCTGGACGCTGATTTCTCACATGACCCGGATGAGATTCCTAAACTGCTGTGTGCCACTGGAGCCGCGGATCTGGTTCAGGGAAGTCGGTACGTTCGGGATGGCGCAGTTTCAAACTGGAGCTTCAGGAGACGTTTGGTGAGTTTTATAGCTAATCTCATCTGCAGATTGATGGTGAGAGGTTCGGTTCGCGACTGCACGGGCAATTTCAGGGTTTATTCTCGCAGGTGCGCAGAGGTAATTGTCAATTCCGCGGGGTCCAAAGGGTTTGAGTGGGTTGTCGAAGCCATGGCCATAACGAAGAAGTGTGGCTTCAGGGTCAAGGAAGTGCCCATAACCTTCGTGGACCGCAGGGAGGGAAAGACGAAGTTGAAGAGCTCACAGGTTCTCAGCTGGGCGGCGTTTGCGTTGAAAAACCTGTTCTTGCACTAGGCCGCTGGCTACGGGCGGATTCGCTCAGTTGAGCATTCCAAGCCAGAGGTCGTCGACTTTCACTGTCACAGAACAGCTGCCGATGACTTCGACAACGATGTACGCACTTTCAAGCACGTCACCCGGTCTGAGCGACCATGCCGAGTCGATGTGCTTGGCGAGGTCTACGGAATAGCTTTTCCATACGCCTATGGTGGCTTGGTCTATCTTGTATTCGACCACATCACCGCCTCTGTAAACGGTGTTTCCTCCGAGTGGAATGTTTCCGTTCGGACTCAGCAATGCGGCAGGACTGTCCCAAACGTCTGTTTCCGTGTAGGCAACTGTACCATCATCGCGTTGGACTGCGCAGGCAAGTGCGATGCGCACCCATTCGTTTCCTTTTTGACAGTCGACTCTGACTATGTTGATTCGGAAATTCGCAGCAATCTGAACGGGTTTTGACGTGTAGATTGGCAGTTTTTCTCTTGTTTTGAAACTGGTTGTCCACCACGCTCCCATTGCGACGTGTCCCGTTTCGTT
>Ga0315284_10017885_pt1 | contig 10051 bp, 19 predicted proteins | sample YL17G09_16_MG_FD_203696 | JGI IMG/M metagenome (GOLD analysis project Ga0315284, IMG submission 203696) | Sediment microbial communities from Yellowstone Lake, YNP, Wyoming, USA - YL17G09_16 | ecosystem: Environmental > Aquatic > Freshwater > Lake > Sediment | place: USA: Wyoming | collected...
ATTCCCACTTAATCATTTCACCCCTTCGCCTATGTATTTAGTCAGCACCATCTCGATGACCATAGCTGCGGCCATTCCAACTGCAAAACATGCTGCGCCTATAAACCAAGTTGGTATTTGATCGTCGATCATTTTTTCTCCTTCGCCTTTGGTTTAATTAACCAGAGCACAAAAAACGTTATAAAACTTCCCACGATGAATCCTGGTGCGTGTCTAATAAAGTGTTCCATAGAGAGCCTCCTGTTGATTTCCATCCTAGCGATTAAAACTATTTTTGTACATTGTACAATATCGTATATGTGGTGTACAGTATAGCGTCATATAACATCATATGGAGGTATACATGACAAAATCTGTCTATATAACAGGTAGCGACGGCGCGGTAATTTGGTTGAAAAGATCAAATGACAAGTTTAAACAAGAGATGGAAGAGCGGCTCAAGAACCTTTGGAAAGACATAAAGGATGAAGACTTAGATGAAGAAGAGTAAAGAACCAATCAAAGGTGTGCAGGTGATCCTCACGGAGACGCTGCACAAGAGGATCTGTGAGTTTGCAGAGGAGAAGGGTTGGAACGTCTCTCAATGCATTAGAGAGGCCATTGCTGTGTACCTATATGAAAAGACACGGAGGCATAAGAAGAAGTGATGGATCAGGAAACATGTCTCAGTGTCTGATAGCTATATTTATGTTGCGTGACTCTTATTCTTTTCTTTAACTTCTCTTAACTTTCCAGCGCAGTCCCTACAAATCGGGAAACCCTTCGCCGAGATCATTTCCTGTGCCCGGTGCTCTTTACCGCAAGCGCAGCAAGTGTTGTACCAAATCGCAACATCGCCCAGAGTTATTTCAGCCATCTCCCCGCCTTCCAGTGCGTGACTTCCTCAGTCGGTGGATTAGCCCTCATCTTCGCCTGATCGCAAAATAGCATCTTCTTACCAAGTCTTAGGGCTATCTCTTCTCTATCACCCATCTTGACCGTGCACTTCCATTCTTCCATTGGCCATCGGTCTTCGAAGCAGATCCATTCACTCATCTATTTCTCCTCTTCGTCTTAAGAGGGTCTAAAATCTTTTGCATTTTGTCCTCGAAATCTTCCCGAGGATCTTTTTGAATTGGCTGAACGATGATCTCTACGCCTTCTTTGTGCTTCAGAACGTCATCTGTGAGGCTCACAAGCTCGTTGGATTGAGGCTTGTTGAAGTTGCATGAGGCCAATGACAAGGCTATAATGCAGTATAAAAGGCTATATTTCACTCTTCCCACCCCAAAAGGTACGCGACCTTTTTAGTCCCTGATTTAAAAAACATCGCTGGCCAATAAAGCATATAAAAGATGCCGATTAAAATCCACTTGGAGACGAATCTAAGCACGTTTTTTACTCAGCATGGATATGACTTCAATGAATTGGGTCATTTTGTCGAGTTGAATTTGAAGATCGAGCATTGCATCTCCGATCTGGGATCGCTCTTCTAGAAGTTTGTTGATCAAGTCTTGGACGGCGTTCCGGGCATCTTCCTCGTCCAGCCTTAGTTTGTTTTCCATATATCCTGATTCGTTCGTGGTCGCCGAAAATGTCGAGCTGTATAAGTATCATGGCATAAGCCTAGCACAAGGTCATTTTCCTGGTCTAGGCGGACAGCTGATTGGCGGTTTTTGCTCAGGCCTTGGCGCGGGACCTTTAAGCAAGCTTTGGAATAACTCGTCCATTTGCTCTTGACTCGCCCAATTTCCTAGAAAAGGAAGGTCTTTCTGTAGACTCACTTGCATCCCTTTTTAACAATCTTTGCCGCTTTGTCTACAACCTTGTCATGGCGCTTGTCTTCTTTGAGGAGTGATTTTTCACCCTTCAAAAGCTTCTTAGTCCCCTTCTCAAGCTTTAAAATTTTCTTATCCATTATTTGGCCTTTCTGTGGGCTTTCTTGGCTTTTTCTTTCATCTCGTGTTTCTTGCCATCTTTGTGCTCTTTTTTTTCGTGCTTCATTTCTTTTTCCATCTTGTGTTTCATGCGGCCCTCCTAAGGCGTTTATTTTCAATCTACATTGAGCGGTTTTTTTGACAAAGAATTATTTTCTTCTACTTCTTTATCCGATCTCCTTCGATGATCTTCACCACTCAGACAAAGAACTAGGTTTTCTTTTGAAAACATGCGTGAAGCTACGCGCCCGGAATATATTTTCTCAACCTCTTCTTCTGATAAATTCGTAGTGATAACCGTTGGTTTGTTGGAGTTATATCTTTCATCTATAAACTGAAGCATTTTGTCCGCTCGAAACTCTGTATCCTGAAGCGTTGCGCCGAAGTCGTCCAAAAAGAAATATTGCACTTCGCAAAGCCTTTCGAGCTCCGCTCCGGAATCATGGCCTTGAGCAATGACCGATTTGAGCTGCGTCAAAAGTCTCTGTTGTGTGAAGTATCGGATTTCGCGACCTTCAGCATGCCACAGGTTTACCATTGCAGAGATAAGATATGTCTTTCCAATGCCAAATCCTCCAGAAAAAACGAAAAAGCCTTTGGGGTTTTTCATCCAAGCATGAACTTTTTTGATGATTTCTGGAGGCTGCCAAAGATCCGCCAAGCAAGCATCATAATGCTTTTCTCCGATCTGGTGTTGGATTACTCCATTGGTCTCGTAATTTTTTGCGGTTCGTATATCTTGCATACGCTTTTTCCTTTAAATGTATATTCGTTGTCGTTGCCGGGTATGTACCTGGCTGCTTTTGGCTTTTGGGGGATAAAGTCAAGCTGCCTTCTTTTTTCTATAGTAGACTGCAAAAACCTCATCACATCACCAATGAACCGAGTTGTCTTGGCGATGTTTATGGCTTGCACAATCTCGCTGTTGCTATATTTCATGGGCATTAGGATTCTGTAAATTTCGGATATACTCTTAGCTTCTTTTACGCCGTTCGGCTTTGTATATTCAAGGTGGCTCCCCTCTGCGGATTCAGGGAGAATTCTTTCTTCAACTTTTTTCTGATCACCACAACCCTCCTTCTTAATTGTAGTAGTTGAAGAAACTTTAGTTTCTGGTTGTTTATCTTCTGTATTTAGTAGTGGTACATTACGGAGATTGCCGTCGCGGACGTCTCCGAAACCGCACTGTCGGAAACTTTTTTTGAATTCAAGGGTATATTTTTCTTTTTCGTCTGCGGAAAATGGGAATTCAAAAAATATATATTCAACTCCGCCGGATTCGAATTTTCCCGTTTCTTCTTTTTCGTAATGTTTTAATTTTAATACATATCCTTGTTCGATTAATTCTTCAATCGCGCTATAGATGGCACGACGACCCTCTTGACCGGAGCTGGACATTTCGACGACGTTGAAACGCCAATTGTCTGGACGCGACAAGCACCGAGCCCACAAACCAACGGCTTTTAATGATAGCTGTGGATTCCAGAGCGCTTCTTTGTTTATCTGAACGTATGGGTTTTCTCTATTGTGCACGACGCGGATGATTGACATAACCTTACCTTTTTTTTGTACGAAAGAAAAAGTCTTGCTATGAAATAAATCGCTTGTTTAGTATCTTCTGAGACGAAGGATATTCCAACCAAGGTGTTCATAGGACCTCTTTCGGGGTTAGTAGATCGTTCGAGATCCTACAACACGGTTCGATTAGCTTCAAGTTGAAAATGTAAGGTTGAAGACCGACGAAAGGCCACCTCTCCTGGGGTGGCTTTTTTATTTCCTAGACAAAAAAATATTCAAAATAATACTTTGAGGTTAGCAGGATAAGCCTGGAAAATACTCTTTCTAAGATGTTAAAGTTTGGGGCGCTTCTTCCTGGGGGCGCCTTTTTTATTGCCCAAATATTCCTTAGCTGTTAAACTGCTCATTTCTCATGGTAAAAGGACGGTTGATATGTGTGGGGTTTGCTGGTTTATTATAGAAGTGATCTCGATGCTTTTTCCTCCTGTGGCAATAGCTTGGATATTTTATTTAGACAGGGTTAATCGCAGCCTAGAACGCCGATTGAGCTCTTTAGAAGATCGAAACAGCCTTGATCCCTGGATCAATATTGAAAAGAGATCTCCGGTCGATCACGGATATTACGAAGTAATGACAGAAGAGGGCTTTCCTAGGCATCTCGTGACGAAGACCGTTCGTTTTGATGGCAATGTAGGCGGAATAAAATTCTGGAGAATGATCCGAGTGGGAGGAAAATAATGGCACAGAGCATTGATGAAGCGTGGATTCAGACAATATGCGAGCAACACCTTGCAAAGGCTGTTAGCGAAGAACGCAGCCTTACGGTTGATGGTATTACCGCTGGGGTGCTGTATGAGATAGCTGACGAGCTTGACGAGGAATTTACCCTGTCTGAGATGGAAATCAGGGCTATCTGTCAGGCTTGCATGGAAGATGATTACATCAAAGAGCGCAACAAGATGGTGGAGTGGTGAAGGTTCTTTTTATTGTGTTTTTAACATTCTTTATCCTATGCTGGGTAGCAATAAAATTGGAGCAGAAATATGCAAAACCAAAAGTCGAAATCCGTGCCATGGTATAACGCGCTGACATTCGGCCAATGCTATGCCGTCCTGAGAGCGGTCGCTATTATCATGCTCCTGGTGGGGATGTTAGTGGTCGGGGCAAAAGCGTTTGCGCATGTGCACCTTGAGATCGAGCTTTCTGAGCATGAATGGGACAGGATTGAGGAAGAGGATAAGCGACAAGCCTACGAAAAGGTGCAGAAAGATCCTGAGAACGCTTCAGAAAGTGACAAGCGGAAGTCCGGTGAGCATGAATGGAAAAATATGGGCTAGCGTTTCTGCTTCGGAATCTTAGCGCCAGATCTGCGCGCAACGTCGAGTGCAATCGCTATCGACTGCTCCTTCGATTTACCGCTTTTTTCTTCCTTCTTGATATTTTTTCCAATGTCCGCTTTCTTCGCTGACTTGATTAGGGGCATGACCACTCCGGGGGTTTAGGATATCCAAGGACATTTTCTACGCATATAACAGTTTTGGGTTTTTCACCATAGAATTTCCAGATTTCTGCGTGAACAACTTGAGAATCGTTTTGTAAAATCCCCGCTCTTTGCAACATATCCTCGTAAAGCTTGAGGCAATTCGTTTGATCCGGTTTTCCCAAGGGGTAGTCTAATTCAGGATTTAAAGGGTTTTTCTTCTTCAGCCGCCTGGTGTGTGGCATTTGCATGTAGAACACGATTTTAAGCCTAACAGGGCCTTTTAAGGGGCCTTTGATCTTCATGTTCTGAAACTGTAGCTTGATGTGCCATGTGATGTGAATCTTTTCATCATGACGAGGGTCAACCCGGGATCTCTTACCTACTCGAGTCGCAGCCCAAGGAACTGGACATCCAGGTATATTAAATAAGAGCAAATGGACACCTCGAAGTCGGCCCACCTTCAAAAGGACAGCGCATCCAACCTGTTCCTTCTAAATAGAATTCCATGCGCTGGCATCGTTTACAGAATCTATTTTTTGTCTCAAGTGGGACAGGAGATATCCCGTTGAGGCAATCTTCACAATGGCAAGTATATATATTAGATTTTTTGGGTTTCTCCGAAATCTTAAACATCTCCCCCATGAGCTTATAGGTAAGAGGAACCTTCATATTCTTGGTCCGCGCTGAGAGCTTGATATGCACCTTTTTACTGGGGGCGAGGTCTTTCAACATCCTGAAAACGGTATTACGGTCGATTTCCATTAGGCGTGCGAAAGCCGCTACTGATAAATTAGTGGTGTTAAGCCATTCTCGAAACTTCATTTATTTACCCGCTCATTTTTAGCTGTAAAAATACAGCTTATTCCCTTATAGTTCAAGAAAAAATATTGGAGGGGTATGGAAGAGTTAGATCCGAAGTGGATTCGGGTAAGTTCGATTTTGAGCTTGATGCCTACGTTAGAGGATGGGAAGTGGGGCTATCCGATGCAAAGGATAGATCCTGACATGCTGCAAAGAAAAGCGAACCTGGGCTCAAAGGTCCACGAAATGATCGCGGCCGATCTGCGCAAAGAATTCGTTGTTTTAGAGGGAAAAGTAGAGGGATATTTCAATAGTTATATGATATGGTATGATATCGTACAGTTTGAAGTTCTCCATGTAGAAAAAAGATTTTTTTACGAACCCATGAACCTGACGGGTTGCGCCGATCTCGTGATGAGGACAAAAGAAGACCGCTACCACCTCGTCGATTTCAAGTGCACCGTTCAGCCGGATCACGTCAAATGGCCTATCCAGGCGGCGTTCTATCGGTTCTTGATGGGGGTCAATGGAACCAAGACCGACAAGGAAGCCTACTTCGTCCAGTTGCATCCGGATGGCTCCGAACCCACGGTTCATGAATATATCATTACCGACCAACTGACACAAACGGCGATTTCCCTTTATAACATGTACATTTACTTGACCAAAAATAAGCGGTAGTTTTACTATAGCAGATAAGCTACTGAGATTTTATAAAGGAGAAGATTATGGACAAATTCATCGAAATTCTAACTACATTCAACCTTCCAACCGTCCTCTCAATGGCTGCAATCTTCTGGTACTTTACCAGAGACCTCAAGCAAGAGATGAGAGTTTTGGAGGCTAAAATGGATGCACAACTATCTGCGCAATCCGCTAGATCAGATCGGCTTTATGAGATGTTTATTGATCTTTTAAAGAAATAAAAAAACCCGGTGCTGTAACACCGGGTCAAAAGGGTTCTTTATGAAAACATCAACCACAGTTCAACCTTTAGGAGGAGTTACCTATGATGGACACTTTAGATACTAACGATTTATTGGATTTTATGAAAGGAGATCTCGAAGTTCTGCAAGATGTTCGCATCGAAGCGGTCAAGACAATTGACAAACATTTCTTTGCAATAAAAAAGCTTGGAGCGATGGCCGATGTTGCCATAATCGAGGACGATGAGTCATGCAGAGACGCCCTAAATCTTGCCGGGGACATTAAGACTCTCTACAAAGCCATCGAGGAAGACCGCAAGAAAGCGATTGAGCCAAGTCGCAAGATTGTGAACATGGTCAACGATGTGGCAAAGAAGTATCAATCGACTCTAGAGATGGCAGAAAACCTTCTCAAGGTGAAGTTCGCTGCATACCAGCTAACCCAGCAAACTAAAGCGGAAGAGGCTCAAAAACAAGTCAAAGCCCTTTCAGAGTCTTTAGGGTTGGATATCGAAATCATCGCGCCTAGCGCCTCTAAAACCCTATCTAGCGAAAAAGCGTCGACAAGTACCCGTGAAAAGCTTACGTTTGAAATTCTGGATCCGGAGCTAGTGCCGGATGAATATTGGGTGATCGATGAGAAGTTGATCCAATCCCACATTGCGATGGGTAAGAAAGATATCCTTGGAGTAAAAATTATGACCGAAAAAACTATGATCATCAGGAGGAAATTATGAGTAACGATCTGATCCCAGTAAAAGAAGAGATGCAAGTTTTAGAGGTCATGGCAAAATACGCCACGGAATCGAAATTTTTCAACACACTTGGTGGTTTACCAGGAATATTTTCTATTATGCTTTATGCTAGAGAGATCGGCGTCCCTCCTATGCAAGCGTTAATGTCTGGCATGCATTCGATACAAGGAAAAATCACTATTGCGCCCCAGCTCATGAATTCTATGATCCGAAAAGCGGGTCATAAAATGGAGATCGACAGCAATGAACAACGCTGCATTATCAAGGGGTTTAGAAAGGATACTGGCGAATCATGTACGGTATCGTTTAGTGTCGAAGAAGCTCGCAAAGCAGGCATTTACAAAGATGGCGGCGGATGGGCAAAATATCCTTCTGATATGTGCTTTGCAAGAGCCTTGTCACGCTTAGCCCGAAGATTATTTCCCGATGTGATAGGAAATGCCTATGTAGAAGGTGAAATTGAAGACGACGACGATAAAAAAACTAAGACGGTTAAGGCTGCTCCGAAAGTCCAAGAACCCAGCATTGAAGCCACAGCGACAGTCCAAGTGGAGACGCCTTCAGAAGAAGAGCTAATGGAGAAGTGTATTGCGCAATTCTCCCCAAAAGAGCATCCTGATTTCCCTATCGAGGATTTCTTAGAATACTGCGCTAAGAACCAGAAAAAAGCTATTGAAGAGGTGGCAAAACAGGCCTTGAAAAATAGTGACCGTTTCGCGGAAGCTTACAGAAAATGGGCCGACATGAAAGAAGACGAGCTCGTGGCGTCCCTTAAGAAACCAGACATGGATGAAGCGTGATTATTCATACTAGACGCCCCAAACATGGGGCGCGTGGAAAAAAGAATGAAGAGCTCCAGTACGAGCTCAAGCTTGCTCTATTGATTTTGGTTGCTATTCTTTTATGTTCTTACTCAGGATTAATATGAATCAAGACAACAAAAATTGGCTAACAAAACACATAGACACCTTAATAGTTTTAGGAGTCTTAGGTTCGGGATTTCTTTGGTTCAATGGAAAGTTTAATGCTATTGATAAAGATTTAGCTGTGATCAAGACGGTACTCATTCTTAAAGGAATATTGCCCGAATCTTTGGTGAAAGAAACCCTTGAGGATAAATGAAAAAACTACTGATCGCTCTATGTTTGACATGCACTGCTTTTGCCCATTCAGGATACATCCCTGATTCTTTGGATGAAGAAGCTTCCAAGTTGTGGTACGGAAGCAAAGATGACCAAGTCTTGATGTGCCTAGCTAAAATCTACATCTGCCATAAAGCAGGTAAAATTGACCATGCCGATTTTTATATGGACCTGCTGGAAGCAATTATTCACGACGAGCCATTACCAGATTAGAGATATTCGGTAACAATTACTATCCCCGCGCTACCAGCGCCTCCTGCTGCCGAAGCGCCCCCTTGTCCGCAAATAGCCCCTCCGCCTCCAGATCCATAAAGAGTTCCTGCAAATCCCACTGAAGAAGTTGTTCCTATAGTTGTTTGCGATTTTCCTCCTCCACCATAAATACTACTTCCACCAGCTCCTGAAAATCCGCAATTCCCAACTGCATTCCCAATGACCACACTTGCTCCACCTGGTGCTCCATTAGAATTCATACCTCCTACTGATCCAACTCCTCCGACACCCCCCACCCTAGCTACAGCTTCAAAAGTAGTCCCACCTAATCCCCCAACACCTCCTGTAGCCTGGAGTAAAACACCCAAAGAGGTAGTTCCTCCAGTTGCTCCCTGGTTATTTCCAGCAGCACCCCCAGCACCTCCAGCACCTATTGTTACAGCCTTGCTTGCTCCGATTGTAGCTGCTGAAATTACCGATCGCGAATAACCCCCGGCACCGCCGCCACCGCCACCACTTCCTTCATCAGCGGCTCCTGTAAGGCATCCACCTCCTCCACCTCCGCCACCTATAACTTCCACTATGCAATACTTCATGCCACTTGTCGGCGTGTAGGTCCCCGTAGCTGTGAAGTATTGTGCAACTACTTGACCGATTCCCGTGCTCGCTATAGTTACTGTGCTTCCCGCCGCACTTGTAGAAATAATTCCAGTTCCCAATATATTAATATTATTTAATGCAGGATTAGCTGTGCCTGAATTGCCTGTAAAAGTTGTTGGGATGGTGACCCCAGCAGTAATCGTTAAAGTGCTCCCAGCTCCAGAAGTAGTTACTCCACCAGCTCCGAACACATTAAGAATATTTCCTGCGGGCGTTGCAGCTCCTGAATCAGCATTGAAAGTTGTAGGGACCGTTGAGCCAGCTGTGATGGTAATAATATTGCCAGCTCCAGATGTCGTTACACCTGTACCTCCTAAAACTTGAAGAACATTGGCAACTGGAATGGCTGTGCCAGAATTTGTTGGATAACTACTAGCGAGTGCTGCAGCAGCTGATATGGTTAACGTATTAGTTCCTGGGCTACCTACAACATTAATTGTGGTGACATCGCCCAAAAGATTAATATTATTCGAGCCATCAACGCCGACAGCGCCTCCGCTATTACCGGTAAGCGTGTCTGCTGTTGCAGCTCCTGTACTTATGAGTTGCCAATTAGCTGTGAGAACGCCAGCTATTTTATCGTAACTTATAAGAATCCATTCCTTGCTAAGAGCTGTATTGAACCAGCGCTTCTGAA
>Ga0315284_10017888_pt1 | contig 10050 bp, 9 predicted proteins | sample YL17G09_16_MG_FD_203696 | JGI IMG/M metagenome (GOLD analysis project Ga0315284, IMG submission 203696) | Sediment microbial communities from Yellowstone Lake, YNP, Wyoming, USA - YL17G09_16 | ecosystem: Environmental > Aquatic > Freshwater > Lake > Sediment | place: USA: Wyoming | collected...
GAGAACCAGGAAGGTTGACAAAAAGCGGAGAAAGAAGTTGACGCCCCGCGGCGTGCGGGGTAAGTCTGGCCCGGGCGCTGCACGTTGGGTCCGCCCCCCGCCGCACTTTTACTCCGCCGTTCACAGTGCCTCAGGTTGAGGAGCCTTTCTCGGCCGTCACTCGCCGCCCCGGTGCCCGGGTCGTCGTCGATCTTACGGGCGTGGACATTGTGACGACGCTCGCGCTCTCCATGTTCATTGCCGCTGCCAACCTCGCCAAACAGTCCGGCGGCGAGGTCGTCTTCACCGAGGCGACCCCGCCCGTCCGCGACACTCTCCGCCGGCTGCGACTGACCAGCGTCCTCATCACAATCCCAGGCCTCCAAGAGGCCATCACCCACGTACGTGCGAAGAGCAAATGATGGCCGATCCTGCGTGGGGCTCTGAATCCGGAAACCGCGATCCGTGGTCGTTTCGATTCGCCTCTTAACCTGGGGGCGGCTATGATACGCACATATGGCCACCCGAAGCTCCAGGCGTCGCCTCGAATACGACATTATCGAGCCCATCGGCAAACGCGTTGTCATCCGCAAGGACGAAAACAAACGCGAAACCAAGAGCGGCATCGTTCTCCCTGACAGCCACGAAATCCCCGTCATCACCGGCCGCGTCGTCTCCGTCGGCAAAGAAATCGAGAACGACGAGAATTACACCATCAAGCAATACGACAAGATCCTCTTCGATCCCCGCGAGGCGATCCCCGTCGAGCTCGATCACGACAACAAGCTCTTCGTCGTCCACATCGACCGCGTCCTGGCCATCTTCCGCCGCGCCGAACAGCCCAGCCCCGGCAGACCTGCTTCCGAAACCAACCCCGACGCTTCCGATGAGGCGCACGACTCCGACGACTCCGACGCCTCCGACGACGTCTGATCCGGCCCCCTCGTCATCCCCCGTCACTGCTCCCCTCATTTCTCCTCGATCAACATCTGAATCTCCGTCAGGTACTTCATCGGGTTGCCCCTGAAGATCATCCCAGGGCCCTTGACGTACACCTCCCGGGTCGGCATCACGATCGTGTACCCCTTCCGTTTGATGTGGTCCAGGATGCGCGCGTACGACCGCCCAAGCTGCTCGTACGGGCCTGGGTGAATGAGCGACACGCAGCGGCCTCCGGGCAGCTCCCGGATCGACACGCCCTCGGCCTCCCGACGCTGACGCAGCGGCATGCAGGCCTCGAAATCCGCGTCGTCCTCCTTGTACTCCCTGTCGTAATGCAGAAGGAACGCCTTCCCGCATACGTGCCGCCCAAGCTTGCGCCCGATCATCGCAAAGCCCTGCGCGCAGTCGGAATACTGGCCCTTCATCCGAATCCCGCCGATCAGCATCGGCTCCAACACCTTCTCTTCGACGTTGAATGTTGACTGGGTCATGGTGACTTGTGCCTGCCTTTCCGTGCTGATGAACTGCTGGATCGAACCAATCGCCTTCCGATATCGCCTCATCCGCTCTTCCAGCGTCGCCTTCTGCCGCTCCATGACATCGAGTATCTCCGCGGCGTCCGTCACATGCCCGATAATCTCGCCGATGTCGTTCAGCGGGAACTCCAACTGCCGCAGATGCGAAATCACCCGGGCTACCTCGATCTTGCCCGGGCCGTAGTAACGGTAGCCGGTCTGTTCATCCACAAAGGACGGCTTCAACAGCCCCTGCACATGATAGAAGCGGAGCGCCTTGACGGTCATGCCCGTGACCTTCGAGAACTCGCCGATGCTGTAGAGAGGACGCAAGCTGCCCATGCCCGCCAAGCATAAAGCCTCCAGCAGCGGGAGAGTCAAACAAAAAAACGCTGCGACGGGCAAAACCCGCCCGTTCCGTCACTCCCCGCCCCTCCCCATCACCAACGCCACCTTCTGCACATACCACTCATCCCCCTTGCACCATGGCAGGTCCACAAACCCCGCCAGCTTCTCCACGCCTTCCCCAAGAATCATCGCCCTCGCCGCGAACACCTCCATCGCCATCGTCGGAAACGAGAACGGCGACTCGTTCCTCCACAGCAGCTCCACATTCCACGCCAGCCACCACGTCGGCCGGTGATGATCCACATACACATCCATCAGACGCCGGTGCACCGCCCCGGCGTGCTCTCTCAGTAGCCGCCCCACCTCGGGCGTCAGGTTCCGCCACCGCCCGAAAATGGTGCGGCCGTTCGGCGCCATCATGATCAGCCCGCCTTCCGTGTACGCCAGCTCATACTCCAGCCGCCCCCTCATCGCCGCCCTCGCAGCCTTCACAAACCCCTCCTCCGCCTCCTTGTCCTTCATCCGCCGCGCAATGCGACAAGCCGCGATCAGGCCCGAGATCCGCCCGTTTCCACAATCGGCCTCACCCTTGGCTCCTTCACTTCCGACCAGCCCCTTGATCGCCGGCCAGTCCCGCTCGATCCTCCCCCAATCTCCGATCACCTTCGCCCACAGCCACAGCGGATAGACCCTGGCCGTCTCCGACCTGGCCAGATCATCCATCACCCTCATCAACCTCTCCGGAGCCGGATCGTACGCCGACCGCGCCTCCCCGGCCTGCGCGCCATACGTCCTCTTCCCCACCGGCCCGTCCAAGGCCCCGCCCGCCACGCACATCCTCGCCACCTGGGCCTTCACCTTCCCCTGCATCTCTCCCGTCAGATGCGGATATGCCATAGCCAGCGTATACAGCGTCTCCGTCGGCTCAATAAACAATCGATACGCCTCCCCCGGCGCTTTGGCCGCCGGAAACACCAGCGGCTTCCACTCCGTCCCGATCAGCTCCGCCACCGCACGCCCCAACTCCCCCCGCCATCCCTCGGCCACTTTACCCCCCGCCGCCTCAAACCTCGGCTCGTCCCAGATCACCCGATCCAACTGTTCATCCGTCACCGCCGCTGCCGCACGCTGGCCCTCTTCCACCAGCGGCCTCTGACGCGTCCCCGGCCTCTTCTCCGGCAACCCCTTCGCCAACGCCGTGTTCAGCCGCGGCATCTCCAGCATGTCCCAATCCCATTTCATCCCCTGGATTCTCTTCCATGCCTCGTCAGTGAGCTTCTCGCTCGGCTCCGGCGCTCGCTTGCTCGCATTGCCATTGGCCTGCATCTTGTACGCCAGAATCACCACCCCCGCGTTGATCTCGTGCGTCGGCACGTAGTAGAAGCTGTCGCCGTCAATCGCAATCGGAACATCAATCACGCTGCCCCCGCCATACACCGCCGTCCCCCGCCCGAACCACTCCCAGCCCATCGGCAGATCCTTGCCGACCAGATATGACGCCCAGATGCTGTTGATCACACCCACCTGAACCTCGTGTACGTTGTGGCACATCGGCTGCTCGTAGCCCTTCAGTGTCACCAGGTCCATCCCGTTCACATCGTTCTGGTGTGTGTTGAACAGCACCTTCCCGCCGGCCGCGAGCTGGCATTGCTCGTCATGCACCAGCAGCAGACTGTCGTGCCACCCATACGTCCGCGACTGATCCATAATGGGCGTGATATACCCCGTCGCCGTGTCCAGATACCCCACGTTCAGGAACGGGCTGTAGTGCTCGTACCGGCTTCGCAGCAACGCCGAGTACTTCACAATCACTCTCCCGTCCGCCGTCACCAGCGGCGGGGCCCCCGGCCCGTTCATGCTCTCCGCATACACAACCGGCGTCACAAACTTCTGCTTCCCCGTCGCCGCATCCAGCACAAAGAACGTCTGATACGCCTTCTCGTCCGTCAGCCGCTTCCGCAGGTAGTCGAGCTGTTTCTGGTACGTCTCTGGCTTCTGCATCAGCTCGAAGTTCTCCTTTCGCAGCCGGTCGTTCTCTTCCTTTTTGTGTCGCCAGCTCGCGAAATCACCGAACACCTCCTTCACCATGTCCAGCATGATCTGCTGAAGCGCATCGCCCCCCGCGCAAGGGGCCACCGTGATCATCACCGACCCATCCGGCGCAATCACCGGGTGATACCCCCGGAAACTCACTCCCGGCAGCTTCTCGCTCTTCCACACCTGCTTCCCATCCGCCAGGTCAAACGCATACACCCGCATGTCCTCGCTGCCCACATACACCCGCCGCGTTTTCACGCCGACCGCCGGACTGCACACGATCGGCCCCCCCGTCGCCGCGACCCACCGCGTCTGGCCGTTGGTGGCATCAACCGCATACAACTTCCCGTCGCGCGACCCCACAATCACCATCCCCTCGAACACCGCCGGCGCATTCCACACCGCGCTGCCCGTCTGCACTGTCCATGCCGGCTTCCCATCGGCTGCATTCACCGCATAGATCCGCCCATCGGCCGCCCCGAAGAACACGCTCCCCCCGCCCAACGCACAGCTATGCAGAATCGCCCCGCCCGCCTGATACGTCCACACATCCTTTCCCGTCTCGCCGTCCATCGCGTGCAGAACGCCCTTCAGTGTCCCCGCAAACACCTTCCCCTCTGCGATCACCGGCTGGACCCCCGCCATCAAACCCTCCTCCGGAAATGCCCGCCACCATTTCCGCGCAAACGGCGGCCTCACTTCGCTGCCCGTCGCTCCGCTCCGTCCCGCGTCATGCCCCAGCATCGCCCAATCACCCGCGCATACGCCGGCTGTAACCAGGCCCGTGAAAATCGCCGCCGCCCACGTGCCCTTCGTGATCCACCTGTTCATATCATGTGCTCCTGTTACAGTCGCTACGCTCCACCGCGACATACGTTTCTTGAACCCCTTCCGCCATTCTCATAGCATATCGCCGCGATGTGTCAGCAATCCGTTCCCCTGGACGCTCCTTCTGCCCCGCCCATCGATGCTCCCTCGCCGCTTGCATTGCCGCTCTCGGCCACCGGCCAGCAATTCCTGATTCTCATCCTCATCTTCGGCGCCATCGCTCCTACGTTGCTCTGGCCGGAGTTCACGGGCGGCATGGAGAACGTCAGCGTCGCGACCGCGCTGGAGACCGCCCGCGACGGCCATTGGCTCGTCCCCACACTCCATGGGCAGCCCCGCGTCAAGAAACCCCCCATCGCACACTGGCTCGGCGCGCTGGGGATTCTCTCCTCTCAGTCGTTGGCTTGGGGCGTACGCTGGCCGACCCTCGTCTGCGCCTGCATCTTCCTTCTCTCCGTCTATCACCTGGCCGGAATCATCGGAGGCCGGCAGATCGCGCTGGCCTCCGCTCTCATTTGTGGCTCCAATTTCCTCTTCCTCCGCTACGCACGCCAGGCTTCCTACGACATCCCCCTGGCCATGTGGGTCGGCATCGCCAACGTCTTCCTTGCTAAAGCCGTCTTCCAGCAACAGTGGTGGGGGGGCTGCATCGGCGCCGCCGTCGCCATCGGGCTGGCCATCCTCACCAAAGGACCCATAGCCCTTATCCAGACCGCCATCCCGTTCGCCCTGTGCTACCTCTTCTATCGCGACCATCAGCCTTCTTCCTCCCTCTCGCTCTGCGGGAGGGAGGGAGTGAGGGTGTCCTCGAACACCAAGCGACTCCATGCCCCCTTGCTTCCCATCCTCGTCGCGCTCGCCCTCCTGCTCGCTATCGCGCTGCCGTGGTATCTCTATCTCCTGGCCAAGGTCCCCGGCGTCTGGGACGCCTGGCTGGGTGAAGCCACCATGCGCAATGAGATCGCCACCGAACGCCGCGCGCCCTGGTATCACTACCTCCAGTTCATCCCCATGATGGCTCCGTGGACCGTGTGGCTTGTGGTGGGCCTGATAGCCCTGTTGGTCGACAACCCTTACAGGCACAACCGCCGGATTCGCCTGGCGCTGGTCCTCGTGGTCGTTCCCATCTTCATCATGAGTTTCTTCTGGGTGAAGCGAAATCGATACCTTCTGCCGATGCTCGCGCCGGCCTCCATCCTCGCCGCCTGGGGCCTCATGGTCCATCTGCCCGGCTGGCTCCGATCCAAGGCCACCGATCGAGTGCTCGTCTCCGTCCACTGGGTCTTCGTGCTGGGCATGGTCATCGGCCTGGCTGTGGCCGGGTCTCTCGGCCGCGGCACCCTGACCACCGCCGATGGCAGACCCTGGTACTCTCCATCCGCCGCGGTTGCCTTTGCCGTCCCCGGCGTGCTCTTGATCATCTTCTCTGCCATCCTCTATCGCCGTTGGGCCGGCTCGCTTGTTGCCGGCACCACCCTCGTGATGCTTCTGCTCCAGATTGTCTTCATGTGGGGCTACAGCCTCTCTCCCGACGCCCGCAGCGAAGGCAGAATCCTCGCCCAGCGCATACTTGCCGTTCACCCCGATGCCAGGATCTACAGCTACCATCCGCTCGGCAAGGACGGGCCGCTTGAGATGCCCATCTACCTCAACCGCGCCATCACGCGCGTGGACAGCCCTTCAGGCATCACCCCTGCCGGCCAGGAGCCGCAGGTCATCCTCGTCGCCGTCCGGCAGACCTTGCCGGTGCCGCCGCCCAACTCCCGCTATGTTGCCGACGCCACCATCGGCGGAACCCGCTGGTATGCCTATGAACTGCTGAGACTGCCCAACCCCTGATCGCCTGATCTCTTGCCTGTAGCGGTGCTGGCACCCCCCCGAGCCTCGGTATAACGCCGTAGTCGGCGTCTGTTCCACAAGGGGGTTGCGTCTCATGCTCATACGCTCCGAAGTCCCTGGCGGGCTGCTGGCAAAGCTCTGGTTCTACACAGCGAAGTACGGCCTGTTGCATGCCCTCGCCGCCTACCTGGGACGGCGATGTCCGCTCTTCTGACGGCTTGCCGGGCCTCTGGTCACCGCCGGATATCGCAAGTCCCATCTCCGCCGAGCTGCGCCGCTGATCCTGAACCTTGGCGGGGGCAGCAACTGCCTTCAGGACTGCCTCACGGCCGACATCGATCCGCTCGCGGATGTGTACGCTGACATGCAGCGGCCCCTGCCCTTCCCGGACCGGTGCTTCGACGCCGTCTTTCTGGAGGAAGCCATTGAGCATATCCCGCATTGTGCCCTCCAGGACGCCCTGAGCGAATGCCTTCGGGTCCTCAAGCTTGGCGGCATCATCAGGATCGTGACCCCGGACCTCGAGTACTTCGCGTCGCGCGTCGCCGCTGATCTGACCGGAGGCGATGAGATCAACGCGTTTTTCTACAATCACGGGCATCGGCGCATCTACAGTAAGCGGGCGATGCAGGTGCAGTGCCAGCGGGCCGGCTTCGTGAATGTGCGATTCGCCGCCTGCCAGGATCCCGATTCGCGCCTCGGCTATCTCGACACCCATGCCGACCGCTACGGCCGCAACCTTCAGATCAGTCTCTATCTGGAGGCCGAGAGACCGCGCTGAACCCTGTTGCCCAGGTGACACGCTGCCTGCCGGTGCCATCCTCCGCCCGTCGAGCAATTCGGCCTCACTATGCCCATCCTCCGCGCGGCCCTTCACTGGCCCTGTTGCCATCGGCGCCCTCGCGTTACCATACGCCTGTATCAACAGGACATCTCCATGAACCCATCGATCAACCGTCGCCGGTTTCTGCATCAGGCTGCCGCGTTCGGCGCGGCCTTGGCTGCCACGCCAAGGCTCCGCTCCTCGCTTGCCGGCGAGGCACCGCCGCAGGTCATCAACCTCGGCGTGATGGGCCTCGGCCGCGGCGCCGGCCTGGCCAGCGGCTTGGCCGCGCTCCCCGGCGCGCATGTGAGCTATATCTGCGACACGGATGATGCCCGCCTGCGCTCCGCCCAAGCCGCCCTGAGCAAGAAGCAAAAGGACCCGCCTGTCTCCGTCAAAGACTTCCGCCGCATCCTCGATGATCCCGCCGTCCATGCTCTGGTCGTCGCCGCGCCCGACCATTGGCATGGCCCGGCCACCATCCTCGCCTGCGCTGCCGGCAAACATGTCTATGTCGAAAAACCAGCCAGCCACAATCCCCGCGAAGGCGAGTTGATGGTCGCCGCCGCACGCAAACACAACCGCGTCGTCCAGTTGGGCACCCAACGCCGAAGCTGGCCCGCGATCATCGAAGGCATCCGGAAAGTACGCGATGGCTCCATCGGCCGCGTCCTCTTCTCCCGCGCCTGGTACAACAACACCCGCGCCTCCATCGGCCGCGGCAAGCTTGCCCCCGTCCCCCCGAGCCTCGATTACACCCTCTGGCAGGGCCCCACGCCCGAAACACCCTACCGCGACAACGTCATCCCCTACAACTGGCACTGGTTCTGGCACTGGGGCACCGGCGAACTCGGCAACAACGGCGTCCACGCGCTGGACCTCTGCCGCTGGGGCCTCGGCGTCGATTATCCCCGCCGCATCGCCTCCGCCGGCGGCCGATACCACTTCGACGACGACTGGCAATGCCCCGATACCCAGATCGTCACGTTCGACTTCGGCGACAAGGCCATCACCTTCGAGGGCCGGTCCTGCCACCCTCGCGGCATCGAGGGCCTCTCCTTCGGTGCTGCCTTCTACGGCGACAAGGCCACCCTCATCCTCGCCGACCCCGGTTACAGGCTCTACGACCCCGCCGGCAAGGAGATCAGCAACGTCGCCGGCTCCGCTGGCGATGCGACCCATCTCCAGAATTTCCTCGACTGCATCCGCAGCGGCAATCGCCCCAGCGCCGACATCGAGGAAGGCCACAAAAGCACGCTGATGTGCCACCTGGGCAACATCGCGCATCGCACCGGCCACGTCATCAACTTCGATCCGAAAACTGCCCGGATCATCGATGACAAGGACGCCGACGCGCTATGGGCGCGAGAGTATCGTCCCGGCTGGGAGCCGAAAGTCTGACATTCCGCATGAGGCGCCATCATGAGCAAGTCCATCGCGCTCCAGTCGCTCCTGCTCACCCTGTTGGCCGCAGGCTGTGCCACAACTGCGCAACAGGGGCAAACCCCCAAGGTCGTCGCTCGCCTCCAGGCCGTCCCCCAGCCCTACCAGCAGATCGCCTTTGAACGCGACGGCCAGGAAATCGCCCGCTATCACTTCGGCCGCGACCTGCGCCGTCCCTTCGTCTTCCCCCTCGTCGGCCCCGCTGGCCGATCGCTCACTCGCATGGGCCATCCCCACGACCCCGAGTCTCACAGCCATCACAACTCCGTCTGGATCGCCCACAACGACGTCAACGGCATCAGCTTCTGGGACGACCGCGGCAAGGGCAGGATCGTACATCAGCGAATCGAAACCATCGAGGATTCCGGCGATGCCTCCTGGGTGCTGACCGCCAGCACCTGGCTGGACGAAGCCAGCGGTAAATTGCTCCTCCAGGAACGCCGCCGGACGATGGTGCAACGCCTCCCCAACAACGAATCTCTCCTCATCATTGACCTTCAGCTAGCCGCCCCCCAGCCCGTCACCCTTGGCAAGACCCCCTTTGGGCTCGTTGGCGTCCGCATGGCCAAGACGATCGGCGTGAACGATGGCGGCGGGACGATCCGCAACTCCGAAGGCAAGGTCAACGAGAAAGAGGTCCTCTGGCAACGCGCCAAGTGGGTGGACTACTCCGGCCCCATCACCGCAAACGCCACAGAGGGCGTCACGCTGATGGATCATCCGGCCAATCCGAACCACCCAACCTATTTCCACGTGCGCAACGATGGGTGGATGGGCGCATCGCTGACATTCGATGCCGCCAGATCCATGGAGCCGGCCAGACCCTTGTCCCTCCGCTACGGCCTGTGGGTCCACGCGGGAAAGCCCACCCCCGAGCAGATCGCCCAACGCTGGCGGGACTTCGCTGCCACGACGCCCGTTGATCTGCAGGCCAAGGCCAGGTGAGGGCCCCCTCCCCTCGCGTCTACTGCTTCGCTCCACCTTCGCCGAGAAAGATCGCCTTGACCGGGATGGCGTACTCCTTGCCCTGCACCTTGGCCCTGACCGTTTCGCTCCACACGAGTACCTTCCCGTTCCGGCGGCCCCCCGGAACGCTCACCGTCAGCAGTTTCTCCGACGGGCTCTTTCCGTCCGTGATCTCCGCCGAGATTGCAGAGTCGCCGCCATTGGCCGCCGCCGCCAGCCCCGGTCTTACCTTTCATCACACTCAGCCGCCAGCCGTATGCGGGGGCATGGACGCTGGCGCAGCAGCTTGTGGATGCTCTGAACCTGTCCGATCCCGGTGAGCGGCCATGG